>Ga0209839_10001029_pt1 | contig 14315 bp, 12 predicted proteins | sample OrgsoiDNA2013050_FD_185800 | JGI IMG/M metagenome (GOLD analysis project Ga0209839, IMG submission 185800) | Permafrost soil microbial communities from the Arctic, to analyse light accelerated degradation of dissolved organic matter (DOM) -... | ecosystem: Environmental > Terrestrial > Soil >... | reverse complement strand
TACCTGAACTGCAGCTGGTGACCGAGCCGGAGGGCCCGGGCCAGATCCCGCAAGCACGGAACCTCCTCCTGACCTCCGAACCAACGTGGCATATCAAGGTGGACAAGCCCCCCGCCCGCCGGGGAAGCGCCCTGCCCTTCGGCACCAGGTGCGTCGGCCAGTCCGGCCGTGACCCGGATCTGACGGTGCGCCGCGTTCAGGGCCCGGTCCAGGCCGAGTTCCCGAATCGCCTCGGGCACGCCCAGGATGAGCAGCGCCTCGGCCTCGTCGGGGCGCAGCCCGCGTAGCGGGAACCGGTAGCCCTCCATTAGCCGGCAGCCGCCGCCTGGTCCCGCTTCGGTGATCACCGGTACACCCGCGGCGCCGAGGGCCTCCAGGTCGCGGTAGATCGTCCGGACCGACACGCCAAGCTCGGCGGCGAGCGCCCCAGCGGTCGAGCTACCCCGAGCCTGCAGCAGCAGGACCAGCGAAACCAGGCGATCGGCGCGCACGGACCAAGACTAGGCCGGATTACTGACATCAGATGTCAGTGATAGCCGCGTAGCGTCCGCGAGATGATCACATGGACTGAATTCGAGCGGCAGCAGCCCGCCCTGGCCGAGGCCGGGCGCAGGCAGATCTACCAGATCAGCATCGGCCTGGCGTTCCTGGCCACCGTCCGGCCGGACGGCGCACCCCGGGTGCACCCGGTCTGCCCGGTCATCAGCCCCGCCGGGCTGCACGTGCTGATCATCGCGGGACCCAAGCGGGCCGATCTGCGCCGGGACGGGCGCTACGCGCTGCACAGCGAGACCTGCCCGCCGCCCCGGCAGGACGACGGATTTTCCATCGCCGGCCGGGCCAGGGAAATCACCGACCCCGCGGTTGACCGGGTGGTCCGCGGGCAGGTGCTGGCCGAGCGCGAGGGCAAGGTCTGGCCCGGCTTCGACCAGGAGGTCGTCTTCGAGCTCGGCCTGGACCGGTGCCTGCTGATGCTGACCAAGCCGGAGGGAGCCTTCCCGGCCGGACCGACGATCTGGAAGGCCACGGGCACGCGGGACGCCGGGGGCGAGGGACGCTCCGATATGGTTACCTGACGGTAGCCTGGGCCTGCGGGGTCTCGGGTCCTCGGGAGGGAAGGGGTTAGCGGGACGATGAGCCACGCCGCGGCGGATAGGTATGCCTGGATCGAGCCTGACGTCGAGGATCTCGGCGGAGGCGTGTACCGGATCCCGCTGCCTGTGCCGATGGACGGGCTGAAGGCGGTCAACGTCTACGCGATCACCGATCCCGACGGAGTCGACCTCATCGACGCCGGGATCGCGCTCGGCCCGGCCCGGGAACGGCTCACCGCGGGACTGCGGCAGATCGGCTACGAGCTGGGCGACATCCGCAACTTCTTCGTCACCCACATTCACATCGATCACTATTCGCTCGCGATCGAGCTGCGGCGCGCGTTCCACAGCGTGATCTCGCTCGGCGAGGACGAACGCGCGAACCTGATCGCCACCCGGGAGCTCATGAACGGCAGCGGCAACCGGGAGAGGTTCTTCGGCTTCGACAGCCTGGCCAGGCTGGGTGCGTCGGAGCTGGCGGCCAGCCTGGCCGCGGCGGACCGGCACGCTCCGGCGATGATCGAATGGGAGGACCCGGACCGCTGGGTGCCTGACGGGGCCGACCTGGACCTGCGGACGCGCACGTTGCGGGCGGTGCACACCCCGGGCCACACCCGCGGCCACCTCGTCTTCCACGACGCCGCGGCCGAGATCATGTTCGCCGGTGACCATGTGCTCCCGCAGATCACCCCTTCGATCGGCTTCGAGGCCGCGGGCAACCGGATGGCGCTGCGGGACTACCTCAGCTCGCTGGGCAAGACGCTCGCCTTGCCCGACGCCCGGCTGCTTCCGGCCCACGGCCCGGTCACCGCCAGCACCCACGAGCGGGTCAACGAGCTCCTCGCCCATCATGACCTCAGACTGGCGGAAACCCTCAGCGCCGTGCAGGCTGGTCACACCACCCCGTATGAGGTGGCGAAGGCGATCATGTGGACGAGGCGGGAGCGCCGGTTCAGTGAGCTGGACCTGTTCAGCCAGATCCTGGCGGTCAACGAGACCGCCGCGCACCTGGAGGTCCTCGCGATCCGCGGCCAGCTCACCCGGGAGACCTCCGGCGCGGGCGCCGACCTCTACCAGGTCGCGGCGCCGGAAGGTTAGCCCGGGGCCACGACGGCCGCGGGGGCGTCCTCGGTGATCACCCGCTGTGCGCCGGCGTAGACGTTCATCGTCGCGCCGCGCAGGAAGCCGACCAGGGTCATGCCGCCTTCCTCGGCGAGGGAAGCGGCCAGCGAGGACGGCGCGGACACCGCCGCCAGGACCGGAATCCCGAGCATGAGCGACTTCTGCGCGAGTTCGAACGAGGCCCGCCCGCTGACCAGCAAGACATGGCCGGCCAGCGGGACCAGGCCAGAGCGCAGCGCCCAGCCGGCTACCTTGTCCACCGCGTTGTGCCGGCCGACGTCCTCGCGCAGCACCAGCAGGGTGCCGTCCGGGGTAAACAGGCCGGCCGCGTGCAGGCCGCCGGTGCGGCTGAAGACCCGCTGCGCGTCCCTGAGCCGGTCGGGCAGGCCGGCCAGCATGGCGGCGGAGACACGCACCGGATCAGCCGCCACATCGAAGGCGGACCGGACCCGGATCGCCTCGATGCTGTCCTTGCCGCACACCCCGCACGCGCTGGTGGTGAGGAAGTTCCTGGCCGCGGCCTTAGTCCTGAGCAGGGCATCGCTGTCCTTAACGGTCACCGCGGCCACGTTCTCGTCGCACATGCGGATCTCATGCACGTCATCGAGCCGGGTCAGCAGGCCCTCGGTGAACAAGAACCCGGCGGCCAGGTCGATGTCGTCCCCCGGGGTACGCATCGTCACCGTCAGCGGCTCGCCGTCCACCCGGATCTCGAGCGGCTCCTCGACCGCCAGCAGGTCGGCCCGGTGCTCTGGCACACCCGATACCGGGATCCGCAGCACCCGCCGCCTAGCCGTGGTTGTGCTCATACATCCGAGGGTACGCCGCGCGTCCCCGCTACCCCCGCCGGAGGAGTTCTGGGCCCATACAGCCGAGTACCGGGCCCGGCGGGAGGTCGGGCCCGGCACATAGGTCGGGAGGCAGGCAGCGGGAACTAGACCGCGAAGTCGAGCAGCGGCTGCGCGCGGCTCGGGTGACGCAGCTTGGACAGCGACTGCTTCTCGAGCTGCCTGATCCGCTCGCGGGTCAGGCCAAGCGCGCGGCCGATCTCGTCCAGCGTGTGCGGGTTACCGTCGTAGAGCCCGAACCGCATGGCCATGATCGTCGCCTCGCGCGGTGTCAGCGCGTCCAGCGCCGAACGCAGCTGCTCCGCCATCAGCTGACGGTCGACAAGCTCCGAGGCCTCGGGCGCGTCGACGTCCTCGATCAGGTCGCCGATGCTCGTCTCGCCGTCCTCGCCGATGGTGGAGTCCAGGCTGATCGGCTGCCGGCTGGTGCGCAGCAGCTCCTCGATCTGGTCCGGAGTCCGGTCAAGCTCGACGGCGAGTTCCTCGGGCGTGGGCTCCCGGCCGAACTTCTGGTGCATGTCGCGCTCGACCCGGCTCAGCTTACTGAGCATCTCGAGCACGTGCACCGGCAGCCGGATGGTCCGGGCCGAATCGGCGAAGCCGCGCTGAATGGCCTGACGGATCCACCACATGGCGTAGGTGGAGAACTTGTAGCCCTTGGCGTAGTCGAACTTCTCGACCGCCCGGATCAGGCCCAGGTTCCCTTCCTGCACCACGTCAAGCAGGGACAGGCCCCGGTCGCTGTACTTCTTGGCCACCGACACGACCAGGCGCAGGTTGGCCTCGAGCATGTGCGACTTGGCGCGCCGCCCATCCTCGGCAACGAGCTCAAGCTCACGGCGGTAAGCCTCGTCCAGCCCAGTAGCGGTCTCGAGCTTGTGCTCGGCGAACAGGCCGGCCTCAATCCGCTTGGCGAGGTCCACCTCCTGCTCGGCGGTCAGCAGGCTGGTCCGCCCGATGGACTTCAGGTAGGTGTGGACCGAGTCGCCCATGGCCGGGGTCTGGTCGTCCAGATCCACCTCGGTCAGCCGGTCGGAGTCACTGAGCGCGGTGGCCTCGGCCTCGAGGCTTACCACATCAGCGTCCGCCAGGTCGATCTCGGCGTCGTCAGCCGGTCTGGCGGCCGAGTCCGCGCTTCTAGCCGCGCTCTTGGCGCCGCGCGTCGCGGCGGCCGTCGAGCGGGACGCACGGGCCTTCGGCGGCTTCGGGTCCTCGGCTAGCTCGTTGGCCAGCCGCACCCCTGCCTCGCTCAGCTCGCGCAGAATGGACCGTCCCTCGGCCGGCGTGAGACCCGCCTGGTCAAAGGCGGTCCTCAGCTCCGCAAGAGACAGGTGACCCTGGCTTCGCCCGCGCTGGATGAGGTCATCCACACGGGTCGTGTTCGCCTCGTCATCCGAGTCGATGCGCTCAGCGGTTGACGTCGCCATGGCGATCCGCGGCATGAGACACCTCCCTCCTCCTAGTAACAACGCACCCAATACAGACGTCGTTCATTTGGGCTTCCACCAAGTACCCTCCGCCGCCCCGCGCATTCATCAGCAGGAGACATTGTCCAGGCATTATTAACTAACGTTCTCCGCCTCAGTTTGTTCCCGCTGTAGCAGCTCTAGCTTGAGCCGGGCGATGTCGTGCTTCCCGCTCGGGAGCACCGGAACGGCATCGACCATGACGACCCTGCTGGGAGCAGCGTAACGCGGCAGCCGCTCTTGTACATGCAGACGGAGCAACTCTAGCGGCGGCGGATCCGCCGGATCGGCCGGGGCCACCACCGCGACAACCCGTTCGCCCCATTCGGTGTCGGGCTGTCCCACCACCGCCACGTCCCTGACGCCCGGGCAGGTCTCCAGCGCTGCCGCGACCTCCCCGGGGACCACCTTGTGCCCGCCGGTGTTGATCATGTCGTCGGCCCGCCCGCGAACGGTCAGCCGGCCGGACGCATCGAGCCGGCCCAGATCACCCGTCCGGAACCACCCGTCCCGGACGCCCCCGGATCCGGCCTGTTCGCGACGATACCCAGAAAACAGCACCGGCCCGCTGATCCAGATGCGGCCGCCGTCAGCGGAGCGCGGGTCATTCTCGCTGCCGATCGCCACCTGGACGCCGTCCAGCGCCTGCCCGTCGTACACGCAGCCGCCGCAGGTCTCGGTCATGCCGTAGGTGGTCACCACCGGGACGCCCGCGGCCCGCGCGTCATCGAGCAGGCGCTGCGGCGCGGCGGCTCCGCCGAGCAGGACCGAGGAGAACCCGGCGAGCGGTGTCGATATATTCCCCTGCCCGCTCCGGTCGGTCAGCAGCCGCTTCAGCTGGGTCGGCACCAGCGAGACGTGCGCGCAGCCGGACCCGGCCACGGTCGCGGCGTCGGCGCGCTCGGCCAGCACCGGTTCGGTGCCGGCGGCCAGGGATCGGACGAGCACCTGGATCCCGGCGATGTACGTGGCCGGCAGGCAGCACAGCCAGCGCTGGCCCGGCCGGGCGCCGAGCCTGGCCAGCGAGGCCCGCGCCGAGTGCAGCAGCGCGGCCGCGCTGAGCTGGACTCCCTTGGGGACGCCGGTGGAACCCGAGGTGCCGACGATGACGGCCGTACCTTCGGCGACCGGCACTTTCCGGCCCGAACGAGCTGTGGTGACACCGTCCGTATCCTCGATCGTGTCCGGGGCGAACGCTCTGATCAGCTCGGCCAGCCGGGCCTGCGGCAGCTGGGCGTCCAGCGGCAGGAGCGCGGGCCCGCTGCCGTCGAGCGCGGCGGCGAGCAGCTCCACCAGCCGGGGGCTAGTGCGCTCGACCAGGACCGCGTGCAAAGAATGCAGTGTCACGATCGTTAAGGTTAGAGCCCTGACGCAGGGAGGTTACGAGTGGCCGAATGGCAGCGGTCCGCCCCGGAACCAGGAAAGGACTATCCGGGCAGTCTTTCCCAGGCTGCGGAAATCCCCGTAAACCGTTCCTACGTGCGAAATGCACCAAGGTCTGCCGCTCTCCTCGAACCTCTGAACGCGTCCAGCCCTGCCGCCGCCGATCCGCGTCCCGGTGTGATCATTCTCACCGTGCTATTCCGGTGGTAACGATCCACGATCATGGCGGCGGCCGATGATCGAGGGGTTGAGGGCGTTTGCTATCCCGATGCCGGTGAGGTTCCGGGGGATTACGGTGCGGGAGGGGGCGCTGATCCAGGGGCCCTCCGGGTGGGGGGAGTTCTCGCCGTTCGCCGAGTACGGGCCGAAGGAGAGCGCCCGGTGGCTGGCCAGCGCGATCGAATCCGCCACCCAGGGCTGGCCGGCTCCGGTCAGAGACCGGATCCCGGTGAACGTGACCGTCCCCGCGGTCGGGCCCGAGCAGGCGGCCAGGATCGTGGCCGGGTCCGGTTGCCGGACGGCCAAGGTCAAGGTGGCCGAACGCGGCCAGTCCGAAGCCGACGATATCGAGCGGGTCGAGGCGGTCCGCGAGGCGCTCGGGCCGGACGGCAAGATCCGGGTCGACGCCAACGGCGGCTGGCAGGTGGGGCAGGCCGCGCGCATGCTCAGGCAGCTGGCCAGGTTCGGGCTTGAATACGCCGAACAGCCCTGCGCCACGCTGGAGGAACTTGCCGAGCTGCGTCGACATACCGACATCCCGGTGGCCGCCGATGAATCCATCCGCCGGGCCGAGGACCCGCTGCGGGTCCGGGCCGCGGGCGCGGCCGACATCGTGATGCTGAAGGTGCAGCCGCTCGGCGGGGTCCGCGCCGCCCTGCAGGTCGCGGAAGCCTGCGGCCTGCCTGTCGTCGTGTCAAGCGCCGTGGATACCTCGGTCGGGCTGGCCGCCGGAGTGGCCCTGGCGGCTGCGCTGCCCGAACTGCCGTACGCCTGCGGCCTGGGCACGATGTCGCTGCTGGCCGGGGACGTCACCGCCGACCCCCTGGCGCCTGAGGCGGGAGAGCTGCCGGTCCGCCGCCCGGCCGTCGATCCGGCTCAGCTGGCCCGCTGGGAAGCCGATCCGGGCCCCTGGCGCGAGCGGGCCGAGGCAGCGGCCAGGTACCTTCCGGACATGCCGCTGGCCGCGGGAGCGTGGGACCGGTGAATCCGTCCACCGCGTTCGGGATCTCGTTCACCGACGAGCTGGTCAGGTGCGGGCTGCGTGAGGCGGTCCTGGCGCCCGGCTCGCGCAGCACGCCGCTGGCCATGGCCTTCGGCGAGGCTGAGCGCCGCGGCCTGATCCGGCTGCACGTGCGGATCGACGAGCGTTCCGCGTCGTTCACCGCGCTCGGGCTGGCCAAGGCCAGCCGCCAGCCGGTAGCGGTGCTGTGCACCTCGGGCACGGCGGCGGCCAACTTTCACCCGGCTGTGATCGAGGCCGACGAGTCCGGCGTCCCGCTGCTCGTGCTCACCGCCGACCGGCCTCCCGAGATGAGGGGGACCGGGGCCAACCAGGTGATCGATCAGGTCAAGTTGTACGGAAGCGCGGTGCGCTGGTTCTGCGAGGCCGGGGCGCCCGAGGCGCGGCCGGGAATGGTCGCCTACTGGCGCTCGCTGGCCTGCCAGGCCTGGGCGCAGGCGGCCGGCCAGGCGGGCGGCCTGGCCGGCCCGGTCCACCTCAACCTGGCCTTCCGCGAGCCGCTCGTCCCCGGCGACGCCGGGGAGCCGGACTGGCCGGAGACCCTGGACGGGCGCCCGGGCGGCAGGCCGTGGACGAGCTTCGGGCCGCGGGGCAGCCCATCGCGGGACGAGCTCGAGGTGCCGTGGACCGAACGCGGCGTGGTGGTCTGCGGAGACGGCGACTATGACGCGACCGCCCTGGTCGAGCTGGCCGGCCGGGCCGGCTGGCCGGTGCTCGCGGAGCCCTCGTCCGGAGCCAGGCGCGGGCCGGACGCGCTGTCCGCCTACCAGTACGTGCTCGCCACGCCCGAATTCATGGCGGCGCACCCCCCTGACCTGATCGTGTCGGCCGGCCGGCCCGGGCTTTCCCGCCCGCAGTCCGCCCTGCTCGGCCCCGGGCGGGCGAGCAGGCATGTGGTCATCGCGCAGGGCCCCGGACGCTGGGCCGACCCGCAGCGGGCCGCGACCGACGTCGCGTCCGCGATCAGGCTCACCGCCGCGCCCGGGTCACCTGGTGCGAGCGACGGCGGAGCCGGCGCCGGCGGCGGCTGGCGGGCGGACTGGCGGCGGGCGGACGACGTGGCCCGGCGCGCGGTGAACGCCATGCTCGATGAGCAGGACACCCTGACCGAACCCAGGCTGGCCCGGGATCTGGCCAACAACGTCCCGGAAGGATCCCTGCTCTGGAGCGGATCAAGCCTGCCCGTTCGGGATATTGATTGTCATCTCATCCCGCGGGACGATCTGCGGATCCTGGCCAGCCGGGGAGCCAGCGGCATCGACGGCACCACGTCGGCGGCCATCGGGGCGGCGCTGGCCCACGGCGGTCCGGCGTTCGCACTGCTCGGCGACCTGACCTTGCTCCATGACGCGCCCGGCCTGGCTCTCGGGCCGGGCGAGCCGCGCCCGGACCTGTGCCTGGTCGTGGTCAACAACGACGGCGGGGGCATCTTCTCGACGCTGGAACAGGCCGCCTTCCCCGGCTCTTTTGAACGGATCTTCGGAACCCCCCATGGTGCCGGGCTGCAGCACCTGGCGGCGGCCTTCGGCCTGCCCTATCAGCGTCTCGAACAGCCCGGCGATCTGACCAAGGCCTTGCCGGGCACGGGCCTGAGGATGGTCGAGGCGCAGACCGACCGGGCCGCGGGCGCGGCGCTGCGGGCCAGGCTGCGAGACGCAGCGGCGCAGGCCATCCGCGCCATCCGGTGAGACGCAGGTCTTGTGACATCATGAGCAGGTGGCAGGCGTCCCGATCCTGATCGTGATCGGCGGCCTGCCAGGTACCGGCAAGAGCACCGTGGCTAGCGTGCTCGTGCGCCGGACCGGGTTCGCCTACCTGCGCGTCGACCGCATCGAGCAGGCGATCATCGGTTCCGCGGAGGTCCGGCCGCCGCTGGGACCGGTCGGCTACCTGGTGGCCTATGGTGTGGCCGCCGAGCAGCTTAGGCACGGCGTCGGCGTGGTCGCCGAATGCGTGAATCCGCTGGCCGTGACCAGGGACGCCTGGCGAGGCGTGGCGTCCGACGCCGGCACCGGGGTACTTGAGGTTGAGCTCGTCTGTACCGACCAGGCCGCGCACCGTAAGCGGGTGCAGACCCGTGAGGTCGACATCCCCGGCCTGACGCTGCCGACCTGGGCGCAGGTCCTGGAACGCGAATACCAACCCTGGGACCGCGATCGCCTGATCATCGACACCGCCGCGCAGGGGCCCGCCGCGGCCGCCGAGACGATTCTGCGCGCGGCCGCGGAGATCACCAGCTCATGTTCCGGCTGACCGAGGTCGATCCGCACACCCAGCCCGACGGCCTGGATAGACGCATATCCCGGCCGTTAAGGGGCGGTCACTACTGTCCGGTCAGCGGGCATAATGGCAAGTGTCATGACGCTTACCCAGCTCAACGCGTTTGTCCTGGTGGCCCGGCTCGGCTCGGTGACCGCCGCCGCCAACGCGCTCGGCGTCAGTGAGTCAGCCGTCTCCCAGGCCCTGTCGGCGCTGCGGCTGCACCTCGGCGATCAGCTGGTCACCCGGGGGCCGGCCGGCATGGCGCTGACCGCGGGCGGCTCCCGGCTGCTGGCCACCGCGTCCCAGATCGTCGTGCTCGGCGCCGAGGCGCACGCGGCGGTGCGGGCCGCGCAGGGCGCTCCTGAGCAGTTGCGCGTGGTGTCCACGTCCACGATCGCGGAGTTCGTGATCAGCCCGCTGACGGAGGCCTTCAGCAAGCGTTTCCCCGGTACGGTCGAGGTGTCGGCCGGCGTCGCGGTGACGAAGGAAATGAGCGTCCTGGTGGCCAACCGGCTCGCGGACGTCGCGATCGCGCCCGCCATGCCCGACGACGCGGCCCTCGCCCTGGCGACCGAGCCCATCTTCAAGTACCGGCTCGTCGTGGTGACGGCCGGCCAGCCCCGGCTGCGCGGCAACCCGCGCCAGTGGCTGTGGTTCGTCGACCCCTCCGGGACCGATCCGGGCAGCGAGACCGGGCAGATGCTGACCGGCCTGAGCATCCCTGAGGATCAGGTCCGGGTCTTCCCGAATCAGACCGCCGCCTGGGCGGCGGCGGCCGACGGCACGGGCGTAGCGCCCGCGGTCGAGCATCTTGTTGCCCAGCAGCTGCGCCGCGGCGAGCTTTCCCGCGTAGACTTGCGCGGCTGCCGGATGGATGCGTGCTGGTACGTCACGCTGCTCGAACGGCAGCACCAGAGCATCGCGGCCAGTTCGTTCCGCCGTTATCTGGGCACGCCGGAGGCGATGCACCTGATGCGCTCGCCGGCTGGCGGGGTTCCGCCCTCGCGCTTCCGGCCCCCCGTTTATGTCACTATCTGGAGCTAAGCCAGCGCGTACTGGTATAATACCTGGTTGTGATGCCTTAAGTAAGAACTTATTCGTGTATTGCGGGTCGACATGGGCGAGCGGATTATGTGACGCGTTAACAGGCGATGGCGCTTGTCCAGGGCAGGAGCATGCGGCATGCGAATTGAATCTGACGGGCACAGCCGTGGTAACCCGCGGCTTTACGAGCTGATCGAGCACGCTCCGAAGACCGGGAAGAGCCCGACCGTCTGGGCGTGGCCCGAACTGATCGACTACCTCAAGGTCGCCGGGCAGCCGGTGGCGGGGCCGTGGCCACCGCACCAGCAGCCGCGACCGGATCCCGAAGAAGACTCGCTCCCGGTGGCCGTGGCCGACCCCGAGTCGAGGCGACCTGGCTCGGCGGGTGACCCGGTGCCTGACCTGGGTTCGGAGCCCGTCAACGAGCGCGCACCTGAACAGTAGGTTGACCTCCGGTCAGGACCCAGACTCTTCCCCAACACCAGGAGGAACCTATGTATCCGTCGCGGTTCCGCTACGAGGCGCCGCGTTCGCTCGACGAAGCGATCGGCCTGCTGCACGACGGCGGGGACTACGCGAAGGTGCTGGCCGGCGGCCAGAGCCTGGTGCCGCTGATGAAGCTGCGCTTCGCGTCGCCCGAGCTCATCGTGGACATCAACAACGTGCCCGGCCTCAGTTACCACCGGACCGAAGCGGACGGCAGCTTGCGTATCGGCGCCCTGTGCCGGCATGCCGACCTGGAGCGCTCCGATCTGCTGAAGACCACGCAGCCCACCATGGCCGCGGCGGCACCGGTGATCGCCGATCCCATCGTCCGCAACCGGGGCACGCTCGTCGGCTCGCTGTGTCACGCCGACCCGCAAGGTGACTGGGCCTCGGTGGTGCTGGCGCTCGGCGGCTCGGTGGTGGCGCGCGGACCGCGCGGCGCGCGCACCATCCTGCTCGCCGATTTGGTCACCGGGCCGTTCCAGAACATCCTTGACCCGGACGAGATCGCCGTCGAGGCCGTGATACCCGCGGCCAGGGGAGTCCGCTCCGGCGGTTACCTCAAGCTGGAACGCCGGGTCGGCGACTTCGCGACCGTCGGGGTCGCGGTGGCGGTAGAGACGAGCGGCGAGAACGTGACCAGGGCGGGCATCGCCCTGACCGGGGTCGGCGGCTCGACCATCGGAGCCACCGCGGCGGCCGACGCGCTGGTCGGGCGGCCGCTCACACCGGACAGCATCGGCCAGGCCGCCGAACTCGCGGCTGAGGCGGCGCGGCCGAGGACCGATCATCGCGGCAGCGCCGAATACAAGCGGCATATGGTGCGGACCTTCGTGCTGCGCCTGTTGAGCCGCGGGGACCTGGCAGCGGAAAGGGCGGCCTGATCATGACGCTTGTCTACGAGGATCACGACGATGAGGCCGCCAGCGACATCCCGGTCCGCCGGATCAAGTTCACGATCAACGGCGACAAGAAGATCGCCGAAGTGGAACCGCGGCTGCTGCTGGCCCACCTGATCCGCCGCGGGCTCGGCCTGACCGGCACGCACATGGGCTGCGATACGACGAACTGCGGCGCGTGCACGGTGCTGGTCGACGGCCAGGCGGTGAAGTCGTGCACGATGCTGGCCGTGCAGGTTGACGGGCACGAGATCAGCACCGTCGAAGGCATGGCGACATCCAGCGAACTGCACCCGCTGCAGGAGGGCTTCAAGGAGGAGCACGGGTTGCAGTGCGGGTTCTGTACGCCGGGCATGATGATGGCGGCCAAGGCGCTGCTCGACTCCAACCCCGACCCGACCGAGGAAGAGGTGCGGTGGGCGCTGTCGGGCAATCTCTGCCGCTGCACCGGCTACCAGAACATCGTGAAATCGGTGTTGTGGGCGGCCGAGAAGCTTAGGTCTTAGGAGGGGCAGGACGTGTCGCAGGCACTAGATGAGATCAAGATCGGCGGACTAGGCGCGAGCCGTAAGCGCGTCGAGGACAACCGCTTCATCCGCGGCAAGGGCAATTACACCGACGACATCACCCTGCCCGGCATGCTGCACATGGAGATCCTGCGCAGCCCGCTGGCCCACGCGCGGATCAGGTCGATCGACACGAGCAAGGCCTGGGACATTCCCGGCGTCCACCTGGTCCTCACCGGCGAGATGATGGCGACGAGGAACCTGGCCTGGATGCCGACCCTGTCCTATGACACCCAGGCGGTACTGGCCACCGACAAGGTGCGGTTCCAGGGCCAGGAAGTGGCCTGCGTGATCGCCGATGACCCCTACATCGCCAAGGACGCGTGCGAGGCCATCGTCGTCGACTACGATCCGCTGCCGGTCATCGTCAACCCGGTCCAGTCAGTCGCCGACGGCGCGCCGGTCATCCGCGATGACAAGGAAGGCCAGCAGGACAACGTCATCTACGACTGGGAGGTCGGCGACGGGGCCGGGACCGACCGGGCCTTCGCGCAAGCGGACGTGATCTCCAAGCTGAAGCTGCATTACCCGCGCTCGCATCCGTCGCCGATCGAGTGCTGCGGTTCGATCGCGGACTTCAACCGGGCCACCTCGAAGCTGACCGTCTACATGACCTCGCAGGCGCCGCACATCATCCGGGCCGCGGTCGCGCTGGTGGCCGAGCTGCCCGAGCATATGATCCGGATCATTTCTCCCGATATCGGCGGCGGCTTCGGCAACAAGGTCCCGGTCTACCCGGGCTACGTCATGTCGATCCTGGCCTCGATCCTGCTCGAACGGCCGGTGAAGTGGATCGAGGACAAGACGGGCAACCTGATCTCCACCGGTTTTGCCAGGGACGTTTACCTGGACGGCGAGATGGCGCTGCGCCGCGACGGCAAGATCCTCGCCATCCGCATGCACACCGACGCCGACCACGGCGCGTTCTTCTCCGACGCCCAGCCGAGCAAGTTCAAGATCGGGCTGATGCACTCCGCCTTCGCCGCCTACGACATCCCGGTCGCGCACCTCACCGCGCGCGGCACTTACAGCAACAAGGCGCCGGGCGGGGTCGCGTACCGGTGCTCGTTCCGGGTCACCGAGGCGATGTTCTTCCAGGAGAGGATGGTCCAGGCCGCGGCGGACGACCTCGGCATGGATCAGGCGGAGTTCCGGCGGATGAACTTCGTGCAAGACGACGACTTCCCGCACCGCACCCCGTTCGGCTTCCTGACCGACTCCGGGCAGTACGCCAAGTGCCTCGACGTCGGGCTCAAGGCCGTCGGCTACGAGGATTTCCGGCAAAAGCAAAAAGCCAGCAGAGCCAGGGGCAGGCTGCTCGGCCTCGGCATCTCCACGATGACCGAGCCGCTCGGCGCAGGCAACAGCCGCGAGTACGACATCCTCGGCATCAAGATGTTCGACTCGGCCGAGCTCAAGGTGCACATGACGGGAAAGGTGCTGCTCCGGACCGGTGCGAAGAGCCAAGGCCAGGGACACGAGACAACCTGGGCCCAGATCGTCAGCCATGAGCTCGGCATCCCGGCTGACGACATCGTGGTCGAGGAAGGCGACACCGACACCGCCCCGTTCGGCATGGGCACCTACGCCTCTCGCAGCACGCCGGTGGCGGGGGCGGCGGTCGCGATGGTGTCCCGCAAGATCCGGGCCAAGGCCCGCAAGCTGGCAGCGCACCTGCTCGAGGTGTCGGAAGAAGACATCGAGTGGGAGCTTGGCCGGTTCTACGTCCGCAGCGCCCCCGATCGCGGCGTGACCATCCAGGAATGCGCGATGGCCGCCTACAGCAACATGCCGGACGGCATGGAACCTGGTCTGGAGAACACGGCCTACTACGACCCGCCCAACCTCACCTGGCCGTTCGCCGTCTACATCGTCACCGTCGAAGTTGACCCGGAGACCGGGGTC
>Ga0209839_10001027_pt1 | contig 14340 bp, 7 predicted proteins | sample OrgsoiDNA2013050_FD_185800 | JGI IMG/M metagenome (GOLD analysis project Ga0209839, IMG submission 185800) | Permafrost soil microbial communities from the Arctic, to analyse light accelerated degradation of dissolved organic matter (DOM) -... | ecosystem: Environmental > Terrestrial > Soil >... | reverse complement strand
GCTTGACTTGCAGGCTTGACTTGCAGGCTTGACTTGAAGGCTGGGCAAAGGCGCATTCGCACCGTGCCCCGTGCCTCAAACGCTTCGGCGACTAGATTCCCCGGCGCTGCTGATCCAGCATGGAGTCCCTGCGCCGGAGCTGCAGCCTGCGGTCGGCGCTTTCGCGCGCGTTGCCGACGAAGGCATCGAACTTCTCCTGCGAAACGCGCATCCGTTCGTCGAAATCGGCGGCCATCGCGCAGAACCGGCGTTTGAACCGGACGGACAGCGGCTGCGACGTGGAGTCCGCCATCTGCTCGCGACCGGGCGAAACGGACGGTCCGCGGCCGCTGCAGACCTGGGATGCCGGTCTTGCGCCAAAGCTGCTCCTTGCGACGGACGATTTCGCGCGCGGCGGCGGCGTCGGGATAGGCCAGCGCGCAAAGCCGTCGCGCGTGGCGGATGATGCCGGGCGATCCGGCCAATTCGCCTGGTACGTCGCCGCGGCCGGTGCGACAGCATGCCGGGCGCGCTTCCTGTCGCTGTCCCTGGCGGAAATCTCTGGAAGAGAGAACTCCGACAGCCGCTCCGCGGCGTCGAGGCGCCGGTTCCGCGTGCAGCATGTCGGCTCGTCCTGCCGAACCAGACCGGACGCGCCTTCCGAGCCATTTTGCGCGATCGCCGGACCCGACGACGACGGTCGCGGCGTAATCTTGTCCTCATCGTAAGGCGGCACTATCAGGGCCGCGAAACCCTGACTGGCGCCGGGCTGGCCGAACACCGTCGACTGAACGACGAACTGGGTTCGGACAAACCGGCCGGCGCGGGCGGCGGTCCTCTCCATCGAGTCGATACAGTTGGTGTCGCCGTCATAGCACAAGGCCGCCCAGCCGCGGCTGAAGCTAGCCTCGCGCGGCGAAGTTTCCGTATGCGGGTAGACAAGCGGCGATTGATAGACCGGATGATCCGGGCTGTAGAAAGCCGTGGCGAGGGCGAGGCCATCGTCGCCGCCGACCGCGGCAAGCGCCGCATCGGACTGCTCGTGCCATCGCCGTGTCAACTCCGTGGCTGCCTGCGAAAAGAAATTGCGGCCCTCGTGCAGCGGATGGCTGTTCCGATAGAAGGCGTGCAGCGGCGCCGCCACGACGACCGCCACCACCGCAATGCCGATGACGGCGACCGCCAGGTTGACCGAATAAAACCGTTCGATCGGATAGCTTGCGCCGCAGACAATCAGAATGACGAACAGGAACAGCCCCTGCAATGCCCACAGCGGCGGCATGTCGGCTCCGAGCGCGACCGTCGTGATCGCCGGAAACGCGATGGTCCCGATGCTGACAAGAAACAGCAGCAACAGGCCCGAGTGCATTGCCCAAAAATCCTCGGAAAAATTCTTGATGCGATCTTGCGCCATCAGCGCCCATGTCGCCGCCGGTATCGCCAGGATCATGGCAACGCCGAGGACAAAGACCACCGCTTCGAGCAGCGCAGGGGCAAAGTCCTTGCCGGTATGCCGCGCCAACGCATAAACGACCGGCGGCGCCCCGTTCGCCGCCAACCAATTCAGATGCGGCAGCAGCGCGGTGAACAGGGTGACCAGGGAAGCCCAGGGCGCCCAGGAGGTGAAATAAGCGCGGCGTTGCGGATGACAGATCGCGGCGAACACGAAGCTTCCGACCAGAAACACCGAGTAGTATTTACCCAGCATCGCCAGCGCCGCGGTGGCGCCGGCGGCAACCGCCCAGCGGATCTGGCGCGTTTCGAACGAGCGCAGGAAGCAATAGGTGGCGAGCGGCCAGGCCGCCAGCAGAACCGCGTTGGCGTTGAAGCGCTGGGCGTGAAACTGATAGATCGGCAGCAGCATCAGCAGCAGCAGCACGATCAATCTCTTGTCGCCCCTGACGAAGCGGCGCGAAATCAGATCAACGGTCCACAACGCGAATGCCGCATTGGTCAGCGCCAACAACTGAAACGACCAGTTTGTGAGCGGAAACACCAATGTCCACGCGCGTGCCACCCATCCCATCAGCGGCGGATGTTTGGAGTAGCTCCAATCGATGCCGCGTCCGAGCGTCCATGTTTCCAGCACATCGTAATGCAGATCGCCGTCGAGATAGGCGATGATCAGAAACGCCAGCCAGACCGCGGTGAATCCGATCAGCAAAAGCGGAATCGCCCAGCCGGCTTCGATGCCATCCATCCAGCTCAGAAACGGCCTTCGCCACTGCGCCGGGGAAGTCTTCGAGCGCGCGGCCATATTCGAGAATGCAAGATCCATGGGCACCCCAACTCATACCGGATAGCGTGCAGCAGACAGACAGAACCGATCCCCCGTCGCACGGCGTGCGACGGCGGCAACCCGTTTTGCATGGCGAGGCTGCGTGTTGGGATTTGTTAAAAAATCTTAATGTCCCAAATTCAAAATATTGGTGGCTCAATTGAGGTCATGTTCGAGCGCGCTGCGAGCTGAAAGATGTTCGCGCGCCGCAGTTGGCCCACAATTGCAAGGCGAAGCGCAGCAAAATCCGGGCAACGATGTGGTGGTGCCGCTTTGCTACTCGTTACGCGCCACCGCGGTGAGCCGGTTCATGTTCAGCAGCAGAATGCGGCCGCGCTGCAGATCGAGAATGTCTTCCTTGCGCCAGAGCTGCAACTGACGGTTGACGCTTTCGCGCGCGGCGCCGACGAAGACGCCGAGCTGCTCCTGCGAGATGTGCACTTCGGATCCGTAATCGGTAGCCAGCGCGCAGAGCCGTCGCGCCAGACGCACCGGCAGCGGCTGCAGCACCGATTCCTCCATCCGCTCGCTCTGCCAGCGAATCCGCTGACACAACAGCTGGATGATTTTGATCGCGACGCGCGGCTCGCGCTCGAGATGGCTGAGAAAATCCTCGCGACGCAACACGAACAGTTCCGTCGGCTCGCCGGCGGTGGCGTCCGCGGTGCGGCTCTGGCCGTCGAGCACCGCGACCTCGCCGAACAGATCGCCCGGGCCCATGAAATTCAGGGTCAGGCGGCTGCCGTCGGCGGCGCCGGTTTCGATCCGGATCTGGCCGCGGCGAACCCCGAACAGCGCGTCGCCGCTGTCGCCCTTCTGGAACAGCACCTCGCCCAGCCCAAGTTGCTGGGTGTGGCAAAGGCCGGATATTCGCGCTAATTCGTCGGTACCTAAGTCCGCGAACATCGGATTCATCTTCAGAATGACCGCAAATTCGGTCGCTTTACTCATGGCAATGCCTTCCACGCTAGTTCGAAACCGTCAAAATCGGCAGTCTTCTCTTATTTCGTATATCTCGTAAAAATCGCTTCGGTTCGAAGTGTGTCATAAGTCACAGACGTTTGCGACAACTCTAGATTATTTTTGGCGGCTTTGGGCCATTCCGGTTTCCGGGGTAGACTTGTTTCCGGGGTAGACTTTGGGCAAGCCGCCACGCCCTGATACGGCGGAGCCAGGTCAGACGCCGCCCGGTTTGGAATATATCGCCATGAGAGCACTGAAAATCGCCGGCGCCGCCGTTGCTGCCGTTATCGTCATCGTCGCGGTGCTGCTGATCGTCGGCATCCCCTCGGGTTTCCTGACCTCGGCGATCCAGGACCGGGTCGAGCGCGAAACCGGGTATCGGCTGACGATCGCGGGCTCGACCAAGATCGGGCTGTGGCCGTCGCTGAACGTGACGGTCAATGACGTCACGCTCGAGGCGCCGAAGGATCGCGACGCCTCCAACCGCGTGAAGGTCGGCAGCGTGCAGGCCGACATGACGCTCAAAAGCGTGTGGTCGGGCCATCCGCAAATCACCGAACTCGTCATCACCCGTCCAGTGCTGCACCACCCGTTGCTGCGCGAACGCGAGCGGCTGCCGGCTCCGGCTGCCGGCCCGGCGGCGTCCTCTGACGGCACGGATGCGAATGCGCTCGCGATCGATCGGGTGACGATTGTCGACGGCACGATGGTGATGTTCAACCTGCGCGACCGCGTCGAAAATCGCATCGAAGGCATCAACGCCGAAGCCTTGATCGGCGACGATCGCAAGATCAAGGTCACCGGCCGCGCGCGCGCCGGCGAGCATCCGCTCAAATTCGCGATAGCGGCGACGGTGCCCGCCCCGCCGCTGCAGCGCCAGAACATTCCGGTCGAGCTGACGCTCGACGCATCCGGCCTGTTGCAGGCCCCGCTTGCGGCCAAGGCCGAGGTCCGGCTCAACGGTTCGATCGTGATGATCAACGGCGTCACCGGAACGCTCGGCGACGGCGCCTTCAACGGCTGGGCATCGGTCGATCTCTCCAGCAAGCCACTGGTAAAACTCGATCTCGATTTTCAACGGCTTGAAGTCGCGACGTCGAAGGAGCGCGCCACATCCGCTTCGCTGGGTTCGCAGCCCTGGAGCAATGCCTCGATCGACCTCAGCGGCCTGAACTATGTCGACGCGCAATTGCGGGTTTCCGCTGCCGAACTCAACATCGGCGAGGCGCGTTTCGCGCCGGTTGCGATCGATACGGCGGTCGCCGCCGGCGTGCTCAAGACCAGCTTTTCGAATCTCGGCGTCTATGGTGGCCAGGCTTCTGGCCAGCTCATCATCGATGTGACCAGCGGCAGCCCTGGCTATGCGTTCTCCAGCGATCTCGTCGGCGTCCGCGCCTTGCCGCTGCTGCGGAGTGCGGCCGACTTCGACAAGCTCGACGGCAAGATGCAGGCGAAAATGACGTTGCGCTCCGCCGGCAACAGCCAGCGCCTGGTCATGTCGAACCTGAGCGGAACGGTCTTCGCCGTGTTCCAGGATGGCGCGATCAGAGGCATCAACGTCGCCGCGATGATCCGCTCGCTCACCTCGGGCACGCTGGCGGGATGGCAGGAGGGCAAGGAGCAGACCACCGACCTCACACAGCTCTCGGCCTCGTTCCGCATCGAGAAGGGCCAGGCGACCACCTCCGATCTCAATCTGGTCGGCCCGCTGGTGAAGATCACCGGGTCCGGCACCATCGATCTCGCCGCGAAAGTGCTGGCGTTCCGGGTCGAACCGAAGCTCGTGCTGACCACCGAAGGCCAGGGCCGCACCTCCGATCCGGTCGGGCTCGGCATCCCGGTGGTGATCGACGGCCCCTGGGCCGAGCCGCGGATCTATCCTGACATGGCCGGCATCCTCGACAATCCCGATGCGGCCTACGCCAAGCTCAAGGAAATGGGCAAGGGCCTGTTCGGCAGCAGTGGCGGATTGGGAAGCGTGTTGGGCGGATTGGGCGGATCCGGCGGAAGCGGATCGAGCGGCAGCGCATCGGGAAGCAACGGGCTGGCCGACCAGCTCGGCTCGACTCTCGGTAACCTGCTGCAGCAGGGCATCGGCCAGCGGCGCAGCCAGAACCGCACGCTCGCAGCGCCCGCGTCTCCCCCTCCAGACGCACCGCCCGCAGCGGCGCAAATCGATCCGGCCCCGGAAGCGTCCCAGGACAGCCAGCCCATGAACGACGTGCTGAAGCACCTTTTCAGTCGGTGAGGTCCGGCTAACCACGGTCTTCAATCCCCGTTGCACCCTCCTCCCCCAATAGGAGGAGGGAGCGATAGGCCGTTGGCCGCAACCCTCACCTCCCAAAACTGCCCAAAATCGCGGCTAACCACGCTGGCAGAGGCCCGGTCCGGGCCCTCGAATTGTGCTAGACTTCCGGCTGGGCCAATGCTGTTCCGCCGATAGGCAACGGATGCGCGACGCCTCGAAGGCGGCGCGTACGAGGGTCTGGATGATCGGAGTTAATGACAAGATCTGGTTCCTCCGCGAAGGCCTGTTCGCCAAATACGTCGTGTCGCTGGTGGGCCTCGTGGTGTTCGTGCTGGCGGTGAACGGCGCGACGGAGACCTGGATCAGCTACCGCGCCACCAAGACCACGCTGATCGACGCGATGAGCGAGAAGGCCGAGGCGACGGCGCGGCGGATCGAGCAGTCGATCTCCGAGCTGGAGCGTCAGATCAGCTGGGTGACGCGCGCCAGTGCCAAGACCTATTCCGGCGCGGTGACGCTGGAGCAGCGCCACGCCGATTATGTGCAGCTCCTGAACCAGGTGCCTGCCGTCAGCCAGCTCACTCTGCTCGACCAGAACGGCCGCGAGCAGCTGCGGCTGTCGCGCACCAAGATCTTCGTCGGCACTAATGCGGACCTTTCCCGCGACGTCAGCTTCACCGAAACCATCTCGCGTGGCGTCAGCTACGCACCGGCGTTTTTCCAGGGTTCGCGACCGCTGATGTCGATCGCGGTATCGCATTCGGGCTCCGATCCCGGCGCCGCCGTCACCGTCGCCGAAATCGACCTCGGCCTGCTGTCGGATTTCGTGGGCGACGCCCAGGTCGGCAAGACCGGTTTCGCCTATGTGATCGATCCGAAGGGCCAGGTGCTGGCAAGCTCCGCCAGAGGCCCTGACGTGGCCCAGGATGTCTCGAAGTTGCCGCAGGTCGCCGCCTTGATCAGACCGAACAGCCAGGCGCTGGCATCGGGCACCGACGTCGACCGCCATGCGGTGCTGACCACGTCGAACGCCATGCCAAAACTCGGCTGGTTCGTGTGCTTCGAACAGCCGACCGCGCAGGCGCTGGCGCCGATCCGCGATCAGCTGGTGCGGATCGCGCTGTTGATCTCGCTCGGACTTGGGGTCGCGATTCTCGCCGGCACCGTGCTGGCGCGGCGGATGCTGGTGCCGATCACCGCGCTGCGCACCGGCGCAAGGCGGCTCGGCGCCGGCGATTTCAGCCATCGCATCGACGTGCACACCAAGGACGAGCTGGAAGAACTCGCCGATCAGTTCAACTCGATGGCCGGGAAGTTGCAGGAGACTTATTCGGGCCTGGAATCCAAGGTGGAAGAGCGCACCCGCGACCTCGCGCAGTCGGTCAATGAACTCAAGGTGCTCGAAGAAGTCGGCCGCGCGGTCGCCTCCTCGCTCGACCTCAATGCCGTGCTGCCGACGGTGGCGGCCCGCGCGCTGGAAATCACCCATGCCGATGCGGTGCTGATCTTTGGCTATGACGCCGCAACACATCAGTTCAGCCTGACCGAAGCGATAGGGATCAATAAATCGACCGAACAAGCGCGGCTCGCGATCGACGCCGACGGCAGCGTACTCGGTGACGCTGCCGCCAGCGGCGAACCGGTTGCGATCCCGGACCTGGCTGACGCCGCCGACCATCCATTGCGCGACGTCGCGATCGCGGCCGGATTTCACTCGGTGCTGGTGGTGCCGCTGGTCGACCAGAAGGGCATTTTGGGATCGCTGGTGGTGCTGCGCAACAGCGCCGGCGAGTTTTCCGAAAACCTGATCGGGCTGATGCGGACCTTCGCGCATCAATCGGTGCTGGCGATGCGCAACGCGCGGCTGTTCACCGAGGTCGACCAGAAGGGCCGCGAATTGGCCACCGCGCATTCGACCGTGCAGCAGCAGGCCGACCAGCTCCTGAACTGGAACAAATCGCTGGAAGAGCGCGTCGAAAAGCAGCTCGGCGAAATCGAGCGCATCCGCAAGCTCGAACGTTTTCTGGCGCCGCAGGTCGCGCAACTGATCGCCTCCTCCGACGGCCACGACTCGCTGCTCGACAGCCACCGCCGCGAAGTCACGGTGGTGTTCTGCGACCTGCGCGGCTTTACCGCGTTCACCGAGAGCACCGAGCCCGAAGAGGCGATGGCCGTGCTGCGCGAATATCACGCCGCCCTGGGCGAATTGATTTTCCGCTACGAGGGCACGCTCGACCGCTATGCCGGCGATGGCGTGATGATCCTGTTCAACGCGCCGATCGAATTTGCCGATCACACGAGGCGCGCGGTGAAGATGGCGGTGGAGATGCGCGACACCATCGGACTGTTGACCCAGAAGTGGCGCAACCGCGGACATAGTCTGGGATTTGGCCTCGGCATCGCGCTCGGCTATGCCACGCTCGGCCAGATCGGCTTCGAGCAGCGGCTCGAATATGCCGCGATCGGCAGCGTCACCAACCTCGCCTCGCGGCTCTGCGACGAGGCCAAAGCGAACCAGATCGTGGTGTCCCGGCGCGTCTTTGGCATGGTCGAGCCCTGGGTCGATGGTAAGCCGCTCGACGATCTTAACCTGAAGGGGTTTAATCATCCGGTGCTGGCTGTGGAGATTGTGCGCTGGCGCGACGAGGCCGAAGCACGGGATGTCGAGGTCGCGGCGGCCGAAGCGCCGCGGCGAAGGCAGCAACCGCTGTAACACATCCGTCATTCCGGAATGGTCCGCAGGACCGGACCCGGAATCTCGAGATTCCGGGTTCGATGCTTCGCATCGCAGGGTGCTGGGCCGCCTCAAAACCCGGTAGGGCCGACATGCCTCCGCAAGACTTGACGCCAGCGTCGGGGCGTCGAGACCACACGATTTTGCCGTCCGCGACAACATCTCTCGTCGGGGTGCTTGTAATCGCTCACAGGCTCTTTAAGAACCTGCCCTGCGATCCCCATCGCGCGCTCAACGCTGCCGCGTCCATCGCATCCCGCACCCAACGTCCGTGACGATCATGATACGCCCCTCTTTCGGGCCGGGATGGGAAAAGTTCTGGAGATCATTTGGGGGGAGTGAAAACAGAAATATTTTTGCGAATGGGACTGGACTGGTGGAATCAGATTGATCCGGTTCAACAAATTCGGCCGTGCGCGCAGCTTCGAGAGTTGGTCGTGCGCTGCTCATGAAGCCACTGCGACCGACAGAGGGGTAAGGGTAAGAGAGTTCTGCGCCACGAAGCGCCCAGATGGAGCGGCTCAGCGCGCCGTTTCCGGTCTCGCTTCCGTCCCTGCCGAATTCGGACTCGTGACTTGACGTCCCCCCCTTTGCTCTGAAATTCTGATTGCATGCGTTTAGGAATTTTCGAGTGTCTGTTTCTGACCTTTATGACGTGATTGTCGTTGGAGGCGGTCCAGCGGGCTCCACGATGGCATGGTCGCTGGCCCGGCGCGGTGTGCGTGTGGCCGTTATCGAGCGTGCCATCTTTCCCCGCGAAAAGGTCTGCGGCGATTTCGTCGAACCCGCGGGCCTGCGAATCCTGGAGGCCATGGGCGTTCGAGAGGCACTGCAGGCGTCGTCGCCTTTGCCGATAACATCTACCCGCATCTACTTTGGTCCCCGCCTCGGCTTTCGCGGCGCCATCCCTTACTATCAGGCCGAGGATGGGCTGCCGCCTCATGGCTTTGTCGTGCCGCGCCATATTCTCGACCACCATCTTCTGGAGCGGGCCCGAGCGGTCTCGGCCAAAGTATATGACGGATGCGCTGCGCGCGGGATCAGGCGCGAAGATGGTTGGATTCACGTCGATGTGCGTGGCCGGGAAAGCGACTTCTCACTCAGATCTCGGCTGATCGTGGGTGCGGATGGCGCGGAGTCCCTCGTTGCGAGGTCGTTCAACCTCGAAATGGCCGACCGCGCTCACATCTCGATTGCCCAGCGGGCCTATGTCGAAGGCGTTTCGGTGCAGGATGGCGAGGCGACCGTCTGGTTCGACGAAGACGTCGTTCCAGGATATGGCTGGATGTTCCCCATGTCCGGTGGCAGGGCGAATGTCGGAATCGGTATCCTGAGCGAAACCTCCCACCGGCACGGCCATTCGGTACCGAAGGATTTCGTGGCGACGATCGAGAGGCTCAAGATCCGGCATCCCGGCTGCGCGCGGATCAAGGTGGTGAGTAAGCCGATCGGTGGTGTGGTCAAGATGTATGGCGGCGCGGGTCCGAACTATTTCGACGGCGGGGTCCTGATCGGCGATGCCGGCTCGTTCGCTGATCCGATGACGGGCGAAGGAATCACGCAAGGCATGGAATCGGCCTTGATTGCCTCATCGACCTTGCTGAAGGCCCTCGAGCTCGGAAGATTTGACGCCGCCTTCCTGGCGAATTTCGAGCGGGATTTCCGGAGCTATTTCGACCCCGGCATGCTCTTTCTGGGTTTCTGCGCCGCGGCGATGCGCAATTGGCACTTTCGTGAATTCTGGATGAGGTCGGGGCTGCGCGGCTGCGAACGGGCGATGGCCGACGGGGATTTTGCCCGTGTCGCCGGGGCAGGCTTCGGAGGGTTGAACGTCCACCCCTTGGGAATCCTGCGACAGATCGGAGCAAGCATGCTGCGCTATCTGGGCGAAGGCACCATGAACACCCTTCGAAACTTCATCATCGGAACACCGATCGGCGGGGAAGCAATGCTTGGGGACCTTGTCGCGTGGCAGAGCGCATGGAAACGATCCGTCAGCGCGGACCCGGACTGGCACGCAGCCTGGCTGGCCGATGTCGTGAAAAAGGCCGCGCAACTCGGGCCATCATTGCTCGCTCAAGAGAACCCCAGGGTCCGGGGATTGTTGGTCTGACCATCACATTTTTCGAGGAGGACGCACGTGACCTCTGCCGCATCTCAACCCAAAACATCCAAACCGCCGACGCCAGCCGAAAAGGAGGTCGCGATCATAGGCGCGGGAATCGCGGGGCTTACCTGCGCACTGCGCCTGTCGAAGCGCGGCTACAAGGTGACGATGTATGAGAAGGATGCGGTGCTGGGAGGCGACCTCTCCTCCAAATTCAGCAGCGGCATGTACCACGACGTCTATACCCATCTGTTCTGCGACTGGTATGTGAATTTCTGGCGCATCGTCGAGGACGATCTCAAGATCAAGCTGGATGACGCTTTCGAGCCGCGAATGAGCGTCAAGCTTCTAGATCCTCCGGGTAGCGCCCGACACTCGACGAACAACACGCCAGGCTACACGGAGTTGAAGAACCCCAACACGCTGAAGAACGCTTTGGACAACCTCCGGTCGGGAGCATTGCCCGCACCCGACATGTTTCTCGTCGGCTTCACCCTGCTTGACCTGGCCTCGCAGCCGTTTCACCGGTCGAATCTTCTGGAACAGCAGACGGTGAACGGATTCCTGTACTCGCGTCCCTACGCCACGTTGGACTGCGCCGATCTGCACAACACGATTCTGAATGAAGTCTGGTGTATCTCAAGCAGCGACACATCTGCTGCAGCTTACAAGGACTTCGTCAAGCACGTGCTCGGCAGCCGCGGCTTGCCCTTCGCCTGGCTGTTACGGGGAAGCCTCGAGGAGATGCTGATCAAGCCCTGGCAGGAGAGCCTGAAGAACGATTGTAATATCAGGGCGTCCGTTGAGGTCACCGCCGTCGAGGTCGGCGATGACGATAAGATGCAGCTCACACTGAGCGACAAGACGAAGGCAACGCACGCCAATGTCGTCTTTGCGGTGCCCGCCCCCGAACTGGCAAAGCTCGTGATGAGTGGCCGGCCTGGACGGAGTGTCGTCGAGCGCCTCCCGGCGCTTTCGGAACTGCAACGCCTGCGCACGGCAAATATCCTGGTCGTTACCGTATTCTTCAAGCAGAAGCTTCCGAACATACCCCGCGAGCATGTCGGACTGGCCCGGTCGCGGGGTTACCTGACGTTCATCGACATTTCACAACTCTGGACCAGCTTGAGCAACATCAAGGAGCAGCACTCCGTTCTGATCCTGGCCGCCTCTGACGCCTATGCGTACCCGTCCGCGAATGAAGAGGAATGGGCGCATTTGATGATACAGGAACTGGCCGGCTACCTGCCCGCGGTGAAGCCCGGTCGCCAGTGGGGAGACGCCGAAAGCAATATCGATTATTCGAAATCGTTTCCTCAAAACAACCGTTCCCACACGCTCTTCCTCAACGACATGAATTCCGAGCAGGTGCTGCTTGAGCCAAGCTATCCAGAGCTGCAGAGCGTGTTCTTCGCCGGCGATTTCTGTAACAACGAAGTGAAGATGGCGACGGTCGAATCGGCTGTTTTGAGCGGGCTCCACGCGGCGCGTGCGGTGCAGACGAAAGCAGAGGGCAAGTCCGACATCACGATCGAGCCAGGCGTCATTCCCAGCTCCGCGGAATTCTCGGCCGCGAAGCTCGCATTGCTTCCCCTCGCCTATGGAGCCACGGCCTGGGCAGCGGTGAATGTCGCGCTGCGTGATCTGGCGAACGGACAGCCCGAGACCCCGGAAGGGGCGCTGGGACCCGTGACGACACTCGCGTTGATCCCCCTGAGATACGTAGCCGATTGGGTGACGAGCCTCGAGACTCTGGGAGTTGCTTTGCTTTCCCCCGCTGGCGAACCGGGCAGCTCAAGCTCCACGGTTCAGCTGGGATTGCGGGCAGCCGCCCGGGGTATCCTGGCGGCAAGCGATCATTTGTCTAATTTCGCCTCCACGAGATCGGCCGACAAACCACCGGGTCTTGCCTCCCTGCTGACAGATGTGTTGAAGGTAGTGAGTAGCGCCGCGAGTGAACCTCCGACGGCGCGGCCTGCGAGGGCTGGCCCTACACTGCGATCCGCACTTGCCGAGGGCAGCGGGCTGCTGCGCGGCTCAGGACGCCACCGGCCAAGGCTTGAATATGTTCGCAGGCATCGCGCCAAGCGCTGACCTGATGGGGACGACTGGCTCCCACGGGGGCGTGGGTGGCGGTCGAGGGGACTTGGGGAAGTCGCGATGTCAAAGGCAACGACAGAAAGTATCATAGCGCAGCTCGGCTTCACGGAGGAGATGCAGCAACTTCGCGAAATCCTTGACAGCTGGATTCGCGGCGCCAACGAGCAGATCAAGCCCCTGCTTGAATGGCAGTTCATCACGAGTTCCAAATATTTCAGACCCCTCACTGTCTTCAGCGTCTATCGGGCCACGACGGACGAGCCGATTCCGAATCGACTGATCTATTCCGCGGCAGTGATCGAGATGATGCACAACATGACGCTGATCATCGACGACATCGTCGATGGATCCGAAACGCGGCGAGGCAGACCCACCCTGCACTGCCAGTTTGGGCTTCTGCAAGCCCTGATGGCGTCCGGCTATATCGTGGCTGACGGCTTCCGGATGACGGCCGGAGACCGGATCGATATCCGTCTGATGTCCGATCTGATCAAGCGTCTCGGGGCGGCCGAATGCCTGCAGTGGAACGTGCGACGCCAGCTGCTCACTGTCGAGGACTGGCTGAACATCGCCAGCGAGGATACGGGGTCGATGTTCGAGACCTGTGCATGTGTCGCCACCAGGGACGATCTGCTTCGCAAATTCGGCGGGCTGCTCGGCGTGCTATATCACGGGTGCGACGACGTGGGCGATGTCAAGGGACTGGAATCGCTCGGCGGCGGCGGCGAAGAGGATTTGAGGGATGGGATCCTCACGCTGCCCGCCTCGATCGCCATCAAAGACCCGGTGATCGCAGAACTGTTCTGCAAGAAGGTGCGATCGGATGACGAGCTGGCGCAAATCTCTCGGGCGGTCAGGGCGGCGGTACCGACCGCCGAGGAACGACTCGACCAATTGGCGGCCGAAGCCAAGTGGGAGGCGCATTTGCATACCGCCAATCCGGCGCCGCTTTACGCGCTTGTCGATCATACCAGGGAGCTGTCGCGCCGCTAGCTAGAGCATGATCCGGAAAAGCATGCCCTCGGGCTACGACCCGATGGGTGGTTACCGGTTTTCCCTCGCGACAAACGCGAAGCGTTTGCGCGGAGATCCTGCTCAAACAAAAACATAGAGCGGGATGACGATTCGAGGAAAAGTCATCGCGCTCCAGGTCACGTCACGGGTAGATGATGCGCCATCTCCTCCAGAAGCGATCCGGCTTCCCGCAGGTCGGGCGTCTCGAAACCTTCGTCGAAGCTGGAATAGACAGACATGAGACTTGCCCGCGCGGCGAGGTGATCGCCGCGTCGCATCAGCAACCGTGCAAGGTTTGTCGCAGCACGGAGCTGCCAGGCCTTGTGTTCGAGTGATCGCGCCATTTCGATCGCGTCGCGGAAATCGGCCTCGGCCATTGCCGGCTGCCCCAGTTTGAGCCGCAGCTCCCCGCGGCATGTCAGGGTATATGCGCGCCACATCAATTCCTGAGGATTCGCAGCGAGAGCTTCCTCGATGGTGCGGAGGCCCGATTCAGCGTCGCCGGCACCCGCCTGTGCGTGCGCCAGGAGCGTGAGAAAATAGGTAATGGCCACATTCGCGCCTGTCTCGGCGAAGCCGGCCAGGGCCTGGTTGATCAATTCCACGCCTTCAGTGGCGTGACCGAGTTCTGATTTGGCCCAGCCAAGCAGCACGCGCGCCAGGTCCGAGGCATAGCTGAGCCCGTGCTCCTCCGACAGGGACAACAGCCGATTCCCAATCACCTCGACCCGCCGCGGCGCCTTGAGGCACCAGTGCAGATTACCCTCGAAGTGCAGCGCCATCGCGATGGCATAGGGGTCCTGACTCTTGCTGGCCAGATTCATCGCGCGAGACATCCGCTCGCGCGCGACATCGACACGGCCCTGCTGCCAGGCGGCACGGCTCGCGACCCCGATCGGAATGATGAGGTCGGCTGC
>Ga0209839_10001026_pt1 | contig 14349 bp, 13 predicted proteins | sample OrgsoiDNA2013050_FD_185800 | JGI IMG/M metagenome (GOLD analysis project Ga0209839, IMG submission 185800) | Permafrost soil microbial communities from the Arctic, to analyse light accelerated degradation of dissolved organic matter (DOM) -... | ecosystem: Environmental > Terrestrial > Soil >... | reverse complement strand
TGAAAAAGTGATCCGGCTGGCAGTCTCCATGCAGCAGGCGGCACTCCGGCTCAGCCATTTCCCTGAAAGCCGTAGATAGCTGACTCCGCAGCCGCCTGACCTCGCCCGGCGACAGGACGCCAGCGCTGGCGACCTTGCAGGTCGCGCGATCAGTCCACCAGAGCAGGAAATCGCGCCAGCCACCGCCGGCCTGGTTGAACCGCGGAATGCCCGGAGGGCGAGCCAGATCGTGAAGCCGACGCAGGTGCCGGCCCGTGTCTGCCCATGCCACCAGCGGAGATGCACCGGACAGTGCATGGCCTTCGGCCACGGCGAGTACCAGAAACCCACGTAAGCCGACCTCGGTCAGCAGCACGGCGGGCACGGGAATGCCGCCGTCAGCGGCTGTGCGGAGCATGAGCAGCTCCTTTGCCAGCCGTTGAGGCGCGGCGTCCGCTTTGACCACGACGAGACTGCCATCGGGCGAGACGGTGTCGAACACCGCCCGGTCACGAAGGTGCACGCGCACGCTCACCACGGCAACATGATGACCCCAGATGTGCTGCAATCGGTGCACGACATCATCAATCAGATCCAGATCCATTGCCCACCGATCTTCGCCGAGCGTCCACAACCCCGCGACTGAATTTCGGGCTTCCGCAGCCACAGCGGCCACCGGATAAGGGCGGGCGCGAAAGCGCGCTGCCCAATGCCGCGAGCCCCACGCGCCGCCACAGTCCGATCCAGCGGATCGTGAGCGATCACCGGACGGTGACTGGGCTCACGCCGCGCGCGATCCAACCAAACCGCGGCGAGGTGCCACGGCTGGGGCCGGCGATCCACCTGCGCACCGAGCGCGCCCTGCTCGTCTGCTCGTCGCCACGCGCGAGCCGCCGTTTCACCGTCCTGGCCTGTCCGGCCCATGCGCTTGCCTCGTCATGACCCAGAGCCCGCGAGGCCGCACCGGGGAGATGATCGCATCCTTACGGCTCCAGGCATGACCGGTCCTCACCGTGCCGTAAGTGCCGACGAGCCGGAAGCCCGCGGCTGCGGGCATTCTCGGACACGGCAGATTATCCGGCGCTGTCCACAAGCGGTCAGGCGCCGACAGAGCGCAGCTGGCGCAGCCGGGCAGGTTCCGACAGCGGAAACCAGCGTGGTGGTGGCGGCCTGGCGGCGGCGAGCGCGGCGGCATCCTGCCCACTCGCAGCGACACGCTCAGGATCCGTCCAGCGGCTGCTCTATCTGCGTGAGACGCCGCTGGCGGTGTCCAGCATGCGCAGCATGCGCAGGGCTGTCACGGCACCGATGACCGCTCATGCATGTCGGCCGACAGCCGGATGTCAGCGGGCGAGGGCCGGTCAGCGTCCATGGGCAGGCCGGGAGCGTCCCAGCCGGATCGGTCGCCTCCGGGTCCTTCTGGCGCGTGATCGGGCACGCGGCCGTCGGGTGCTGCCGCGGCTGGCGCGCCGTAGCGTCAGCGCTGCGGTAGTCAGGAGCGGACGGGTGCCTGTCAGGCAGCCCGTCCAGTCGCGCCCGCAGGTCGTCAGCCGGGCGGTGGCCCGGGATGTCACCGGGACTTTCGGCGTGACCGGGCCGGTCCCGCGCGCCCACCTCAGCGGCCCAGCCGGGCGGTCGGCTGTCTGCGGGGGCCGGGCTGCCCGGGTGCGGTTGTCGCTGTCACGGGGGTTCAGGTGGCCAGGTCCAGGGCGTGCCAGGGCTGGTCCTGGGTTCCGCTCATCAGGTCGCTGATGCGGCGGGTAGCTTCGGCGCGGGCCGGCACGTGGTCGGGTGCGCGTAGGTAGGCGGCGATTGTCCGCAGCTCTCGCATGGCCTGCAGCACGGGCAGGCCGGATAGCCCGGCGGGGTCGGTGCCGTAGGCGCGGCAGAACCGCTGCCAGTCCGATGGCGGCTGGCCGAAGCGGTACCTGATGCTGGTCGGGACGAGGTCCAGCTCGCGGGGGCCGTGGCTGACGGCGTCCCAGTCCGCCAGCACGGCGCCGTCGCGGGTGCCGATCAGATTGTCGGTCCAGGCATCGCCGTGGATCAGTCCCGATCCCAGGCTCCAGGTGGCGTCGGCGTACTGGTGCTCCAGCGCATCGAAGCGGGCCAGCAGCCACGACCGCTGGGCGGCGGTCAGCCACGCACAGCATTGCGTGTCCTCGCGAGCCGAGCCGAGCGGCCGGGCAGCCGGGAGGCCCGTCGGCGGCGCGGGCAGGTTGTGGAGCTGGCGGAGCAGGTGCGCGAGCGTGCTGACGTCCGGTGCTGGCTGGCCGGCCGCCGGGGAAGGGAGAAGGTGCCAGAAGGTCACGATGTACCCGCGGGCGGTCACCGGCTGGGGAATGTCCAGCGGGCGGACTGCGGGGAAGTCCAAGCTAGCCAGCCACGCGGTGACCCGGACACTGGCAGCCACCCGGCTCGCCTGCTCGCCGGGGCCGGGTGCGTACCGGAGTCGGACCACGACCGGGCAGGCGGCCAGCTGGTAGACCGTGTTGGACCGGGCGTACATGATGCTCGCGCCCCGGGGGTCCATGCCTGCCGCCGTGCATGCCTCAGCCAGCGCTTGTTCCGGGGCCGGGCGCGATCCCATCGCGTCTGGCTAGGCGCTGACCGCGCGCGGGATGGCCTCCCGGGCGTAGACCTCGATCTCCTCCTGCAGGTCACGTGCCCGGGCCGTGCTGGCAAGCCGGGGCGTGGTGAGTGCGTTTTGCAGCCGGGCGAGGCGCCGGATGAGCGGCTCGATGCGGCTGTCAGGGTGAAGCTCCAGGACGGGGCGCAGCGCGCTGCGGGCTCCGTCGAGGTCTGGCTGGTGAAGGTGAGCCTGGGCCTGATCGATGCGGGCGAGCATCTCGGAGTAGATATGGCGCTCGCCGGCCGGCGCGGACTCCGACAGCGTGATCGCCTCCGACGCGTCAGCCAGCGCCTGCGCCGGCTCGTCCAGCAGCATTCGCGTGCTGGCCGCCATGCCGTGGTACCGGCCGGGGGTCAGGCCCCACACGCCGCCGGTCAGGTCCGGCGCCGTCACCTGGCTGCGCTCGGTCTCCGCCTGGGCCAGGGCCAGCCTGGCCTGGTCTCGCCGCCCGGCCTGGGCAAGCGCCCTGGCCTGGAACAGCGCCAGGAACGTGCGGGCAGTGTCACCACTGCCAAAGGTCAGCCCGTGCTCGGCCAGCTGCGCGGACTCGGTGTAGCGGCCGTCCCAGTAAGCGAGCTTGGCCTGCGTGGCCCGGACCCACGCACGCGCGCCGTCATGCCCGGCCTGCTCCGCGCACAGCCACGCCGTCCAGGCGTGCGTGTCCGCCGCCCGGAAGTTCCCCAGGTCGCCGGTCATCCACGCGAGCAAGCCGCACACCTGCGCCCCGAGCAGGTACAGGTCCCTGGCCTGGTCAAGCCGCAGATGCCCGCGCAGGACAGCGGCCACCCGGTCACGCAGCCGCCTGGTTTCCAGCAGCAACGGCAGCGGCGGCGCGGACTCGAAGCCCCTCGCCAGCTCCCTGACCTGGCCTGAGTAACGATCGATCGTGGTGTCCGCCACCTGTGACATGCCGACCCACTCTCCGAGCTCCAGCGACTCATCCGCGATGACCGCCATCAGCTGATCGAGCGAGGCAGCGACCGGCGCGGGTTGTCCCAGCTGTCTCGCCGCGTCGTATTCCTTCCTGCAAGCACGATAACCGCCAGAACCACGCGCCCGGCTCCCGCGCGGGCTGTCACCTGGCGCCCCTGCGGGGGCGCTGCGCGAGATGGACCCGCTACTGTCCGCGGATCCAGGCGGGCGCTGATGAGACTGACCGGGGCCGAACTCGCCGGGCGGGATGCCGAGTGCCGCGCCATACAAGAGCTGATAACGCTCGGTGGGCGCGATGACTCCGCGCTCCCACCGGCGGATGTAGGCGGCCAGCGTGGCGGCACCAGGCAGGTGGCTGTCGCCAGTCCCCTTTCCGGCGTGCTGGAGGTGGCGGGCCATGTCAGCGACAGCCCAGCCACGCGCCAGCCGCTGACCACGCAGCCACACTCCGAGGTCATCTAACAAGGCGGCTTCCCCGCATTCTGTCCATCCTGCGCGAACTTCTCTCGTCCAGGTTGGGCGCGGGCTGGCGCGCGCGTCGACCGGCCGAGTGCTGGCCTGAGGATGGTGCCACCTCCCGCCGGGATGCCTGCCTATAACCTGCTCTCAATCATCCGTTACTGGCCATAGTCACACTACGGTTGCGCCAATGGTGTTCGTGTTTGCCCGTGAATGCACGTTCGCTGGACCGCTGGACGGTGCCGCGTAGGCGGGCATCCTGCGACCCCTACCGCTTCCGTAGACACCGTCCGAAGTGGCACGTCGGCGCCCGCCTCGAACGCAGCGTGCTCGCCGAACACCCCGGAGGCATCGCCGTATGACTGACATCGCATTGCGCCCCGCAACACCGGATTCTGCTTCCAGTTGCACAAGGCCGCCATGGGCGCCCACGTCACCGCGATCTGGGGCTGGGACGAAGCTGTCCAGCGTGACTTCCACGCACGAGCCTTCGACCCGGCCAGTGGCAGATCATCACCGCCGACAGGCTACGCCCAATTGGCGCACGCCTTAACGGGCTCGGCACCAGTATGGCCGACCGGATGGGTCACAATGGTGAATACGTGGGCGCTACGGTTCCGCGGAGAGAACCTGGTGACGGGAAGGTGCGCGAGATGTCACGGCAGCTGGGTGCGTGGTTGCGGGCGCAGCGGCGGGCCCGTGGCTGGGATGTTCCCGAGATGGCGCGTCAGCTGGTCAGGGCAGCGGGCGGTCAGCGGGACACGCTTCCGGGCCTGGACTGCCTGATCGCCTATATCCGCCGCTGGGAACGCGACGGTTCCGGGGTTTCTGAACGCTACATGCTGCTGTACTCCGCCGCCCTGCGCATCTCCCCAGGCCAGTTCGGTGCAGGAGACGACGCGGGCCAGTCGGCAGCGCAGGCCGGTGCCGCCCTAGCCCAGCCCGTCGGTTACGCGGCATCCAGGAACGCGCTCACCTGGGAGCCGCCGGGCAGCGACTCTGATGTGGCGCTTGCGGCCGTGGGGGCGCACAGTGGAGAGCAGTTAGCAGGGACGTTGCCTGATGTCCTCCAGGCGTGGGATGAGCTGATGCAACGCCGGGCGTTCTTCCTCGGTGCCGGAGCAGCGGGGGTTCTGGCGCTGGCCCCGTATCGCCTGGCCGAGCCTGCGCCGGGTGATCTGGACGAGGCCGTTGCGGCGAGCGCGGAACTGATCACCTGCTGCAGGCGGCTGGATGGGGTGCTCGGCCCGGGTGCGGTGTACGGCCTGGTGACTGAGCATCAGCGGCGGCTTGCGGGCTGGCTGCGAGATGCCCGCACCCCCGCAGCCTGGCGGCAGGTCGCCGCAGTGACCGCTGATGCAGGCATCCTGCTGGCCTGGCTGTCTTTTGACCTGGACCATTTTAACGACGCGGCTGCACAGTACCGTCAGTGTTCCGAGCTGGCTCGCGGCCTTGACGACGTGGATCTGCGCGCGTTTCTGGCCGGGCGGATGAGCCGTACCCTCTCCGAATGCGGCCGTCATGCTGACGCCCTGGTGTTCGCCGATGCCGCCGGGCGGATCGCAGGAACGGCGGCGTCTTATGCGCTGCGGTCCTGGCTCGCTGTGACCCGCGGCTACGTGCATGCGTGCCTGGGCCCGGATCATGAGCGATCCTGCCGGGCTGACCTCGAGGCGGCGGCCTGGCTGCTGTCGCGGGCTGAGGAGCCGCGACCGCCCTATCTGGCCTTCTTCGGGGAGCCGTACCTGGACAAGTGGAGCGGGCATGCGCTGCTGGCCCTGGCTGAGCATAAGGTCACGGCGGCAGTAGCTGAGGGCCTCGCGGCGATCGATCAGGCCCTGGCGTCCTGGTCACAAGCCGATGTCCGTGAGTCCGGCGAGGTCCTCGCTGCGGCGGCAAGCGCCCGTCTCGCCGGAGGGGAGATCGGTGAGGCCACCCGCCTTGCCGGCCGGGCGTTCCAGGTCGCAGGTGCCACCGGGTCACCGCGCATCATGCGTTACGTGACCGGCCTGCGCCGCCGGATGGAACCGTGGCGGGACTCCCGGGAGGTGCGCGCCCTCGACGAGCAGTTGCTGATCGGCGGGTAGCTGGGTTGACGCGCCGGGATAGTGCCCTGCTGCTCGTCCTCGGTGCCACGTGGGGTGCGGTGTACCCGCTGACCACGATCGCGCTGCGGGAGCTGTCACCGCCAGCAGTTGTTTTCTACCGGGCGGCTCTGGCTGCGGTGGTGCTGCTGCCGGTGGCCCTGCGTGCCGGGGTCCTCCGCGCGGCTGCTGCCCGTCCGCTTGCCGTGCTGGGCGCCGCGCTGCTGCAGGCCACGATCCCGCTGGTGCTGCTGACCGCCGGTCAGCAGCACGTTTCCGCCGCGCTGGCCGGCATCGTGCTGGCCACTCAGGCGCTGTGGGCAGCAGTGCTGACGGCGGCGGCCAGCGGCGGCGGCCTGCGGGCCAGGACACTGGCCGGGATCCTGACCGGGCTATGCGGCGTGATCGCCCTGTTCGCTGCTGACCTGCGCCTGGACGGAAGCACAGGGCTGGGCGGGCTGGAGCTGCTGGCCGCGGCGGCCTGCTATGCAGCTGGCAGTGTGTACATCGAGCGGGTCATCCCCGAGGTACCGCCGGTCGCCACAGCCGCCGCCGCGATGACCGTGAGCGCGATCGCTCTCGTCCCGTTCGCTGCCGCCACTGGCTTGGCGATCCCCGGCCTGGCCACAGCGGTCTGGGTGGTCGTGCTCGGAGTGATCGGCACTGGCGCGGCGCTGGCCGGCTTCTACCTCCTCATCCAGCGTGCCGGTGCGGTGCGGGCGAACCTGGCCGGGTACCTGGCCCCGGCTTTCGCGGTCCTGTATGGCCTGACGTTCCTCGGCGAGCATCTTCATCCCGGGGCCATCGCCGGCCTGGCGCTGATCCTGGCCGGCTCCTACCTGGCGGTCGCCTGATTGCGGAAAGCGGCCGCGGTGCATGCCGGTTCCTTCCCCGTGCGGCGTTATTAGCCATAGCCGCGCTACGGTTGCGCAAATGGTGTTCGTGTTCGCCTGTGAATGCACGCTCGCCAGGCTGTGCCGCGTCGGCGAGCATCCCTGGCGACGGTAATCAGACAGAGAATGCCGCCGGGACCACGGACAGGGGCAGTCCTCGCTCCTGGGCATCTGAGAATCGGCCTGTGGCTCCCGCGCTTGTCCGTATCTGTCCGTGCATGACAGCTAGCTGGACTCGATGAGTGACGGCAGTGTGGGGAGCGGTCGTTTCCGGTTCCGGCAGGAAGAACGCAATGACGAACACTGCATGCACCGGTATTGTCAGGGTCGCAACCAGGGGAAGTGCCGACGCATTCCAGGCGCGCATCGGGCGCGGCGGGTTACGAGAAGGCGGCATCCTGGTCCTCGGAGCTGGCGCATACCGGCGGCGCGATCTGCCGGGCTGTCAGGCAGGGCTGCCGGGGGCGACGGTATGACTGGCGGCTTCGCGCCTTCCGACATTGACACCAGCCGCCCGCATCCTGCCCGTATGTACGATTTTTACTTGGGCGGCAAGGACAACTACATGGTTGACCGGAACGCGGCCAGGGAGGCGCTCCGCGCCGCGCCCGAGCTGCGAGCCACGGCCCTGGCGAACCGGGCGTTCCTCGGCCGGGCGGTCCGCTTCCTGGTCCGCGACGCCGGCATCCGCCAGATCATTGACATCGGCACGGGCATTCCCGCGGCGGGGAACGTCCACGAGGTCGCCCAGCAGGTCGTGCCTGATGTGCGGGTAGCTTATGTGGACAACGATCCGATCGTCCATGTGCACGCGGACGCGCTGCTGACGGGTACCGGGGCGACCAGCATCGTGCTGGCGGACCTGCGCGAGCCCGAGGCGATCCTCAGCCATCCGCAGATCAGGGAGATGGTCGATTTCAGCGAGCCGGTGGGTCTGCTCCTGGTCGCCATTCTCCACTTCGTGACCGACGCCGAGGATCCCTGGCATATCGTGGCGACGCTGCGCGATGCGCTCGCACCCGGCAGCTACCTCGCGCTGTCCCACGCCACCGGTGACTTCCGCGCGGAGGCGGCGGGCAGGGCTGCCGCCGTGTATGAAAAGGCGACCTCCACGATCACGCTCCGCAGCCACGGCGGGGTCTCAGCCTTCCTTGAGGGCTTCGAGATTCTCGACCCCGGCGTGGTCCAGCTGCCGCTGTGGCGGCCGGACGGCAGGCCGCCACGCGATCTGAGCAAGATCCTGGCTTACTGCGGCGTCGGCCGCAAGCCCGCTGCCCGCGCGCAATGAGCTGGCAGCGTCAGGTCAGCGCTGCCGTGGATGGCTACCTCGCCAGCCGCATGGCCATCCGGAACTGGCGACGTTCCAGGCGCTGAAAATCCAGTAGCCGGGCCCCGGCGAGGCCAGGGGCAGGGCGCTTCGAAGATCGAGGCGCCCGTGGCCGCCTGGTACCGGCGCCTGGCATCGTGGGGAGCATGCCGCGCGATGCGCCCAGGATCCTGCTTACCGGCGCTCCCCGGGCCGGGAAGACCACTCTGGTCCGGCGCATTGCCGACGAGCTTGCCATCAGCGAAACTGCGATTGAGGGCTTCACGACAGGCGAGCTGCTGGAGGACGGTCACCGCGTCGGCTTCCTGGCCGAGGGGATCGGCGGAGGATCGGGCGTGCTGGCGCATGTCGCGAGAGCCAGCGGTCCGGTAGTCGGCCGTTACCGCGTGGACGTCCCTGCCTTCGAGCGCATCGCGCTGCCCGCCCTTGAGCGGGCAGCCAGGGGCTGCAGTGTGGCGGTCATCGATGAGATCGGCCAGATGGAGCTGTACTCGGACGCCTTCGTGGACGCCGTGCGGCGGATATTCGAGCAGGACGTTGCCCTGGTCGCTACGGTGCAGGCCAGGGCGCACCCGGTAACCGATGAGCCCGTTCAGCCCGAATGCTCGATCTCGCCGCGCTGCCAGCGGAATCCGGCCTTTCTGCAGCAGGTCATATGCACGTCTGGTGCTGTGGCCTGGCGGCGGAGTCAGTCAGCCAGGAGGTAGTCGGCGAGGCCGGTCTTGGCGCCGTGGATGAAGGCGGATATTTCGTGGGGCTGGAGGACGAGGGCGGGCCCGGAGGGATCGTCGGACTGGCGGAGGGCGACGCGGCCGTCCGGAAGGATCTTTGCTTCCAGGCAGGAGCCGCCGTTGGTGCCGCTCCATGGCTTGCGCCAGCCGCCGGGGCCGAGGCTGTCGGCGGGCATGCCGTTGCGGATGTGGTCTTTCTGCATGGTCAGGTGTCCTTACGGGCGTCGCGGAGGATCTTGCGGGTCTGCCCGGCGGGCGCGGCGAGTGCGCTGATCCGGTCCATGGCTTCCTGGTATGAGGTTACGTCTTCGGGCTTGTCGAGATAGAAGGCGCTGGTCATGTTCTCGCCGTAGACGACGTCGGGGAGTTCGGGGGCGGGGAACCTGAACAGGTGGAACATGCCGTACATGGCGCGGTGCGGGCCGGCGGTGAACGGGAGAACCTGGAGCGTGACGTTGGGCAGCTCGGTGGCCTCGATCAGGCGGTCAATCTGGGCGCGCATGACGCTGGGGCCGGCGACCTGGCGGCGCAGCACGGTCTCGTCGATCACTGCCCACAGCCGCGGCGGGCCAGGCCGGGTGAGGAGCCTCTGGCGGGCCATCCGCAGCGCGACCCTGCGCTCGTTCTCCCCCGCGGGCGCGTCAGGGAACCCGACGGCAGTCAGCGCGCGAGCGTAGTCCTCTGTCTGCAGCAGGCCGGGGACGAACTGGGGCTCGTACCCGCGAATGACCTCGGCGGCTTCCTCCAGGCCGGGCACGACGCGGAACCACGGCGGCAGGACATCGCCGTAGTTATGCCACCAGCCGGGCGTACTGGCCGCACGTGCCAGGGCCAGGAAGGCGTCGATCTCGCGGGCATCGGTGATGCCGTAGGCCATCAGCAGGCCCTTGACCTTGTTGCGGTTCAGGCCGCCCTCAGCTTTTTCCATCCGGCGGATCGTGAACGACGAGGCGAAGATCGCCTCCCCTGCCTGCTCGTAAGACAGCCCCGCCTTCTCCCGCAGCGCCTGGAGCTGCCTGCCCAGGATCATCCGCAGAACGGTAGGCGCTCCGCCGGCCGGCGCATCAGCCATTCCTGCCTCCCCAGCCCACCGCGCAGCTGCACCCGTGCAGGGTATCTGCGCCATTAGAAATCATAGGGAGCGGATGAGCGAATGTACATGCTTGTTCGCAAATGCTCCTTGCAAAATGACCCGGAGCAGAGCCATCGTTGGGACATCCCGGCCATTACCGGCAGGGACGCACAGGTGATCACCGCCCCATCAGGAGCCCGGATGACCTCCCCGCCCGACTCGCCTGCACGCAGGTCGTCAAGTTCCTCCGCAAGTACCGGACAGCCGACGTGCGGGGAGGAAATGGCAGCCGACTGCGAAGTCTCCCAGGAAGAAACTGGCCGGTTAAGCGGGCCAGCGGCACGTGGGCCCAGGCTGCCCGCGCGCAGGATATTCCCCGGCGAGCCTCGGCAGCTCAGCGCGCTGCGCCGGTGGCTGGCGTCGCTGCTGCCTGACTGCCCGGCCCGCGGCGACGTGACCATCGTCGCGACCGAGCTTTGCAGTAACGCGATCCTCCATACGGCGAGCGGCCGGCGTGGCTGGTTTGCCGTGGAGATTTCCTGGCATCAGCCGGTGGTGCGGGTGGCGGTCACCGACTGCGGGGCGCCGACCGAGCCGCGCGTCATCGACGCCCCAGCGGGTGAGCACGGCCGAGGGCTGCTGGTGGTACGCGGCTTGTCTGCCCGCACCGGGGCCTGCGGCGATGATCGAGGGCGCGTGGTGTGGGCCGAAGTTCCCTGGGGGGAGGCGGGCGCCGCGGAATCCGCGTCCCTCCAGGGTCCTGATGAGGCCGCGATCCGCGACGGCCAGGCTGGCCTGGCTAACAGTTTCGCGGGGGTACCGGCCTGGTTCGGCCGGTCCACACGGCAGTGGCGGGCGCTGGCCGGCGGCGAACTGGTGACCGCCCCCTCGGCGCGGGAACTGGCCTGCCTGTCTGGCGGTGCGCGGGCTCCCCTGCCGCTGTGGCCTCCGGTAGTGAGTGCTGTGGCTTCCTGCTGCCTCCTGACAGGGCGGCCATCGGCCGGGACCAGCAGCCTGGCATTCCCGCGCCGCGGTTCCCCTGCGCAAGTAGCAGACGGCAGAGTCCGCAGCTTCCCCTCCGATGACGCGGATGCTGCCCGGCGCATCACAGCATGCCGCGACACGCGGCACGGCGGCGCGAGGCGACGGCTGCCATGACCGGAGCCCCTGGGGGCAACGCAGAGCCCTCGGCCAGCCTCACCGGCGCCGGGTCCCCGGTGCGCCCGCTGTGCCAGGCGCCGCAGAGCGCACCAGCGCGGGCGCTGGCCTGGCCTGAGCTGAGGCCGGCAGGCCGGGCGCTGGCATGGCTGCGCAGCGAGCTTGCTGCCCGGGGCCTGGAAGCGACCGGCATGACCATTACCCGTCTGCAGGGAACCCTGACGCTGGCCGATGGCATGGCGGTGCAGTACCGGGACGGCTGGCTGTTCTGGCCCGCCGGACGCCTCAGCTCAAGCGGGCGCCCGCTGCATGCCATCCACCCGGCCGGGCGATCCAGAGGGGCGGCCCGGCGGCTGGCCGTGTCCCGGCCTGGCGCCGCAGCGCTGTCCGCTGGCCTGAGCAAGGCCACAGCCGACCAGGGGGTAACCGGCGGCCTGATCGCGCAGTACGGCGGCGTACGGGAAACCGCTGGCGACAGCGACGAACCCGCCAAGATCGCGCACGTCACCGTGTCCCGCCCAGGCGAGCGGGCGGATTCGTGACCGGCAGGGAGCCCAGGGCGCGGCTCGGCGGTACCGGGCGGCTGGCTGATGACCTGTACCTGCTAGCTCACCACGACGTGACCGGCAGGCCATACCTCCAGCCGCGCGCCATCGGCATCGGGCTGGCTGGCACGCTGCTGGCCGAGCTGATGCTGGCGGACAGGATCTGCATCTGGCCTGATGGCGTCGTGGCGGCCAGCCGGACCCCGCCGGAGGACGGGTTAGCGCTCCGGGTCCTGGACCTGGTGGTCAGCGAGCGCGAGCGGCTCCCGGCGCGAGACTGGCTGCTGTTCCTGGCCCGCACCGCGGCGCAGGACGTGGCCCAGCGGCTGGAGCAGTCCGGATACCTGACCCAGGCCTCGCCGCGGCGTCCCTGGCGCGCTGAGCGCTGGGTTCCCGTGGACTCCGACTGCGCGTTCGCGCCGCTCACCCGCGCGCAGTCCGCGCTGAACCCGTCCCGGCCCGCGACCGCTCAGGGCGCTGCCCTGGCCGGGCTGGCCGCTGCCTGCGGGCTGGGCTCCCGCCTGCTGCCCTACGGCCCGCCAGGTGCCCGCCGCTGCCTGGATGAGGCCGTGCGGCAGCTCCCGTCCGGCCTGCGCGACCTGATCGCCCAGACCCAGGCGGCTGTGGACGCCGCCGTGCTGACCCACCGCGTGTGACTGCCTTCCCCGTCCGATCCGCCTCTACTCCCAGGAGTCAGCTGATGTCCAGACAACAAGCAAGAACTAGGCCAGGCAGCGTGTCGCGGGCGCTGGCCCGGGACCGGCTGGGCGTGCCGGCCGTGCTGTTCTTCGTCCTGGCCGGCGTCGCCCCGCTGACAGTGGCGGCCGGGGTCATCCCCACCGCCTACCAGACAACCGGCCTGACCGGGATCCCGGCCGCGTTCCTCGTGATAGCGGTCATCCTGGCCATATTCGCGACTGGGTATGTGGCGATGACGCGGCACATCACTAACAGCGGCGCCTTTTATGCGTTCGTCTCCCGCGGCATCGGCCGCACCGCCGGCGTCTCTGCCGCCCTGGTGGCGCTGCAATCTTACTCGTTCCTGCAGGTCGGGCTGTACGGCGCGCTGGGGCCGGCCGCGGCCAGCGAGGCCGCCGCCCACCTCGGCATCCATGAGCCGTGGTGGGCGTGGGCGCTGGTGGCCTGGGCCGTCATCACCGTCCTGGGCCTGCTGCGGGTGGACATCACCGGCTGGGTCCTCGGCGTCCTGCTCACCGCCGAGATCACCGTCGTCGTCGCTGAGACGGTATCCGGCCTGGCGCACCCGGCCGGCGGGCACCTCAGCTTCGCGACCCTGTCCCCGGCCAGCCTCACCTCGGCAGGCTTCGGCACCTTCGGCGTCCTGGCCGTCGTCGCGGTGCTCGGCTTCGTCGGCTTCGAGCAGGCCCCGGTCCTGGCCGAGGAGGCGAAAAATCCCCGGCGGACCATCCCTGTCGCCACCTACTTTGCCCTGGGCATGATCGCGATCGTGTACGCAGGGGCGAGCTGGGCCATGGCCGTGCACGCCGGCACCGGCCACGTCGTGGCCACCGCCGCCCAGCAGGGCCCTGGGCTGCTGTTCGGGCTCGGCGGCAGCGGCGCCCTGTCGCAGGCCGCGCAGCTGCTGTTCATGACCTCGCTGTTCGCCGCCGCCCTGGCCTTCCACAACGTCGTCTGGCGCTACATGTTCGCCCTCGGCCGCGAGAACGTGCTGCCCGCCGCCCTGGGCCGCACCGGCGGCAACAACATCCCGAAGGCGGCGTCGCTAGTGCAAAGCGCGACCGGGCTGGCCGTCATTGTGGTGTACGCGATCGGCGGCTGGCCGCCTATGGCTGATCTCTTCTTCTGGCTCGGAACGTCCGGCGGGTTCGGCATCATCCTCCTGCTCGCGCTGACCTCGGTCGCGGTGATCGCGTTCTTCGCCCGCGACCCCCGCGGCGAGAACGCCTGGCGGCGCCTGATCGCGCCCGCGCTCGCCGCCGTCCTGCTGGCCGGCATCGCCGTGCTCGCGGTGCTGCACTACGGCACCCTGCTCGGCGTCAGCGCCGGCGACCCCGCCGCCTGGGCGCTGCCAGCCAGCTACGCCGTGGTCGCCGTCATCGGGCTCGGCTGGGGCCTGATCCTCAGGACCCGCCGCCCCCGGGTCTACGCCGCGCTCGGGCTCGGCGCCCACGCCGTCACCGGCCAGCTCACCCCCGCCGCCGGCGAGGCAGCGTGATGACGCGCCCCGCCTGCAGCAGCGATCCGGCCGCCGCCGGCCCGGACTTCCAGGTGATCCGCGCTGACGCGGCGGACCTGGAGGCGCTCAGCCAGGTCATCGCCGACGCGTTCTGCGACCTGGCGCCGTCCCGGTGGCTGATCCCCGACCCGGCTGCCCGCCGAGAGATCTTTCCCGGCTACTTCCGGCTATACGCCGAGGACGCGATGACAGCCGGGGTCGTCCACACCACCCCCGGCCGCGACGCAGCGGCTCTGTGGCTCCCCGCCGGCGACGATGCAGCAGGCCAGCCCGCTGACTACGCCGCGCGGCTGGCCGCCGCGACCAGTCCCTGGACTG
>Ga0209839_10001023_pt1 | contig 14355 bp, 12 predicted proteins | sample OrgsoiDNA2013050_FD_185800 | JGI IMG/M metagenome (GOLD analysis project Ga0209839, IMG submission 185800) | Permafrost soil microbial communities from the Arctic, to analyse light accelerated degradation of dissolved organic matter (DOM) -... | ecosystem: Environmental > Terrestrial > Soil >... | reverse complement strand
CGAACAGGTCTCCACGCGTCAGTGGAACGATCTCATCGGCGTCATCAAGCGCCAATATGCAACGCTCGACCTCCCCTATCTGCATCTATGGGCGCGTGAACTACGTGTTGCGGACCTGCTTGCACGCGCTTTGCACGAGGGCGGGCTTGAGTGAAACAACCACGTTCTCAATTCCAGATCCCCGTAATATCCGCAGCCGTGGCTGCATTGTTGGCGGGCGTCAGGCCGTACATATCTTCGAGCGTGCGCAGTACGTCGTAGTGGCTGATGTTGGCCGCGTCGGTGCTGCCGACCTGGACGTGCTGGCCGATGAAGAGCGTGGCGATCTGGTTGGTGGAGCTTAACTCTTCGCCTTCGTCGAAGGTGACGAGCAGGAGGCTGTTATTTGTCTTCGCCCACTGCGCATAGCTAGCGAGGTGCTGCTGCAGCCAGCTGTCGCCTTGCTGAATAGTGCCATCGTGCATGTCATCGTTCAGATTGGGCACGACGAATGAGACGGTCGGGAGCGCGCTGAAGCCAGCCGGAGTGGTCGGAAAGCTGGTAAATGGCAGATTGGTTGTTGGACCGTTTACGTCGCTGAAGTTGGCCCAGGGATTGTGCTTGCGCGCATATTGTTGCGTTGAGTCGCTGCAGCCCAGGAAGCCTGCTGAGGGCTGACCTTCGGAGTAGCCCGCGAAGCTGAAGCCCGCCTGGATAAGCTGGCCGCCCAGGTTCGGTCCCGGATAGGTGGTCTGGGCACTGCACGCGTCTCCGTTTACCCCCTGGTCGCTACCCGAGAAGAGATCCAGGTAGTTCGGTTGGCTTGGATGCGTGACGGCGTGCGAGTTGGTGAGTAGCGCGCCCTGTGCGGCGAGCGAATTAATATACGTTGCTCCTGTGCCCGAGCCAATGATTTCGGAGTAATCTTTGTTCTCCTCAATGACGACGACGATATGGTCGAAGCGTGGCAGTGGCGCGCTGGCTGCCAATAGCTTCCCTGGCGCGCGACCCTGTGCCTGCGCCGCTGGTATCAGGGCGTGCGTGAGGCTGGCTGCAAATACAAGCAGCAAGCTCAGGACGATTAGCCATGCAAAACGACGTTGTACAGCGGTACGCGCTAAATACCATTTTCCCATTACACAGAAATCCTTCCTATATTCAGTAGGGATGGGGCTTGCCTCCATCCGCTTCCCCAGAATGCTGCACTTGAGCCTGATCGAGCTCCCTGGGCCGGATGGAGGCAAGCCCCATCCCTACTGTAGAGGCACGACAAAAATACAAGGATGCCTGCTAGATTAAACCGATCAGGGCATGTAAATGGGGTACCAGCGAACGTCGTATGGGCACGCGGATCGGTGTAGATCATACATCTACGCCGATCCGCCGCGCTTCTGACCATCCTCGATCAGGCTGACCAGATACTGTAACTTCTTGATCGTATGTTCGGCGTTGCGTTTGTTGCGCTCGTAGCCGTCGGGGGCGAGCAGCTGGAACCAGATGCGAATATCTTCTTCAGAAGTGTCGTACCACTTGGCGTCGGCCTGCAGGCGCAGGTAAACGCGCATCTGCGGGTCCTGTTTCTTGCGTACGGGACCTTGTGGAGCCACACCGGCGCTCTCCTGCTCGTCGGCCTCCACAGCCTCGGCCAGCTCCGTGACGGGATGCAACTCGTTATACAGAGCCTCGACATCGGCGGCGCGGAAAAATGAATCGCGCCCTACGCCACGATGTGGCCGAATGCGCCCATCCTTGACCCACTGGTCGAGCGTGGTGCGGTCGATGCCTAAGCGGCGCGCCGTCTCACCGGCATCTACAAAGGCGAAACGTCCGCCCCCTGGCTTACTTACCATCTTGTTTATCCTCTTCTTTTACGCGATAGAACATCAGTAGTGTGCTACCGTAGCGCCGTTCGTCGCTCAGAGCGAGGCGCTGACAGGCGATCGCGGCGACGGTCTCGCGCTCCTTGGGATGAATCTGGACGATCACCAGTCCGTGCTCCGCCACCAGGGGCGAGGTGTCCAGTATCTCCAGTGCGCGCGCGGCCATGCCGTGGTACTGTGGCGGCGCGACATAGATGATATCGTATGATTCCGTTTTTTGAGGAGTTTGCTTGCTTTTCTGCTCTAAGAACTTGAACGCGTCGCCTTGCAGCGTCTCTGCGCGATCCGCCAACCCGGTCGTCTGCAAGTTCTCGCGCAGCAGCTTCAGCACCTTGAAGTTCATCTCGATAAAGGTCGCGTGTGTCGCGCCGCGACTCAGCGCCTCAATGCCCACGCTGCCTGTACCGCCGAAGAGGTCCAGGAAGCGTGTCTCCTCTACCTCCATCGAGAGGATATCGAAGAGCGCCGTCTTGACGCGATCGATGATCGGACGCGTGCCCAGCGTATCGGGTGCTTTGAGCTTGCGTCCCCTGGCTTCACCTGCTACCACGCGCATGCTATCCCTCCTCCAGAATCGTCAGGACGGCTTCCACTTCGCTCACAAAATCGTCCTCCTTCGCCCAGGAGATTAGCATCTCGGCCTGGTCGACCTTCAACTTCTTGACCGAATTAACGCCCCATACGCCCTCTATCAACTCCTGCATCTGCTCTGGACTGATCTGCGAGTTCGCAACATTACTAAGCACCTGCAAGCGGCCAGGACTTGACACCGTCGCGCCGCGTGTCTCGCGCATGCTGTCTATTTTCTTGCGCGCCTGCACCCGTTCTTGCGCCGAAAGCTCGCGGGGCAGATCGAGGTCGTCCAGATCCACGAGATCTTCGTCTTCATTTGGATCGACCTCTTCATCGAAAGCAGGGTGGTACGTGGGGCTGTGCTCGTTCAGGTCGCCTCTGCCACCGCGTTCAGCTTCCCGCGCGGGACTTTTGAGCGAACTGAGCGTTGGCGGCACAGGAGGCGTATTTCTGGCCGGAACAGGGCTGGAGGCCGGTCGCGGCGCGGGTGTACTCTCCTGCGCCTTTGCTGGTGCGCCCGTCGGAGCTGCATTCTCCTGAAGTGTGGTCTTCTGTAAATGTTCCAGCGCCTCGCGCAGGTTCACGCCTGAGAGCGACTTGATCTTCAGAATATCCATCGCCTGTTTCGGACTCAGGCCCATATTCTCCCTGATATAGCCGATAAACTGTTGCAGCGACAGGTTGCCGCCGCTCTCGCCTGGGGGAATGGATGGCATGCTGGCACCGATATCTGAACGTGTGATGGGTGCCGTCGTGACTGCCTCCTGCGCGGGAGGCGCTTCTGGCTCCTTTTCTCGTGTGCGCGCAACGGGAGCAAGCGGCTCGGCCCCCTCGTAGGCGCGCGCGGCCTGTAAAGGTTGCGGACCCGTTTGCTGGGCAGGGATGGACGCGGGTCGCGTCTGTGGCGACGATCTGGCAAGCGGCGTAGGGGTTGGCAACTTCCCCTGATTGGGCTGAGCGCGCTGCAACATCTGGGCCACGCGATTCTCCACGTGTTCCGAGAGCTGATGCATGCCCGCGTCGGCCTCGCGGAGCAATTGCTCCCGCGTCTCCTCATCTGCGCCGATGGGCATAGGGATACTCATCTCGATAGTATGCGTGCGCCCATTGAGCGTAAACTGCGTTCCATAGCGCAACCAGATATGGTCGCCGGACTCACCAATTCCTTCCGACCTGTTCATTCTACTGTTCATAAGCAACCCTCCTGCAGACGGCTCACCGGGTTTGTACAAGCATGCAAGTACATAGTATGACATGCGCACGTACATTATATCAAAAAGATGGCAGTGCGACACCTCCGGCGCGCCAGAGCCAGAATTCATCCCCTTGCCAAATCGCGCAAGGTATTGTATGGTACAAGTGTGAGAATTGTAGCGCTGAGACGTATTACCTGATAAGTAAGCCACGCACATCCATAACTCTGTATACTCATTAGTAGTAAACACCATAGGGCCAGAAAAATTGACTACGATCGAGAAAGTTGAGATGAGAGATACATGCTAACCCCTTCACCCACTCAACAGCCACCATCTGTGCCAGAGCCTGAAAAAGGCGAAAAATATTCTTTACCCAGTAGGAAGGGCGCGCAACCATTCGGGCTCTTTCTCAAAGCTATCTTTCGTCCTATTTTAAAGGGATTTTATTATATTATTCGCTTCATGGGCAGCCACAAACTGCTGACACTCCTTCTCCTCATTCTGCTGATCGGCAGTGGCATCTTCACTTCTTTTCTTGTAACGAAGCAAGGCCCATTCGGCATTGGCAACGACCCGTTCCAACTGCGCGTTGATGGCAAGCTTGTTGGCGGCGGCGATAATATACGCAACTGGCTCTATCACCTGCGCGATGGTAACGCGGTGGCGCTCTCGCTCGACGATAAAGATATCTCCCAGCCGCCCGACCCCACCCAGTTAATCAGCCAGTATAGCCAGCCGGGTGCCAATCTAGAGTGGAAAGACATTAATGTCCTTTCATCGTATCAGCAGTCCGATACAACCGTTGATACATTCGTAAGCGTGGACCTTGCGGCTAAGGGACCAGGTGGGCAGACGAAGGGCGTGATCCTTTTCCATTTCGTTACCGTCTCGCAGGGAAGCAGTGCTGTACTCATTGAAGTGGACACCACCGGTATCCGCGCACTTCTACAATAGCTTTTGACTAGTACCCGCGAAAGGGATACATCACTATGGCACAAAAGACAAAGCAGCAAAGTGATCTGGACCGATCGATTAACCTCGGTATGGATCAGTTCGGACGGTTCGTAAGGCTGCGCTGGCTATGGCTTCTGCTGCTCGTTATCGTCATCTGGTACACCATTGTCAACATCGTTCCACAATTGAGCGCGCCATCTCCAGGCTCAATCTTTTCGACCATGTTCCAGCTCGGTTTCGCCGTTTTGTTTATTGTGATCCAGTTCGGTGCCCTCTTCTGGTTTCTCGGTCGCCCACGCCTGTATTGGGTGATGCCGGGCGAAACAGGCGTGAGCTTTGCCGATTATAAAGGCAATCCGGAAGTACTGGAGGCGGCGCGTCGCATCGTTCTGCTCATCAAGGGTGCCGACGAGTTCCTTGAGATGGGTGGCTCACCGGTGCGTGGACTCCTGCTCTCCGGCGATCCCGGTACTGGCAAAAGCTATCTGGCGCAATGTATGAGTACCGAGGCTGGCGTGCCTTTCGCCTACGCCAGCGCGGCCAGCTTCAAGGCGATGTTCCTGGGCATGGACGTGCTTATGATCAAGCGTCTTTATGCGAAGGCGCGCAGGCTGGCCCGCGAGTACGGCGGCTGCGTGATCTTCATGGACGAGATCGACGCCATCGGTGGTTCCCGCAATCGGCAGGGTGGAAATATGGGTATGGGTGGCATGATGGGCATGATGGGTGGTATGGGAACAGGTGGCCTCAACGAACTGCTGATGCAGATGGACCCGCCTAATATCGAAACTGGTTGGTTTAAGAAGATCCTGCGCATCATCGGTCTGTACCATAGTCGCGTACAGCCGCAGCCGGTCCTGACCGTAGGCGCAACCAATATCCCCGAGTCCCTCGATGCTGCGCTGCTGCGTCCTGGCCGTTTCGATCGCAAAGTCAACGTTGCGGCCCCAACTGACAAGTATCGTCCTGAAGTCATCGAGTATTACCTGAATAAAGTCCAGCACGTCGATGCTATCTCGATCGCGGCCCTCTCACAGCGCATGGTCAACTACACGCCGGTCGCTATCAAGCACGTCATCAACGAGGGCGTGATTATCGCGCACTTCGATGGTCGCGATAAAGTGACCTACAAGGATCTCATTGAGGCTCAGGACGTACACGAGTACGGCATGCGCCAGTTGAGCGAACTGACCCCGATCGAGCGCCGTCGCCTCGCTTATCACGAAGCGGGCCACACGGTCGCCTGTTACTACCTGATGGAGCGCTACTTCCCGGCCTTCGTCACCCTGCATATGCACGGAGATCTCGAAGGGGCCGCAGCGTTTGCCGCGTGGCGTCAGAAAGAGACGATCATCACCAACAACAAGGACGATGTGTTGGCGCGTATCCGCGTGGCGCTTGCCTCGCGTGCCGCCGAGGAGATGTTCCTCGATGTGCAGTTGAATGGCGTCACCGGCGACTTCGCCAGCGCGACCCAGACGGCTGCCTTCTACATCGGTGCCTACGGTATGGACGGTACCCTGAGTTCGTTCCTGGCCTTCTCCAATGGCCTGGGCGGCGTTAATCCAAGCGCCATCCCCAACTTTGCCGAGCGCGTGGAGAACGTCTTGCAGACACAAATCAAGGCCGTGAAGCAGCTCTTCCATGAGCATAGCGAGGCCGTCATCGCGGTCGCCGAAGCCCTGATCGAGCGCGAGGAGCTGGTCGCCGACGAGATCAAGCAATTGATCACCGAGGCGGATGCCCGGCAGGTTGCCCGCAAGGTCATCAGCGAGTTCACTCCCTTGCTAGGTACCTCCGCCGATGCGCTCCCCGAGGGTCGCTCGAATGGTGCCATCAGCCCTCCGCGCGTCATCGAATCGACGCTCAACAGCGAGCGCAACAACTTCAAATCAGCCCAGGGCAAGGACAAGGACGCTCCCTCCGCCCAGGGAGACGAGCCGTATAATCTGTAGATTATTCATAACGAACGAGCGGCGAACCATCATCGGTTCGCTGCTCGTTTTTTTACTCCTATTAGCCAATATGAAAAAGCGATGTTATTGTTACCAGGATGACAAATAGAATAAGCAAGACCCCTGATCCTATCAAAGGTTCTTGTCGGAAGAAAAGATTTTTCGCCTCAGTTGGTTTTCTCTGATTGTCATAACCTGTATACATTTTATGTTTCGCCCTTTGAAGTATTTTTGACCGTCTTTGCTCCACAGGTTTTCGTAACTCAAGCCATTGAGAGATCAAGGCATGTAGAAGGATTGCTGCAAAAAGAATGCTACCAGCAACAAAAATGGAAATAAGGTATCCAAAATATCACCTTTGCTGAAAAGAGGGTCGTTTCTGTCCTCCTTCCAATATATACTTGAAGCAGAAGAACAGTCAAGCACAAAGAAAGAGGAAAGCAACAATGACCACCATGCAGATGAAACTCGAACTGGTTGCGGTGCCTGTCTCAGACGTTGACCGCGCAAAGGCTTTTTATACGGAGAAGATCGGCTTTCACGCTGACTTTGACCAGCAGGTCAATGAGAATCTGCGTTTTGTTCAGTTGACCCCTCCCGGTTCGGCCTGCTCCATCGTAATTGGGGTGGGCATCACCACCATGCAGCCCGGATCGCTCGAAGGGCTTCTCATGGTGGTCTCAGACGTGAAAGCCGTTCGCGAGGAACTGCTCAAACGAGGCGCTGACGTCAGCGAGATCGATGTGCAGCCCTGGGGACATTTTGTCTACTTTCGCGATCCTGATGGCAATAGCTGGTCGTTACAGCAACTCCCCAATCGCAGCTAGCTTCAACGCAGACCCTCGTTCGGCTGCTTCAGGCGGTGAGAGACGACAGCACTGCTGCTCTCTCACCGCCCAACACATCACTTCGGCTTGCTCACCAGCAGCTTCAGAAACTGGCGCACGATGATGACGCTCACGGTGTAGACGACGATGGCGAGCGTGGTTGTGATGTCGATGCTGTATCCCTGATAGGGCAGGGGCGCGAAGAGGTGGTCGAAGGGGACGATCAGGGGATCGCTAAGAAAAAATATCCATTGCGAAAAAAGGTTGACGCCCGTGTAGACGCCGAAGAAGTGCAGGAGGAAGCGGGCGAGCAGTAGCAGGAGGAGCACGAGCAGGGCAAACATCAGGAGCTGATTGATCTTGCGCACGGTGGCTACGCAGAAGCTTCCCAGACCGTGTAAGAAGCGTTGCCAGAATGAGAGCGGAGGCTCGGTTGGGAACGCTGGATTGATGCCGATAAAAGTCGCTTCGGTGTTTTGATTGTATAAGATAGGCTGCCTTTCCGCCTCGTTCCGCCATCTACCGTGCATAGCACTACTCGCTCTCTAGCTGAATGATACTCCGCCTTATATATACATAACTTATACGGCAGGTGTGTTCGCGTTACCTGACAACGATCTCGATATCACTAGCCTGCTCTTTCAGTATAGCGAACTGGTACCAACCCTCGTTGGGCGCGTCGAGTAGCGCTTGCTTCAGCAGGCCCATGTGGTAGAGGATGACCTGCTCGCCGACCTGGCGCTTGCGCTGGCGATCGCGCTGCAGGCATGTCTCCAGGGATACGTCGAAGAGGAACAGGCAGGCATTGTAGTGGTAGCGCTGCGCTATTTCGAGCAGGTGGCGGCGTGGATCGGCCTGCAGCGCCGTGCTATCGGCAAGAGTGAGGCGGTTCTGGTACAGGCGCTTGGAGATGATATAATAGAAGAGATCAAAGGTATCGCGGTTGACCTGCTGGTTGTTTTCGTCGTCGCAGATCAGGCCACGGCAGGCGTCGGACGATACGATCATGGTTGGCTGCCAGCCTTCGCTGCTGTGCCTGTCCACAAGGCGTTTTGCGAAAGTACTTTTGCCCGAGCCAGCAGGCCCACAGAGCACCAGGAGCGTTCTGGGTGGTATAATGATAGTCGGTGGATGTGCGCCCTCCCCACGCTGCGTTGCTCTGTCCATTGCGGTGTTTTCTCTCCTTTGATATAATGCGCATGCATGTATGTGGGTTACAGGGCATATGTTCTGCTGTGTGCGGCGTACAATACTATATTACAACAATTCTGGGGATGCTGCTAAGCTAACTATTCAGTAGGGATGGGCCTTGCGTCCATCCGGTTCCCTACTCCACGGTTCCTGGGCCGTATGGACGCAAGGCCCATCCCTACTGAGGGAAGGAAGACCCGAATAGTTACCTGCTAAGCCTTTTCCTGAGCATAGAATGTTTTATCATAGCGCCTGGTCCGGTCCGCTTTCCAGGCTTGCCGAGGAGGTTGTTGCTGTGTCTGTCGAAATCGCTCTCACCAGTACTGAGGTACGCGCTCGTTTTCTCGATTACTTTGCGAGCAAGGGGCATATGAAGATGCCCAGCTCGTCTCTTGTGCCTCGCAATGATCCAACCGTCCTGCTGACGACGGCGGGTATGCAGCAGATGATCCCCTACTTCCTGGGGCGCGAGACTCCTCCTGCACAGCGACTGACCTCGGCCCAGAAGTGTTTCCGCACGACCGATATTGATAAGGTGGGCAACCAGCGCACGTTGACGTTCTTCGAGATGCTGGGCAATTTCTCCGTGGGCGACTACTTTAAGAGAGATGCGATTACGTTTGCCTGGGATTTTCTGACGCGGGTCTTGAAGTTGCCCGCCGAGCGCCTGTATCCAACCGTGCATCCCGAAGACGATGAGGCTCCGCGCTATTGGAGCGAGATCGCGGGCTTCAAGGACGAGACGATCACGCGCTTAGAGGATAACTGGTGGGGACCTCCCGGTGCCTCTGGCCCGTGCGGACCCGATTCCGAGATCTACTACGATCGCGGCGTCGCGTATGGCTGCGGCGAGGCCGATTGTCGGCCCGGCTGCGAGTGCGAGCGTTTCCTGGAGATTTGGAACCTGGTCTTTATGCAGTATTACCAGGATCTCGATGGTAAGCGCACGCCGTTGCCGCGCCAGAATATCGATACCGGCCTGGGCCTGGAGCGCCTGACGATGGTGCTGCAAGGCAAAGAATCGGTTTTCGATACCGATATGTTCCGCGCCGTTATCGATCATTTTGCCTCCCTCGCCCATACAAGTTATGGCAAGGATGTGAAGACCGATACGTCCCTGCGCGTCATCGCCGATCACGCGCGCGCGCTGGTCTTCCTGGCCGCCGATGGCGTGCTACCAAGCAACGAGGGGCGCGGCTACATCTTCCGCCGCATCCTGCGCCGCGCCGTGCGGCATGGCAAACTGCTCGGCCTGGATAAGCCCTTTCTCTCGGCGGCTGCCGATACCGTGATTGCGCTGATGGGCGATCACTATACCGAATTGCGCACGCAGCGCAACCGTATCGTCGAAGTGCTGAGCATCGAAGAGCAGAAGTTTGGTCAGACGCTCAACACCGGCCTTGTGATCCTGAACGAGCTACTCGCGGATCTCAAGCAGCGCCAGCAAAAGGTTATTCCCGGTGAAGAGGTCTTCAAGCTACACGATACGCATGGCTTCCCGGTTGAGCTGACCGAGGAGATCGCCGGTGAACAGGGCTTCACGGTCGATACCTCCGGCTTTGAGCAGTCGATGCAGCGCCAGCAGGAGCGCAGCCGCTCGGCGAGTACGTTTGTGCAGGCGCGGGACGATCAGGCGCTGACCTCGCTGCTACAGCGCCTCGGTCCGACGCGCTTCACTGGCTACGATGGCATCGAGGGTGCCAGCAAGGTTGTTGGCATGGTCGTGGATGGCGCGGAGGTCGAGAGTATCAGCGCGCCGCAGCAGGCGCTGCTCTTGCTCGATGAGACTCCTTTCTATGCCGAGAGCGGCGGTCAGATCGGCGACCAGGGCGATATTACCGGCCCGCTGGGCGTCTTCCGCGTGCAGGATACGCGCCGTCCCCTCAAGGGCTTGATCGTCCACTATGGACATATTGACGAGGGCCATCTGCGCGTCGGCGATAGCGTGCGTGCTGAGGTGATCGAGCAGCGCCGCCTGGACACAATGCGCAACCATAGCGCCACGCATCTCCTGCACAAGGCGTTGCGCGATCTCTTGGGGCCGCAGGTGGAGCAGCGCGGCTCCCTGGTCGAGCCGGAGCGCCTGCGCTTCGACTTCACCAGCCCGCGCCCCTTGACCGCATCTGATCTCGCGCATATTGACGAACAGGTGAATCGCTGGATACGCGCCGCACTTCCCGTTCATACTAATGTAATGCCGTTGCAGGACGCGCTCACTACCGGCGCAATGGCTCTGTTTGGTGAGAAGTATGACGATCTTGTGCGCGTAGTATCTATGGGGAGTAGCATCGAATTGTGCGGCGGCACGCACTGTTCCTCGACCGGGCAGATCGGCCTGTATATCACTGTGCAGGAGTCGAGCATCGCGGCAGGCATCCGTCGCATCGAAGCGTTTACCGGACGCGGAGCCGAGGCGTATCTACGTCGGCGCAGCGCCCTCGTCGATACCCTGACCGCGAAGGTGCAGGCGACCCCCGATACACTCGAAGGGCGCGTGGAGCAGCTGCAACAGGAGCTAGCGGCGGCCCGGCGGCAGATTGTGCAATATCAGCGCGAGGCGGCGCTGCACGAGGCTGAGGACGTTGCGCGTCAGGCCAGAAATGTCGAAGATGTGCCCGTAGTCGCCGCCACCGTCAACGCGCCCGACGACAAAGTCTTGCGTGAAATGGGCGATATGGTACGTAGCAAACTTGGGCGTCCCGGCGTAGTCGTGCTGGCGAGCACCTTTGGTGAGCGCATCGCTATTCAGGTAAGCGTCGATGCCGCCCTGACGAAGCGCGGCCTGCACGCGGGCAAAATCGCGGGCGTCGTTGGCGAGCGCCTGGGCGGCAAGGGCGGCGGGCGTCCTGAGTCCGCGCAGGGTGGTGGCAAGAACAAGGCCGAACTGGGCGCGGCACTCGATCTCGCCCAGAAGTTTGTGCGTGAAAACCTGAAGTAGCTTTGCAAGTAGCGAAACTTTTGTGCTATAACGTACATAACATGCACGCTACAGAGAATAGCAGGACGTATCCTGCGGGGAAAAGGCAGAAAGCATAGATTTGAGACGAATGCATGATTAATCTCCTGGAACGTCTGAAGGGACTCTTTAGAGGCAGACAAGCAGAGAACGGATATTATCCTGGGGAGTATGAAGACTACGACGAGCCGCCTGATGTACAAGGTGGCAGCGAACGTCAGCTCTATACTGCGCTTGATATTGGCACTGCCTTCGCGAAAGCTATTATTATCGAGGTGCATGGAGACCACGCGGAGGTGCTGGGCGTCGGGCGTCACCCGCAGAGCTATACGCATATGTCCGACGGTATCGTCACCGATATTCCTGGCGTGATTGCCAATTGCAACGAAGCCCTGCTCAAGGCTGAGAACGCGGCAGGTGGCGTCATCGCGCCCGCCGCGGTCGTCGGCATCGCGGGCGAGCTGGTCAAGGGCAGTTCGACGACGGTGAATAGACAGCGCCAGCAACCGGCAAAGCCGATCACGGCGGAAGAGCTGGAGGGGCTTATCACCAGCGCGCAGCAGAAGCTGTTGAAGAGCGCCAGGGAGCGCATCGCGGCGGAAACGGGCTACCAGAATATCGAGGTGCGCCTGACCAACGCGGCGGTCGTTTCTGTGCGCATCGATGGGCAGGTTGTCTCCAACCCGATCGGCTTTCGTGGTCGCCACTTCACCCTGACCCTTTTCAGCGCCTTTGCTCCGCTGATGCAGCTGGGAGCGCTGGAGACCGTGGCGCAAGGGCTGGATCTAACCCTGGTGACTATCGTAGCGGAACCCTACGCGCTGGCTCGCTGCCTCAGTACCAACGCGGGTGCCGATAGCGGCGCTATCTTTATTGATGTCGGCGGCGGTACGACCGATATCGCCCTGGTGCGGCAGGGCGGCATCGAGGAGACGCGCATGTTCGCGCTGGGTGGCAGAACCTTCACCCGCCGCATAGCTACAAGTAAGGGCATCTCCCTGAAAGATGCCGAGCGGCTGAAAATCAGTTATAGTAATGGTGAGATCAAGGGCAGTGGGCGCGACGAGATTCAGGCTATTCTCGCTCCCGAATGCCAGACCTGGATGGATAGCGTCGAATTGCTGGTCGAGGAACTGGCGAAAGGCGAGCTGTTACCGCCCGCTATCTATATCGTGGGCGGCGGCTCGGCCCTGGTTGATATCCATCAGCGCCTTGAGAGCTTTCCCTGGACCGAACGGCTACCATTTTCGCGCCAACCTATCATACGCACAGTGCAACCAGATATGGTAGCAAACATCTCGGATCGCGCCGGGCTGCTGGTAAACGCGCAAGATATTACGCCGATGGCCCTGGCGTACCAGGCCGTCGAGCTACAAAATGAGGATAATGTGCTGGAGAGAGCGCTCGATAGGGTCATCAACGCCATGCACATCTAATAGAGGCGTTTTGTCGATCCCGGTGCGGATCTGTGAGATTGCGACTCTTGGTTGCAAACAGGGGGTGAAATGGGCTTATGAGTGATGAGAAGACGACGATCTATATTAGCCCTGAAGATGATCTAACCAGTCTGCGCGAGCGCCTGGAGAAAATTTCGGCTCGCTCTATCACGCTTGTAATTCCAACCCAGAGCCAGTTGCGCAGTCACGTGGCCTGGAAGCTCCTCCATGCTCGCTCCCGCGAACTGGGGAAAGATATCCTGGTCGTCAGTAGCGATCCGCAGATACGCTCCGTGGCTTTGTCTGTGAAGTTCAGGGTGGCAAACTCTCTGGAGTCTCCCTCTTCAGGCAGGTCTCGTCCTACCAGCCGCTCGGGTCGCTCTATCCTGGGCAATCGCAGCAGGCCCAACGGTTCAGCCCAACGCCCTGCTAAAAATTCGGGACAGGGGACGGGTTCTATGCGTTCTCGCCAACCGGAGCCAACGGAGCAGTGGTCGCCAGCAACAGATCGCTCCTTGCAACCAGCCGAGGATAATGCGTTGGGCGACGGTGTGGTGACCGGCAATATTAGCGATATCGACCCCTCTATTTATGCCGACGATCGCTACGATGGACCCGGCGAGCAGGTTCCCTACAACTTTCCCATGAATTCATCGCCATCCATTCATCCACTCTCGCAGCAACAGATAGACGAAGAGCCTGATATGTGGCTGGACGATTACAAACACGCGCAACATATCAGGGAGACGGCGAGCCAGGTGGGAAGCAAAGCGGAGGACACGCCCTCAGAGCTGGATGCCCATGATGCTTATGACCATTATAGCGGAGGCATGACGACTCCTGCTCAAGAGAGTCCCTCTGAGGATGCTCCCTATAGCTATCGAATGACTCCACTTCCCGGCGTGGGCGAAGATCCCCTCGGGTCTATGGATGATGTTTTTTATCCGCCGCTCGCGGAGCAGCGTGGCTCGGTGCCCGCTATCGAGGGCTTTGGCACGAGCGAACATGCTATTCATGATGTGTCAGCACAGCCGGGCGAGGTCCACCACGATATCGAGTACGATGGCGATCAGGACAGTTTTGCACAGTACCCCGATACGCCTCTCGCGCCTCAACCATCGTCTGATCCTATCGCGGAAGACGATCAGGATCGGGCTGGCCCGTCGCCTTTCCGTAGGATGCGGCCACGCAGTAGTCGTTCGGGTCGGCGGCCAGCGATCTCGCCAGTTGCGCCAATTTCCCCGTTTGTGCCCGGGCAGGACTACGATAACGATGATGCCTTGTCGCCTGTTGCCGATCGACCGACGCAGATCACGCCGCAGGTGCCCCCGGCGACGCCCGCCGCGTCCGGCACGTTTACAACTCCACGCAGCAGCCGTAGCTTACAGCCCGGCTCACGGGCGAGCGG
>Ga0209839_10001022_pt1 | contig 14359 bp, 13 predicted proteins | sample OrgsoiDNA2013050_FD_185800 | JGI IMG/M metagenome (GOLD analysis project Ga0209839, IMG submission 185800) | Permafrost soil microbial communities from the Arctic, to analyse light accelerated degradation of dissolved organic matter (DOM) -... | ecosystem: Environmental > Terrestrial > Soil >... | reverse complement strand
AGCCTTCCGAAATTCCTGACCAAGCTTCATACCGAAGTGCTCGATCATCACGGTGAGGTCAATAATTTCGCGTCGCTGCTGCGTTGTTCCTGCCTGATCTATCGCTCGAAAAATGCGGTGGTGACGCCCGATTTCCGCGGCGCCACGGCGCCGATTCTCGTCGCCGCGGAATAATCGTCCTCGATGACGAAAAGGCGAATCATGGATAAAGGCTCCGCCCGCATCGCGGACGGAGCTTTTTGATATCGACTAGATTTCCTTTCGTTGCATCGCGCCGGCGATGTGGTCCGCCTGGCGGACCGCAAGTGCGACGATGGTGAGCGTCGGGTTGCAGGCGGCGCCGCTGGTGAACTGGCTACCGTCCGACACGAACAGATTCTTGATATCGTGGGTCTGGCCGAACTTGTTCACCACGCCATCTTTTGCCTTCGCGCTCATGCGGTTGGTGCCCATGTTGTGCGTGGAGGGATAGGGCGTGGTCGGATAGGTCACCGTCGCGCCGATCGCCTCATAAACGGCGGAGCCTTGCTTGTAGGCGTGGTCGCGCATCGCGACGTCGTTGGGATGGTCGTCGTAATGCACGCTCGCCACCGGCAGGCCGAACTTGTCCTTGGCTTTCGGATCGAGCGTGACGCGGTTGGTTTCCTGCGGCATGTCCTCGCCGACCAGCCACATCCCGGCCATGCGCGGATAGCCTTCCATCGCCGAGGTGAAGGAGCGTCCCCAGGCGCCCGGATTGAGGAACGCGGCCATGAAGGGCAGGCCCAGCGACAACGTCTCCATCTCATAGCCGCCCATGAAGCCGCGCGACGGATCGTGCCGCGCCTCGTCGCGGATGATGCCGGCCATGGTGGTGCCGCGATACATGTGGACCGATTTGTCGAACACCGCATAGACGCTGCCGGTCATGTGACGCATGTAGTTGCGGCCGACCTGGCCCGAGCTGTTGGCAAGGCCGTCGGGGAATGTATTGGACGCACTGTTGAGCAGGAGCCGCGGGCTCTCGATCGAGTTGCCGGCGACGGCAACGACGCGGGCCTTCTGGCGCTGCGTCTTGCCGGCTTCGTCGGCATAGACCACGCCGGTCACCTTGCCGGACGCGTCGTGCTCGATCTTGAGCGCCATGCTGGCGGGGCGGACTTCGAGATTGCCGGTGGCTTCGCCCTTCGGGATTTCGGCATAAAGCGTCGACCATTTCGCGCCGGACTTGCAGCCCTGGAAGCAGAAGCCGATCTGCAGGCAGGAGCCGCGGCCATCGCGAGGTTCGCTGTTGATCGCCATCCGTCCGGTGTGGACTTCCTTGTAGCCGAGCTTCCTGGCGCCGGCTTCCATCACCTTGAAGTTGTTGTTGCCCGGCAATCCCGGAATGTTGTTGGTGCGGGTGACGCCCATCTTGTCTTCGGCCTTGGCGTACCACGGCTCCATTTCAGCCAGCGTGATCGGCCAGTCCAGCAGATTGGCGCCCGGCACGCTGCCATAGGCGCTCTTGATTCTGAATTCATGCTCGTCGAACCGCAACGACGCGCCGGCCCAATGCACCGTCGATCCGCCGACCGATTTGACGATCCACGCCGGCAGATTGGCGAAATCCTTCGCCACCCGCCAGTTGCCCGACGTCGTCCGCATGTCCGTCCACGCCAGCTGCGTGAAACTCTCCCACTCGTTGTTGATGAAGTCCTGCAGCTCGACGCGCGGTCCGGCCTCCAGGATGACCACCTTGACGCCCTTCTGCGCCAGTTCATTGCCGAGCGTTCCGCCGCCGGCGCCGGAGCCAACGATAACCACCACACCATCGTCATTCAGATCGAATTTTGCCATTGTGTATCCTCCCAACTGATGTTCTGCGCGAAGTTGAGCCCCGCTTCGATTCAATCGAAACGGAAAGGGCACTAGACCTTCGGCAGCCAGTCGATGTCGTTGAAACCGCGCTTGATGTAGCCGCCATGCTCGGCGGAGGAGCCCTCGTAGCCGAACTTCGGCCACAGCTCTTCCTGGTTGTAGAGCGAGACCACCAGGTCGGAGCGAACCTTCTTGAAAAAGTCGGTCTGCTCGATGCCCTGCAGCAGGACGACGCGGTCGGCTTCCCACGGCACCTGCGCGTAGGCCATCTTGTGGCGGTCCTGCGCGTCCTGATCGAGACGGCGCACGCCGTCTTCAAGCAGCGCCTTGGTGGCCGGATCTTTCGCCGCCTTGCCGTCCCACGGCTTGATCGCGGTAATGTAGTAGCCGTCGACCAGAAAGTCGTGCGGATAGATATCGCGCGCAACCTTGACCAGCGTTTTCAGCGTCGCCGGCGCCAGCGTGGTCGCGTCCGCGGCCCAGGCATCCTCGACGCCGAGGCCGGCGCTGGTGGCGACGGCCGCGACCGGCGCTACGGCTGCGGCGCCCTGCAGGAAGGTTCGGCGACTGTATTTGCTTCGGCGATCGACTTCTCTCATGGGTATCCTCCATTGAACGTTTTTGTTGATTGACGTGATTATCCGAAGCGTCCGCCTTTCTGGATCACTTCGATCTTGTAGCCGTCGGGGTCGGAGACGAAGAAAAACCGCGCCAGCGTCGCGCCGTCATGCTTGAAATCGCGCAGCGGGCCGGGTGACAGCTTTTCGCGGCTGAAGCGGGCATGCTCGGCATCGAGATCGTCGACCACGACGGCGAGGTGGCCGTAGCCGTCGCCCAATTCGTAGGCCGCCTTGCGATCGAAATTCACCGTCAGTTCGACCTCGAACGGCGAGGACGGATGACGCAGGTAGATCAGCGCAAAGTCCGCGAATTTGAGATGGTCGGCGACCTCGAGCCCGAAGGCGCGCGCGTAGAAATCAAGCGACCTCGCTTCATCGAGCACGCGAATCATCGAGTGAACTGGTTTCGCCATTCAGTGCAACTCCTTCAGATAGTTCACGATCGCGACGCGAAGTTCGGGCCTGGTCTGCTTGTAGGGCATGATCGCGCCGGGGATCATGGCTTGCGGATCGGCCAGCCAGGCGTCAAGCTTGCCTTCATCCCATTTGAATTTCGCAGTGGCAAAACCCGGCGAGTAGCGAAATCCCTCCGCGGTTCCGGCGTCGCGTCCGACGATGTTGAACAGGGTCGGCCCCTGTCGCGACGGATCGGAGGTGTTGGTGGTGTGGCATGTGGCGCATTGCTGCTTGAAAAGCGCCGCGCCATCGGGCGGCTTTGCCGAAGGCGGGGTCAATTGCGCCGCCGCGTGGTCGACGGCCAGCGCCGCGGCGCAAAATGCCAGCCCGATCCGCAGTGCCGCGCGTCGTTTTGTCATGTACATCACCGTTGGCGCGAGCGGACCTTAGGCCGCGGCAACCGGGCGGTGGTAGTAGTGGGCTGTTGCAGGGCGGAACAAAGCGCGGCGAGCCGCGGCCCGCTAATCGTCGAATCGCGCGGTGCCGCGCTTTGCCTTGATGTCGCTGCGGCGCTTTTTACCTTCGAGACGGCGCGTTTTCGAGCCCAGCGTCGGTTTGGTCGCGCGCCGCGGGACGGGGCGCGTCATCGCGGCGCGTAAAAGCTCGAGCAGGCGGTCGACGGCGTCGGCGCGGTTGCGCTCCTGGGTGCGGAAACGCTGCGCATGGATCACGATCACGCCGTCCTTGGTCATGCGCTGGCCGGCGAGCCGGTTGAGCCGCGCCTCGGCATCCGCCGGCAGCGTGACCCGCCTGGTATCGAACCGCAGTTGGGCTGCGGTCGAGAGCTTGTTGACGTTTTGTCCACCCGGACCGGAGGCGCGGACGAAACTGATCTCGATGTCGTTCTCGTCGATCGTGAGGTCGCGGGAAATCCGCAGCATGGCGTCACCGGTGGCCGGGATGATCCCAAACGGGAATCGGACCGGCGCAGGATAGCGGTTTTGTTTGTGGCGCTGAAGGACCGGGGGAGGCGTTCCCCGGATGCTGCGCAGCGCCATCAGCGCGTTCACGCGCGTCTTCGACGCGCTATGTCTTGCGGCGTGGTGCGCTGCTGATCCGGGGCCCGTGACTGCTGGCAAGAAAGTATGGGTCCCGGCTCTGCGGCGCACCGCCAAGAGGCGCTGCACCGCGTCCGGGACACGAGATAAGCCGAAGGCCGTCAGTTCGCCCTGGGCGGCGGCGGGGTCGCCGCCGCCGGCTGGGCGGCGGCTTGCGGGGCGCGGCCGACGATCACGGTGAGGAGGCCTTGCCCCCACAGCCGCTTGGCGGCCTTTTTGGCTTCGTCGAGGGTCACGGCATCGACGATGGCGTTGCGCTTCTCGATGTAGTCGATGGGAAGTTGATCGAGCTGGTATTGCAGCAGCGCCGAGGCCAGCTTCGACGAGGTGTCGAGCGCCAGCATTTGCGAGCCCTTCAGATAGGACTTGGCCTCATCCAGCTCCTGCTGGGTCGGGCCATCCTCGGCCATGCGGCGGATTTCCTTCTCGATGGCGTCAACGGTCTCGCCGGCGCGGTCGGCGCGGGTGCCGGTATTTCCGACGAAGATTGCGGAGTGATCCGCCCACAACAGCGATTCATAGACCGAATAGGCGAGACCGCGCTTCTCGCGGACTTCGCGGTAGAGCCGCGACGACAGCCCTCCGCCGCCGAGAATGTGGTTCACGACATAGCCGGCCATGAAAGCCGGGTCGTGGCGCTTGATGCCGGGGCCGCCGAACGTCACCACGGTCTGCGGCACGTCGAGCGGAATGAACGCGCGCTGCGGCGGCTTGGCGGCCTCGACATCGGCGACCGGCGTCAGGCTGGCCTTGGCCGGCAGTCCGCCAAACGTCTGATCGAGCAGTTTGCCGAGCGTAGCGGGATCGACATCGCCGACCACGGCGATCCTCAGCGTATCCTTGGCCAGCACCCGGCGAACGTAATCCCTGAGATCGGCGACGTCGATTTTTGGAACGCTTTCGAGGGTGCCGTTGGCCTGCCTTGCATAGGGGTGGTCGCCAAAGGTGACTTCCAGGAACTTGCGGGTGGCCAGCGAGGTCGGATTGGAGGTATCGCGCCTCAGCCCCGAAAGCACCTGCGAGCGAACACGCTCGACATCGGTGCTCTCGAAATGCGGCGATGTCAGCGACATCCGGAGCAGGTCAAAAGCCTCGTCCTTGTTATCCTTCAGCATGCGCAGCGAGCCGCGGAAATAATCCCGCGTCGAGGAGAAGCTCAACTCGATGGCGCGGCGGTCGAGGTGTTCGTGGAACGTCTTGGAATCGAGCTCGCCCGAGCCTTCATCGAGCAGATCGGCAACCAGATTGCCGACGCCGGGCTTGCCGGCCGGATCCTGGGTCGCGCCGCCGCCGAAGCCATACTCCATGGCGATCAGCGGCACGGTGGCGTCCTGCACGAACCAGGCCTCGATACCGCCGGGTGAAACCAGATGCTGGATCTTGGCCGCAGCGTGCGATGGCGTTGATACCAGCGGCGCCATCATGAGGCAGGTCGCAACAATCAACGCCATGCGGCGCGCACGGCGCCCGGGAGAAGTCTTGAGACAAGTTTCCGGAGGATAAGCCATGGCAGAATAAGTCTTCGGAGAATAGGTGTTGGGACAAGTCCTGATATCGATCACGAACGCTTCTCCTCGCGTTTTGGCGTAGCATCCTTGATCAGATAGCCGGTCACCGAACGTTTCTTGTCGAGCCATTTCTGCGCGACGTCGCGGACCTGTTCGGCGGTAACGGCGCGAATGCGATCAGGCCAGCTTCTCAGGTCGTCGATGCTCAAGCCGGTGGTGAGCGCCCCGCCATACCAGCGCGCCAGCGTCGCCTGATTGTCCTGGGCGTAGATCGCCTCGGCGATCAGCTGGGTCTTGACCCGCTCGAGATCCTCGGCGCGTACCGGGTTTTGTCCGACATCCGATATCACGCTGTCGATCACCTGCTCGACCTGCGCGAACTCAACGCCGGGCTTCGGCGAGACCGAGATCATGAACTGCGTCGGATCGAGCGCGGTGCCCTGATATCCGGCGTCGGCGCTGACCGCGAGCGGGCGATCGACCACCAGCGCACGATAAAGATAGGAATTGCTGCCGCTGCCCATCAACTGCGCCAACACGTCGAGCGCCGGACTTTCTCCCGCGGCGGCGGTGGTGGCGGACGGAGCCAGGTAATAGCGCTTCACGCTGGGTTGCTCGACCCTGGGGTCGGCCAGCGTCACGGTGCGGGGCGCCACCGGGACCGGTTCCTGCGGCCGCACGCGCTCCGCCGCTATCGCCGGCTGGGGGGCGACTTCGCCGAACGTCCGCTCCGCCAGCGGGCGAACATCCTTGGCGTCGACATCGCCGGCAATGATCACGATCGCGTTGTTCGGCGCATAAAAGCGTCGGTAGAACGCCAGCGCATCTTCGCGGTCGAGCTTTTCGATTTCCTGGTGCCAGCCGATCACCGGCCGGCCATAGGGATGATTGAGATACAGCGCCGCCATGATCTGCTCGGTCAGCCGCGCCTCCGGGTTGTTGGCGACCCGCATGTTGAATTCTTCGAGCACGACGTCGCGCTCCGGCAGCACGTTTTCATCCTTCAGGATCAGGCCGGTCATGCGGTCGGCCTCGAACTCCATCATCTTGCCGAGTTGCTCGCGCGGCACGCGCTGGAAATAGCCGGTGTAGTCGGTCGAGGTGAAGGCGTTCTCGTTGCCGCCGATCCGAAGCACGGTCTGGGAAAATTCACCGGCCGGGTGCTTGCTGGTGCCCTTGAACATCAAATGTTCGAGAAAATGCGCGAGGCCCGATTTGCCGGGCGTCTCGTCCGCGGAGCCGACCTTGTACCAGATCATCTGGGTGACGACCGGTGTGCGATGATCCGGGATCACCACGACCTGCAGGCCGTTGCCGAGGGTAAAGCTGGCGGGACGCTCGGAGGTCACCGTGGTCTGGGCGCGAGCGCCGCCTGCGGAGAGGGTGAACGTCGATAGCAGCGCAGCGAAGAGGGAGACGGCGAGGCGGTGTGGGGACATCATGACCTGTCTAGCGCGTGTTTTGCGCAAAATTGGGCACCGGATTTTGCGACAAGGACGAAGGATACGCGCAATATTTCGAATGAGAGCGACGGCCCCCGAACCGAAATGTTCGGGATAAAGTCGCGGCCACCCTACACGGCGCGGCTGCCCGGGAGCGTCACGAAGCCGAGAGCCGGACGCGGCTATTCGCCATACTTGCCGGCGGCCGGGTTATATTCCTTGTTCATCGATTCCTTTGGCCCGGTGCCGTAGGCAAAATTCGGCGACGGCGTCTGGTATCCGCTGGGCGGCTGTGTCAGCGAGTCACGGGTCGGCTCACCCTTGAACGGAGCCGTCTCGCTCTTGCTGCCGCCGAAAAGGCCGCTGAAGCTGCCATTATAGCCAAGCTGCGACGGGCTGAGGATCGGATTGTTGTTCTGACTGCCCGGCTGAATAGGGTCGTCGCTGTTGCGGGCGGTAGCGGCTACCTTGCCCTTGTTGAGTTCGCTCGGGGTCAGGATCCGGCTCGCTTCGACGGGATCCTTGTTCTCTTTCTTCCGGGCCGCGATCGCAGCCTTGCGGCGTGCTTCGTCCGGATCTTTCGGCCAGTTCGGGGCCTTCACATCGGCCGATGCGGAGGCGGGCGGCGGCAGATCAAGCTTGGGGGGCACCACCAGCGGGGAGCGCTCGCGATACTCGATCCCCCTATTCTCCATGTTGGTACCGCCTATACCAGCCATGATGCCCTCGATGATCTTTTCCTCGAAGGTCTTGTCGTCCTCGTCGTCCGCGGCGCGGACGGCGCCGCTCGTCATGACAAGGCCGATGCCGAGCGCGATGGCGGCGAGCCGCAATGCGTGGGTCAACGCTCTCGACGATTTCTGCACGGTCCGGCCGCTGGCTTTGCGCATCACTTTTCCCGTTCAAATGTTTCAGCAGGCTGCCGATTCGAGGCGTAACTCCGCGCCTGCACGCAACGTTCAGCCCAGACGGTCCGTATCAGCCGGGATCAGGGCGCTTTTGCGGCGGCTACCCCCAGGAACGAATCATACAGGAGGGCCGCTACCCCGGCAACAATCGCCACGTCGGCCAGGTTAAACACGTACCAATTGTAGGTATTTCCTCCGATCTGGAGGTGAAACAGGGCGAAATCGACCACCGCGCCATAGGCGAAGCGGTCGATACCGTTGCCGACGGCGCCGCCAATGATCAGGCCGAGCGCCAGCGTCGCGATCGGGGTTCGCGACCGCGCCATCCAGATCGCCAGCACGATCACCGCCACGGCCTTGACGAGCATCAAGGCGATCTGGGCGATCTGGCTGTCGTTCTGGAACCAGCCGAAGCTGATGCCGACATTCCAGGCCAGCACCAGATCGAAGAATGGCGTGACCCTGACGGCGCCGCGGTGGGCGATGTCGAACACGAACAGCAGCCAGAGTTTTGATGCCTGGTCGAGGATCAGCACGGCGATCGCGGCGATGATGCCGGGGCGCAGGTGGGAGTTGCGAACACGTTCCATGCCAGACACTTATCGGGCCTTCTTTGTTCTGGTCGTCTTTGTTCTGGCCTTCTTTTTCGTCTTTTTTGCTTTCGCTGCAGAGACCTTCTTCGCCGGCGTCTTCGCCCCCTTCTTGGCAGTTTTCCTGGTTACCTTCTTTGCTGCTTTCTGCTTTGCAGGTTTCTTTTTGGCGCCCTTCGTTGCCGCCGCTTTCTTGGCAGCCTTCTTGGCGGCTTGCTTTTTGGCGGGGGCCTTCTTGCTTGCCGTCGTGGCGGACTTTTTGGCGGACTTCTTCTCGGCAGGCTTCTTCGTGGTTGCGCCCGTTGTCTTTGTGCTTTCGCTTTTGGCAGACATTCTCTTCGTGGGAACAGCCACCTCAACCGGTTGTTTCTCGATGTCCTGTTGCCCGGAAATTTCCGGCTCGGGTTCCCTGGCGACGGCCTCAACCACCCGTACGGGCGCCGGAACCGGAACGACAGGCGCCGCCGACGCTTGCTCCAGCGCTCTCCATTCGCGCAGCGCCCGCGCGTCGCGCGGCGAGACATCAGGATATTCGGGGTCGTCGCCGACGGTCGGCAGGATCTTCCACGACCGCGCGCATTTGGTGCCGACGGCCTTCTCGACGACGACGGCAACGCCGGGCACCTCGTTCAGCCGGAACGCATCCGATGGCGCGTCGTCATTGGTCACCATCGCATTCGAGGTGATGCAGACCTCGGCCAGATCGATGTCGAACAGGGTGGCGAAAATCTTGGTGTCCGAGACATAGACCAGCGGCGACGCCTCCAGCGACGAGCCGATGTTCTTGGCGGCGCGCTCGACTTCAAGCGCGCCGGTGACGACGCGGCGGACGGCGCGGATAACTTCCCACTTTGCCGCCAGCTTTTCGTCGCGAAAGTTCTCGAAACTTTCCGGAAACAGCGTGAGATGCACCGACGGCTCGGCGTCCGGTCTGTAAAGCCGCCACGCCTCTTCGGATGTGAACGACAATACCGGCGCCAGCCATTTCAGGATCGCGTCGCAGAGAATATCGATGGTGGTGAGGGCTGCTTTCCGCGCCAATGAGGACGGCGGATCGCAATACAGCGCATCTTTCCGGATATCGAAATAGAACGCCGACAGTTCGGTGTTCATGAACGCCGACAGCGAGGCGACCACGGTCTTGTAATCGAATTCGGCGTAGGCCTTGCGCACGATCGCGGCCTGGCCTGCGAGCTGATGCAGCATCAGCCGCTCCAGTTCGGGCATCTCGGCATGCGCGACCGTATCGCTGCGATGGAAGTGATGCAGCGTACCGAGCATCCAGCGCATCGAGTTGCGCAGCTTGCGGTAGGTCTCGATGGTGTTTTTGAGGATCTCCGGGCCGATGCGCTGGTCGTCGGCATAGTCGGTGGCGCAGACCCAGAGCCTCAGGATATCGGCGCCGGACTGCGCGATAACCTTTTGCGGCTCGACGGTGTTGCCGATCGACTTCGACATCTTGCGGCCGTTCTCGTCCAGCGTGAAGCCGTGGGTGAGCACGATATCGAACGGGGCGCGGCCGCGGGTGCCGCAGCTCTCCAGCAGCGACGACTGGAACCAGCCGCGGTGCTGGTCGGAGCCTTCCAGATACATCACGGTGTCGTCGCCGCCATCGACCTTGCGCCGGATGTCGCCGATTCCAGGGAAATGCACGCGGTCTTCCAGCACAAAGGCGTGGGTCGAGCCGGAATCGAACCAGACGTCGCAGATGTCGTCGATCTTCTTCCACGCTTCATTGGCGAGCGAGCCGAGAAAGCGTTCGCGGGCGCCGTCCATGTACCAGGCGTCGGCGCCTTCCTGCTCGAAGGCATCCGCGATGCGCGCGTTGACGGCGTCGTCCTGCAGGATTTCGGCGGAGCCGTCGCCGTTTTCCCGCACGAACACCGCGATCGGCACGCCCCAGGCGCGCTGGCGCGAGATCACCCAGTCAGGCTTGCTGTCGATCATGCCGTTGATGCGGTTCTGGCCCGACGGCGGCACCCATTGGGTTTCTTCGATTGCACGCAGCGCCGCTTCACGCAATGAAGGATTCCGGAAAGGCTTGTTCTCGTCCGGAGTCCATTGTCGATAAGACAGAGCGGGCTCGCCTTCAATCGGCTTATCCATCGCGATGAACCATTGCGGAGTATTGCGGAAGATCACCGGCTTCTTCGAGCGCCACGAATGCGGATATTGATGTTTCAGGCGGCTGCGCGCCAGCAGCATGCCGGCGTCGACCAGCGCCTTGATCACGGCGTCGTTGGCGTCGCCCTTTTCGCCCTTGTCGTTGATGACGCGCTTTCCCGTAAAACCCGGCGCCTGATCGGTGAAGGCGCCGTTTTCGTCGACAGTGTAGGGAATCGTGGTGTTGATGCCGCGTTGCTCCAGTTCACGCGCATTCGACGTCCAGACATCAAAATCCTCGCGGCCGTGGCCGGGGGCGGTATGGACAAAACCGGTACCGGTGTCGTCGGTGACGTGATCGCCTTCGAGCAGGGGGACGCGAAACTCGTAGCCGCCGGAAAAACCCGCAAGCGGATGCGTGCATTCCATGGCGGCAAGCACGGGCGCTGGCACGGCGTCGACCTTCTCATAGCCGGTCACGCGCGCCTGCTTGAACACCGCTTCCGCGAGCGTGTCGGCCAGAATCAGAAGATCGCCGGTTTTTGCCCAGTTGTCGGCGGGCGACTCGGTGACGCGATAAAGGCCGTAAGCAATCTTCGGCGAGAAGCTGATGGCGCGGTTGCCCGGCAGCGTCCAAGGCGTGGTGGTCCAGATCACGATGCTGGCACCGCTCACGGCCTGAACGATCGCAGCCGAAGCGTCTTTGCCCGATGCGAGTTCGACCTGCGCGATCGGAAACTTCACCCACACCGTATCGCTGGTATAATCCTCGTACTCGACCTCGGCTTCCGCCAGCGCGGTTTTTTCCACCACGCTCCACATCACCGGTTTTGAGCCGCGGTAGAGCGTGCCGTTGGCGGCGAATTTCATCAGCTCGCGCGCGATCTGGGCTTCCGCGAAATAATCCATGGTGGCGTAGGGATGGTCCCAGTCGCCGATGATGCCGAGCCGCTTGAATTCCTCGCGCTGCACGTCGAGCCAGTGGCCGGCATAGGCGCGGCATTCCTTCCGGAACGCCACCATGGCGGTGGAGTCCCGAAAATCCGGCTTTTGCTTGCCCTTGGAGCGGTAGTTCTCTTCCTCGATCTTCCATTCGATCGGCAGGCCGTGGCAGTCCCAGCCCGGCACGTAATTGGAATCGAAGCCGAGCATCTGCTGGCTCTTGGTCACCACGTCCTTGAGGATCTTGTTCAGCGCGTGCCCGATATGGATGTTGCCGTTGGCGTAGGGCGGGCCGTCATGCAGCACGAACTTTGCCCGGCCTTTGGCGCTTTCGCGAAGCTTGCCGTAGAGGCCGATCTCGTTCCAGCGTTGCAGGATTTCCGGCTCGCGCTGCGGCAGCCCCGCGCGCATCGGAAACTCCGTCTGCGGCAGGAACAGGGTTTTGGAATAGTCGGATGCTTCGGACTTCTGCGGCTTTTCGGACATGAATGCTCTGGGTTGGCTCAAAGGGCGCTGAAACGCGATTCGTTTGCGGATGAATGAGTAGGGGACCCCGGTCTTGCGCTGAGCCAAAGCTCAGGCGGAAGCCGGGCCGCTAATGCCGATGATGGTGCGCCGCGCAAACATGCGGCTTTCCATAGCAGCCGGGGGCCGGATCGCAAAGCCCCCGCCGCGCATGTGGCATCATTCCGACGCCGGCTTGGTCTGGCGCGGCCGGGCCGGATTTCCGGCGACGGTTATGCCTGCGCCGACGTCCCGCGTGACCACGCTGCCGGCCCCGATCACCGCGCCGTCGCCGATCGTCACGCCGGGCAGGATAATGGCGCCGCCCCCGATCCAGACATCGCTGCCGATTCGCACCGGACGCCCGAACTCGACGCCGCTGCGCCGGGTCTTGGCATCGCGGGGATGGTCGGCGGCGTAGATTTGCGTCGCCGGTCCGATCTGCGTTCGATCGCCGATGGTCACTTCGACGACATCCAGGATGACGCAATTGAAGTTCAGGAAAACTTCATCGCCGAGACGGATGTTGTAGCCAAAGTCGCAGAAGAACGGCGGGCGGATCACGGCGCCCGCGCCGACATGACCGAAACGCTCGGACAGCAGCGCGTGGCGCTCAGACACGGGCAACGCCAGCGCCGCGTTGTAGCGCACCAGCCAGGCTTTGTTCGCAGCCTGATCGGCGGCTATTTCGGCATCGCCGGGCCGATAAAGTTCGCCCGCGAGCATCTTCTGCTTTTCGGTGCTGGTCAGCCGATCGCTCCAAGCTTCGGAAACGCATTGGGCGCTGCGGCCAGCGCGGCGCGGGCGCGGGCGCTGTCGTCGTCCATTTGCCGGACCAGCGCGTCGACGCTGTCGAACTTCAATTCGTCGCGGATGAAGCCGATGAAGGCTGTATCCAGCGCCGCCCCGTAAAGATCGCCCTTGAAATCGAACAGGAATATTTCCAACAGCGGCGCGCCATTGTCGAAGGTGGGGCGGCGGCCGAAGCTTGCGACGCCATCGAAGCGCTCTTGATCTTTTCCCTGGCCACGGCCGACGCGCACCGCATAGATGCCGTGCTTGAGGCCGCAGTGCTTGTCGAGGCGGATATTGGCGGTGGGGTAGCCGAGGTCGCGGCCGCGTTTTTCGCCATGGATCACCTGGCCTGTAACGAACCAGGGGCCGCCGAGCATTGCGGTCGCGTCGGCGATCTGTCCCTCCGCCAGCGCCATCCGGATCGCGCTGGACGACACCGGCCGTTCCTCGATATCGACGTGGGCCTGGACATCGACCTCGATGCCGAGCCGGGGGGCCTCGCTGACCAGCAGGCTGGGCGAGCCGACCCGGCCCTTGCCGAAATGAAAGTCGTAGCCGACCGCAATGCCGCTGATTCCGAGCCGCCCGATCAGGTCATGGTGAATGAAATCCTGCGCCGTGGTCCCGGCCCGGGTCTTGTCGAAGGTCATGACGACGGCGCCGGCGAGCCCGGTTCCAGCCAGCAGGCGCAGCTTTCCGGTCTCGTCGGTCAGCCGGAACTGGGGGCTGTTCGGGCTGAAAAAGCTGCGCGGATGCGGCTCGAACGTCACCGCCAGCGCCGGCCGGCCGTGGGCCTGGCCCATCTGCAGCGCGGCTGCAATCACGGCGCGGTGACCGAGGTGGACGCCATCGAAATTGCCCATGGCGACCACGGCTCCCTTCGGGATAGCGGCCGCGGGCGTGGTGTCGCGGATAACGGTGAAACCAGGCGTCATGTCAGGGATTCTTCGACTCGGGATCGGGTGGGGGCGCGAGACCGTGACTTGGGGCGCCCAACGAAGTCAAGCGGGGGGCGGAACCGGCCTTCGCCAGGGGGGGACGCGTCCGTTTTTGGGGCAGCGGCCGGTTAACGCGCTGTTTAACGGCTGATGCTAGTCCTTGGGGTGCGGACTGCGGGGGCGCTCTGGCCTGGAGCAGCCTGATTGATGGTTTGCAGCCTTAAGCGTCGTGCGGGGAGTTCAAGATGGCGGTTGATTTGTCGATGTCGGTTCTGGTGGTGGACGATTACAACACCATGATTCGGATCATCAGAAATCTTCTGAAGCAGCTTGGCTTCGAGCATATCGACGATGCCAGCGACGGATCGGCGGCGCTGAACAAGATGCGCGGCAAGAAATACGGGCTGGTGATTTCCGACTGGAATATGGAGCCGATGACCGGCTACGACCTGCTCCGGGAAGTCCGCGCCGACCCCAATCTCGCCACCACCCCGTTCATCATGATCACGGCGGAATCCAAGACCGAAAACGTGATCGCCGCCAAGAAGGCCGGCGTGAACAACTACATCGTCAAGCCGTTCAATGCCGCCACGCTGAAGACCAAGATCGAGGCGGTATTCCCGGACACGGTAAGCGCGTAGCGGTTTCAATTTACC
>Ga0209839_10001021_pt1 | contig 14362 bp, 7 predicted proteins | sample OrgsoiDNA2013050_FD_185800 | JGI IMG/M metagenome (GOLD analysis project Ga0209839, IMG submission 185800) | Permafrost soil microbial communities from the Arctic, to analyse light accelerated degradation of dissolved organic matter (DOM) -... | ecosystem: Environmental > Terrestrial > Soil >... | reverse complement strand
CGCCGGTTTCCATGGCAGCCTGCGCCACGGCGGCCGCCTCCCAAATCAGAACGCGCGAATCGAAGGGCTTCGGAATAATGTACTGCCGCCCGAATTCCAGACGCTCCACGCCGTAGGCGCGGCGGACGTTATCGGGCACATCCTCGCGCGCCAACGCGGCCAGCGCGCGCGTGGCGGCCAGCTTCATCTCGTCGTTGACCACGGTGGCGCGGACATCCAGCGCGCCGCGAAAGATGAAGGGGAACCCCAGAACATTGTTAACCTGATTGGGAAAATCGGAGCGTCCGGTGGCCACGATGGCGTCCGGTCGCGCGGCCACTGCCACGTCGTAGGGAATTTCTGGATCGGGATTCGCCAGCGCGAAGATGATGGGATCGTGCGCCATGGTGCGCAGCATTTCCGGCGTGACACAATTGCCGCTGGAGAGACCGAAGAAAACGTCCGCATCCACGAAAGCATCCGCCAATGTGCGCCGTTCTGTTTCAGCGGCGAAACGCTCCTTATAGGCGTTCATACCTTCTTTGCGGCCCTTGTAAATGACTCCCTTGGTGTCGCACATTATGATATTTTCGAGGCGCACGCCCAGTTTCACATAGTGCCGGGCGCAGGAAATACCACTGGCGCCCGCGCCGTTGAAAACCACGCGCACCTGGTCGATGCGCTTGCCTGCCAAATCCAGGGCGTTCAGCAGGGCGGCGCCCGAGATAATGGCGGTCCCGTGCTGATCGTCGTGGAAGACGGGAATCTTCATCGTCCGGCGGCATTCTTCTTCGATGTAGAAGCATTCCGGCGCCTTGATATCTTCCAGGTTGATCCCGCCGAAAGTGGGCTCGAGCAACTGGCAGGTGCGCACGATTTCGTCAGGGTCGGTGGTGGCGAGTTCAAGATCGAAGACATCGATATCGGCGAAGCGTTTGAAGAGGACGGCCTTGCCCTCCATCACTGGCTTTCCGGCGGCTGGACCGATATTGCCTAAGCCGAGGACGGCGGTGCCGTTGCTGACCACGGCTACCAGGTTGCCTTTAGCGGTGTATTTGTAGACCAGGCTCGGGTCGCGGGCAATTTCCAGACAGGCCACGGCGACCCCGGGAGTGTACGCCAGGCTGAGGTCGCGTTGCGTGAGGCACGGTTTAGTGGGGACCACCGCCACTTTGCCGGCAGGCGCGGAGGAATGGTAATCGAGAGCTTCCTGGGGATCGATTTTCAAGCGAGGCTCCTAAGTTGCAAGCATATTATAGTTAGTAACCCGGCACGATGATATGGGGTGGCCGGGGCCAGGCGCTACCACTGGCCGCCCTGGCGGGGGGAGGCGCGGACGGCTCGCTCGAAGGCCCAGCTTCGAATGTGGTTGATCTGTTCCTTCATGGTGCGGGACAGCGGCACGATGCTCACCGCTACGCTGAGCAGATCGTCTTCGGTGATGTCACGGTCGGCCAGTTTGGCCTTGGTCAGCGCCGAGACCACGCACTGCTCGATTTCCGCCCCAGTCCAGCCGATGGTGAATTCGGTCAACTGGGCGAGGTTGAAACGCGCCGGATCGATGCCGCGGCGGTTGAGGTGGATCTTGAAGATTTCGATGCGCTCGTCGTCGAGAGGCAGGTCCACGAAGAAGACTTCATCGAAGCGGCCCTTGCGGATCATTTCGGCGGGCAGCAGGTCGATGCGATTGGCGGTAGCTGCCACGAACAGGCCGCGGGATTTTTCCTGCATCCAGGTGAGGAAGAAGGCGAAGATGCGGCCCTGCTCGCCGCTCGATTCGGTGGAGGTAATGCCCATCTCAATTTCGTCGAACCACAAGACGGCGGGCGCCATGTCTTCGAGCATCTTGCAGGCGGCCACGAAGGCTCCTTCGGGCTTGCCGTGGCGGCCGGAGAAGATCTCGATCATGTCGATGCGGTAGAGCGGCAGCTCGAAATACGAAGCAATGGCTTTCACCGAAAGGCTCTTGCCGCAGCCGGGAATACCCATCATCAGCAATCCCTTGGGCGCGATATCTGCGCTGAGGGTGTCGCGCATTTGAAAGAGTTTGCGGCGTTCGATCAGCCACTTCTTCAAGCCTTCGAGACCGCCGATCTGGCCCATGTTGCCCCCCTCGGCGATGAATTCGACGGTGCCGCTGCGGTTCACCAGGAGGCGCTTCTCTTCGAGCATGGCCGGGATGGATGCCGGGCCAAGTTCGGGACTGGCGTTCAGCGCCCGGCGCAGCGCGTAGCGGGCTTCGTCGAGCGTGAGCCCTTGCAGGGAGCGCGCCAATTGGTTCAGGTTGGCGTCGCTGGTATCGGGGAGAATGCCGGATGGCGGCGTTTCGGCCAGTTCTTCACGCAGGAAGTCGACCAGTTCCACCAGGTCGGGCGGGCGAAGTTCAATGAACAGGAGGCTGCGCTCGACCTCTTCCGGGATGGAGCGGACGGGCGAACTGATGACGATGAACTTACGCCGGTCGAGGCAACTTTCGTACAAATCGCGGAGGCGACGCCGGATCTCGGGCGAATCGCGCAAGGGCTCGTGAAAATCCTTGAGGTGGAAGATGGCGGAATCTTTGTAAGCGGCGATAAAATCGAGCGCGGCGCGCGGGGCTTCCGTTCCGGACTGGGGGCCTTGGCCGTCGCGGTGGAACCCTTCGGTCAGGCTCCAGATCCATACAGGGCATGCCGAGTGCGCACTCACTTCGCGCAGGATGCGGGCGACGCGCTGCTCTTCGGACGAGCGGATATACGTGAGTGGACGTCCGGAATCGAAAACGTCGCGCAGCGTCCTGGCCGCACGGCTTTCGTGAGCGGGACTTGCCGTCAGATGTTCGGTAGGCATGGAGGGTGGCGTACACCTCCATTATATGGGGCCTGAATTGTGGGGCGGCCGCCCTCCGTGGCAGGAGGAGATCAATCCGTCTGCCAGCGGCCGCCAATTACCTTATCGGCCGTTTCGGGAAAAGCTGCGTCAGGCGGGAGCGGGCCGGCTGGATCGTCGCGCTTTGCGCATTTCGACCGCCGCGCCGCCTTCGACGAGCGGCGTATGTTCGCCCCCATGGCGTCCCACCCGCTTATCATTGCCCGCGGCCTGAGACGCGCCACTAAGGCGGGGGCCTACAAGCGAGGAGTATTTGTACTTATTAGTGCAAAGAAAAGTCGCTCATTAGTCTAGCGAGGAGTATTTGTACTTATTAGTGCAGAGAAACGTCACTGATTAGTGTCCTGAAACCAAGAAATCAACTAAATATACTTCGATTAACCTTTGAGAATATTGATTATAAATTTCTACAATTGTTATAAATAGGTAGCTGAAAACCACATTTCAGACGAAAAGGTATTTATACTTTGTTCCGCAAAGAAGCGGAGCAGCTACGAGATTTTCAAAGGAAAACAAATGAAATCACGGTGCGGCTTTTCCTCCTTGAAACAATTATTTGTATTCGGCATTTTGGCGGTCTTATTCGCAATTTCAAACCATTTGAAGGCGCAAGCGCCTCCGGTTCCTGCGACGTTCCAGGATCTTTATACCGAACTCGATAATTATCTAGTCTCATTTAACGCCACGTTGGGTCCCGGGAATGGCACTCCGTATCCCACACTCATGAGCGGTTCGCTCAAGTCCACCAACGGCAATATCGGCCCACAGTTGCTGAATGGCACGAATGTCATGCAGTATCAGCTAAACGCGTTGAAGGCCATGGGCGTTCAGGCGATCACGGTCCAATGCGGCTTCCCGCTGCTCTACGAGCCTTTCCTGGTTAGCCAGGGCCAGTCCTACTCGGCCTTCGTCACTTACTACCAAAGTGTAGCCCAGGCCGTGCGGGCGGCCGGCTTGAAGCTGATCGTCGAGAACGACACCCTGCTGACCAACGATGTGCAGGCTGGTTGGGACGTTGCGCCATTTTACGCCACACTGGACTGGAACAGTTACCAGCTAGCCCGTGTGCAGACGGCGGTGACCGTGGCCCAGACCATGCTGCCGGATTATATCGTGGTGCTGCAGGAGCCTACCACGGAGTTCAACAATAGCGGCCAAAGTGATCTCATCACGACGAGCGGCTCCAGTGCCATGCTGAGCCAGATCGTCGCCAGCTTGCAGCAGGCTGCCATTCCCGGTCTGAAGATCGGCGCGGGCACGGGCACCTCGCAACAGAATGCCCTGTCGTACATCCAGCAGTATGTAACGCTACCCATCGACTTCATCGACATACACATCTACCCCATTAACTTTAATCTTCTGCCCATCGCCTTGCAGATGGCGAGCACGGCGGCGGGCGCCGGCAAGTCCGTTTCGATGACGGAATGCTGGATGTGGAAGGCCCGCGACACCGAGCTCAATGTGCTTTCGATGGACCTGATTCGCAGCCGGGACACGTTCAGCTTCTGGGCGCCGCTGGACGCCTATTTCCTGCAGACCATGCAAAACCTGGCCAACAATACGCAGATGCTTTTCCTCGATCCTTTCGGCGCGGAATACTACTTCGCCTACCTGCCTTACGACACTAGCACCCAGAACCTCAGCCCTTCGGCGATCCTCGCCGAGGAGGGTGCGGCGGTGTCGACGGCTAATATGAGCGCACAATACACCACTACGGGGCTCAGCTACTACCACTCGATTGTGACGCCGGCGGATACTACCGCTCCAGCCACGCCGGGCGGATTAACTGGAGTATCGAACAACCCCACGACAACGTCCGTGAACTGGCTTCCAGCCACGGATAATGTAGGCGTAGCCGGCTATAATCTTTTCCGCAGCGCCGCCAACATCCCACAGGCGCAGATCGCGACCGTGGGCACGCTTTATTATCAGGATTCGGGTTTGACGGAGGCGACTACCTATACTTACAATGTGCAGTCGTTCGATTTGGCGGGAAATGTATCTCCGCTGTCCGCGCCCTTCAACGTACAGACCAGCGATATAACGCCGCCGACGACGCCCGGCAATGTTACAGTGACCGCAGTTGCCTGTACCAGGGCCACCATGACGTGGTCTCCTTCGACGGACAACACGGGGATCACTGAATACCTCTTATTCATGGGAATGTCTCAAGGTTCTCTTACGCAGGTTGCTATTGCTGGGGGCACGGCCACATCTTATAGCAATAGCACGCTGAGTCCCGCGACCACCTATTATTTCGCCGTGGAAGCCGAAGACAAGAACCATAACATCTCCTACATGTCCGCGATAGCGGCAGTGACGACTCCGGCGCTGCCCCTGGCGCCCGCCAACGTGTTGGCCAAGCCGACCTCGACCACTAAGGTCGCGGTGACCTGGTCCGCGCCGACCGGCGGGCTGACCATCGCCCACTACATCGTCTACAGGGGCAGCTCAATATCCGCCATGAGCCAGATAGTCACCGTGCTCGCCACGAGTTATAACGACTTATCGGTGGCCCCCGCTACCAAATACTATTACTCGGTTCAGGCGGCGGACACCGGAACACCGCCGGCACAGTCGGGGCTCTCGGCACCGGTGGCAGTCACCACTTATTCGCCGCCGGCTGCGCCGGCCAACCTGGTGGCGACTTCCATCTCGTGCACCAAAGTTAGCCTGACCTGGTCCGCCTCGGTCAGTGGAGGATTACCGATCGCGAACTATCGAGTTTTCAAGGGTAGTTCGGCCACCGGTTTGACGCAACTGGCCATCACTACCAATATCTCGTACACCGATATCACGGATGCGGCGCAGACCACCTACTACTATGCCGTGCAGGCAGCCGATACGGGAGCGCCGCCGGCCCTCTCGCCGATGTCCAATACGGTCAAGGTCACGACTTTTGCATACCCCTCGGTACCTGCGAATCTGGTTGGGGTGGCGTTATCGAGCACCAAGGTGGGCCTGACATGGTCGGCCTCTATTAGCGGCGGACTGCCGATCACGAACTACAAGGTCTACCAGGGTATCACGCGAACCAGCCTGAGCCAGGTAGCCACTACCATCAACCCGGCTTATACCAACGTGTCGCTGGCGCCTGCGACGCTGTACTATTACGCGGTGCAGGCGGTCGATAGCGGCATGGACAACTCCGCGCAATCCCCCCCGGTGCCGGTGATTACGACGCAACTGCCCACCGTGCCAACCAATGTGGTGGCGCTGGGCACGTCCAGCACTCAGATCTCAGTGACTTGGACGGCGTCGACCGGAGGACTGCCGATTGCGTACTACTTTGTCTTCCGCGGCAGCTCGTCCACAAATATGAGCCAGGTCGCTACCACCAAGAATCCCCTCTACAACGACCGAAACCTGCCAAATGGGACCACTTATTATTATGGGATTCAGGCGGACGACACGGGGCAAGACCTTTCGGCGATATCCAATGGGGTCGCGGGCAGTACGCTGCCTTAGCGGCTGACGGGAACGAATAGAGCCTGGGGCGGCAGGGGGCACGCGCGGAGAAACCGGTATACCGTAGTACAAAGGCTGCGCCGACGCTGCTAAAATAAACTTGATCCAATCCCCGGGAGGACAATCGAGTTGCCATCCGCCATCCTCGCCCTGGAAGACGGCAGCGTCTTCGAGGGCCGGAGTTTTGGTGCGCCTGCCGAGCGATCCGGCGAGGTCGTCTTCAATACCGCCATTACCGGCTACCAGGAAATATTCACCGATCCGTCTTATGCCGGGCAGATCGTGATCCTGACTAACCCGCAAATCGGGAATTACGGTACCAATGCGGGCGACGGCGAGTCTCAGCGGCCTTACATCGAGGGCCTGGTGACGCGCGAGTTTTCGAGCATTGCGAGCAACTGGCGCTCGGACCAGGATGCCCGTCAGTTTCTGAGCGGGCACGGCATTCCAGTTGTGTCCGACCTGGATACGCGCGCCCTGGTGCGGCATTTGCGCACGCGCGGCGTGATGCGGGGCGTACTCTCCGCCACGGAGACAGATACCGGCAAGCTGGTCGAAAGAGCCAGGCACATTCCGACAATGGCGGGGCTGGATCTGGCAAGCCGCGTCTCCACCATCGAACCGTACGGGTGGGATAAGCCGGTCGAAGCGTGCTCGCCTTCCGAATTGGTGGGGCCTCCGGCCGCGCAGCGCTTCCACGTGGTGGCCTACGATTTCGGCATCAAGCAGAACATCCTGCGGCGGCTGGTACAGGTCGGCTGCCACGTCACCGTAGTCCCGGCGGCGACGTCCGCGGACGACGCGCTGGCACTGAAGCCGGACGGCGTGTTTCTCTCCAACGGCCCGGGCGATCCGGAGCCGCTCCAAACCCAAGTGACCAACGTGCGCAAGCTGATCGGGAAGACGCCTATCTTTGGCATCTGCCTGGGCCACCAGATTTTGGGACTGGCAGTGGGTGGCCGCACTTACAAGTTGAAATTCGGCCATCGCGGCGCGAATCATCCGGTGATCAACCGGGTGACCAATAAGGTGGAGATCACGTCGCACAATCACGGCTTCGCGGTGGATCCAGACTCGCTGAATACCAGTGAAGTCGAGATCACTCACATGAATTTAAACGATCAAACGCTCGAAGGCTTCCGCCATCGCAGCCATCCGGTGTTCTGCGTGCAATATCACCCGGAGGGAGCGCCAGGGCCGCACGACTCGCATTACCTGTTCGACGATTTCGTGAAGCTGATGGAGGGTGAGCGCTAACCGATGCCGCGGCGAAACGATCTGCACCGCATCCTGATCATCGGCTCCGGCCCTATTGTCATCGGGCAGGCTTGCGAATTCGATTACTCCGGGACGCAAGCGGCTAAGGCGCTGCGCGCCGATGGTTATGAAGTAGTGCTGGTGAATTCGAATCCCGCCACGATTATGACCGATCCGGACATGGCGGACCGGACTTACATCGAGCCGCTGACGCGACCGTATGTCGAAGAGATCATCCGGAAGGAGCGGCCGGACGCGCTGCTGTCGACCGTGGGCGGGCAGACCGGGCTGAACCTCTCAATGGAACTGGCCGAAGCGGGCGTGTTGGATCATTATGGCGTGGAGTTGATTGGCGCGAAGATCGACGCCATCAAGAAGGCCGAAGACCGGTTGCTGTTCAAAGACGCAATGCGCAAGATCGGGTTGGAGACGCCGCTCTCGAAGCTGGTGAAGAGCGAGGCGGAGGCGCTGGCTTTCGCGGAGCGCATTGGATATCCGTGCATCCTGCGGCCGAGCTTCACCATGGGCGGCACGGGAGGCGGCATCGCTTACAATCGCGAAGACCTGACTGAGATTATCGAGCGGGGGCTGGCGCTTTCTCCGGTCCACGAGGTGCTGATCGAGGAGAGCGCGCTGGGCTGGAAGGAATTCGAGCTAGAGGTGATGCGGGACGTGGCGGACAACGTCATTATCGTTTGCTCCATTGAAAATTTCGATCCGATGGGGGTGCACACGGGCGATTCGATTACGGTGGCGCCGGCCCAAACCCTGACCGATCGCGAATACCAGATGATGCGCGATAGCGCGATCCGCTGCCTGCGCGAGATCGGAGTGGATACGGGCGGATCGAATGTGCAGTTCGCCATCGATCCGAAAACGGGGCGAATGGTGATTATCGAGATGAACCCGCGCGTTTCACGCAGCTCGGCGCTGGCATCGAAGGCCACGGGATTTCCGATTGCGAAGATCGCCGCCAAGCTGGCGGTGGGCTACCGGCTGGACGAGATCCGCAACGACATCACGCGCCAGACCCCGGCGTGTTTCGAGCCGACCATCGACTACGTGGTGGTAAAGATTCCCAAGTGGCAGTTCGAGAAATTCCCGGGCGCCGATACTACGCTGGGGACGCAGATGAAGTCGGTGGGCGAGGTAATGGCGATTGGCCGGACCTTTAAACAGGCCATGTGGAAAGCACTGCGCAGCCTGGAGACGGGCAAAGCGTTCGGGTCCGAGAAGTTGGACAAGAGCCTGATCCCGCAGAAGCTGATCACGCCGACGCCGGATCGCTTCAACTATATCCGGTTCGCTTTTGAGAGCGGCTATACGGCCGAAGATATTCACGAGATGACTTCGATTGACCCGTGGTTTTTGCGGCAGGTGGAGGATGTGGTCAAGCTGCAGACTGAGCTGAAGGGCCAGAGTCTGGATGCGGTTACGAAGGAAACGCTGCTTTGCGCAAAACGCTACGGCATCTCGGACGCGCAACTGGCGCAGACATGGGGCGCGGCGGAGTTGGCGGTGCGGGAACGGCGCAAGGCGATGGGAGTGCGGGCGGTCTTCAACCGCGTGGACACCTGCGCGGCGGAGTTCGAAAGTTTCACGCCATACCTTTATTCCAGTTACGAAAGCGCGTGCGAAGCGGACCCTTCCGATCGCAAGAAGGTCATGATTTTGGGCAGCGGGCCGAACCGGATCGGACAAGGAATCGAGTTCGATTACTGCTGCTGCCACGCCTCGTTCTCGCTGCAAGAGCAAGGCTACGAATCGATCATGGTGAACTGCAATCCCGAAACGGTATCGACGGATTACGACACCAGCGACCGGCTGTACTTTGAACCACTGACGCTGGAGCACGTGTTGAATATTTTTGACACGGAGCGGCCGGACGGGGTGATCGTGCAGTTTGGCGGGCAGACGCCGCTGACGCTGGCGCTGCCGTTGAAGCGGCAAGGCGTGCCGATTATCGGGACGGATCCGGAGAATATCGACCTGGCGGAAGATCGCAAGTTATTTGGCAAGCTGCTCGAAGACCTGGGCATACCGGCTCCGGAGAACGGGTCGGCCACCAGCGCGGCGGAGGCTTGCGCGATCGCGCGGCGGATCGGCTATCCGGTGCTGGTGCGGCCGAGCTATGTGCTGGGCGGCCGGGCTATGGTGATCGCGTACGACGAGGAAACGGTGCGCGAGTACATGCGGGAGGCGGTGAGTTTTTCGCAGGATCGTCCGGTGCTGATCGACCGGTTTCTCGAAGACGCCACGGAAGTGGATGTGGATGCGCTGTCGGATGGCGACGATGTGTTGATCGCTGGCATCATGGAGCACATTGAAGAGGCGGGCGTGCATTCGGGCGATAGCTCGTGCGTGCTGCCGGCGCAGTCCATAGCGCGGCCGCAACTGGACACGATCGAAGACTACACCGTGCGGCTGGCGAAAGCGCTGCACGTAATCGGGCTGATGAACGTGCAGTACGCCATTCAGAATGGGACGGTGTACGTGCTGGAGGTGAACCCGCGCGCGTCGCGCACCGTGCCGTATGTGAGCAAGGCGACGGGCGTGGCGCTGCCGAAGATTGCGGTGGGATTGATGCTGGGCAAAAAACTTCGAGACTTCACGGACGCGACCGGCGTGCTGCCGGTGCCGCAAAATTTCGTGAAGTCGCCGGTGTTTCCATTCAATAAATTTCCCGGAGTGGACCCGGCGCTGGGTCCGGAGATGCGCTCCACGGGCGAAGTGATGGGGGTGGGAGCCAACTTCGGCGAAGCGTTTGCCAAGGCGCAGATTAGCGCGGGCACGCCGCTGCCGGAGAAAGGCACGGTATTCATCAGCGTGAATGAGCATCATAAGCCGGAAGCGGTGGCGGTGGCGCACAAGTTTGCGGCGCTGGGATTTCAACTGGTAGCGACGCGCGGGACGGCGGCGGTTCTGCGGGCGGCGGGGCTGGCGTGCAAGATGGTGTTCAAGGTGAATGAAGGGCGGCCGAATGCGGTGGACTTGCTGAAGGCGGGGTCCATTCAACTGGCGGTTTATACGACGGCGGGGGCGCCGGCTTTCTTCGACGAAAAGGCGATCCGGCGAAGCGCGGTGATGCATCGGGTGCCATGCATTACGACGATGAGCGGGGCGCGGGCGGCGGTGGAGGCGATGGCGGCGCGGAAGCGGGATCCGATCCGAGTGTGGAATTTGCAGGAAATTCATGCGCGCACTAAGACCGTCGCTTGAGATCGGTGATGATACGCGGGTTTTGCCGGATCTGGTTATATTTCGTTGCATTGCGTCACACGCCGACTGCGTGGCCTGCAGGCCGTGGCTCACGCCCCCAATTCGATCCCGGCTTCCCGGCTCGCACGGAAAGCGGCGACGGGGCGGACCGGAACCACCATGGCAGCCGCCTCGCAGTACTGTTCAGACGATTTCACCTAAAATATGGATCGCGAAACGGCCCATTCGACTTCGTTTCCAGGCTAAGATGGCCGGTGTGTTTACTTGGATCGCTACGAGGGCAGGATTCGCCTCGATCATTCGGAGCAGCTGGTGAGGCGCTGACATCGGCATGGCACTTTTCCGTGACTACAACTTTCGTCGAATGCCGTGCGTAATGCCGGCGATTTCGGGCTCGGGGGGCCGCGCATGAGAGCCGCTGTCTGCGACAAATACGGGCCCCCGGAGGCCGTCCAAATCAAGGACGTCGAAAAGCCTGTTCCCAAGGACAGTGAAGTCTTGATCAAAGTTCGCGCGGCATCCGTCAATCCACTGGACGGGGGCTCACTGAAAGGCAGGCCTTACATCGTTCGACTAATGACCGGACTGCGCAAACCAAAGAGTACGCGACCCGGCGTGGATGTGGCTGGCGAGGTGGAAGCGGTTGGCAGAAACGTAACGCAGTTCCAAGCGGGCGACGAGGTATTCGGCGTGTGTATCAGCGACCCGCAAGCTTCGGGCACCGGAGTTTGGGTCCATCGCCTGGGCGCCTTTGCCGAGTATGTGTGTGCTCCTGAAGCGACATTGGTCATGAAGCCGGATAATGTCACGTTCGAGCAGGCAGCTTCGGTACCGGTGGCGGCGTTCACGGCGTTGCAGGGTCTGCGCGACAAGGGGCACATTCAGCCGGGGCAGAAAGTCCTAATTAACGGTGCGGCGGGAGGCGTGGGTACCTTCGCCGTGCAGATTTCTAAATCGTTCGGTGCAGAGACTACCGGCGTATGCAGTACCAGAAATATGGACATGGTCCGATCCATAGGCGCAAATCACGTCATTGATTACACCCGGGAGGATTTCACCAAACGGGGACAACTTTATGACGTAATTTTCGACTGCGTTGGGAACCATTCGTTGTCAGCATGCAGACGCGTCTTAAATCCTAAAGGAATTTACATCATGGTCGGAGAGTTGACCGGCCGGGGGATGATCCGTCTATTGACTCGTTTGATCACGGCGCTGGTATGGTCACGGTTGGTGAGCCAGACGCTGGTCACGTTTTTGGCGAGGCCGAACAAACGGGACCTGACCATCATGCACCATCTTATGAAGGCCGGCAAGGTAGTGCCGGTGGTCGATAGGCGTTACAGGTTGAGCGAGGTCCCCGAGGCTATCCGGTATCTGGAAGAAAAACACGCTCGAGGAAAAGTAGTAATCACTTTGGAAAACTAACAGGATCGGCGCTCGCAAGGCCGCCCTTGCGAGACCGATTCTGGGCTTACTTACTCTTCTTCGCCGGGCTCCCGGCCTTCCCTGGCGGCGCGCTCGCGTTCTTCTTTGCGCTTGGCGCGATCGGCGGCGCGCTTCACCAGCTCGGAGCCGACCAGTTCGATCATGGCCACTTCGGCGCCATCGCCCTTACGATTGCCAAGGCGGACGATGCGGGTGTAACCGCCGTTGCGCTGGCCGAAGCGGGTGGCCAGCGTGTCGAAGAGCTTCTTTACCGAAGCTGGGGTGAAGAGCACGCGGGCGGCTTCCCGCCGGGACTGCAGCGTATCGGCCTTGCCCAGGGTAATCATGCGGTCCACCAGCGGCTTGACGGCCTTGGCTTTGGTCACGGTGGTGATGACGCGCTCATGATCGATCACATTAGTGATCAATCCCCGCAGAAGGGATTTGCGGGCTGCTCCGTCGCGCTTCAGCTTAAATCCGGCTACTCTATGTCGCATGGCTTTGTTCTCGATTGGTCGGGGACAGGCGGACCTGTCCTACTATAACTGGTTATAATTGGTCCGGGTCGTTGCGCAATTCTTCTTCGTCGATTTCCGGCAGACTGCCGGCGGGCAGGGGCGGAGGCGCCACCAGACGGCCATGCGGATCGATCCGCATGCCTAACGACAGACCCATATTGGCCAGGATTTCCTTAATTTCGTTGAGCGATTTGCGGCCAAAGTTCTTGGTGCGCAACATTTCGGCTTCGGTCTTCTGCACCAGCTCGCCGATGGTTTGAATATTGGCGTTCTTCAGGCAATTGTAAGAGCGGACGCTGAGTTCCAGTTCCTCGACGGAGCGATTCATGATCTCGCTCATTTTGTCCAAGCCGTGCTCGGAGATATCTTCGGCAGCCTCGGGGACCTCCTCGAAGTTGATGAAGATCGACATATGGTCTTTGAGCAGCTTGGCGGCATAGCCGATGGAGTCCTGCGGGGAGACGGCGCCATTGGTCCAGACTTCGAGGGTCAGCTTATCGTAATCGGTCATCTGGCCGAGACGGGCGGCTTCGACGGCGAAGTTCACTTTGCGCACGGGCGAATGCACGGAGTCGATGGGGATGTAACCGAGGGCCAGGTCTTCGTCGAAATTCTTGTCGGCGCTGACGTAGCCGCGGCCGCTTTTGAGGCGCATTTCGACATTGAGCTTGCCGCCTTCGCTGACGGTGGCCAAGTGCAGGTTGCGGTCGAGCACTTCGACGTCCTGGTCGGCCTGAATTTGGGAGCTCATGACTTCGCCGGAATGATCGACGGTCAGGTGCACGGTTTTCATGCCGTCGCCCATGATCTTGAAGGGAATTTGTTTGAGGTTAAGAATGATGTCGGTGGCGTCTTCGACCACGCCGGGGATGGGGCTGAATTCATGCTCCACGCCCTCGATGCGGACCGCCGTGATGGCCGCGCCTTCGATGGAGCTGAGGAGGATGCGGCGCAAGCTATTGCCGATGGTCGTGCCGAAGCCGCGTTGAAACGGCTGGGCGGTAAACATGCCATACCGCTCGGTGAGAGTTTCGGTATTGGCAACCAGTCTTTTAGGTTTTTGAAAGCCCTTGAACATAATCTCCTTTTAGTGTCGACACGGCGCGCCGGGGGCGTGCACCACTTTACTTTGAATACAATTCCACGATCAGTTGTTCATTCAACTGAATTTGAACCAATTCCGAGCGCTTGGGCAGGCTGGTGATGCGGCCTGTCAGCGCTTCCCGATCCACATCCATCCAAGAGGGAGAGGGCGCGTGCGCGGTGGCATCGCGGGAAGAGAGGATGGTGGGGTGATTCTTGCTTGGTTCACGCACGGCAACCTCGTCGCCAATCTTGACCATGAACGAGGGGATATCGACTTTGCGGCCGTTCACCTGGATGTGGCCATGGCGCACGATCTGGCGGGACTGCGCGCGGCTGGTGCCGAAGCCCATGCGGTAGATGACGCTATCGAGGCGGCGTTCGAGGTTGGACAACATCACCTCGCCGGTGATGCCTTTGGAGAGGGCGGCCTTCTCAAAGTTGTTGCGAAACTGGGTTTCGAGCAGGCCGTAGATGCGGCGGGCCTTTTGCTTTTCGCGCAACTGCAATCCGTAGCCGACCAGCTTGGCCTTGCGGTCCTT
>Ga0209839_10001019_pt1 | contig 14374 bp, 18 predicted proteins | sample OrgsoiDNA2013050_FD_185800 | JGI IMG/M metagenome (GOLD analysis project Ga0209839, IMG submission 185800) | Permafrost soil microbial communities from the Arctic, to analyse light accelerated degradation of dissolved organic matter (DOM) -... | ecosystem: Environmental > Terrestrial > Soil >... | reverse complement strand
GTCGTCGAGCAGTCCCGGAATCTCATCGGTGGCGCCCGGCGTCGCCGCGAGCTTGGTCAGCGGGCGCACGAACGGCACATGGTCGATCTCCTGCAGCGAACCCTGTCCCCACCGGAATGCCGGCGCGCGGCCTCCCAGCGCAAGCATCGGGGAATGGCTCTCGCCGCAGGACGCGATCGCACTGATCCCGTTTGTGACCCCGGGGCCGGCGGTCAGCGCGCACACGCCGATCGAGCGCGTCACCTTCGCCCAGCCTTCGGCGGCGAACGCAGCGGACTGCTCGTGCCGAACATCGACGATCTCGATCCCCTCCGCTTGGCAGCCGTCGTAGATCGAGAACAGGTGACCGCCAGACAGCGTGAACAGCTTGGTCACGCCGTGCGCGCGCAGCCGCCTCGCGATCAGTCGACCGCCGCCAACCTGGGTCTCAGTGTCCGTCGCCAACGAACGGGACGCTAACAGCCGCTAATCGCCGCCGCTGCAAACCCGTTTCGCATTCGGGCATTAGCCCCCACGGGGCGTGAGCCGCAGCGAATTTACGATCGCGCCGCTGAGAATGATCAACGCCAGGAGGTAGAACCAGCCGAGCATGATCAGCACGAACACGATCGTCGTGCCGAAGCGCGCAATCGTGGAGATGCTCGACAGGTACACCGGAAAAGCGAAGTCGACGACGCCGATCGCCGCGGTCGCTCCCAGCGCTCCCGGCCACACCGCGCGCCATGGCATCCGGCGATTGGGCACGCGCAGGTAGATCACCGACAGGCAGCCGAACACCAGCACCAGCCCGAGCGCCAACGAGGCTGCATACACGACGGCCGTCACGCGGGTCAGGTCGAACGGAAGGTCGCCGGCGCCCGCCCGCAGAAGGCTCTGAACCGTTGGCACGGCGACGGTCGCGAGCATGAACACCAGCACGACGCCGATCATCCCCAGCGCAAAGCGCTTCTGCTCGATCCAGCTGCGGGAGCCGCACTTGTAGATGTGGCCAAAGGCTGTATCGAGCGCCCCGAAGAACGAGGATCCGAGCCACAGGCTCGCTAGCAGCGCCAACACGCCGGTGCTGGTCGTCGAGCTCCTGATCTGAGCCAGCAGCGAATTCAGCGTATCCTCGTCGGCCCCTGGAAACACCCCGCGAAGATCGGTCAGCACACTGCGCTGGATCGCTGGGCTGGAGAGAACCTGGCCGGCGACAAACAGGCCCAGCAGCGCGATTGGGACGATCCCCAGCAGCATGTTGTACGCCACCATCGCCGAGTCGCCGGTGAGGTTGGCATCCATGGCAGTCCGCCAGAAGCGACTCAGCCCGGAGGGCACTCCCCACCGCCGCCGCGGCGCGAGCGCCGGCACGGGCGGGTCGACAGGATCGATCATCTCCACAGTCTCGCAGCGGGGTTCGCCGCCGAACGCTGGAAACCTGGCGGAGACACGGCGGGCCGATGATCGCGGCGCCGGCGGCGGCCGCGGCCGGCAGGCGCCCGGTCAGCGGCGCGCAACCGCCAGCGGCGGGCCGCCCGTTCGTTATTCTGAAACACCGCAATTAGGGTTCGTCTCAAGCGGTTTCTGATTCCTCACCTCCCCCCCCCAAAGCGTCACCCATACGCCCAGTGGTCGCCCGACGCCCGCGCGTTGGATCTTGTGGGCGACAAATGGACGTTGCTGATCGTTCGCGATCTCGCAAGCGGTCCGCGGCGGTTCGTCGAGCTCCAGCGAGTCCTGCCGGGGATCTCGACCGAGCAGTTGCGCTCGCGACTGAACCGAATGGTGGCCGACGGAATGTTGACGCGCAAGCGCTACCGCGAGGTTCCGCCGCGGGTCGACTACGAGCTCACCGAAGCCGCCCGCGAGCTGATGCCGATCATCGGCGAGCTGGCTCGATGGGGATATGAGTGGGCCTGGGGTCCACCGCGTGCGTCCGAGAACGTCGACGTCGGCGCGATCTTCAGGCTTGCGCCGGGTCTGATCAGCGCTACCAGCGCCACGCGCGGAACGGTCGAGCTGACCATCGAGGACGCCAACGCAGGCGACGGCGCGTCATATTCGCTGACTGTGTTCTCTGGCCGGGCGACGATCGCCGAGCGTCCCGCCGAGCAGCCCGATGCACGCGTGACGGGCACCACCGAGGCGTGGATCGAGGCGTTCTCGCCCGACGGGGACCGCACCGGCCTGAGGTGCAGTGGGGACGGCAAGCTCGCGCGCCTGCTGCTCGACGGACTGGCGCTCAGCGCCGCTGGCAGCTCGGACCAGCGGGCCGCCACCGCGTAGTTGGCGAAGCGCGGAGAAGGCGCTAGTGTCGCGGCACCAGCGTTTGGCACCCGCCCGGGTGGTGGAATTTGGTCAGACACGGTCGCCTTAAGAGCGACTGCCCTAGCGGCGTGAGGGTTCGAGTCCCTCCCCGGGTATCGGTCTATCGATCGCGCCGGTCGTGCGCTCGTGCGGTCCTCGCCGGTCGCTGCGCCCTTAACCTGGACGTCAACCGCGATCCCCAGCGCAACTAATGCGCTGCTACGGTGTCCATTGGCTTAGTGGGCGACCACTAGGGCGGAGTCTCGCCACCGAGCCGGATGGAAGTCTCGACCTTAAAATACTCGCGGGGAATCGGTCTACACGGGCGTTCGCCCCTGCTCAGGCTGCAGCCTGACGACCGCCTGATCGGGTTCGTACGGAAGGGCAACACCGCCGCCTTTGAGGCGCTGGTGGCGCGCTACGAGACGCGGCTGCTGGCTTTCTGCCGCCACCTGCTGGGCTCGCGCGAGGACGCCGAGGACGTCCTGCAAGAGGTGATGGCGGCGGCGTTCAACGCGATCCTTGCCGACGACCGGCCGATCAACGTCAGGCCGTGGCTGTACCGCATCGCTCGCAATCGGAGCCTCAATCACCTGCGGCGAATCCAGGCCGTCGGCGTTGACTCGATGGATATCCATTTCTCCGACAACGGCGCCAGCACCGCCGACAAGGTGCATGACCGCGACGAGTTCCGCCTGCTGGTCGGCGATATCCACGAGCTACCGGAGACGCAGAAGACCGCGCTGGTGCTGCGGGAGATGGACGCCCTGTCCTACGAGCAGATCGCTGAAGCGATGGAGACCACGGTACCAAGCGTGAAGTCCCTGCTGGTGCGCGCCCGCGTTTCGCTTGCCGAGGCGTCCGAGGCGCGTCTGCTGTCCTGCGAACACGTGCGGATCGAGCTGGCCGAGGTGGCAGAGGGACTTCGCCGTCGTCCAGACGCACTGGTTCGCCGGCACCTCCGTGGCTGCAAGCGGTGCAGCACCTTCCGAACCCAGTTGAAGCAGACGAACAAGGCGCTGGCCGCGTTGCTGCCCGTGGGGCCGCTCGCGCTGCTGAAGAAGGTCGCGCTGACCCACCTTGGGCATTCGGCGGGCTCCGGGGCGAGCGCCGCCGGTGCGAGCTCCAGCGCCGGCGCGGCCGGTGCGGGTGTGGGCGCGGCAGGATCCACCGCCGTGGCGAGCTCAACGGTCGCCGCCGGCTCCGCGACCGGCGGCTTTGTCTCCGCCGGTATCGGAGCGATCGCCACCAAGGCCGCCGCGGGTTTGGCCGCGGCAGCGCTGGTGACGGCGGGAGCGGTCGAGGTCGACCACACGACTCGCCAGCTCGGGCACCGGCCGAGCCCCACCGCGGTTCAGTCGCTCACACCCGCCGTCCTCTCGACCCGCCCGGTGCCCGTCGACGCCAATCCACCACCAGACATCCGGGTCACGCCGCACAAGCGCGTGCCGAAGGCGAGGGGCTCGCTCGTCAAGCATGCCCAACTGGCGAAGCCTGCCGCGCTGAGCGCAGCATTGAGCAAGCCGTCAGCCACGGCGAGCGCCAAGGCACCCCTCGCCGGCACGGCCACCTCACACCCGGCGAAGCCCGTCACCGCCCCCGGCCACACGCAGACGCAGTCCGATCCGACGGTGGTACCGAGTGCTCCGGCTCGGACCACCTCAGCCCCCACTCCAAGCACCGGCCCCGCGTCAGGGACACCGACTTCCGGTTCCGTCGATGCCTCCAGCACGACTTCGGAGACCGGCACGACGAGTACTCCGGTCACCGCCCCGGCCACCGGCGCGGAACCGGACGCCGGAACTGCTCCGAGCCTTGGCAGCGTCGACCCGGCCGGCGGATCCGCTCCGGGCGGCGCTGGCTCGCCGGCGGCCGGCGGATCCGCTCCGGGCGGCGCAGGCGCCCCGCCGACGGCAGGCTCAGGCTCCGGCGACACAGGCACGCCCACCGGTGGCTCTGGCCCCGGCGCAGATCCGATCGACGGCGCCGGACCTGGCGAGGACCCGACCGGCGACCCCGGTCCCGGCAGTTCGGATCCCGGCCATCGCCCGGCCGGCGGCTCAGGTCCCGTCCCCGGCCGAACCAGCGCGGGCGGCCCGACAGGCGGCCCGCCCGACGCTGGTGGGACACCCCCCATTCCCCCGGCCGCCGATCCCGCCCCCTGACATCCCGGACTCGCTCACGCTTGATCGACTTCGATCAGTTTCAAGCGGTCGACATGCGAGTAGGCCGGGTCGTCGCCGTCGAGGAGTTTCCGGAGGCCCGAAAGCCGGCCTGGAAGCTGACGATCGACTTCGGCCCCGAGCTGGGAGTCAAGCGCTCCTCGGCACAGATCACCCATTACTCTCGCGAGGTGCTTGAGGGCACGCTGATAGTTGGCGTGGTGAACTTCCCGCCCCGGCAGATCGGACCGTTCTCATCGGAGGTACTGGTCCTCGGCGCGCTGGACCACGAGCATGGCGTCATACTGCTCCGCCCGGACCGAGCGGCCGCGCCTGGATCGCCGATCGGCTGACCGCGCACCCGGATCGCTCAGGGGCCGGGCTGACCGCCGACGATCAGCGCGCCCCGTTCGGCGCCGTCTACGTCGATCGCGTAGCGGCCGGCCCGCAGACCCGAAATCAGTACCGACGTCCGGCTCTTGGCCGGCACCTCAAAGGGGTACGGCCGCGGGCTGCGAACCAGAACGCCGTGCGCGTAGCCGTCGGCTGATATCACCGTCAGCTCGATCGTGAGCGACGCCGGCGCGAGGATCGAGGCCGGCGCGAGCCGTCCCCCGCCGAGGATCGTAAACGTGGCCGGCAGCCTCGCGTGCGTGGCGTCGGGGGTGGGTGAAGTACGACTGGTCCTCGGCGATGACGATGTCCGCGTCGACGTGGACGACGCGGTTGCGCCAGCGGGAACCGTTCGGGGGGTCGTCGCGGCCCGGGTGGTGCTCAGCGTCCGAGTCGCGGCGGGGGCGGAGGCGATGGTGGAGCTCCGGCCGGTCTCGGACGCCGCCGTTGAGCCTCCGCACGCCGCCAGAAGCAGCGTGAGCATCAGCACCACGAAGGCCAGCCGGTGGCTCACGCGCGCAGCATAGATCGACGTGACCGGGGCCCGGCACGGCATCGCCGCGCGCGCCGTCCGCGTCACCCGGCGTAAATTTCCATCAGTCGCTCGTAGTAGCGATCCTCGCCGAACTGCTCGCGGGCGCGCGCCAGCCCGCTCGCGCCGCGCTCGCGCCGCGTCTCGGGGCTTCGCCACAGCTGTTGCAGAGTCCGCGCCCATGCGCGCACATCGTCGGCGGCCAGCACCGACTCGGGAGCGACCAGCTCCGGCAAGCCTCCGCGATCGGTGGTGAGCACCGGGACGCCGGCCGCGAGTGCGTCGAGCGCAGCGTAGGGGCAGGGCTCCTCCCAGCGCGAGGGCACGAGCACGACCGCCGCGCCAGCCCGCAGTTCCGCCAGCGCCCCGGGATCGAGTCGCCCGGTGAACCGCACCGCGGCGCCGGCGGCGAGCTCCCGGAGCCGGGCGTCGTCGGGGCCCTCCCCGGCCACCACGAGGGGCACCTCAGCGCTCCGCGCCGCCGCAATCGCGGTGTCGAAGCCCTTCTCCTCGACGAGTCTCCCGCTCACCAGCGCGTACCGGCCCTGATCTGCCTGGGTGCTCGCGGCGAAGCCGGCGGCGGAGACGAAGTTGGTCAAGGATACGGTCGGCTCGGAGGGCAGCCCCAACTCGATCAGCCGTCGCGCGGTTGCGTGGCTCACGGTCACGAGCCTGTCCGCGTAGCTGAACAGTCGCGGCTGCTGGCGGTGCAGGCCGGCCGCGTACACGGCCGCTTCGGCCAACGAGCCTCGACATTGGAGCCGCAGCCCGGGCCGGGTGTCCGTCCCGCGGCAGCGAAAGCACGGCGCGCCGTCGCGGTAGCCGATCGCGATCGCGCAGAACAGGCGAAAGTTGTGCAGGTGGAGCACTGTCCTGGCCCCCGTGGCACGAGCTGCCGCGAGCGCGCGCCAGCCGAGCAACGGGTGGAGATTGTGGGCGTGAACCACGTCGGCGCGCACACGGCGCGCAGCATCCGCGACCTGCTGCGGGTCGACACCGCCGACGATCAGCGCCTGGGCGGCCGTCAGCCTGCCCACGTGGCCGCTGGAGCGCTCGAGCACCTCCACCAGATGGCCCCGTCGAGCGAGCAGCTCGGCGATGTCGGCGACGGCTCGCTCCTCGCCGCCCTCGGCGCGATAGCGGTTGTGCAACAGAAGAACGCGCATCGCTCCGGGGCGATTCTGTCAGCGTCCTCGCCGCCGGTGTCCGCCCAGCATCGTCGCGCCGGGGCGATCGCGGGTCAGCGTGGCCCGTCCCGGGTGTCGGCCCGGCATCATCCATCGCCGTGGCGATCGCGCTCCTGACTACCTACCTGGCCGGCTACCGCCTACCGCTGTATCAGCGACTCGCCGAGCGGCACGGTGTCGAGGTGCTCTGTTACGGCGGCGGCGATCGATACGTCCCGGCGTGGTTCAGCCACCTCGACGCCCAGCTCGCCTCGGCCCCGTTCCCGGCCCGCCGGCTGGGCGGCGTTCGCGAGGCACTGGGGGTCGGGCGCCACTACGACGCGGTGATCGCCCCGTTCGCCGGCGGAGCGATCCTGCCCGCTGCCTACTTCGGCGCGAAGCTGAACCGGACCCCGTTCATATTGTGGGCCTCGGTCTGGGCCCAGCCCCGCTCGGCCGCCCACGCGGTGGCGCTGCCGGTCACCCGTCACATCTACCGGCACGCCGACGCGGTGCTCGCCTACGGCGAGCACGTCCGCCGGTTTGTCGCCGCGATCCGCGGGCGCGACGGCGACGTGTTCGTCGCTCCGCAAGCGGTCGAGCCCGGGCTGTTCGCGCGCGCGGTGACCGGTGTGGAGATCGACGGATTCCGCGCCAGACATGGCCTGCCCCCGGGACCCCTGGTGCTGTACGTAGGACGTCTCGTGGCGGAGAAGGGAATCGAGGTGCTCCGCGAGGCATGGCCCCAGGTGCGGGCGCCGGCGACGCTGGTGTTGATCGGAGACGGCCCGCTGGCTTCGCGCACCGGCGCGGGTCAGGGCACGCGTCTGCTGGGCCCTTTGCCCCGGGCCGAGCTTCCGGTCGCCTACGCGGCCGCCGAACTGGCGCTGCTGCCCTCGATCCCCACCCCGCGGTTTCGCGAGCCGTGGGGACTGGTGTGCAACGAGGCAATGCACCAGGGGCGCCCGGTGGTCGCGACCAGCTGCGTCGGGGCCGTGGCCGGCGGACTGGTGCGCGACCAACTGACGGGTCTCATCGTCCCGCCCGGCGACCCCCAGGCGCTGGCCGGCGCGATCGACCGGCTGCTGTGCGACGCGCCGCTGCGAGCGCGCCTGGGAGCCGCCGGCCTCCGGGCCGTCGCTCCCTACACCTACGACGCGATGCTCGACGCGTTCGATCGTGCCCTGGCCACGGCGATCAGCCCGTCGCCGACCGGGCCCTGACTGATGCGGTGACTGACCCGCAGCAGCGGGTTGAACAGCCGCTTGCCCGCGTGGCCCGCGAGCGGGGCAAAGCAGGACGCGATCCCGTCGAGCTCGAATCCGGCGCCGTTCAGTGTGCGCTCCAGCGTGCGCGGCCCGTAGTAGACGCGGTGGTCGGGGTGCACGGACTCACGCCCGGCGAGCGCGCGCAGGCCGATCTTCGGACAGCAGGCGTTCGGAACGGTCAGACACAGCCGCCCTCCCGGCGTCAGCAGCGCGCCGGCACCACGGAGGAACGAGTCTGCGTTGGCCACGTGCTCCAGCACCTCCCCCGCCAGCACCAGGTCATACCGCCCGCGCTCCGTGTCGGGCAACTCAGCCGTGACGTCCGCGAGCACGAACCGCTGGTCGGGCAGCTGGGCAGCGACCAGCGCGAGTGCCGACGCATCGACGTCGAACCCGGTCACTACCGCCGCGCGGACGAGCCGGCAGTGCAGCAGCGTCCCTGCCGCCAGCAGCTCCTCCGTATAGGGACTGTCGGCGCATCCCAGGTGAGCCACCTCGCCCGGGCCCGTCGTCGCGCACAGCTGCTCGAGCCACACCGCCCGATCCTCGACCAGCGCCATCCGCAGCCGCTCCCCCCTATGCATCTGCGCCGAGCACGATCCACCAGCGGGGTCGGATCCGGGGCCGCGCCGGAGGTTCGACGAAGTCGAACCTCCAACGGTTCGACGAAGTCGAACCGCACGAAGTCGAAGCACAGTCATTGGCCGACCGAGAACAGCGCCTCGAGGTCGTGGCGGGAGTAGACCTCGAACGCGACCATCGTCTGTGTCCTGCGCACGCCCTCCAGCTGCGAGATCTGGCCGGTGACCACCCCCGCGAGCTGCTCTTGCTGGCGTAGACGGAGGATCGCGACGAAGTCCCAGTCGCCGGTGACGGAGTAGGCCTCGGCCACTCCCTCGATACCGGCCAGTTCCCCGCCGAGCGTCGCCAGCGCTTGGCGCTCGGCTTGGATCAGAACGAGCGCGTGAGTCACGCCGAATGCGTCTCGCTCGGCTCGAGCACGACGACATTCGAGCCGGTGGCCGACTCGACGTCGGACTTGAACGCCTGCGCGTCGGTCTCGATCGGCGGGAACGTGTTGTAGTGGCAGGGAATCACGGTCTTGGCGCCGATCAGCCCAGCGGCGTCGACCGCGTCCAGACGGTCCATCGTGTAGTGGCCGCCGATGCACATTAGGGCGACGTCGATCGGCGTGCGCTTGCCGACCAGCTGCAGGTCCGAGAACAGGCACGTATCGCCTAGGTGGTACACGATCGTGTCGCCGAAGTTGATCAACAGGCCGGCCGGGGTGTTGACCGTGCCCTTCGGCGTGGTCGAGGTGTGCCACGCCGGCACGAGCTTGACCCAGCCCCAATCGAACCTGACCGTGCCGCCGAGGTTGGGGTCGCGGACGTCCAGGCCCTCCTCGCCGAGCTCGCCCGCCAGCTCAGTGATCGCAACGACCGTCGAGCCGGTGCGCTTGGCGATCCCGACCGCGTCACCAATGTGGTCAGCGTGGCCATGGCTGACCAGGATCGTCGTCGCCGCGACGTCGGCGGCGGCGATCGCCGCCTTCGGATTACCCGTCAGGAACGGGTCGATCACCACCGTCGTGTCGCCATCGGAGAGCGCGAACGCAGCATGGCCGAGAAAGCGGACTTCCATCGTCGATCAATCCTCCTGTTCGTTTTCAGCGCCCGGAGCCTGTCTCAGCGCCCGGGACAGCTCGAACCCCACCGCGACGCCGACCAGCATCCCCAGACGGGTTTCCTCAGCCAGCAGCGTGCGTACGGCGCGCACTCGGGCGTCGGGGTCCTGATCGTTGGCCGCCTCGCGGACCGCCTGCTCGTGGGCCATGTCGAACCAACCACCGTCGGCGATCGCCTCGGCGAGCACGCGCTGCAGGGACGGCGCAGCCCGCATCACCACGTCCTGCGCCTCACGCAACCGCTTCGGGTCGGTGAGCGCGGCAATCGCCGCATCTAACTCAGCATCGGTGTGGGCGCGGTCCGGCACTCGGTTGGGGGATCATACGTGCGTGGCTGTGGCGCTGACATCGCTGTCGCACGGCGCGGGCTGTGGATGCAAGCTCCCGGCGGCGTCGATCGGCCCGCTGCTCGCCGGGCTGCCCGGAAACGCGGATTCCAACGTGCTGGTCGGCTTCAATACGGCCGACGACGCTGGCGTATACCGGCTGCGCGACGACCTCGCCCTCGTGCAGACGGTGGATTTCTTCACGCCGATCGTCGACGATCCGCTGGACTTTGGCCGGATCGCCGCCGCCAACGCGATCTCGGACATCTACGCGATGGGTGCAACGCCCGTGTCGGCGCTGAATCTGGTCGCGTTCTCAATCGAGGAGCTCGGGGTCGAGGTCCTCCGGGAGATTCTCCGCGGGGGAGCGCAGATCGCGGACGAGGCGGGGGTAGCTATCGTCGGTGGCCACTCGATCGAGGACTCGGAGCCCAAGTACGGCATGGCGGTGACCGGCGTTGTGCATCCCGACGAGGTGCTCACCAACGCCGGCGGCCGCGCCGGCGACGTGCTGGTCTTGACCAAGCCGCTCGGTGGCGGCGCGATCTCGACCGCCCACAAGCGTGGCCTGCCGGCGCCGCTGGCGCAAGCCGTTCGGGTGATGAGCATGTTGAACCGCGACGCTTCGCTGGCCGCCCGAGCCGCGGGCGCCCACGCGCTGACCGACGTGACTGGGTTCGGGCTGCTCGGCCATCTGCACGAGCTCGCGCTGGCCAGCGGCGTCGCGGCCGTGATCGACGCTTCCTCGGTTCCGGCGATCGAGGGGGTGCTCGAACTGCTCGCGGACCAGCAGGAGCGCGCGGTCGCGGGTGGGACGCGGCGCAACTGCGCCCACGCTGAGGGGTTCTCGAGCTTCGCCGGCGACGTCTCCGCGGCCCACCGTTGGCTGGTCTGCGACGCGATGACCTCGGGGGGCCTGCTGGCCGCCGTGGGCGAGGCAGACGCCGGCTTGATTCCCGGGCCCGTCGTCGGTCACCTGGCCGACGGGCCGCCGGGGACGATCACGGTCAGCTGAGCAATGACCCGGAATCGGGTCAGCGAGCCCGCAGCCGGGCCAAAGGCAGCCCGATCGCGAACCCGGCCAGGATCCCGACGCCGTCGGCGATCCAGCTCGCGTCCTTGACCACCAGCGGCATCAGCGCCACAACGGCAGCTATCGCCGCCGTGCCCATCAGGTCCGCCTCGACGTCCTCACCGGCGCGGATCGCCAGCAGGTCTGCCGTCACCCAGGCGCAGAGCAACGCCAGCGCTCCCCCGTTGCCACCGAGGGCCAGCGGTGCAGCGTACGCCGCCGCGGTGACGGCAATCCCGCCCACGCCGCCGATCAGGAACAGGAGCAGCACGGCAACCGGACCGTGACGACGCTCGAGCAGCCAACCGTAGAGCGCGATCGCCACCAGCGTCGCGAACGCGTATCCGGTGTTGTCGTAGGTGAACGGGGCGGTGAACAGCCGCCACCAATGCGAGCCTGGCTTGCCGGCAATCGCCAACTGGGAGAGGTCGAGGAGCGAGGTGCGCCACACCAGGCAGCCAGCCAGCCCCAGCACGACCAGGAGGACGGTCGCGTACGGACGAGAGTCGGGACGGATCCCCGGGATCTCGTCGCTGCGCAAGCGCGGCAGCGACGGGGCAGGCGGCCGGCGCCGGCGCTTTTCGGCGACGCGCCCGTCGCGATCGATCTTCGGCGCACGCTTTCGCAACCGGTTCCCGCAATACGGACACTCGGTTATGTAGGGGCTCACCTCCGATCCGCAGCTCTTGCAGATGACGAACAGTTCGGGACCGCCAGCGCTCACGAACCGATTGTAGAACGGCTCAGGGGAGCAACCGACCGGTTTGGCGAGCAAAATGGCATCGCCGGGAACTAGGCGGGCCGACGCCGGATAGCACACGCCGCGACGGTCGCCTTGGAATCCTACGCAACCATCCATCAGAATCAAGGACTGTGCCATGGCGCTCGGCTACGACGGAAAGCTCTACATCCTCGCGTTCGACCACCGTGGGTCGTTTCAGAAGAAGATGTTCGGGATCGAAGGGGATCCGACACCCGAGCAGAGCGAGACCATCGACGACGCCTGATCTTCGAGGGCGCGCTGCTGGCGGTGCGCGATGGCGCCGAGCCCACAGCGACCGGCATCCTCGTCGACGAGCAGTTCGGTTCGGACATCCCTCAGCAAGCTCGAGAGCACGGACTCAAGCTCGCGATGCCGGTCGAGAAGTCCGGCCAGGAGGAGTTCGACTTCCACTACGGCGAGGACTTCGGCGCCCACATCGAGAGCTTCGACCCCGACTTCTCCAAGGTGCTGGTGCGTTACAACCCGGACGGCAATCAGGCGATGAACGAGGAGCAGCTGGGGCGGCTGAAGATCCTCTCGGATTGGCTGCAGGAGCACGACCGGAAGTTCCTGTTCGAGCTGCTGGTGCCGGCCACCGACGCACAGCTGGCCGAGGTCGACGGCGACACCGACCGCTATGACGCCGAGCTTCGCCCGGAGCTGATGCGTCGCACGATCGCCGACTGCCAGAACGCCGGGATCGAGGTCGACGTTTGGAAGATCGAGGGCGTCGAGGCGCCCGAGGACGCGCTCAAGGGCTTTCTCTCCAAGGAGCTCGACCGAGACGCGGCGGCGGCGCAGATCGCCGCGAACTACTTGCATTTCGTGCGCGTGTACGCCCAGCAAGAGGTCCACTAGCGCCCGCTCCGGTACCCGGCTGGCGGTACTTCGCCGACGTTCAGCGGCTTCAGTCCTACGAACCGCCCACCGAGGCGTCGCAGCCGCCGAGGCACTGCGAGGATGGTAGGCTCGGTGTGATGGCGATGAAGATGCGCCAGAGCCTTGCGCAGCTCGAGCAGGAGTTTCGGCACGAGACGCAACTCGACCGGAGCCGCAGGGAGACCCTTCGGCGCCGCGCTGTCGGGCGCTCTCGCAAGCGCACGCACGAGCGGCAGAAGAAGCGCAGCTCGCTGCACTTCTGGATGCTCGTGTTGACCCTGATCGCGACCGCGATCATCGTCACGGTCGCGATGTTCGAATCCCTCTACTACCTACTCGGCTGACCTCCGCGAACGTCAGCGAGTCGGCACGCGCGCGGCTAGGCGTCTCCGAGACCGCGCAACGCGGCGTCAACCTCCTCGCGCGCGCCCTTGCCGGCGCTGACGCGCTCCTGCTGGATCTCGAGGTAGACCTCCTTGCGAAAAACCGGGATGTCCCGCGGAGCCTGGATCCCGATCCGCACTTTCTCCCCCATGATCGCCAACACCGAAACCTCGACGTCATCGCCTATCATGATGCTCTGGTTGGACTTACGCGTCAGTACCAACATCGGCAATTGCCTCCTTGCTCGGCTGCTTGGAGTAAAGAAAAGCCCGGCAATCCGTCTCCACGAGCGCCGGTCCGGCCGCGTCGCAGCATAGCGTGAATGAGCACATTTGCACAAGGCTTGAGCGTTTGCCTCCCGGCTGGCAAGTGCCGCCGATGCCTGTACTAATCTCCGCTCTCTAATGGCTCGACGATCTCTCAGGCCCGAGCTCAACCGGATCCGCGCCTGGGTCCGTCAAGGACGAACCGACGCCTGGATCGCCCATCAGCTCGAGGTGACCGTGCAGCAGATCCAGGCGTTCAAGCGAGAGCAGGGACTTGAGCCGAACACCGAGGTCGAGGGAGCGGCGGCGTCGGATTTCGACGACGAGATTGACCTCCGGGCCGAGGACGACGCGCTGATCGCCGCCGAGCTGGACGCGGCCGAAGCCGAGAGCACGGATGACGAGGACGACGAGGACGACGAGGACGCCGCGGAGACCAAGGACGGCGAGGACGAGGAGCGCCCCGCACGACGACGCCGCGGCCGGCGCGGCGGCCGCAGCGGACGCGGTCGGCGGACCACGTCAACCGCGCTCGAAGCGACGTTCGACCACGGCGAGGAAGGATACGGCCTGTGGCTCGACCCAGCCGTCCAGGATGACCCGATCTACGCCGAGTACTGGGCCGGCCACCGTCCGGTCGAGGTTGCGATCGAGGAGGACCAGATCATCATTCGCCGCGCCGGCACTGAGGAGTCCGACGAGAGCGACTGACGGTTCGCGTCGACGCGACGGACCTACGGACCCTAACCATCGGGGATCCGTCGCCCGACTGAGTAGTCGGTTGCCTCACGTGCGTAACGGGCGAAGGCCGCCCCGGCGACCGTAGTCAGATCCCACGCGGCCGGCGCGCGCGGCGCGACCCGCGTGGCGATATCAAAGCACCAGTCAGTTCCCTGATCGACGTATAGCCGCGCGAGCTCCTGGACGCTGAACGCACCGCCGAGTCGACGCCTCAGCTCCAACACGATTTCGTCGGTCACCCGTTCCAGCGCCGCACGTTCGCTTGGTGGCTCCCCGTCGAGACGCCGCTGCCCATCTTGCCAGAGGCCGATCAGCTGCTCGAAGCGAACCGCCAACTTAGTGGTCTCCGTCGTAAGTACGGTCACACCGAGAGTGGTCACCAGTGGATGCCTGGCGAGGACGCAGGAGGCGAGGTGCAGCAGCGCTGCATGAGCCTCCGAGGACAGCCG
>Ga0209839_10001018_pt1 | contig 14375 bp, 12 predicted proteins | sample OrgsoiDNA2013050_FD_185800 | JGI IMG/M metagenome (GOLD analysis project Ga0209839, IMG submission 185800) | Permafrost soil microbial communities from the Arctic, to analyse light accelerated degradation of dissolved organic matter (DOM) -... | ecosystem: Environmental > Terrestrial > Soil >... | reverse complement strand
GACGGGCAGGAAGTCCATCGCATTCATGAACAGCACCCATACGAACACCGTCAGCGCGATGGGCGCGACAACGCGTGCATCCTGATGAAAGAGGCTCTTCACCTGGTCGTTCACGAATTGCACCGAAAGCTCGACGAAGGCTTGCGTTTTCGATGGAACGCCCGAGGTCGCCTTGCGCGTGATCAGCCAGAGAAAGCCGAAAGCAACGACGCCAAGAATGAGCGAGGTGATAACGGTGTCGTAATGAACCGTCCAGAAACCACCCCCTTCCCGGACCGGCTCCGCGAGGAATGTCAGGTGATGCTGGATGTACGACGTTGCGTCGACTGCGTGCTCTTCGGCCATATCGGTTTTCTAGTCGCAGTTTTCTGCCTGCAGTTTTCTCTCTGCATGCAATCAGTCACGAATCAGTATCGCCGCCTGCGTTACAAGCACGGTGACGACGAACGCGGCAAAAAAGACCGCGTGAACTACGTCCGCATACATCGTGAGAACCAGCCAGAGCTGGACAACGATCAGCACGATCTTGATGGCCTCGGCCCGGAACGCCGTTACCAGCGTCCCCCCTGCCGAGGCCGGGTTTGCGAGCCCGACCACAAAGGCGTAGGCAGCGCCCGCGGCTAGGTTGGTGATTCCCCCGAGCATGCCGGAAATCGCGCCATGCCATCCCCACCCCAAACTTCCCGCCGCAGCGACTATCCCGGTGGCGATGACCTGCCAGCCTGCGACGCGGCGCAGCGGGTATCGAAAGGGCGAACGGCCGGAGAAGGAATCGGGCACCGCGAGCTTAAGCAAACCTGTCAATTATAGGGTTTTTGGCCGCGGCGCGTCAACGAATGCCGCGGTGAACACACGCGCGTTGGCGCGTGTGTTCATCCTCCGGAAAGCGCGCAAACGATCATGATTTCGCGCGCCGTGTCCAAGGGCGGATTCAAGTCGCCGGCCTGTATGCCGTCGACGAAGAACTTGATGTGGCGGCGTATGCGCCCTTGCTCATCGATGATCCGAAAGCGCAGTCCCGGAAACTGCCTGTCGAGATCGGCAAGCAGCGCGCCGAGTGTCAGTCCATCAGCGCTCACCGACGCAGCGTTCGCGGTGTAATCGCGCAGCGGTCCGGGAATGAGCACGCGCATCGGCGATCAGCGACGCGCACTCGCGGCTCGCGCCGATCGTCGCGCGCTCATCTTCAGGCCGACTCCACGGCGTAGACGTGCGGCAAGTTCGCGGCGAGGCACTTCCAGGTCCGTCCTTCATCGCGGCTTCCCCAAATCGATCCGCTGGTGGTGCCGAAGTAGACGCCGACGGGAGATCCATGATCTGACGTCATCGCCTGCCGCTTGACGGTCAGCCACGCCTGCGTTTTCGGCAGCCCAGCCGCTTGGCGCTGCCAGGTTTTTCCGGCGTTGACCGATCGATATACCGCCGGCTTGCCTGCCGGCGCGGTTCGCGGCCAGACCTTGGTCCCGTCCATTGGGAACACCCACACCGTATCCGGATCGCGTGGATGCAACACCATCGGAAAGCCGATATTGCCGACGCTCTTGGGCATGCTCGTGCCGATGTCCTGCCAGCGCTCGGCAGGCCGGTCGAGGCGGTAGATGCCGCAATGGTTTTGCTGATAGAGCCTGTCCGGCATGACCGGATGCAAGCGCACGCAGTGCGGATCATGGCCGAATTCCGGCGTAGGCTCAGGCAGGAAATCCGCTTTGACGCCCGCGTTGAGCGCGCGCCAATCCGCGCCCGCGTTGGCCGATTCGAATACGCCTCCGCTCGACATGCCGATATACATGTGATTGCGATCGCGCGGGTCGATCAGGATCGAATGGAGCTTGGGTCCGTCCGGCGTTCCGTCCTTGTCGCCGCCGCACCATGCCTTGCGCATCGGGTGCTCGTTGAAGCCATCGACGCCATCCCACGTCGCGCCGCCGTCCTCGGAGCGAAACAATCCCTGCGGCGATGTGCCCACGTACCAGGTTCCCGGCTCCGACGCGTGTCCCGGCGCGAGCCAGAAGCTGTGATCGACGACACGTCCGCTGCCCTCCCGAAACGCTGGAGGACGTTTCGCCTCGTGCCACGTCCGCCCGCGATCGGAGGAGCGGAAGACGGTGGGGCCCAGGTGACCTGTGCGAGCTGCCGCTAGCAAGATCTTGCTGTCGCGCGGGTCGGCGATGCAGTGATGGACGACGTGGCCGAGAAAATGCGGGCCGGTAAGGCGCCATACGCGGCGGGCCGCATCGGCATTGAGCTGCCACAAACCCTTGCGCGTCGCAATGAGCAGTGTTGCGCGCCGCCCCCGCGCGTTGTCGAGCTTTGCCATCTCGCTCTCCCCACTTCCGTGACCGCAGAAATTACGCCTTCGGTTCATTTCCCACAAGACGCCGGCGCAATATATCTGCCTCGCGGACCACGACATTTATCCGCTACAATCGACCCCCCGTCTTTGTCACGCCGGCGCGCTCGCGCCATTGTCCCGGAGGAAAAACATGACCATCAAAGTAGGCGACCGGCTGCCCGCCGGAACCCTGAGCGAATTCATCGACGTCGAATCGGAAGGCTGCAAGGTCGGCCCCAACCCGTTCCAGGTCGATGCGCTAACCAAAGGCAAGAAAGTCGTGATATTTGGGTTGCCCGGCGCTTTTACGCCGACGTGCTCGGCGCAGCACGTGCCGAGCTATGTCAAGCATTACGACGAGCTCAAAGCCAAAGGCGTCGACGACATTTTCTGCCTGTCGGTCAACGATGCATTCGTGATGGGCGCATGGGGCAAAGATCAACACGCGTCGGGTAAGGTGCGCATGATGGGCGACGGCAGCGCCGTCTATACCAAGGCGCTCGGGCTCGAGCTCGACCTGACCGCGAGAGGGATGGGAGTGCGCTGCCAGCGTTTTTCCGCGCTGGTCGAGGATGGTGTGGTCACGGCGCTGAACATCGAAGCGCCCGGCAAGTTCGAGGTTTCCGGCGCGGAGCCGATGCTAAAGCAGATGGGCTGAGCACTTCCGGCCTGGAGTGAAACGAAACGCGGCGCCTCGGCGCCGCGTTTTTTACTGCGCCGGTTCGAGGCGCATGTTCACTTGCGGCGCAGGCGGACCAGAATGCCATCGAGTTGTTCAAGGCTTGCGTACGCAATCACGACACGGCCCGCGCCTTTGCCGGACGCATCGATGCGGACTTTCGCCCCAAGCGTTTCCGCAAGATCTTCCTGAAGCCGCACCAGGTCCGCATCGCGACCGGCGGTGCTGCCGCGCGCCTTGCGGCGCGCCGGCGGCGACAGGACACTGCGCACCAGCCGTTCCGTTTCGCGCACCGACATCTGTTCGCTGACGACCTTGGCCGCCGCGGCGACTTGCTGCGCACCGGACAACCCCAGCAATGCGCGGGCGTGCCCCATATCGAGCTTTCCTGCGAGCAGGTATCCCTGCACCTGCTTGGGAAGCTGCGTCAGCCGAAGCAAGTTGCTCACTGCGCTGCGCGATCGACCCACGGCGGCGGCGGCGGCATCGTGGGTCAGTCGAAACTCGCTGATCAGGCGCGCGATTCCCTGCGCCTCCTCGAGCGGATTGAGATCCTCGCGCTGAATATTCTCGATCAGCGCCAAAGCCAGCGCGGCCTGATCCGGCACGCTACGAACCAGCGCCGGCACTTCTTTCAGTCCCGCGCGCTGCGCAGCGCGCCACCGGCGCTCGCCGGCGATGATCTCGAAGCGCCCGCCGTCGACCGGTCGCACGAGAATCGGCTGCATGATGCCCTGTACCTTGATCGACGCGGCAAGCTCGTCGAGCGAGCTCTCATCCATGCGCGTTCGCGGTTGATACTTGCCGACGCCGATGCGGTCGAGCGGAAGCGATTGCAGGGATTCGCCGGCCGACATTTCGTCGGACCCCGCCAGCAGCGCGTCGAGCCCGCGACCGAGCCCCTTCAGCTTAGCCATTGATCGCCCCTTCGGCGGTGGAAGCGACATTCTCATCCCTGCGCAGCATCTCCCCCGCAAGCGCGAGATATGCCTGGGCGCCTTTCGACGTCTTGTCCAGTTGCAGCGCGGGAACCCCGTAACTCGGCGCTTCGGCAAGCCGGATGTTGCGCGGGATCACCGTGCGATAGAGTTTTTCGCCGAAGTGCTTTTGCAGATCCGCCGATACGTTGAGCGCAAGCGTATTGCGCGGGTCGTACATGGTTCGAAGCAAGCCCTCGATTTCCAGGCGCGGATTGAGGTGCGCGCGGACCTTGCGTATCGTCTGCACCAGGTCGGAAAGGCCCTCGAGCGCGTAGTACTCGCATTGCATCGGGATCAGCACGCTGTCGGCCGCGCACAAGCCGTTCAGGGTCAGCAGCGAAAGCGAAGGCGGGCAATCGAGCAGGATGAAATCGTAATCGTCGATGACCGCCGAGATCGCTGCCCGCATCTGCGAAAGCGCCTCGGCGATCGCGCCCTTGAGCCGCATCTCGCGCTCGGGAAGATCGACCAGCTCGACCTCGGCCCCGGCAAGTTCGCGATTGGACGGAACCAGGTCGAAGCCCCCTGAGGGTGACTTTACGCGAACATCCGAGATTTTCTTTTCGCCGAGCAGGACTTGGTAGACGGTGTGAGTAAGCGCCCGCTTATCGACTCCGGCACCCATGGTGGCGTTGCCTTGCGGATCGAGATCGACCAGCAGCACGCGGCGCTTCATCGCCACCAGGCTGGCGGCCAGATTGACACTGGTCGTCGTCTTGCCGACGCCGCCCTTCTGATTGGCGATGGCGATGATCTTGCTCATGCCGCGCGCGGCTCCATGATGACCAGGTGGCGCCGGACATCGAGTCCCGGAACGCGTATGGCCGGCACTTCCGTGACCCGCACATCAGGCGGCAACTGCTCGATCTCCTCATGCGGGAAGACACCTTTCATCGCGACCATCTTTCCGCCCGGCGCGACCAGACGACAGGCGAGCGCAGCGAACGTCGCCAGGTCGGAAAATGCGCGCGAGATCACGACATCGAACAGAGGGTCGGCGAGGTAGTCCTGTACGCGTGTCGCGCACACGTCGACATTGGCGAGGTTCAACTCGATGACCGCCTGGCGCAGAAACGTCGCTTTCTTGTGGTTGCTATCGACGAGCACGACGCGCCAACCCGGCCGCACAAGCGCCAGCGGAATGCCGGGCAGGCCACCGCCGCTGCCGATGTCGAGCACGCGCAGGTGCGCAGCTTCGGGCAGATGTTCGAGCACCGCCAGCGAGTCGAGCAAGTGATGCGTGACCATTTGTTCCGGGTCGCGGATCGCCGTGAGGTTGTGGGTGCGATTCCACTTGTCGAGCAGTGCAATGTATTGCGCCAGCCTCGCATGAGCGGTCGCATCCGCGTTCAGATCGAGTGCGGCAAGGCCGTCGGCCAGCGCCTCGGTCATGCTGAAATTCTTCGGGCGCTTAGGGCGGTTGGCGCCTGCGGCTTGAAGCCGCGCTTGAGGTGGACCAACAGCAGCGTGATCGCCGCGGGTGTCATTCCGGAGATACGCCGTGCCTGCCCGATGGTTTCGGGCCGATGCTGGTTGAGCTTTTGCTGCACTTCCGCCGAAAGCCCGCGCACCGTGCGGTAATCGAGATCGCCGGGCAGCGCCTGCGCTTCCTGCGATGCGTTGCGCGCGATCTCGTCGTGCTGGCGATCGATGTAGCCGGCGTACTTGGTCGCGACTTCGACCTGTTCGGCGACACGAGCGTCGCTGACCGCGCTGCCCGCGCCCGGCAAGCTCATCAGCTCCGCATAAGTGACTCCAGGCCTGCGCAGGAGCTCGACCAGCGCATAGTCCCGGTCGAGCGGCTGTCCGAGAACGCGTTCGGCTTCGTCGCGGCCGACCACTTTCGGATTGACCCAGCAGGATTTGACCCGCTCCAGCTCCTTGCCGACCGCGTCCCGGTGACGGCAGAACGCGTCCCACCGCCGGTCATCGACGACACCGAGCGCGCGTCCGGTCTCGGTCAGGCGCAGGTCGGCGTTGTCCTCGCGCAACTGCAAGCGATACTCGGCGCGGCTGGTGAACATGCGGTAAGGCTCGGTGACCCCGCGCGTGACGAGATCGTCGACCAGAACGCCAAGGTAGGCCTGATCGCGGCGCGGGCACCACCCTTCTTCGCCGAGTGCGAATCGGCCGGCGTTAATGCCGGCGAGGATGCCTTGCGCGGCGGCCTCCTCGTAGCCGGTCGTGCCGTTGATCTGTCCGGCAAAAAAGAGCCCGACTATCGCCTTGGTTTCGAGCGTCGTCTTGAGCGCTCTCGGATCGAAAAAATCGTATTCGATGGCGTAGCCGGGACGGACCAGGTGCGCGCGCTCCAAGCCCGCGATCGACCGCACCATCGCCAGTTGCACGTCGAACGGCAGGCTGGTCGAAATTCCGTTCGGATAGATCTCGTGCGTTTCCAGGCCTTCCGGCTCCAGGAAAACCTGGTGGCTCGCCCGATCGGCGAAGCGCGTCACCTTGTCTTCGATCGAGGGGCAATAGCGCGGCCCGACACCTTCGATCACGCCGGTGAACATCGGCGAGCGATCGAGACCGCCGCGAATGATCTCGTGGGTCCGCAGATTGGTGTGCGTAATCCAGCACGGCAATTGGCGCGGATGCATGTCGCGCGAGCCGAGCGTCGAAAATACCGGTGCCGGGTCATCGCCGGGTTGCACCGTCAGCGAAGTGAAGTCGATGCTCCGCCCGTCGATCCGCGGCGGCGTTCCGGTCTTCAATCTGCCCACGGGCAGCGCGAGCTCGCGCAGGCGGGCCGCAAGCGTATTGGCCGGCGGCTCGCCGGCGCGTCCCGCCTCGTGATGCATGAGACCGACATGGATCAGTCCGGACAGAAACGTTCCGGTGGTCAGCACCACGGCGTCGGCTTCGAAGCGCACGCCGCCCTGGGTCACCACACCCTTGACGCGTCCCGCGTCGACCAGCACGTCGTCCACGGGCTGCTGAAACAGGGTCAGGTTGGCTTGATTCTCGATTGCCGCGCGGATGGCCTGGCGATACAGAACGCGGTCGGCCTGGGCGCGCGTCGCGCGGACCGCAGGCCCCTTGCTCGCGTTGAGGATCCGGAATTGGATACCCGCCTTGTCGGTGGCCAACGCCATGGCGCCACCCAGCGCATCCACCTCCTTGACCAGGTGCCCTTTGCCGATGCCGCCGATCGACGGATTGCACGACATCTGGCCCAGGGTCTCGATGCTGTGGGTGAGCAGCAGGGTACGCCTGCCCATGCGGGCGGCAGCGAGCGCCGCCTCGGTGCCGGCGTGGCCGCCTCCCACCACGATTACCTCGAAACGCTCTGGAAACAGCATGTTTTTAAACGATATTTTCGCGTGCCTGGAGTGCGCCATGATAATCCAAAGCGCCTTTTTGCGAAAGCGGCCACGCGGAAAAATGTTCCACGTGAAACCCGGCAACCGCCTGTTCCACGTGGAACAGGCGCCTGACTATGCGTTCAGTACCGGCCGCCCCGAGGACCTTCTGATCACAAGCTTGACCGCGCACTCGACACGAGCCGGAGGAATGCCGGCAAGCACGGCGAGCACATATTCGGCAGCGGCCAAGCCGGCGACGGACGAAGGAATGCGCAGGCTGGTCAGCGTCGGCGAGATGCATCGGGCCAGCGGCGTATCGCCGAGACCCACGATCGACATCCGCTCCGGGACGTCGATGCCGAGAGAGGCGCAGGCTTGCATCATCGCCAACGCGCTGACATCGCTGCTGCAGATCGCCGCGGTTGGCGCATTCGGCAATGCGAAACGATGCGCGAGCTGCTCGGCAAAGAGCCCGTCGTCCGGAATCAAAAGCTCGACCTCAGCTCCGGCCAGGACGCCCTCGGCTCGAACGGTTTCGAGCAGGACATCGCCTATGGCCGAATGCGAGGCGCTGATGACGGCCAAACGGCGGTGTCCGAGCTGCAGCAGATAGTCGGCGACCAATTTGCCCGCGCGACCGAGGTCGAGACCCGAGCCCGCCACGAAACCGGAACGGTCAGTCCGATCGACGCTGATGCACGGCACGCGCTGGATACCGCGCAGCTCAGCCAGGTCCGGCGGGATGGCGACCCCCAGAAAAACGAGCGCCTCGACGTTCCGACCCAGCAGCATCCGGGCGGCGTCGAGCGTCGTCACGTCCTTCCCGCACATGCCGAGCAACAATGCCCGTCCGCCGACGCCGAGCCCATGCTGAAGCGCCGCGAGCGCCGGAGCCGTTCCGGGCTCCCCGAGATCGCCCGCTAGGACCCCGACCCATCCGGATCGGCGCTGGGCCAGCGCTCGCGCGGCGCCGTTCGCAATGTAGCCGAGCGCGGCCGCCGCATCCGTCACCCTTTTCCCGAGCTGGTCGCTGACCGTTTCCGGTCGCGTAAGGGCACGCGAAGCCGTCGCGGTCGAAACCGCCGCGGCGGCGGCTACGTCCGCGAGCCGCGCTTGCGTAGCTCGTGGCCTCCTTCGGCGATGCGCAGTCTTGCTCCTCTTGAAGTTCTCTGCTTTCCCTCGCCTCGCTGTCATGTCGCTCTCTGTGCCCGGTTTTGCAAACGCTTACAGCAAGCGATTACATCGGCAGCATAGTATTCTCTCGACCTTCAAGCAAGTGCGGATGGCCTACACGACCCGAATCGCACGCATAGCTCACGCTGCGTTCGATGCAATCTTTCGGGTTGCCGCGTTCGCGCTCCGTGTCGGCGCGCGGGAAGCAGCGTTGTCGATGCGGCGCGATTTGCGAATGCCGCCGCAGCGCTCAAATGCACGCGCTTTGGAGGCAGGCTCGGTGCACCGAATCGCGCGGAAGTGGAAGCGCTGCTTGCGCAAGGCAGTTAAGGCGCGCTGCGCGAAACGCAACGACGTCGACGTCAGAACGACGATTGCTATCCGGCGAACCGGTCTCCAAGCTCCCGGCGCTTCGCCACAAACACCTGCGGCTGCTTCGCCCCGAGCTTCGCAAAGAGCTCGTCGTGCGCCGCGAGCTCGCTCTGCCAGCGCGCATCGTCGAGGCGCATGACCGTCGCAAACCGCTCCGGCCCGAATTCGAGACCACGCCAATCCAGATCGACGTAATCCGGCTGCAGCCCGAGGGGCGTCTGCACCGCGTGCGCCTTGCCCAGGCAGCGCTCGACGATCCATTTGAGCACGCGCATGTTCTGGCCGAATCCCGGCCAGGCAAACTTTCCGTTCTCGTCGGTGCGAAACCAGTTCACGTTGAATATTCGAGGCGGATGCTTGACGGTCTTCGCCATGGCGAGCCAATGCGAGAAATAATCGCCGATGTGATAGCCGCAAAAGGGCAGCATGGCGAAGGGATCGCGGCGAACCTCGCCTACCTTGCCCGCGGCGGCGGCGGTCGTTTCCGATCCCATGGTCGCCGCCTTGTACACGCCGTCCTCCCAGTTCGCGGCCTCGACCACCAGCGGCACCGTGTCGCTGCGTCTGGCGCCGAAGATGAATGCCGAAATCGGCACGCCTGCCGGGTTGTCCCATTCAGGGTCGAGCGATGGGCACTGCTTGGCCGAGACCGTGAAGCGCGCATTCGGATGCGCGGCCTTGCGCCCCGTTTCGCGCGCCGCCTCCGGCGTCCACGACTCTCCGCGCCAGTCGATAAGATGCGCGGGCGGCTCGCGGGTCATGCCTTCCCACCAGACGTCGCCGTCATCGGTGAGCGCAACGTTGGTGAAGATGACGTTGCGCTTGAGCATCTCCATCGCGTTCGGATTCGACTCGTACGATGTTCCCGGCGCGACGCCGAAATATCCGGCCTCCGGGTTGATGGCGTGAAAATAACCGTCGGCGTGCGGCTTGATCCAGGCGATGTCGTCGCCGATGGTCGTGACTTTCCAGCCGTCGAGACCTTGCGGTGGAATCAGCATCGCAAAGTTGGTCTTGCCGCACGCGCTCGGAAACGCCGCGGTGACATAGCTCTTGCGGCCTTCCGGCGAGGTCACGCCCAGAATCAACATATGCTCGGCGAGCCAACCCTCGTCACGCCCCATCACCGAAGCGATGCGTAGCGCAAAGCATTTCTTGCCCAGGAGCGCGTTGCCGCCGTAACCCGATCCGTAGCTCCATATTTCGCGCGTTTCCGGGAAGTGCACGATGTATTTGCGCTCGGCGTTGCACGGCCACGAGACGTCCTTTTCTCCCTCGGATAGCGGCGCCCCGACCGAGTGCACGCAGGGCACGAATACGCCATCGCTGCCAAGCACCTCGTAGACCGCGCGTCCCATGCGCGTCATCAACCTCATGCTGGCGACGACGTACGGGCTGTCGGTCAGCTCGACGCCGACATGTGCGATCGGGCTGCCCAGCGGGCCCATCGAGAACGGAATCACGTACAGCGTCCGTCCGCGCATGCATCCTTCAAAAAGCCGATCGAGCGTCATGCGCATTTCCGCAGGCGCTACCCAGTTGTTCGTCGGCCCCGCATCGTCTTCGCGGTTGCTACAGATGAATGTTCGGTCCTCGACGCGGGCTACATCCGATGGGTCAGATCGCGCGAGAAAACTGTTCGGACGCTTTTCCGGATTCAGCTTCTGCAGCGTTCCGGCGCCGACCATGGCGGCGCACAAGCGGTCGTATTCGGCTTGCGAGCCGTCGCACCAGACGACGTTCGCCGGGGAGGTGTGCCGCGCAAAGTCGCGAACCCAATTGAGAAGCCGCTTATGCCGCACATACGGCGGCGCGTCGATTTCAGGACCTTCGTGAACCGTGAAAGCAGAGACAGGATCGGGGTGATTCATTAGCTGCGCCGGAAAATCCGATGCGTTGCGCGCACTGCCGCGTCAACACCGGCCGGTTGCGGTCGTGAGAAGGGCAGCAACTGTAGCACGCGAAAGAAGGGCCGCGTTAAGCGAGCATCGACGCCGAATCGGTCAGGCCACTGGGCCGCGCGGCGTTCTCGCGCGCCGGTGCCGGCGCAGCCACGCAAACAGCGGTCCGGTGCAGGTCAGCAGGAGCATTACCCGCGTGACGTGGAACGACGTCACCATCGGCACGCCCAGCTCCAGCACTTTCGCGGTAATCGCCATTTCGGCAATTCCGCCCGGGGCGGTCGCAAGCACCAGCGTCGCCGGATGTATTCCACTGAGGCGCGCCATCAACAAGGCGAACAGGACTGAAATGCCCATCGCCAGCGCCACGGTCACTACGACGGCGGCCACGAAGCGCGGCGCTCGCGCAAGGAAGCTGCGGTTGAATCGCGAGCCCAATGCGCATCCGAGCAGCAATTGCGCGCCATTGACCATTACCCGCGGCATCGCAGACGTGCTCACTCCTGCAATCGTCAGCGGAATCGACACCACGAGCGCGCCCAATACAAAAGCGTTGGGCACGTTCAGACGCGCTAGCACCAGCCCGGCTGCTCCCGTCAGCGCCAGGAGCGCTGCCAGCGCCGGCCAGCGAACTTCGGTTCCCGCAGCCAGAAAAGGATCCGCGCCGTGCAGCCCGAGCGCCGCGAACACCGACGGGATGGTCACCACAACGAGCAGGATGCGAAACGATTGCGCCGCCGCGACCTGGTCGACGCGCGCGCCGAAGCGCTCGCCGAGCACCGCCATCTCGGCCGCACCGCCCGGGACGCTCGCGAATACCGCGGTGGTCCGATCCGTTCCTCCGAGAATCGACAGAATGTAGCCGCAGATGTAACCCACCAGAATCGCAAACAAGGCGCCCAGAATGAGCAGCCAGACGAAGCCGCTGACGCGCTGCGCAACCATTGGAGTGAAATAGAGCCCCAGCGCGGTGCCGATGACCCACTGAGCCACCTGCCGCCCGCCCACGAGCGCGGAAACCGGACAACCCGCGACACGAGTGCCCGCCACCGCGAGCAGCGGTCCGATCATCCACGGCAAGGGAGTGTGCAAGGCATCGCACGCTAACGCCGCGGCCAGCGCCACCGCGAGGCCGCCGACAGCCGGAACAAGCGCGCGCAGCGACATCATCGCGGCGCGAGGGACGGAAAGCCTTCGGCGGCGAAGGCCGCATCGCCCTTCCGCCTAGGGTAGGGCCGGACGCGGGTGCGGCGCTCCGGTCGCGACATCATTGCGCTGGCGGCGTTCATGTCGAAGTGTCGCGCCGGGAACGCTCTCCGGCAACGCATGTCAAGTTCTGTAAAGCCCTGTTCGGCGCTACCATCGACGCTTGCGGACCGGCGATGCGCGTTTGCGCGAGTACGACGACTCGACAAGTGCGTCGCCGGGCAAGGCTCCGAAAACATAAAGCTACAGAGTTCGATCATGCGCGAAGCTTACCTGTCCCACCTGCGGCAAATTGTCGATCAAGTCCGCGCTGCCGGCTTCTACAAGTCCGAACGCGTCATCGAAAGCCCGCAGGCGGCTGAAATTCGAGTCAACGGCACCGACGGAGTGCTGAACCTGTGTGCCAATAATTATCTCGGGCTCGCCGACGATCCACGCGTGGTAGCGGCGGCGAAACAGGCGCTCGATCATTGGGGCTTCGGCATGGCCTCGGTGCGCTTCATCTGCGGCACGCAGTCCGTGCACAAGCAGCTCGAGGCGGCGTTGAGCAGGTTCCTGCGGGCAGACGACAGCATTCTCTATTCGAGCTGTTTCGACGCCAACGGCGGCCTCTTCGAGACGCTTCTCGGCGAGGAAGACGCGGTTATCAGCGATGAATTGAACCACGCAAGCATCGTCGACGGCATCCGGCTTTGCAAGGCAAAACGTTTCCGCTACCGCAATAACGACATGCGCGATCTCGAGGCCAAACTGAACGAAGCCGACGCGGCCGGCGCGCGCTTCAAGCTGATCGCCACCGACGGCGTTTTTTCCATGGACGGAATCATCGCCGATCTGCGCTCGATCTGCGCGCTCGCGGAACGGCATGGGGCGCTGGTGATGGTCGACGACTCGCACGCAGTCGGTTTCGTGGGCGACGGCGGCCGCGGCACGCCCGAATACTGCGGAGTCGAAGCCCAGGTGGACATCGTCACCGGCACGCTGGGCAAGGCGCTGGGCGGCGCCGCGGGAGGCTATACTGCGGGACGCAAGGAAATCATCGAGCTGCTGCGCCAGCGCTCGCGTCCGTATCTGTTTTCCAATACGGTGCCCCCCAGCATCGCCGCGGCCACGCTCAAGGTGATCGAGCTCCTTGGCAGCGAAGAAGGCCGCGCGATGAGAGCGCGCGTCGGTCAAAACGGAGAGCGCTTTCGCGATGCGCTCACCAGGCTTGGCTTCGATCTGGTGCCGGGGCACCATCCGATCATTCCAGTGATGCTCGGTGACGCGGAGCTTGCCACGCGTTTTGCAGACGCGCTGCTCGAGGAAGGCGTTTACGTGATCGGCTTTTCGTATCCCGTCGTGCCCAAGGGCAAGGCGCGCCTGCGAACCCAGATGAGCGCCGCGCACACGCCCGCGCACATCGATCGCGCAGTCGCCGCGTTTGCCAAAGTGGGCAGGACGCTCGGCGCCATTCGCTAACGGATCCATTGCCATGGATGAAACGATGAAGGCACTTTCGAAAACGACGCCCGGGCCCGGGCTGAAGCTGGTCCAGGTGAACAAGCCCGAAGTCGGGCACAACGACGTTCTGATCCGCGTCGGCAAGACCGCCATCTGCGGCACCGATGTCCACATCTGGAAGTGGGACGAGTGGGCGCAGAAGACGATACCGGTGCCGATGCACGTCGGCCACGAATACGTCGGACGCATTGTCGAGATGGGTCAGGAGGTGCGCGGATTCCAGATCGGCGACCGCGTCTCCGGGGAGGGGCACATCACCTGTGGCTTTTGCCGCAATTGCCGCGCCGGACGGCGGCACCTGTGCCGAAACACCGTCGGCGTCGGTGTCAACCGCGAAGGCGCATTTGCCGAGTACCTGGTGATCCCGGCATTCAACGCGTTCAAGATTCCCGACGACATTTCCGACGATCTGGCATCGATCTTCGACCCTTTCGGCAACGCAACGCACACCGCGCTGTCGTTCAACCTGGTCGGAGAGGACGTGCTGATCACCGGCGCCGGCCCGATCGGCATCATGGCGGCGGCGATTGCGCGCCACGTCGGCGCGCGCTATGTCGTGATCACCGACGTCAACGATTACCGGCTCGATCTCGCGCGGCGCATGGGCGCGACTCGCGCCGTCAATGTCGAACGCGACAAGCTGCGCGATGTCATGGACGACTTAGGGATGACCGAAGGATTCGACGTCGGGATGGAAATGTCCGGTGTGCCGCAGGCGTTCGAGAGCCTGCTATTGCACATGAACCACGGCGGCAAGGTCGCGCTGCTCGGCATTCCGCCGGCACGGATGGCAATCGACTGGAACCAGGTCATCTTCAAGGGCCTCGAGATCAAGGGCGTCTACGGGCGCGAGATGTTCGAGACCTGGTACAAGATGGTGGCGATGATTCAGAGCGGTCTCGACCTGACGCCGATCATCAC
>Ga0209839_10001017_pt1 | contig 14380 bp, 16 predicted proteins | sample OrgsoiDNA2013050_FD_185800 | JGI IMG/M metagenome (GOLD analysis project Ga0209839, IMG submission 185800) | Permafrost soil microbial communities from the Arctic, to analyse light accelerated degradation of dissolved organic matter (DOM) -... | ecosystem: Environmental > Terrestrial > Soil >... | reverse complement strand
TTCCTCGGACAAGCCCACGGCGGCAGACACGCCCACGGCGGCGGTTTCGGCTGACAGGCCCTCTGCAGAAATGCCCACGGCCGCGATTTCGTCAGACAAGCCTGCTGCACCGGCTTTGCCGGACAAGCCCACGGCGGCAGCTTTGCCGGACAAGCCCGGTGCCGCGGTTTCGCCGGACAAGCCGGCTGCGGCAGCTTCGCCGGACCTGCCTGCGAGGGCCGTTGATATTGCGCCAAAGCCACGAGATCCGAACTGGATCATAAGCGAGACCACCTCACCGGTGGATTACGCCCCGGTGATGACGGCTGCGATCCGCTTGCCGTTCACCGTCAAACATGCGCCGAACACTTTCGCCATTCGATGTCGCGGTGGACGCACCGAACTCCTGGTTCGCACCGAGGGGACATGGCGCGCGTCACGCACCAGGGAAGTTCAAGTCGACTACCAAGTCAACGACCAACCCCTCGTCAAGTTGACCTGGACGGCGTCCCCTGATGGAAAGACCGCGATTTATAGAGACGACGCCGTCGGGCTTTTGCAATCGCTGCCGGATGGCGGACGACTGAAAATCAGCGTGCTCGACGAGCCGGGTCCCATCCACGATGCGACGTTCCAACTCACCGGACTGGATGCCGTCCGAGAAAAAATTGCCGTGGCATGCAAGTGGCCACCGGCAGCCAACAAGGTCTCGTCCGAGAAGCACTAGGCCGGGATTGTCGACATCAAACTCGCTGGCCTGGCGGCCAGCAAGTCGGTTCACGGCCGAAGATAGCTCCAGCCCTTCTCCTGCAATTCCATCAGCCGAACGACACCGGAGGGAACGACGACGACGCCGGCGAGCACGCTGATCGGATGGCCCTCTTTTTTCTCCATGCCGTCCTTGGTGACGTTGCACGCGGAAAACTGGATCTTGCTGGGAAATGCAGCATCCTTCAAACTCTTGATGCGGTCCTGCACCGGCGAGGTGTCGGCACGCAGCATGTGCAGGCCGGGGCCATAGGTGACGACATCCACGTCGACGTCCTCGCCCTTTGCGCGATAATATTCGATGACGTTGGTCGCGTTATTCAGCGCGAGATTCATCACCGCCGGATCATTCTGATCGACCTGAATGACGAGACGATGGGGTTTTTCAGAACCATTCGTTTTCGCATCCCCTGCCAAAGCCGCCGAGATCAGGGACGCCGAAGCAATGGCGACAAACGTCGCCTGACGAAACCATCCACGCATTTTAAACTCCTTTAAACTCAAAATACTTCTTGAACGAACCAGAGTAGCATCGCCCAAGTCAACAGGAATCTCGGCGACACTAAAATAGTACCGGCCGCGGTCACACGCTGAAGTCATGGCTAATCGCGACGTCAGCTTTGCCGCGAGCAATGGACAATCACGGCGCGGTCGAGGTCATCACTGGCGATCGTTCGCAACCTAGTTTGCCGGCATCATCCCCGTCCGCGATAGGGCGCGACGCCCTGGTCGGGAATCCACATGTCCTTCGGCAATTTGCCGGTCTGCCAGAACACGTCGATCGGAATGCCGCCGCGCGGATACCAGTAGCCGCCGATGCGCAGCCATTTTGGCTTGATTTCACCCGCGATCCGCTTGCCGATCATCACCGTGCAGTCCTCATGGAAGGCGCCGTGATTGCGAAAGCTCGCGACAAAAAGTTTCAGGGATTTCGATTCCAGCAGCCATTGGCCCGGCACATAGTCGATGACGAGATGCGCGAAATCCGGCTGCCCGGTGACCGGACAGAGCGAGGTGAATTCCGGCACGGTGAATCGCACCACGTAATGGGTGTCGCTTTGCGGATTGGGCACGCGGTCGAGCCTGGCCTGGTCGGGCGTCCTGGGCCATTCCACGGCTCGGCCGAGCTGCAGATCCTGCGATTTCGACGATTTACCGGGCGCTTTCGACATCAGTGGTCTCCGTTTTGCGCGTTCTTAGACAATTCATGCCGGGCCGTCACGGGCAGGGCGGCCTTTTCCACTTCCCAGCCTTGCTGTAGAAGCAGCGCCAACCGATCAAATCAGCCATTTTCCAAAGAGGCACCCATGACCGCCATCGTCGACATCATCGGCCGCGAAATTCTCGACAGCCGCGGCAATCCCACCGTCGAAGTCGACGTGGTGCTGGAAGACGGCTCGATCGGCCGCGCGGCGGTACCTTCGGGCGCCTCCACCGGCGCGCACGAGGCGGTGGAGCTGCGCGATGGCGACAAGGGACGCTATCTCGGCAAGGGGGTGCTGAAGGCGGTCGAAGCCATCAACGGCGAGATCTTTGAGACCTTGAACGATATGGCCGTCGAGGAACAGGTTCAGATCGACCAGCTCATGATCGATCTCGACGGCACGGCGAACAAGAGCCGGCTCGGCGCCAACGCCATTCTCGGCGTCTCGCTCGCCTGCGCCAAGGCCGCCGCGGAATCCTTCGACATGCCGCTTTATCGCTATGTCGGCGGCACCTCGGCGCGGACGCTGCCGGTGCCGATGATGAACATCATCAACGGCGGCGTGCACGCCGATAATCCGATCGACTTCCAGGAATTCATGATCATGCCGGTCGGCGCCGGCACTTTCGCGGAGGCGCTGCGCTGCGGTTCGGAGATCTTCCACACCCTGCGCGGGGAACTGAAAAAGGCCGGCCACAACACCAATGTCGGCGACGAGGGCGGTTTTGCGCCGAACCTGCCGTCGGCGGATGCGGCGCTTGAGTTCGTCATGGCGGCGATCGGGAAGGCCGGTTACAGCGCCGGCTCCGACGTCATGCTGGCGCTGGACTGCGCCGCCACCGAATTCTTCAAGGACGGCAATTACGTCTATGGCGGCGAGAACAAGACCCGCTCGCGTTCCGAACAGGCAAAGTACCTTGCCGATCTGGCATCGCGCTATCCCATCGTCTCGATCGAAGACGGCATGTCCGAGGACGACATGGACGGCTGGAAGGAACTGACCGATCTCGTCGGCAAGAAGTGCCAGCTGGTCGGCGACGATCTGTTCGTCACCAACGTGACCCGGCTTGCCGACGGCATCAAGAACGGCCGCGCCAATTCCATCCTGATCAAGGTCAACCAGATTGGCACCCTGACGGAAACGCTGAGCGCGGTCGAGATGGCGTATAAGGCGGGCTACACCGCGGTCATGTCGCATCGCTCCGGCGAGACCGAGGATTCCACTATCGCCGATCTCGCGGTCGCCACCAATTGCGGGCAGATCAAGACCGGCTCGCTGGCGCGCTCCGACCGCACCGCCAAGTACAATCAACTGCTGCGGATCGAACAGGAACTGGGAAGCCAGGCGAAATATGCAGGGAAAGCGGCGCTGAAGGCGCTGGCGTAAAACGAAGACCGCGCAATTTCAAAGCGGCCCGCGCGGGAGGAATCAAGAACAATGACACAGCCGATGCTGTTCACTCCGCTCGAGATCAGGGGCGTGCGCCTCAAGAACCGTGTCGTCGTGGCGCCGATGCATCAATATTCGGCGGTCGAAGGTTTCGCGACCGACTGGCATCTCGTGAACGCCGGTAAATATGCCCAGGGCGGCGCGGGCCTCGTCATCATGGAGTCGACCAAGGTGGCGCGCAATGGCTGCGGCACGGTTGGAGATACCGGGCTCTGGAACGACGGGTTCATTCCGGCGCTGGCGCGGTGCGCCGCTTTCATCAAGGCGCACGGCGCCGTTGCCGGCATCCAGCTCGGTCACTCCGGCCGCAAGGCGCGGCTGACGCGCCCTTGGGAAGGCGGCAAGCCGCTTCGCGGCGACGAACCCGAAATCTTCGACTGGGAAGGCTGGGAACTGGTCGCTCCCAGTGCAGTCCCCCACGCCGAAAAATCGCCGGTGCCCCGGGCGCTGTCGCATAACGAGGTGCGCGATCTCGCGGTGAAGTGGGGCGAGGCTGCGGCGCGCGCCGTCACGGCCGGCTTCGACGTTCTCGAAATCCATGCGGCTCACGGCTATCTGATCCACCAATTCCTGTCGCCGGTCGCCAATACGCGAACCGATGAATACGGGGGCTCCGAGCTCAACCGCATGCGATTTGCGATCGAGGTCGCCGAGTGCGTGCGCGCGGTCTGGCCGGCCGATAAGCCGCTGTTCATGCGTCTTTCCTGCGAGGACGATGCAGGCTGGGGCCCCGACGAGAGCGTCCGGCTGGCGCGGCTGCTCAAGGCGCGGGGCGTCGATGTGATCGACTGTTCCTCCGGCGGCACGCTGGCCCATTCGCCCATGGACGGCGCGCGCTCCCGGAAATACGGCTACCAGGTTCCCTATGCCGAAAAAATCCGCCGGGAAGCCGACGTCATGACCATGGCGGTGGGGCATATCGTGCATGCCGACCAGGCGGAAGCGATCTTGAGGGAAGGCCGTGCCGACCTGACCGCGCTCGCCCGCGAGATCATGTACAATCCCAACTGGCCGATGGACGCGGCACAGAAGCTCGGCGCCGATCCCAACTTCGACCTGGTGCCGCCGCCCTATTCCTATTGGCTCGGCAAGCGCGCCAAATCTGCCTTCGAGGGCAAGCCATCGACATGGGCGGCCGGACTCCAAGATCACGCCGCAGCGAAGCTTTGAGTGCGATCGACTTCCATTCAAAAAACCAAATAAAGGGAGATTCAGCGTGGCTTTGCAAAACGACAACACCGGACTTCAGCTTCGTTCGCTGATCAAGAACAGCGGCGAACTCGAAATATCTCTCGCCAGCGTCCCGACGCCCGAACCCGGCCCCGATGAAGTCGTGGTCCGCGTCGAGGCCTCGCCGATCAATCCGTCAGACCTCGGGCTCCTGATCGGCGCTGCTGACATGACATCAGCCAAAGCGTCCGGCACAAAGGACGCGCCGGTGATTACCGCAAAAGTGCCGGAAGCGGCGATGAAGGCGATGGCCGGGCGGCTCGATGAATCGATGCCGGTCGGCAACGAGGGCGCCGGCGTGGTCGTCAAGACCGGATCCTCGGATACTGCGAAGGCATTGATGGGCAAGACGGTGGCGATGATCGGCGGCGCGATGTACGCGCAATATCGCTGCCTCAAAGCGGCTGATGTGCTCCCGCTCCCTGAGGGGGTCACGCCCGCCGAAGGCGCGTCGTGCTTCGTCAATCCGCTGACCGCGCTCGGTATGACCGAGACCATGCGGCGCGAGGGTCACAAAGCCCTGGTGCACACCGCGGCCGCCTCCAATCTCGGCCAGATGCTCAACAAGATCTGCCTCAAGGATGGCATCGGCCTGGTCAATATCGTCCGCAGCGCCGAGCAGGCCGAGATCCTGCGCAAGATCGGAGCCAAATATATCGTCGATTCGACGGCACCGACCTTCATGGACGACCTGACCAACGCGCTGGTCGAAACCGGCGCGACGCTGGCGTTCGACGCCATCGGCGGCGGCAAGCTGGCCGGGCAAATCCTCACCTGCATGGAGATCGCCGCCAACAAAACCGCAAAAGTCTACAGCCGCTACGGATCGAGCGTGCACAAGCAGGTCTATATCTATGGCAGCCTCGACCCGCGTCCGGTCGAACTGAACCGGGCGTTCGGAATGGCATGGGGCGTCGGCGGCTGGCTGCTGTTTCCATTCCTGATGAAAATCGGACAGGCCGAGGGCGCCAGGCTGCGCGCGCGGGTCGTGGCCGAACTCAAGACCACATTCGCGAGCCATTACACCCAGGTGGTGTCGCTGCAGGAGACGCTGCAGCTGAGCCACATCGCCGTCTACGCCAAGCGCGCGACCGGCGAAAAATATCTGATCAATCCGAACAAGGCCGGCTGACGTCGCGCGACCCGGTCAGCAAAATCAGCGTAAATTGATAGCTGATGGATCAAGCTACAGGAGTTGTTGAAATCACATTCCAAAAAGAGGGGGAAAATTTAAATGTCGACGGACCTCAAATATCTCGCCTTTACCGCATTTCTGACGGCGTCGCTGTGGATACCTTACGTGGTCGCGCAGGTGATGACGAACGGGCCGCTGCAGCCCCGGAACTATGTCGACCCGACGCCGCGACCGCTGCCGCTGTGGGGCAAGCGCGCCGATCGGGTCTACGTCAACGCGGTCGAGACCTTCGCGCCTTTTGCCGCGCTGGTGATCGTCGCGCACCTGACGGGCAAGGCCAATGCGATGACGGCGTTCTGGGCGGCGAGCTATTTCTGGCTGCGCCTCGCGCACGCCGGCGTGTACCTGCTTGGCATTCCCCTGGTGAGGACGTTGCTCTTCACGTTCGGCTATGTGGCAATTGTCGGAATCTTCTGGGAGCTGATCAAGTAGTTGCCACCAAAGGGGCCTTGCCTTCCGCGTACGACCGGAACATTTGCGCCGGCGAGAAGTTCCTGATCAACCCGCACAAGGCCAACTGAACCAGTCGCCGCTGTCGGAAAGGTCGGTTCGCGTTCACGCCGCCGGCGTTGGCGCGGCGGATGCAGCGTCGGACTTTCGTGCCCGGATGAAGGCGATCGCGGCATCGCGCGCGGCGGCGCTGTCAAAGCTCCGACCGGGAACGATCACCGCGAAGCTTCCGATCCATAGCACCAGCAGGTCGCGTTGGGCGGTCAGTCCGCTGATCGCAGCCCAACGCCAACGGTACTCGGAAATGCCGCCGGTCATCGTCACGCCGATCGTGTCGAACACGACTTGCTTCGGTTCGAGCGGATTGAGCGTCACTGCAACATATCTTCGCATTGCAAGCCGGCGCAAGATCAGGACTAAGAGCTGCATCGTCAAACCACCGAACAAGAACGCGAACAGGCTGAACTTTCCGATCAGCGCGGCGTCGGCTGAAGCGGCGGCCAAGCCCCGCCCAAGGGACTCGAAAAAAAGCGCGAGGGGGACGGCTGCGAACAATGCACCAGCATACCAAGCCACATTGCTCCAACTCGCATTGCGCCTGTTGGCGATTGCGACGTAGCGCGCATAATCGTCTCGGGTCAGGGTGACCTGGAGGGTAATTTTATCCACGGCGGGGGCGGTCATGGCAGCGTCCGGATCGGAAATGTGAGGTCTGGTTCGGCCCGTCGGCCCGCGGTCACGGGTCGTTGCCGCGGTGGCGCCGTTCAGGGTCGGGTCGGGCTTGAAGGAATGGTGTCGTGATCTTGTGATGCGTTCGGGCCCGGGCGGAGATGTGACGGTGGGGCGACGGCCTTGGTCAGGGTTGAGGGAGTGGTCGGCGAGGCTGATCAAGGGTGAGCTCCCGTTGCATTCGGGGATTGGTGTCGTCGCAGAACCAGGCGGTTCATTGCGGCCCGGGACCTGGCCGATATAATGCCCCCGCTGAGCAATCAAGTGCTGCGGATCGCGCAGCACAAACCGGGGGAGGACACGTCATGATTCATTTGAGCCGCCGCGATCTGTTGGCCGGCGCGGCTGCCGTCGGCGCGGCGACTGTGGCGACGCCATTCGCCAACTCCGTCGCGCGGGCCGCCGTGCCGCCAGTTGGCGCACAGGCGCCCGGTTTTTATCGCTACAAGGTCGGTTCCTACGAGTGCACCTCGATCAACGACGGTGCGCGCTTGTTTCCGATGCCGGATACGTTCGTGACCAATGTCCCGAAGGACGACGCGCTGGCCGCCGCTGAAGCCGCCTATATGCCGAAGGGCATGGTGACCGTGCCGTTCAACCCGCAACTCATCAACACCGGCAGCAAGCTGATCCTGATCGACTGTGGCAACGGGATCGCCGCTCTGGAGCCCACCAAGGGCGCGGCCGGCCGCACCCTGCAAAATCTCGCCGCTGCCGGTATCGACCCCAAGAGCATCGACGTCGTCTTGATGTCGCATCTGCATCCCGATCACACCAACGGCATTCGTGCGCTGGACGGCGCGATGGCGTTTCCGAACGCCGAAATCATGGTGCCGGCGAAGGACTGGGATTTCTGGATGAGCGAAGAGAACGCCGCCAAGGCCCAGTCCAGCGACATGATGAAGAACTACTTTGCCAACGTGAAGAAGATCTATGCCGGCATCGAGCCCAAGGTGACCAGGTATGACTGGGGCAAGGAGGTCGCTCCCGGCATCACCTCGATCGCGGCGCCCGGCCACACGCCCGGACATACCGCCTTTGCGGTCGCATCCGGCAATTCGAAAATCCTGATCCAGTCCGATGTCACCAACATTCCCGAGCTGTTCCTGCGCAATCCGGACTGGCACGTGGTCTATGACGTGGACCCTGACCTGGCGCGGGCGACCCGTCACGAATTCTACGACATGGCGTCGGCCGAGAAGGCGATGGTGGTCGGCTTCCACTTCACCTTCCCCTCGATCGGCCATGTCGAGAAGGACGGCACGAAATACCGGCTGGTTCCGATCGCCTGGAATCCGTTGATCTGATCGTCCACCGTCGAATTTGGCAGGGCAGGCCGTCCTTATCGGGCTGCGTCCGGGCGGTGGGCTTTGACACTGCAAACGCGTCCCCGCGCACAGGCCGCCGAGCAGGATTTCCTCGCGACGGAGGTAGTTGGATGCACTTGCATCTTTTTCAGAGGACGCTAGTTTGAGGGTCAGCCGTTCCGGCCCCCGCCCACCATCAAAGGAAATCGTATGGCCACTCCGTACAACATCGTCGTGCTTGTCGGCAGCCTTCGCAAGGAGAGTTTTACGCTCAAGATCGCCAAGGCGCTGAGCGGCCTCGCGCCCGATACGCTGAAGCTCGATGTCGTCACCTTGCATGATATTTCGTTTTTCAATCAGGACCTTGAAGCCGCGCCGCCGGCCGATTGGGTGGCGTTCCGGGAAAAACTTCAGAAATCGAATGGCGTCTTGTTCGTCACGCCCGAATACAACCGTTCGATCCCCGGGGTGCTGAAGAACGCCATCGACGTCGGTTCGCGGCCCTACGGCAAGAGCTCGTTCCTCGGCAAGCCGGTTGGCATTGTCAGCAATTCGCCGGGCCCGCTGGGTGCGGTCAGCGCAGCCAAACACTTGCAAAATATGTTGCCGGGCATTTCCGGTCCGATCCTCGGGCAGCCCGAAATCTACTTGAACGCCGTCGGCGACGCGTTCGACGACAAGGGCGAACTCATCAAGGAAGCGCTACAGAAGGTGCTGAAGCAATATATCGACGCGTTTGCCGCCTTCGTCGAAAAGCAGCACAAATAGGCGGTGCGAAGCGTCGGCGGTCCGGTTGTTAGGATTCCATTAACCGGGCCCCCTGCATTCTTGGGCCCATGGTCTCGCGCAGCCGACTCAAATCCTTCCTCACCGGGCTTGCCCTCTACACGATGGCGGCGGCGATGATCGGCTATTTCGGCGTCAACGCCTATACCGGCAAGTACGGGCTGAATGCGCGGCAGGAACTCGATTCCGAGATCGTGGCGTTGACCTCGGAATTGGCACGGCTGAAGCGGGAGCGCGCCGAGGGCGAGCAGCGGGTCTCGCTGCTGCGATCCGACCGGGTCGACCCGGATATGCTCGACGAACGCGCACGCTACCAGCTTGATTATGCCAATCCGCGGGATCTGGTTCGGACCGTCAATCCGAACTGATCTCTAATTACAAAAATCCCCAAAATCGATTTCGAAAGTGTCGCGTGCACTGCACTGCGGTATGGCGGGATTCTCGCGGCATCACGCAATCCTTTCATGCCGGTTTGAGTTGGGATAGAGAGGGCTACCCACTCTCTCATCCGGAATTGCCATGGCCTTACTTAAGAAAAGCGCCGCCAAAGAATCAGGTAACGGCTCGACCAACCCCTTGGAATTCACCAGGGATCAGGAACTGAGCGCACTGCGCGACATGCTGTTGATCCGGCGTTTCGAGGAAAAAGCCGGCCAGCTCTATGGGATGGGCGCGATCGGCGGCTTTTGCCATCTTTATATCGGTCAGGAAGCCATCGTTGTCGGCATGCAGATGGCCCTCAAGCAGGGCGATCAGGTCATAACCGGCTACCGTGACCACGGCCACATGCTGGCCTGCGGCATGGAAGCCAAGGGCGTGATGGCCGAACTGACCGGGCGCCATGGCGGCTATTCCAAGGGCAAGGGCGGCTCCATGCACATGTTCAGCAAGGAGAAGAATTTTTTCGGCGGCCATGGCATCGTCGGCGCCCAGGTTTCGCTCGGCACCGGGCTTGCTTTCGCCAATCGCTATCGCGGCAACGATTTTGTCAGCCTGGCCTATTTCGGCGACGGCGCGTCGAACCAGGGCCAGGTCTACGAAAGTTTCAACATGGCGGAGCTGTGGAAGCTCCCGGTGATCTACGTCATCGAGAACAACCGCTACGCCATGGGCACGTCGGTGACCCGATCGTCGGCCCAGACCGATTTTTCCAAGCGCGGCATCTCCTTCAATATTCCGGGCGAGCAGGTCGACGGTATGGACGTCCGCGCGGTGAAGGCCGCGGGCGACATGGCGGTCGCGTGGTGCCGCGAAGGCAAGGGACCGTTTATCCTGGAAATGCAGACCTACCGCTACCGCGGCCATTCGATGTCGGACCCGGCGAAATATCGCACCCGCGAGGAAGTCGACAAGGTGCGGCACGACCAGGACCCGATCGAGCAGGTTCGCAATCGTTTGCTGGCGGCGAAGATGAGCGAACAGGATTTGAAGGCCATCGACGCCGAGGTGCGCGAGATCGTCAACGCTGCCGCCGACTTCGCGCAGCACGATCCCGAGCCCGATGCGTCCGAACTCTATACCGATATCTATCGCTAAGCGCGCAGCCTGCAGCCTAAAGAGCTATTCTCTGGAGCCACCATGCCAATTCAAGTGCTGATGCCTGCGCTGTCGCCGACCATGGAAAAGGGCAACCTTTCAAAATGGTTGAAGAAAGAGGGCGAGGCGATCAAGTCGGGCGATGTCATCGCCGAGATCGAAACCGACAAGGCGACGATGGAAGTCGAGGCCACCGATGAGGGTACCCTCGGCAAGATCCTGATTCCCGAAGGCACCGAAGACGTCGCGGTCAACACGCCGATCGCGACCATTCTGGCCGACGGCGAAAGCGCTGCCGATCTCGGCAAGGTCAGCGCGCCTCCGAAAGCCGCGGCCCCGTCACCTGATGTCGCGCAGGAAGTTGCCGAGTCGCGCTCGCCGGTCGGCGAGGGCAAGCCGATGATTAATGCGCCGAAGGCGCCGGCGGCGCCAAAAGCCGCCGCCGAGCCCGATCCCGAAGTGCCCGAAGGCACCGAGATGGTGACCATGACCATCCGCGAAGCGCTGCGGGATGCGATGGCCGAGGAGATGCGGCGGGATCCCGACGTGTTCATCATGGGCGAGGAGGTTGCGGAATATCAGGGCGCCTACAAGGTCAGCCAGGGCCTGCTGCAGGAATTCGGCGCCAAGCGCGTGATCGATACGCCGATCACCGAGCACGGTTTTGCCGGCATCGGCGTCGGTGCCGCGATGGCCGGCCTGAAGCCGATCGTCGAATTCATGACCTTCAACTTCGCCATGCAGGCGATGGATCAGATCATCAACTCCGCGGCCAAGACGCTGTACATGTCCGGCGGACAGATGGGTTGTTCGATCGTGTTCCGCGGGCCGAACGGCGCCGCCGCCCGCGTCGCCGCCCAGCACAGCCAGGATTACTCGGCCTGGTATTCGCAAATTCCCGGCCTCAAGGTGGTCGCGCCGTTTTCGGCCGCCGACTACAAGGGTCTTCTGAAGGCCGCGATCCGCGATCCCAACCCCGTGATCTTCCTCGAAAACGAGATGTTGTACGGCCATTCCGGCGAGGTCCCGAAACTCGACGATTATGTGATCCCGATCGGCAAGGCGCGGATCGTGCGCTCCGGGGGGCATGTCACTCTGGTGTCATGGTCGAACGGAATGTCCTACGCGCTGAAGGCCGCCGACGAATTGGCGAAGGAAGGCATCGAGGCCGAGGTGATCGATCTGCGCACGCTGCGCCCGATGGACACCGACACCATCATAGCCTCGGTCAAGAAGACCGGCCGCGCGGTCACGGTCGAGGAAGGCTGGCAGCAAAACGGCGTCGGCGCCGAAATCGCTGCCCGCATCATGGAGCACGCCTTCGATTATCTGGATGCGCCGGTTGTGCGGGTGTCGGGCAAGGACGTGCCGATGCCATATGCCGCGAACCTCGAAAAGCTCGCATTGCCGTCGGTGGCCGAGGTGGTCGCCGCCGCCAAAGCCGTTTGTTACAGGTGAGCCATGGCCGGTCCCCAGGAACAGCCATTGCCGCCGGACGTCATGGACCGCGATGATGCCACGGAAGTGTTGCGCGCGTTCGTCGTCGATGGCGGGCTTTCCATCGCATTCGCGCGCGCGTTCGAGGAGCCGGACATGTGGGGTCTGCTTCTCGTCGACATCGCGCGCCATGCCGCGCGTGCCTACGCGCGCGAGAGCGACTACACCGAGGAGGAAGCGCTGACGCGCATCGTCGACATGTTCGAAGCCGAAATAGCCAAGCCGACCGACGTCGGCAGCACCACGCTTCGGTCGCAACAAGGTCACTGACAATGCCAGCCCGTATTCCCTTTGTTATCCCAAGCTCCCGAACGAAAGCGTGACCCGTGACCGTTGAACCCTATCATTTCGAATTCATGGCCGAAGCCATTCGCGAAGCCGAGATCAGCATCGCGCAAGGCGGACTGCCGATCGGCGCAGTGCTGACGCGCGACAGGAAGATCATTGCGCGCGGTCATAATCGCCGGGTGCAGGAGCAGAACGTCATCCTTCACGGCGAGATGTCATGCATGCGCAATGCCGGGCTGATCCCGTTTCATGACACCGTCATGTATACCACGCTGTCGCCCTGTTCGATGTGCGCGGGCGCGATCGGACTTTTCAAGCTTTCGCTGCTCGTGATCGGCGAGTCCGTGACGTTTCCGGGAAGCAAGGATATCCTTGCTCAATTCGGCATTCCCTACATCGATCTCGAGGACGAGCGATCGGTCAACATGATGAAGTCATGGCGATCCGTCCCCGCCAACGAGCGCCTGTGGCAGGGCGATATCGGCAATTGAAGCGGATCTTCGGTCTTTCATCGGGTGCCGATGGCGCCCAGCGGTCTTTGGTTGGCTTCCTTAACGGATGGAAGACAATGAGCAAGAATATCCTGTGAGGTCGGTATGCCCATCAACATTCTGATGCCCGCGCTGTCGCCCACGATGGAAAAGGGCAACCTTGCCAAGTGGCTCAAGAAAGAGGGCGACAAGGTCAAATCCGGCGACGTGATCGCGGAAATCGAGACCGACAAGGCGACCATGGAGGTCGAGGCGGTCGACGAGGGCACCATCGCGAAGATTCTGGTGCCGGAAGGCACGCAGGATGTCGCCGTCAACGACGTGATCGCGGTGTTGGCCGGCGATGGCGAGGACGTGAAGGCGGCCGGGGCTGCCAGCGCGCCGCCGAAGGCAGCGCCAACTGCGCAAACACCGGCTGCTGCGAAGCCGGCGCCGACAGCTGCACCCGCTGCGGCTCCAGCGGCGAAGGCTGCGGCTCCAGCGGCGAAGGCCGCAGCTCCCGCGCCTCAGGCAGCGGTACCTGCGTCGCAGGCCAACGGCCATGCCCGCATTTTCTCGTCGCCGCTGGCGCGACGCCTGGCAAAGGAAGCCGGCATCGAGCTGGCGCGCATCAACGGTTCCGGCCCGCACGGCCGCGTCATCGCGCGCGACGTCGAGGAAGCCAGATCCGGCAAGGGGCTGAAAGCCCCGGCTGCCGCGCCCGCCGGCGCGCCGAGCATTGCGCCTTCGATGTCCGACAAGCAGATCCGCGCGCTTTACGAGGACGGCAGTTACGAGGTGATCCCGCACGACGGCATGCGCCGCACCATCGCGCAGCGCCTCACCGCCTCGGTGCAGACCATTCCGCATTTCTACCTGACGATGGACTGCAACATCGGCAAGCTGGTCGAGGCCCGCGAGGAGATCAACGCCGCCGCGCCCAAGGACAAGGACGGCAAGCCGGCCTACAAGCTCTCGGTCAACGATTTCGTCATCAAGGCACTGGCGATCGCGCTGCAGCGGATTCCCAACGCCAATGTGAGCTGGACCGATGGCGGCATGCTCAAGCACAAGCACAGCGATGTCGGCGTGGCGGTGGCGATGCCCGGCGGCCTGATCACGCCGATCATCCGTAAAGCCGAGACCAAGCCGATCTCGATCATCTCCGCCGAGATGAAGGATTTCGCCGCCCGCGCCCGCGCCCGAAAACTCAAGCCGGAGGAATACCAGGGCGGCACCACGGCCGTCTCCAATCTCGGCATGTACGGCATCAAGGACTTTACCGCGGTGATCAATCCGCCGCACGCCACCATCTTGGCGGTCGGCACCGGCGAGGAGCGCGCCATCGTCAAGCACGGCAAGATCGAAGTCGCGCAGATCATGAGCGTGACGATGTCCTGCGATCACCGCGCCGTCGACGGCGCGCTCGGCGCCGAACTGATCGGGGCGTTCAAGACGCTGATCGAAAACCCGGTCATGATGGTGGTGTGA
>Ga0209839_10001016_pt1 | contig 14394 bp, 6 predicted proteins | sample OrgsoiDNA2013050_FD_185800 | JGI IMG/M metagenome (GOLD analysis project Ga0209839, IMG submission 185800) | Permafrost soil microbial communities from the Arctic, to analyse light accelerated degradation of dissolved organic matter (DOM) -... | ecosystem: Environmental > Terrestrial > Soil >... | reverse complement strand
CCCGCCCTATCACCTTCCCCAACAATCCTCACTACCTTTATCTCCCCATTCTCCCGATCAATATACGAAAGCTCTGTAGTATGGAACTCCTGACTACTCATCGCATGAAGCTGCACGAGAACACGCAGTCGCAACTCTATCGCCAGGTCCAACAGCATCCTGGCGTCTTCCTTCTCCATGATGCCAGACGGAAAGATCAGTTTTGTCATGCCTGAGAAGGTGCGGTTGATGCTGCGCAGGTCGCGGGCACTCCACTGACCGAGCGGGGCTTCAAACCAGCGCTCCCAGAGCGTACCGTAGCTATTGATGCGGCGCAGCTCACGATGGAACATCTCGCTGGTATAGTCGAGGATGAAACCAACGTGGGGCGTGAACATATCTGGGGTGAGCTTTGGTAATTCCCAACCTGGGAGATATGCCGCCCAACGATCGTGAAAGGCGGTATCGTCGCTCACGGTGGGGGGTAATGGCTTAAATAGATGTTCGGCTAACATGCCTGTACGAGGATCGAATTCAATGTTGCCGTTAAAGACAAAACCAGCATCGCCAATAACCGTGATGGTGCCGCGATTAATCTGCCCACTCTCCATGTAATTCTTGTATAGGTTTTTATCGTCGTCGGCATTGAAACTACTGCCCGCGATCTCGTCAAAACCGATCACATCGCGCTGCGTTATCAGCCCCGGCTGCGGTGGATTGGTGTTGCTGACGAAGAGCTTGGGGATGGTAACTGCACCTCCTGCTAGCAATGTTCCATAGGGACTGAACTCGGTGAAGCAGAAGGATTTTCCTGTCTGGCGCGGCCCCAGTTCAATGAGGTGATAGTTGCTTTCTACCAGCGGGATCATGCGCACGAGATAGAGTAATTTGACGCGTGGGGTGATACGTGAATGCGCCGGTTCATATCCCATTGTGCGAATGAGCGTGTCGATCCATTGGTCCCTGGTAAACTTTTCACGCCCGGCTCTGTACTCTTCCAGATCCACATGGCTGACCTGAATAGGATCGAGCCGCGAGATAACAAATGGGTAGGTTTTTTTCCCATAACGGATCTCGTCGTCATAATGCAGAACGACTTTGCTCCAGACTCCTGCCATCAATAAACGTTCGTATTTCGTGACGATCTGCGATGAGATGTTGACCTTGTGAATATTTGCTGAAAGCAAGCTTGCCCAGTATACGCCCTCTTTGAGGCTCTGATCCAACTCGACCCTGACCATATCGATGAGGCGATGCGGTGAGCGTTCGCGAATTGATGCCTTGATAATCTCGGTCTCGTCTCCGCGTGGAATGTACCTGGCTACTTCTTCATGCACATACCGTAGTCCCTCGCGTACCTCAACGTTATCAAATAAGTTGGCGCAATATTTTCCCAGCATGAACTCGATCACATACGATGGTGCCTTGCTTGTTCCTCTGATCTCTTGCGTTAAATCTTTGCGTATCACGAGCCCCGGAAAGGCTGCGAAGAGATGCTTGTCGAGCTGATCGGGTTCAAATGGCGCTTTTCCAATGGTCATAGGTGTGTTTCTCCTGATAATGTCTACTTCATTGTAGCATGTTACTTCTACCCTCTCCACATTCCATGTGTAGGATACCCACAACTACCAATTCTCAATAGTTACCATAAGAACGGTTGTTGCGGTGGCAATGGTCTGGTCGGTGCGTGTGTCGCGCACTTCTATAGTTAACGGTGTGTTGCGTTCTGCCTCGACATCCTCGGACAATTCTAGCATGATTGGAACCTCTTCTTGCATGGGCGTGATCATTTTGGGTTGCGAACGGAAGATGATGGTGTTTTGGCGGTTTTCTCGTATCCGTACTTCTACCTGACGCGCAAGTGCCTCTTCGTTGCCAAAGAGATTTTCACGCCTGACCTCTAACACAATCTTTGGGCGCTGGCTGAGTATCTGGCTGATTGGCTGAATAATGATATCCAGAGGTTTGGCTTTTCCAGGCCATTCGATTTTGATGCAGGGAACGATCCACTCCTGTAGCGATGCTCCGCCATGAAAGAAGCCTAAGCCTCCGTAGGTGCGGAAGCAAGCCGCTCCACTGGTGACGGCGATGCGCCACTTTCCACCGGGGGCCGGCCCCTGCGGTCCTTCAAATGCTGCCTCTGCCGGATAAGCGAGGGCACGCCTTGAGGTGTAAGCTGGTTCAGGGAGCGGTGGAGAGACACGTTGTTCGCTTGCTGTTCCTGACCAGTGGATAAAGCCGTGATCGGTGACGATGACGACCCGCTGCCAATGTTTTTCTTGCAGGTGCTCGATGGCGCGCAGATAACGCTCTCGAACCTCTCTGGTGCCAAGTGGCTCTAATTCTTCGTCATGGCCGAGCTTGTCTATGAGACTGTCGAAGATGAAGAGGCGGTTGAGCTTGCCGTGCGGTTCTGGTATGTTCCCCTTCTCAATATCTTCGACGGTCAGTAGCGCTTCGGGTGCTACTTTCGCCTGGGTCTTGAGCCATTCGCGCCTGTCCTCTGCTAATGATAGGTTTAAGGGCGAGTCTTTATGATAGAGCTGCCATTTCCCGTTGACGATATCGGCATGCAGATCCTTTTCGTTGACCGGGAGCGCCATGCCCATACCTAACGCTGTGATCGCGGGGAGCGCGGTACGCGCGTGTGCTATCTGCGCTCGCTCAGCTCCTTCGCGCTCGTTGATGCTTTCTTTTAAGGCCATGCCGATGTCGTAGCGTAGTGCGTCGATGACGAGGACCGCCGTGGGACGGTTGCCTTTGAGCTGCTCTTGTAACCATTCTCCCTGACTCCTGACATCAGGTGCAGGGCACCCCGCTTTTGTCCAGAGATCGGACCAACGGATCATATATTCTTCCCAGCGACTGTGATAGGCGTTGCGCAACGGGGTAATCAAGTCCACCAGTTCGGTTGTGGCTCGCTTGAGGTGGAGCATAATCTCCTCACCGGCCTGTTCAACCTGCCAGCCTGTGCGAACATACCATTGCAATGCCTCTTCCGGTTTATTCCAGGTACCTCGTGGTGCAGCTTTGAAGAGGGTGTTGATGGCGCTACTCAAGCGAGCCAACTCTCCCCAGGGAATGACGTGGCTGCGTAAATAGCTGTCTTTGTCTCCAAATGGGCTGTGGGTTTCAGGTTCATCTCCCCAGAAACCTCGCGCATGGACTAAGAGTGCATCGTGCAGGGGTGCGAGTGCTTCTAGAAGGTCGCGACCACTTTTTTCAGTAAGCGTGATGCAGGTCTGGGCGAAGAGTGCTCGTTCGGCTGCCTGCGAATGGAAGGCTATTTCTTGCGCTGTGGTCTCAATGGTCGCCTGGCGCATGTATAGGCCAGGCGTGATGATACGGTCAGCCTCCAATATGCGTTCCGCCAGACCTTTGCTCAGTCGCACACTATCAACCCATTTATCAAGCAACTCAAGAGCGAACGTGCGTTTCTCGGCGGGTATTAGGTATTCGTGGGTCTGATAGATATCTGGGGCGGTGTGTTGTGCCTGCGTGATCAGCAATTTGGCAAGCACGTTGGTACGCCAGCGTTCCAGGTCGCGCTCGTCGAGTGGAGGCAATCCTGCCGCTTCTATGGTGAGGTCGAGGATCATATGGTCATCGGTCTCGGCGATGACTCCACCTGCGAGGATGTTGAGGAGCATGGTTTGATTGGGCTGCAATCCTCCACCGCCCCATTCAACGGGATCTTTATGGAAATAGAGCTTTGCCAGTTTTGCCAGTTCGTCATCGCCTGTGCTGATGTTTTGTGGTCGCCATCCCCAGTCGCGCAATTGTTCACGCAGCGATGCGGTATGAATGCATTCGGCATGCAGTGCCTGCGCCCAGAGCCAGCCCAGATTGTCTGCTGCCGCCACGATATGCAGCACGAATGGTTGTTTTTCGTTGATGAGATCCTGTAGTTTCCTACGCCACACAGGACCACCAATTTCGCCTGCCGTATGCTCTGTGACGGAGATCAACGTAAAGCCCTTCATCCCTTCAGCATTGGCCGTCTGCTGCAGCAACGGTCCCCAGTCGTTGCGGGGATCGCACCAGACCATCCACGCCCCAGGATATGAAAGGGTGCCTTCGATATAATTGTAAATGCGCTGTTGTAGGGTCTGACTCATTGCAATACCTCTTCTTCCTCTACGCCGTTCACCTCGTCGATCTGTTTTCCTTGTTGGAGTAGCAGGCGCTTCTGCTCTAGTTTGTGTTGCTCGGCAAGACGGTGTGGTTCTAGTTTATCCCATTCCTGGCTTGCGGGTACCTGTTCGTCCATCCAGCCGCAGCGTGGCAGTTTCCCTTCACGCACCCAGCGCCGCTCGTCGGAACGCCAACGGGCACGATCGGCAATGGTCTTGCGTGCATCGGTGGCCTTGAGCACATCACTGGCAAGGACATGCGCCAGTTGCAGCGGCGCGATATTCACACGCACGCCATCATTGATATCAACGTGCCAGCTCTCTTCCTGGCGCACCAATTCATCCTTATTGAGAGGACCAAGATAGCCATCGCCGCTCCAGCGATCCAGGTGTTCGTCAGCGAGCAGCTTCTGTAGCTCATCACAGGCAAATCCTTGCTCTTCAATGGTACGTAAGCGATCAGCAAAAGCATTGAGTTCGCGTATGCGTTCGCTGGCAATAGCCGATGCCATGTCATCAATCACGCGCTCTGCGTTAAAGAGTTGCCCTCCTTCTGCCTCATTTCTGCCCTGTGCGATCTTGCCACGCTCTGCCTGGATGAGCGGCTCGACATATTCGTTGCGAATGCGTGCCAGAGCATTGGTTGTGCAGGCATGGTAATACAGGATGCATTCAAAGGCTGGCTTACGCTGTATTCCCCCTCCACGACTCTTTTTCCCCTTGCCGTTCGCTGTTTTCTCTGGCGTGCTGGTAAGGTGCCACGCGACCGGGCGATATTTGAATTGGGAGACATGGCGCGGAAAGAACTTACGGCGCAACCATTCCTCCAGGCTCTGTCCTGTGAGTTCTGTTAGGAGAGCCTCTGTTTGCTGCGCTCCTATATCGCCATCCTCTTCACGCAGGCGTTCTCTCAGTTGCTCGGCCAGTGTTCTTTTGCCTGTACTACTAACTAAGGGAATAATGCCATTACGTACCGCCCATGTTGGTGCTGCTTCGCCTGCTTCGATTTGCTTCGGCCAACGATGCCCCAGCAAGCGTAGAATGGGTACACTGAGGCGATCTTCTAGAATGCGGCGTTCCTCTGGTAAGCAACGTACTCCTTCAGCGCGGAGTTCTTCTAAGAGCCAGTATATGCTGATCGGGTGAATCTGCATCTTGACGCTGAGTTCTTCGAGGAAGGTTTCGGTGGGGATAGGGATATGAGCGCCTGATGCTATCCCTTCTTTGCTATCCTCATCTACATCGTTAGCTTCTTCCTGCTCTACACTTTTTGCTCCTGGGCCAGCTTCGTAGAGTGCGCGCAGGTTTGCTTTAATGCGAGTAAGTTCTTTTTTGTCAGGGTTGATGCGTTCGTGTTTGGTGAGGTAGTCGAAGAGTTCTTGTGGTAGTATAAGAAAATCAAGGTTATTAGGTAGTGTGGGCAACGTCTCGTAATTTGCGATGAGTGGATGCCACCCAGCAGGAATCTCTGTTTCTTCAAATATAGTTTGTATGTCTTGTTCACTTAGTTCATAGAAGCCACTAACAATTTTCTCATTCCACCCTTCTAAGGTATGCAGTACAGTTTCCACCACTTTTGTGCTTCTTATATGTATATTAAACCCCATCTCTATAAGATCTTCTTCTACTAATTTCTCTTTAAGAGTAATGCAAAGTTGCCCAACATAATCTAGTATTTCGTACTGTATATTAACAGGAAGCGGCAGATTAGCCACATAACCAGCATGAAACTTCAAATCTTGGGTAGTAACACGAAGCAGATAGGAGATAATATGTGTAGCAGTAAGCGCAGCAACAGATGAAAGAGTTACATTTTGCTTAGGGAAGATTGAGATGCCTGCAACATCAAAAATGGCGTCATCGAGCAAACGTGCTGCAAAACTTCCTCTTGCCATTAAGGTGTAAGTTAAACCTTTTTTAAAGTAGTAGGACTCACTTCTTACATTACGAGACCAATGAGTAGTTCCCGGAGTAGTCATTGCGTAGGTTTTAATCACTTCACCTTTTAACATCCAGTTTACTACTAGCCACTCCAAGCCCTTCCATTTCTGATAACGTCCCCCTTTTGCATACTTGAACCAGTGACCTTTTATAGGACTACCATTTAAGATTATACCTAAGTCTGTAACTTCCCAGAAGCAACGCACAAATCTCTCATTGTTAGATGTTTGTAATCCAGCCCTTACATTGGCAATATTTGATAAACGATAATTACTCTTTAGTAGATCAAAAATTCGTGAATTTAGCCAATATACAAAAGGAGTTTCAGGTATAAAAAGAAGGTTATTCTGGAGTAAAGTATACTTATCTCTACTTGAAAAAGGTTTATTATTTACTTGTATAGATGTTTTTTTGTCTTGTAAGCTCTTTATCCCCACTAACCGAAACGCTATCATTTCGTGTTCATCACTCGGTGCTTTATTGGATAAGACAAACATTGAAACAAAAGCTCCAGCGGCGGCAGCGTCTTCGAACGCAGATTCTCCTAAATGAACTAATGTATCTATACTTGTCTTTCGCAATAAACCTTTGAAAATACCCAATTTTGAATTTTTGATCATTTTTTCTTCTGATATAGCCCTTAACTCTGCAAAACTTCGAAGAAACATCCAACTTTGCTGTGTCACCATCGCGACACGTCCATCAGATTTACACAATTCCAGGCAGCGCAAAATAAAAGCAGCATACAGATCACGTTTCCCTGAAGGATAATATTTCTCCACATACTTTCTGAGAGGAGCATCCATATTCTTACTACCCATATACGGAGGATTCGTCACCACTACCGCATACTGTTGATCAAGCAATTGCATCAAATGTACACCTTGCTCAGCCTCGCGCCCAAACAACATGGCGCTCACATCATCGACGTTGCCTGCCTCAGATTTGAAGCTATCAGCGACACGTTGTAGTGCCATCTTCTTCAGTCCCACTGGATCGCTCTTTGCCAGCTCAGCTATTTTGATACGCAATTCGTCCATGTCAGGATCGAAAAGATTGCGTTGCGTAGCCTCTTGTTGCTGCAAGGCGGCGATGGCGTTATTTAGATATTCACGTGGCCGTAGCAAGCTGCCCAGGAGTTCGGCTTGTTCCAGGCCGTCAAAGATCTCTTTGATGAGTGGCGCGAACAGACGATCTTGCGGGTGTCGCTGCAAATGGCGCTCCAATGCTCCCTTATCAAGATTGGTAGGCGTGGTTGCAATATTCATTGATGGAGGTGTATAGCTGCCACCGGGCAGGTATTGCTGCTGGCGTTCGGCGCGTACAAGCTCCCAGGCGCGCAGATAGAGAGTGAGCGCAGTCAGTTGGGCGGCGCGTGGGTCCAGGTCGATGCCATAGAGGTGATTGGTCAGGATACGCTCAGCGATTTCGTGGGCATTCCAGGTGGGAAACTGTTCGCGATACATGGCTACGAACATATCGAAGGCGGCACGCAGGAAGTGGCCGCTGCCAACACAGGGATCGAGCAAGGTCAGGGTGGCAAGGGTGAAGTGCGTGGAAGTATCCAGCTTCTCCGGCTTCACATAATAGGGCCATGTATCGGGGAGAGCGCTGTGTGGATTGATCTCATGGTAGCTGCGTCCCAGGCTGTTTTGCAGCAGCCATTGCACCATATAGGGTTCGGTAAACAGCTGGGTCGCGGCGGCAATCTCCGCACGGGATGCCGCTTTCCCGCCAGTGCCCAGTTTGGCATAGATCAGAGCTTTGCTCTCTTCCTGGTAGAACTGGTAAGCCCAGCCGATGGCATCAGGATCTTTAAACGCGCCATCCGCTTCCTCAACACTAAAGCCTGGCATGTCGCCGCCGACCAGCGTAATACATTGGAGAAGGACTCCCTCGCTGGGACGCAATGCCGCGGCAGGATCGTTGAGCGCGAACAGGCCGGGCAGGGATTGGGCCTGTTCATTACATGCATCTTCGACGACAGCCCACCAGCCACCGTCGGCACCTGTGGCACGCTCCGGTTGCGTATCTCGTACAAGAAAAAGTTTTTCAGAGATGCCACCGTATGCTTCGTCGCCGCGTAGGGTGTTGTCGATCAGGCCGCGTACCTCCATTGCGCGTAGTGCGAGCAAGCGGTTCATCCAGGTATAAGCCGCCCTCTCGATGATCTCGGTGCGTATGGCTGGTCGTTGCGAGAGTGGGAGCGGGGAGAGTTGTGCTGCGGCGACGCGGTGGGCGTAGTGTTCGTGAGTGTAATGTTCGTGGGTGTCGGAGGGATAAAGGGTGTCGGAGGGATAAAGGGTGTCGGAGGGATAGAGGGTGCGAATGAGTGCGTCGATAGGCTTAATGGTTCCGTCGGGGGCTATTCCTATGCGCTCCAGTTCGCGATCCAGGTTGCCGCGTTCTATCTGACCATCGATTGGTGAGATGCTGCCCACCAGTTTGTGGCGCAGTTCGCGTACAAGAGTGCGGAGTAGGTCTTTGTGTCGTTTCTGCATGCTCGCCTGCCATTCTTTCTACGTGTGATCAATCAGCAAAGCGCTTCAGGTGCAAAGGCGCGATACGTCTGGCCGATGCGCCGTAAACGCGGCCCCTCAATGGTATTTCGGGTATTACTCGATAATGATAATATGATGTTGTTCCAGTTCAGTATAGACATGGCGTTGCAAGGACTCGATGATGGGTTTCAGATCATCGGGTGACGTGATGCGTCGTTGTCCCAGGATGTTACGCCAGTTCATGTAGACCTCTTCAGGTTGAGCGGACGGCTCTTCTGAGGTCTGATAACGTCCGCGTATCTCCATTATTTTTTTCGATACGTCCATGCGGTTGCTTATAATAGCCGTTTTCATGGTCCTGGCCTCAGCAATTGTGGGAGCTGGTCGCTCGATGCGATCTTGTGCCGGGCGTAATAGCGTGTGCAATTCAGTGATTACGTCATCTACATCATCGGCTGGAATTCCGACCTCTTCCACTCTTTTTGGTAAGGAAGCTTCAAGCTCTCTCAGTTCTTTCTGTGCTTCCTGCTGGAGCGTCTGGATCTGGTTGGTCAGCGCCTGTTGCGCGGTATGATATGCCTGCGTCAGTTCACTCCAGCGCACAGGATCGGTAAATGTACGTTCTTTTTCAAGCACGCGCCAGCTCTGGACAAAATTGCGCACCTCATCGGGCGGATTATCGACGTTGACCATATTGTTAAAAAAGCTGCGCACATTGACAAATTCTGTGCCGTGTTCGCTTCTAAAACGCCCAAGGGCACGTAGAAGCGTGGCATACTCCAACAGTGTTTCCCATTCGCGCATAAAATGTGGCAAACGTACATTGGGAGCGTTGCTGTCTAACAGTTCCTGTGAGAGACTCTTACCAGACTCAAACTGCAATGGCAGAGGGCACATGGCAGTATTTGCCCAGTTTTCTATATCCAGAGCCTGTCTTTGCTGGGCCTGCAATTGTTCTTTGAGCTTATCATTCATGATTGCCATTACAAGCGCAGGTTTCACACCGAAAATCGTCTCGATATATCCACGAATTTCCTGTAGCTCCTTGCTGCTGATCTCCGTACGGATGCCCTGGACGCGCACCGTTTTATAAAGTTGTGCCTTAGTGAGCAAATTGAGAACGGCGGAGCTGCTGGGGTCCGTATGGATATTGCCGTTTTCAACCAACTGGCAGGCCGAAGCGCGTAGCAGGAGTGCAAGACCAACTTTCACACAGTTACCATCCCAGCCAAATGGTGGCTTCTCCAGATCAAACTGCAATTGCTCGGCAGTAACCATACCCAGATCATCGCCAGCCAGCGGAATGCGTGAGCGCAGGGTACTGAGCAATGGATTGCCTTCATTGAGCGTGCCATCGGCCTTATAGACCTTGAGGGCAACAAGATCGCTATTGGAAGTCACATTGTTGAGCGCATCCTTCACGGCACGAGCATCATCGCGAATGTGATGAGGGAGATCGCTAAAGCGCGAATAGATCTGCGGCAAAAGCTGACTGAGCGAGTTGCGTACCACCGCGCCAGCATTGTCCCCATCGGTAGGATAATAAGCCGTGCCACGGAAAAAGAGGATACCATTTCTAACAGCCTTCGCAAGATAGTAGCGTACATCACGTCTATATTCGGCGACATCATGGCTTCTGGCCTGCTTTGCCACCTCATACTCCGGGTCGCTGGTCATACCACCATTCATAATCTGGTCAGCGACCTCCTCGGTGGCGGCTACTTGTGCAAGAGCGTAGCGTAGTTCTGGCACTTTCTCCATGCGCAGAAAAAAACTATTTGGCTCCTGCCGCGATCGTTGTTTCATCTCTTCGTCGCTGCCAATCTCAGGTGCGATAATCTGTTGCAATGGGCTGTACACCTGAATAGTGACGTGTTCAGATTGGTTACGGAGCACGCTGCCATCGAGCATCAAACGCAACAGTTTCGTGCGCCCAGCCATCCCTGATACCGGCACCTGGTCAAAGCGCAAGGCATCATCACCGGGAGCCAGGTCTCTTTCCTTCAGCTTCAAAATCAGGTCATTGGTGCGATAAAGCAGCTCCTCCTGCTTTGCCTGGACTTTCTCTTGAAAACTGCGTTGCTGGGCGCTCAGGAAGATATAGCTCTCACCGACATGTTTCGCGTAACCTGCTTTCACCAGGCGATCCAACTCTGCTTTGACCTGTGGGCGCAGGACGGCGATACTGTCATTCATTGAGGTGACGAGCGCGCGAACGACGTTGTCGAGGGTACAGGCGATATAACTGGCCTGTCCGAGCAGATAGAGCGCGTGGGCTACTTTTGTGGTGAAGCCATTGCCGCCCTCTACTGTATCGCGTACACGACTGAGATCTGTTTTGGTCTCTATAGGGACATCACCGGCAAACTGATTATAAAGATCGGCGAGACAAATCAACATACCAACAGGGTTATCGAGGAAGCCCTTTGTTTCTAAAATGCCACCTTGCACGACCGCTATCATGGTACGACTTGCACCGGTCAATTCTTCACCACGCCCGGCAGTTTGAGCGATGCCCTTTGTAACATCAGGAATGACGGCAACTGTCCAGGGCATATAGGGATAATGCAGGGCAAAGTTTTCAGCATCAGGGAGCGGGTAAACGCGTTGCGTCTCTTTCAATGCACCGAGATCATATAGTTCACCGCTATCTTGCTGAAAACGCTCTCGCAACTGACTGGCAGCCGGGATCGTTTTCCGCAGCAGGCGTTGCTGAACGACGGTATTAATATCTTCATTGGATAATTTACACTTAAGCATGAAACGCTGATTAATCTTGGCATAATATTCTTGTTGTACGTTCTGCTTGAGTGCTTGAATATCACCATGAGCTGTGACTGCGATCCATACGCGTCCCGCACCAAATGTTGAAGCTGATTCAATGAGTGCCTGAACTTGCATAATTCTGCCTGTCAGATCGGTTCCACCCTGTATCCATTGGCCCAATTCGTCAAGCTGGAGAAGGACTTTGTGGCGTTTGCCAGCCGTGTCTTGCTCTTTGCACCAGCGTCTCAGGCGTTCGATCAGCATTTCAGGAGTGATACCGCGTGCATTATCGGTTGCCTGCTCAACGGCGGCAGGAGTACGGAAGTGATCGGGGAGAACGATGGCTGCAGCTTCATACAGTTGAGCACTATAGAATTCCGCATCCTCGGCAATTTCCTCCCAATCCCTCGCACACAATTCGCTGGCGATGCGGTGAAATTCTGGGAGAAGGCCGAGCGCATCAAGCTGATACTCGACCGCCCAGGCAAAGGGCCAGATATGGGTATAGCCACGGGCCTTCGCGAAGAGCCTGAACGTAATCAGTGTGAGCGTATCGTTGGTATCGGTCAACTGGGCATGCACATTTCCACCAATTGCGGAGCAGGTCATGCGTCGCTGACAAAGTGCCAGGAAGCGTCTGATATCTGAGAATTCAAGGCTTTCGCGAGGAAGACGACTGAGAAAAATATCGTGAACGGACTGATCTTCCAGTTCGCCCCCTTCAAGAAGGATGCCAAGCACCTTCATGAGGAGCGATTTGCCCGAACCGAAGAAGCCGCTGATCCAGATACCGATGCCTTGTTCTTCCTCATTTTCAAAGGCGTCAGTATATTCCTGTAATATTTGATGGAGATAGCGCTCCCACTGAGGAGTGAGGACAAGGTTTTGCAACTCGTCCAACAAAATGGTGGAGCGACGTTCAGCGACTTTCACAACAGGTTCGATGCGCTCCTGAATTTTTGTAGCGAAGGTATCACGAATCAGCATTAGAGCTCCTCTCCCCGATAGAAATTGAGCCGAAAGCGTGGTTGATCAAGAAAGAGATAGACGTGGCTGGTCTGTGGTAGCCGCGTACCAGGGATCAAGAGAACAATAGGCACAATCGATCCTGTTCTAGGATTGCGAGGCTCTTTTTCAGCGATAAACTCCATAAGCATGGTTGGATTACTCAAAGGATGAAGCGCAGCAAGCCCTCGCAAAACAACAACAGGGCGCACATCCTCTTTTGTATTTTCTAAACAGGTATTGATAGCAGTCGTGGCACGACGAGCCCATAGCCGCACAATGCCAGTAGCGCTGTTGGTCTTCCTGGGATCGTTCAGCAAAGCTTCGCGTTGCTCCTCCTGTCCCACAAGACTTTCAATAGTGAGGTGTAATACATCGATATGGTGAAAGGTCAAATGGGTATCGGTGCGGAGCTGGTCCTCGACAAGCCGACACGTCTGGCTCTCAAGTGAAGGATGATACATAAAATAGACATAGGGCCGTCCGCTACTATGTCCGATACCATCATAGGTAGAGCGCAGTCTATCGACGAGATAGTCAAGTCGCTGTTGGAGATCTGTACTCGTCATGCGATCTGCTCCTGTTTGAGAAAGGCCGTCATGGCAGCTTTCGCCTGTGCGGGTTGCCAGAGCCAGAGTTGCCAGTCCGGGTGATATGCGATTTGCTCTTGAGGAACACCCTCAGCCTTTAGTAATCGGATGAGGTGGTGGACAACTTTATCTGGAATCGCTGGTAGTGCAATAGATTTATTGACATCACCTTTGAGCAGACCATAGTCACGTAAAGTAGCGAGTACGCCGCGCACCTGACGCAGGCGCGTTTCGAAGCTCCAATGCAAGATCTCCGGGTGTTCCTCCAGAGAAACATCGAGGAATGTCTGAACGTCCGAGAGAAACACCCTGCTCTCACCTTTTTCATAATGGGGCACAATGACCTGCTGTACAAAATCGTAGAGTACATGATCCTGCCGTGGAACATGCAAAAGGAGGGCCGCGCGTAGAGCATCGAGATTCGGCTCACGAGCAAACGAAATGAGATCTTGTAATACCCACTCAGGCAGATGCCAGTCCACCAGGCGTGACTTGATAATTTTAACGATGACGGAGCGTGTAGTTCGTGAGCGTTGTGGGAGAACAGTATCTAAGAGCGCTTTGAAGGTAAGATCCAGGTCATGATAATGATCATAGGTAACAAGAAATAACCTGATCTCTTCTAACAAAGCGGCCTTTGAAGCTAATGTTGATACATAAGGACCCACCATTCTCCAGCGGGTTTCCTGCTTAGATAGTGGTGCCATAGCAACACCCTTTCAAATAAATGTCCATATTGGCAATGAAAGATTGATACTTGCACATGAAATAGCGTGCGAAAATAGGGAACAATATTACTATACAAGGAAGCGAGAAAAATTGAAAGTTAAGTGTGCATAAAAAATTTCATATCATTATACTTGAGCATTTAATGAGCCTATTTCCTCCTAAGTCCTTATTGCTACATCTTCTGCTCTTGCGTTTCAATAGGGTGCCGAACTGTTGGGCATTTTTGTTTTGTTCGTCGGTTAAGGGAAGACACTGAGCACTTTTCTGGTTCCTTCCCTGTTGTTCTGGTCTTCTTCTCTCTCTTTTTCAGGAATTTCCTATGACCAGCCTCTTCCTATCACAGCCGTTTCAGGCACTCTCTGTTACGATAGAGAACGAGCGTTCATAACCAGAAGCTCTCTAGAAGGAGGATGTCCAACATATGGCTCAAGACGGTGACATTTCTCCTGCCAGGCGAAAACGGCTTCTTCAAGCCTATGGTTCTCGGCCAGCAGGGTATACCAACGACGATGTAGAACGTTTTCTCGACTTGCTGTACGGCTTGTACAGCCATGTGTACACGCGCGCGGAATTACGACAGGTGGTAGTGAGCAATCCTTTCGACCACTCAGAGACGCCACGTCAAATGAAACTCATAGAGTTCACCGAGTGGCTAGTACTCTGTCAGCCTTGATTTGAAAAGCGGGAGGGAAAGAGGTATCCTTATCGTCAAAGAAAAATCGAGAAGGTAAGGAGACCTCCATGAAAAAG
>Ga0209839_10001014_pt1 | contig 14404 bp, 12 predicted proteins | sample OrgsoiDNA2013050_FD_185800 | JGI IMG/M metagenome (GOLD analysis project Ga0209839, IMG submission 185800) | Permafrost soil microbial communities from the Arctic, to analyse light accelerated degradation of dissolved organic matter (DOM) -... | ecosystem: Environmental > Terrestrial > Soil >... | reverse complement strand
TATCGCTCGGCGCGTCTCGGTGACGGTCATGGCAATCCTCTGCACGGATCGGTGATGGTTATCGCTCGGCGCGTCTCGGTGACGGTCATGGCAATCCTCTGCACGGATCGGTGACAGTCATCGCTCGGCGCGAATGGATGACATTTGAAGGCTGCACTAGATCTCAGTGGCCGGGCGGGCCCGCGCGGTCTCGCGCGTGGGTCCACCCCCGAAGGTTCGGCCTGCGTCGGTCAATCACCTGCAAGCGGTGGTCTCCGGTCAGCTCCCGACGATGCTCGCCTGAAGCGTTATCTCGGTCCCGGCGAGCGCAAGTGACACCGGACAGGTCGCCTTCGCCTGTTCGGCCAGCGCGGCGAACGTCTCGGCATCGACGCCCGGCACATCGCCCACCGTACTCAGGTCGATGCGCGTGATCCTGAACCCTGGCTCGAGTTGCTCGAGTCGGACCGCCGCCGCAGTGCGCAGGTCGCGCGGCGGGTTTCCTGATTCGCTCAGCAGGCTGGCGAGCGACATCGTGAAGCATCCGGCGTGCGCCGCCCCGATCAGCTCCTCCGGATTGGTCGATCGCTCGACGTCCTCCACCCGGGCGCGCAGGGTGAACGGACCTTCAAACGCGCCGCTGCCGACCGCGATTCTGCCTCCGCCATCCGGAACGGTGCCCTGCCAACTAGCCTGTGCCTTGCGGGTGCCACGGATGCCCAACTGCCCCTCCTGATCGTCGTGCTCAGGCCACCCGGCCCGCACACACAGCACCTACCGGTGAAGTTTGATTTTGTACTCTTGATCAAATCACTGTCGCTGTTGCTGCGCAACCCGGAGTTGCTTGTGATCTGGTTAGCGCACTGCGTAGCGAGGCCCGTATCCGGGCGCGACGTGGTGACGGCGGTACTCAGAGGAAGGAGCGGTCGATGGCCGAAGTGCTCAGCAAGACCAGCAACCTTGGTGGCGCACGCGAGCGCTTCTCGTCACTGCAGGGTGGGTTCGCCTTCTTCGACGCCCCCGGCGGCTCGCAGGTGCCCGATGAGGTCGGCGATGCGATCGCCCGGGCGCTGCGCGAGGCAAGCGCGAACCTCGGCGCGGTCTACGCGACGAGCCACCGGGTCAAGGAGATCCTGGAGCGGGCGGAGCGCAACGCGGCCCGATTCCTGGGCTGCGATCCACACGAGGTGATCTTCGGGCCGAACATGACCTCGCTCAACTTCATGCTGTCCCGGACCGCCGGCCGGGAATTTTCCCCTGGGGACGAGATCCTCGTCTCCTCGTTGGACCACGACGGTGGCGTGGCGCCGTGGCTGGAGCTGGCCCACGACAAGGACCTGGTGGTCAGCCACATCGAGCTGAAGCCTGACACGACGCTCGACTACGACGACCTTCGGCGGCGGCTGACCCCACGGGTGAAGGTCGTCGCGTTCGCCTGGGCGTCCAACGCGGTGGGCACGATCGTCGATGCGCAGCGCGTCTGTCAGATCGCCCACGAAGTCGGCGCCCTGGCCTGGATCGATGCCGTCCACTACGCCGCGCACGAGCCGATCGACGTGCGCCAGATCGGCGCCGACGTGCTGATCTGCTCGCCGTACAAGTTCTGCGGCCCGCATCTTGGCATTGCCTACGGCGCCGCTGAGATGCTTCAGACGTGGCGCCCGTACAAGGTGCGGCCGGCCCCGACGAGCCCGCTGTCGCGCCGCTTCGAAACGGGCACGCTTCCCTATGAGCTGCTGGCCGGGTTCAACGCGACGATCGACTACCTGCACTCGATCGGCGGCTTTGCCGCGATCGTCCCCTATGAGCGCGAGCTCGGCCAGCGCTTCCTGGACGGGATCTCCTCCGAGCCGGTCACGGTCTATGGACTACCCGGGATGGCGGGTCGAGTGCCGACGTTCCTGATCAACGTGGACGGGGTTGCCGCCAAGCAGGTGGTCGACCATCTCGCCGCGAACCAGATCGGGGTGTGGGCGCACGACTCGTGGTATTCGCTGAACCTGTACCAGCGCCTCGGCTACGCGCAGGACGCGATCCGGATCGGCTTCATTCACTACAACACAGCTGAGGAAGTGGACCGCCTGATCGCCGGACTGCACTCAGCGCGGACGGCCTGACCGCGGGCGGGCGCCCCGGGGGCCTCGCCCGAGTGGGAAGTACGCGGCAGGCCTGACTGCGGAGAAGGGCGGCGGCAAGAATGACTGCGGAGAAGGGCGCGCGGCAGGAGTGACTGCGGAGAAGGGCGCGCGGCAGGAATGACTGCGGGTGAGCGCGGCGGATCGTGTACTCGCCGTGCGAGGATTCACGTCCGCCACCCCGACCGCAGGAGAGACTATGCCGCTTCATCCGCAGGCGCAGGCGCTGCTCGCCGCCATCGAGGCCTCAGGTCTGCCGCCGTTGAACGAGCTCAGCGCCGCGGATGCGAGGGCGCAGGCCGCCGGCCTGACGGCATGGGTCGGCGCCGGTCCTGCGCTGCCCAAAGTCGAGGACTTCTCGATCCCCACCACGGCCGGCGAGATCGCCGCGCGGCCGTACTTGCCGGACGACCCGGCAGGCACGGTGCTTTGGCTGCACGGCGGCGGTTGGGTCATCTGTGACCTCGACAGCCACGACGCTATGTGTCGTCTGCTCGCCCGCAGCTCCGGCGCTCGGGTGATCGCGCTCGACTACCGGCTCGCCCCCGAGCATCCGTTCCCCGAGCCGCTCGAGGACTGCTGGGACGCGCTGCGCTGGGTCGGCGAGCAGCACGGCGACCGTCCGCTGGTCCTGGGCGGCGACAGCGCCGGAGGAAACCTGGCGGCGGTCTGCGCGCTCCGCGCACGTGATCAGGGCGGTCCCGATCTGGCTTTGCAGATCCTGGTCTATCCGGCGACCGATCTCGACATGACCCGGGCCTCGTACCGCCAGCACGGCAGCGGTCCAGAGACGTTCCTGACCATCCAGGAGATGGAGTGGTTCGGCAACCACTATTTCGGCGGCCAGGACCTGCGCGCCAACCCTGAGGCGGCGCCATTGCAGGCGGAGGATCTGTCAGGTCTGCCGCCGACGATCGTCGTGACCGCCGAGTACGACCCGCTGCTCGACGAGGGCCTCGCATACGCCGAACGGCTTCGAGCCGCCGGCGTGCCGGTGACCCACCATCACTACGCGGACATGATCCACGCGTTCTTCTCCTTGGTGAACCTACTCGAGCGCGGCAACGAGGCGGTCGAGCAGGTCGGGGCGGACGTCCGCGCCACCCTGGCGCGTCCGCGCGCGAACGCGTGAGCCCCTGGCGCGCGCGCGAATCTGGCGCGGAGCTCTGGCCCTCTGACCCCGGGACACTCAAGGGCTGCGGGAAACGCCGGAACGCTCAGCCGCTCGGTGGTCCCCCGCCGGCCTCGCGTTCGGCATCGAACAGCTCGACCAGCAGACTGCGGGCGTCCCACAGCCTCGGCATCTGACGCTGGGCGATCAGCTTGCCGAGCACCTGCACGGGAGTTCCCTGGGTACCGATTGTCTTCTCTCCCAGCGCCCGCACGACGATCGTGTAATGGCGAATGCGCCAGACCCAGATCCGCTCGTCCCAGTCCATCAGCAGCTCCGCGAGCTGGTGTAGCTGCTCGAACTCGCGCCCCCGGCGGTACAGCTCGGTCAGCTCGAGCCCCGCGCCCGCCAGCAGGCGGTCGAACGACACTGCGATCCGCTGGGTGACTCGCGGGATCCGACGGAAGCCCGGGGAGTCAAACCCGCTGCCGTGCCCGAGCACGACCCGAATCTGCTGGTATTCCCAGGGATCCATCTGGTTCAGCAGCTCGAGCTGGGTGGTGATGTATTGGATGCACAGAACCGAGCGGCGCAGCAGCCTGATCGCGGGTGCCGGCTCGTTGGCCTCCAGGTGGGCCGCAGCCTGATCGACCTCGGTCGTCGCGAGCTTGAGCCACAGCTCGGATGACTGGTGCACGGTCTGGAACAGCAGCTCGTCGTGATGCACGCGTTCCTCGGGCGTCTTCTGTAGCGACAGCAGCTCGTCGGTGTGCAGATAGCGCTCGTAGTCGCTCGCGCCGGCGCCCGGCAGCATTGGCGCGTGTAGGTCCGTCATCCCTAGCCTCCTCGTGGGTGCTCTCTGCCGCGGGGAGCGGTCAGGATCTCGGCCAGCTGGGCGAGGTTGATGTTGCCCCCGGAGACGATGCACACGACCTTGCCGGGCCCGGCGCGACCGGCCAGCGCCGCTGCGGGCGCGAGCGCACCGGCGCCCTCGGCGATCACCCGGACCTGCTCCGCCAGGGTGAGCACCGCCGCGGCGGCGTCGGCGATCGGCACCGCGAACGCCGCGTCGACCAACGGGGTCAGCCGGGGCCACATCGTGTCGAGCACGCGGCGGCTGCCTGAGCCGTCCACGAACGAGACCTCGTACGGAACCTCGGTCGGCTCGCCCGCCGCAAGCGCGGCGCAGAATGCGGCGCCGGTCTCCGGCTCCGCCGTGTAGATCTTCGTCCGCGGTGACAGCGCCTTGATCGCGCTAGCGATCCCGACCGTCAACCCACCGCCGCCGAACGGGATCACCACGGCGTCGGGGTCCGGCAGGTCCTCGAGGACTTCGAGCCCGATCGTGCCGTTGCCGGACATCACCGCCTCGTCCTGGACCGGATGCACGAACAGCCCGTCCACGCCGTCGATCCGGCTGGTGAGAATCGCCTGCCACCAGTCGTCGTAGGGCATCGGCATCACCCGCCCCCCCAGCCGCTCGATCGCCTTGACCTTCGCTTCCGGAGCGTGCTCAGGGACCGCGATCGTCGCCTGCAGGCCCAACTCGCGCGCGACCCACGCGACCCCTTGCGCCATGTTGCCGGCGCTCGCGGTAAGCAGTCCCTGCTTGAGCGAATCGGGCGGCGCGCTGCGGATCGCGTTCGCCGCGCCGCGAATCTTGAACGAGTTGATCGGCTGCAGCGTCTCCAGCTTGAGGTAGATCTCGGCCGGCGCGTCATCGATGCGCAGCCGGACCAGCGGCGTGCGCACCGCCACATCGGCGATCCGCTCGCGCGCGGCTTCGATCGCTTCCAGCGTGATCAAAGCTGGACCTCAGTGCCGCGCCCAAGCCCTCGCCCCGCGGCCACCGCATGCTCGGGGACCGCCAGCGCGATCACAGCTCGACCTCGGTGCCGAGCCCCAGCCCCCGCGCCGCGGCCACCGCATGCTCGGGGACCGCCAGCGCGATCACAGCTCGACCTCGGTGCCGAGCCCCAGCCCCCGCGCCGCGGCCACCGCACGCTCGGCGGCGGCCAGGTCCTCGACCGCGAGCCCGAGTGAGCGGAACAGCGTCAGCTCGGTCTGATCCTGGCGGCCTGGTCGGGCACCGACGAGCACCTCCCCCAGTTCGCCCCGCACGTGGTCCTCGCCTTCGATCGCCCCCTGCTCGAGCGCCAGGCGGAACTCGCCCGCCTCGTTGCGCAGCGATTCGCGGCTGTCACAGAACAGCGCGCTGGCCGCGACCGTCTCGACGTCGATCTCCCGCGCAATCGGGGTGCTGGCGCCGACCGCATTGACGTGCGTGCCGGGGGCCAGCCATTCGCGCCGCAGCACGGGCTCGCGGGAGCTGGTGCTCGTGACCACGACATCGGCTCCAGTGACGGCGTCCTGCACGCTCATGGCTACAGTCACCTTTGGGCCGCCGGCGGGTGCGCGCGCAACCAGCCGACGCGCATGCGCCTCGGTCGGCGCGTACACCCGAACGGTCTCGAAATCGCGCACGCCGAGCAGCGCGTCAAGATGGGACTTGGCCTGAACGCCGGCGCCGAGGATCGCCAACACCCGCGCGTCCTCGCGAGCGAGCAGCCGCGTGGCCACCGCCGTCACCGCGGCGGTGCGGATCTCGGTTATCGCCGAGGCATCAAGGATCGCGGTCGGCACACCGGTCTCGCCGTCGAACAGGGTCACGATCCCCTGGTGCGCATCAAGGCCGCGCGCCGGGTTGGCCGGTATCACGCAGATCGCCTTGAGCGCAAAGCTCGCCCGCCTCCCGTCGCGCGCCTGACGCCAGCCGGGCATCAGTCCCATGAACCCCACCGCGCCGGGCGGCATCATCACCGAGCGCAGCGGCATGAACGCCTCCCCTCTGGCGTGCGCGGCGAGCACCTCGGCCATCGCCCCGGCGCACTCCCCCGGCGGCAGCGCCGCGAGCACGTCGTCGTGGCTGAGCACCAGGACGCGCATCAGCTGAACCGCCCTTCCAGCTGCGCGCGCTCGTCGTCGTCGAACGGGCGCCGGAGCGCCTCGCGCACCGGCTCCAGATGCTCGGGGCGGCCGGGCCCAACGACGATCTGAGCCACGCGATCGTCGGCCAGCAGCCACGCCAGCGCGACGCCGGCGATCGACATCTCGCGCTCGGTCGCGAACCCCTGCAGCCTCTCGAGCGCGTCGAAGGTTTGGTCCGCGACCAGCGCCTGGTAGGGCTCGGGCCGCTGGGTCATCCGTGAACCGTCGGGATACGGCTCTCCGCGCCGGTACTTTCCGGTCAACCATCCCCCCGACAGCGGACTGAACGCGAGATAGGCGAGCTGACGTTCCGCGCACAGCGGCAGCACGGCCCGGTCGTCATCGCGCTCCAGTAGCGAGTGGGCGTTCTGCACGGCCACCGGCTCGCCGGTGACCAGCGCCTGTTCGAGTTGCGCCGCGTCGAAGTTGCTCACGCCATAGGCGCGGAGCTTGCCGGCCGCCTTGAGCTGATCGAACGCGTGTGAGGTCTGTAGCAGCGGAACCGCTTCGTCGTACTCGTGGGCGAGATACAGGTCGGCGTGGTCGACACCGAGTCGCGCGAGGCTCGCGTCGAGCTGGCGGACGATCCGCTCGGGCCTAAGGCCCTGGTCGGCGCCGGCACTCATCGGGTTGTAGGTCTTCGTCGTCAACATCGGCCGGACTCCGCGCGAGCGCATCCACGCGCCCACCATCTGCTCACTGCGCCCGCCACCGTAAGCATCGGCGGTGTCGAAGTGCGTGATCCCCATCGCCCAGGCGGCGTCCATCAGCTCGCGCGCCTGGGCTTCGCCGAGCCCCTGCCCAAAGAACGCGACAGCCGAGCCCACCCCACCAAAGTTGCCGCACCCAAGGGCAATCCGGGGGATCGTCAGTCCATCGCGACCGAAGCTCCGGCGCTCGATCTCCAGCGTCTCGGCCATCAGTCAAACGCTCCGCCCACAAACATAATTCAATATTTGATCAAACGAGGTTGGGCGCGCGCAAGTCCAACCGCGATCCGGACCGGTGCACGGCGGATTCGGGTGCCCGACCGGTCCGGGTGCCCGACGAGTCCGGATGGCCGAGGGGCTCGGGTCCAGGTACCCCACGAGTCCGGCGCCCCCACGTGCCTCGTCAGTCACGCTCTCCCCAGCCGCCGTTTCGCCCGCTCCCCTCACCCGTGAGGAGCCCTCCGCCGGCGCCTCCCGGACGGACCCCTCGGTATGAGACCATCCGCCGCGACCAACGAGTCACCGCGCGCCGGGGCTCGCCGGACACGCGTCCTCGTAGCCCTCGGACAGCGAGTCACCGCGCTCCCCACCGAGGAACGCTCAGCCGACGACAGTCTCGACAGTCTCGATCGGCTCGAGCTGCGAGATCTCGGCGCGGCGCTCCTCCCAGTGCGGTGGGATGCACATATGCGTGCCCAGCTCATCCTCTGACTCGTCGATCAGGAACCCCTCGGGCGTCGAGTAGGCGAGCTCGATCAGCGCCCCGCCGGGGCTGCGCATGTAGACCGAGTAGAAGTAGCCGCGATCCTTGACGTCGGAGACATCGGTGAAGCCGAGGCCGACGATCCAGTCCTTGACCGCCGCCTGGTTCTCGGCGGTGACCGCATCCAGCGCATGGTGATGGATCGTTCCCTCGCCGAACTGCCACGTGCCCTGGGGTAGATCGGGCTCTTCCACCAGTTCGAGCATCCGACCATTCCCGTGCTCATCGCCGATCTGGAATTGATGGAACTTGCCCTCGGAGCGCAGCAGCGCTCCCCCAAGCGCCTCGGTGATGAAGAACGACATCGGCGCGGGCTCGCGGACCGAGGTCGTCGTGCCGTATGCGCCGCGAATCGCGTCCTGCGCGCTGACCGTGCCCTCGTACGGCTCTCGGGGATCGGGCTCGGGGTCGCCGACCAGCGTGTAATCGATCCCACAGGGATGCTTGAAGTTCAGCCGCTCGGTCCCGAACAGCTCGTCCCGCCGGTGCTCCACCCCGAACTCCTTCAGGCGGTCGGACCAGAAACCGATCGAGTCAGCGGGCACTGACAGGTCGAGAATCTTGAGTTGATTGGTCCCACGCTTGCCCATCCAGCCGGCCTGGCGATACGGGAACGCGGTCAACAGAGTGCTCGCATCGCCGAGCCGGTTGCCGTAGTAAAGGTGGTAGATCGGGATCTCACCGTCGAACAGCACTGTCTTCTTGACGCTCTTCAGCCCAAGCAACCTGACGTGGAAGTCGTAGTCCTCCTGAGCACCGCCGACGCAGAACGTCAGGTGATGGGTGCCGCGAATAAAGCCCCGATTGGCCATGGTTGCTGCTCCTCGCCTCGATACTTGCCCGTCGCGGTGATCGTACTTGAGCCCGCAATCGGCGGCCGGGCCTTGGGTAGGAGTCTTGGACCGCCGTGATTCGCCGTTCAACCCTGACGCGGCGTGCCCGGCGAGCGCAGCCAGTCCGCGAACCGCCCTCCCGGGACGACCGAGAGTCGGTGTTGCAGCGCCAGGTCTCCAATCAGCGCCAGCAGCTGCTGCACCCCCGCGAGCCACGCATCCTCGAGGGTCAGGAATGGGTGCAGAATCAGTGTCCGCTGTCCCCCGTGCGCGGTCAGCGCGTTGAGCTCTCCGGCGAATTGGTCGGCCAGCCGTCCGGGCTCCAGGGCTTTGGCGCGATCGCCATTTCGGACGCGCAGATCGGCGAACCGGGGCATCAGGTGGTAGGCGTCGACCAACTCCCACTCGAACGGCACGTAGGCCAGCCGATCGCGTACCTCGGTCGGGCCGCCGGCCGGCGAGCACCAACTGATACCGGTCTCGCGCATCAGCGCTGCGGAGCTTTCGAGCAGCGAACCGCCGGGCGGCCGAAAGCCGCCCACGTCCACCCCAAGGCTCCGGAACGCGTGCATCCCACTGGTCAGCGCGCCGCGCTCGCGCTGCGCCGAGAGCTGCCCCCACGACTCGTGGCGCCACCCGTGGTGGCCGAGCTCGTGCCCACGTCGGGCGATCTCGAGCAGCGCCTCGGGATACAGCTCGCAGTTGATCGCCTCGACGAAGAACGTGGCGGTCAACTGGTTGGCGTCGAGCTCGTCGAGCAGCCTCGGCAGCGCCACATGCACCGACGGGTCGCGGCCAAGCGGCTCGCCCGCGGGCCAAGTGCCGCGCTCGAGCTGGGAGGCCTCACCCAGGTTGTCGAACGTCAGCACCAGCGTGCTCGGCGAGCAGTCAATTGTACGACGATCATCGGACATCTGATGCTACGATGTTCGACAGTCATCGTACCAAGGAGGTGGCCGAACCCATGACGCCAACCACCCCGAAGCTCGCACCAACCCATCTACGGGCAACGCTCCTGCTGTCGTGCCTGGCGCAGTTCATGGTCATCCTCGACGTCTCGGTGGTCAACGTCGCGCTCCCCGCGATCCGCGGCGGATTGCACTTCTCCGAACAGGACCTGCAATGGGTCGTCAACGCATACACGGTCACGTTCGCGGGGTTCCTCCTGCTCGGCGGTCGCGCCGCCGACCTGCTCGGTCGCCGGCGCGTGTTCGTCAGCGGTCTGGTGCTATTCGCCGTCGCCTCGCTGGCCGGAGGATTGGCCGACAGCCAGGGGCTGCTGATCGCCGCCCGCGCGATTCAAGGTCTCGGTGGCGCGGTAATCGCGCCCGCATCGCTGTCGATCCTCACCACCACGTTCGCCGAGGGCCCCGCGCGCAACCGAGCGGTGGGGATCTGGGGCGCGATGGGCGGCGCCGGTGGCGCCGCTGGAGTGCTGCTCGGCGGTGTGCTGACCGACCTGCTCGGCTGGCGCTGGATCTTGTTCATCAACGTGCCGATCGGCCTCGCCGCGGCATTTCTCGCGCACCGCTTGATCGCCGAGCACCGCAGCCCGGAGCGAACCCGCAACTTCGACCTCAGCGGCGCCCTGGCGGCGACGATCGGCCTGTCGCTGCTGGTGCTGGGGATCGTCCGGACCGACGTGACCGGCTGGGGCTCGCCCGAGACCCTGGGGCTGATCACCGTGGGCATCGTGCTGCTGATCGCGTTCGTGGCGATCGAGGGCAAGCTGGCCAAGGCGCCGTTGATGCCGCTGCGGATCTTCGCCTCGCGGACGCTCAGTTCGTCGAACATCATCGTCCTGCTGTTCGGCGGAGCCACATTCGGGATGTGGTTCTTCGTCTCGCTCTACCTTCAACAGGTGCTCGGCTATTCGCCGATCAAGGCGGGACTGACGTTCCTGCCGATGACTCTGTGCATCGTCGCCGGTTCGACGATGGCCTCACGGCTGGTGATCCGGTTCGGCGCCAAGGCGCTGTTGGTGACCGGCATGCTGCTGCAGACGGTCGGCCTGCTGCTGTTCACTCAGGTGTCGGTCAACGGCACCTACCTCGGCACGATTCTCGCGCCGTCGCTGCTGGTCGCGATCGGGCTGGGATTGGCGCTCGTGCCCGCGACGATCTCCGCGGTGGCGGGGGTCGCCCCGAAGGAGGCCGGTCTGGCGTCAGGGCTGGTGAACACTTCACGCTTGGTTGGCGGGGCGCTGGGGCTGGCGATCCTGGCGGCCGTCGCGACCGCCCGCACCGATAGCGATCTGCACCACGCCGCCGGCGGTGGTGTTCTCGCCGTACACGTGGCCCTGACCAACGGCTTCCAACTCGCGTTCGGCGTCGCGGCTGGATTCGCGTTCGTCGGCGGCGTCGTCGCGTTGGTCGGCCTGCCGCGGATTCCCATCCGCACACCCGGTCGCCAGCCGCAGGCCGCGCCGGTCAAGACCTCCGCCTGATAACGCCCGTGGCTCGCTGTTTTGTCACTCGCCAACTCCCGGGCCGCGCGCTTGCCCGGCTCCACTCCGCCCACCAGGTCGAGGTCTGGCCTGAGCGCCTGCCGCCCAGCTATGACGAGCTCACGCGCCACGCGGCCGGCGCCGAGGGCCTGCTGACGCTGCTGACCGACCGAGTCGACGCGCAGCTGATCGACGGCGCTACGGAGCTGAGGGCGATCTCCAACTACGCGGTCGGCTATGACAATGTCGACGTCATCGCAGCCACGGCTCGCGGGATCCCGGTCGGCAACACGCCGGACGTGTTGACCGACGCGACCGCCGACCTTGCCTTCGCGCTGTTGCTGGCGGCCGCCCGGAGGCTTCCGCAGGCGATCGAAGCGGTCAACGCCGGTGACTGGCGGACCTGGGAGCCGGGGCGGTTTCTGGGCTACGAGGTCCATGGCGCCACGCTGGGAATCGTTGGCCTTGGACGGATCGGCAGCGCGGTCGCCAAACGGGCCGAGGGCTTCGAGATGTCGGTTCTGCACACCGGTGGGGCGGGCGAGGTGCCCCTGGAACGGCTCCTGCGTGAGGCGGATTTCGTCTCGCTGCATTGTCCGCTGACTCGGGCGACCCACCACCTGATCGATGCCGCAGCGCTGTCGAGCATGCGCCCAAGCTCAATCCTGATCAACACCGCCCGCGGTCCGATCATCGACCAGGAGGCGCTGCACCGGGCGCTGAGCGACGGCACGATCGCCGGTGCGGCGCTCGACGTCACCGACCCCGAGCCGCTTCCGGCCGGGCACCCCCTGCTGAGCGCGCCGAACCTGATCATCGCCCCGCACATCGGGTCGGCAACTCACGCCGCTCGAGAGCGGATGACGGAGCTCGCGGTCGAGAACCTGCTGGCCGGACTCGAGGGGGCACCGATGCCCCACCAGGTCAACTGAGTGCTCGCCACCGGAGATCGCTGAACACGATGCGCGTCGCGGTGGTCGACATCGGGACCAACTCGACGCGGCTGATGATCGCCGATGTCGCCGGCGGGGCGATCACGGCCGAGCTCGAGCGGTTGACCAACGTCACCCGCCTGGGTGCGGGCGTGGACGGCGACGGCCGGCTGCGCGAGGACGCGATGCAACGCGTGTACGCGACGCTCGACGGCTACCGGGCGCTGATCGAGCGCCACCGAACCGACGTCGCGCTCGCGATTCTCACCAGCGCCGTGCGCGACGCGACCAACGGAGCCGACTTTGCCCGGGCCGTCGGCGCCCGCTACGCACTGGAGCCGCACGTGCTCTCGGGGGACCAGGAGGCGCGGCTGACGTTTCTCGGCGCGACCAGCGAGCGCGACCCCGACGACCGTACCCCAACGCTGGTGGCCGACATCGGCGGTGGTTCCACCGAGCTCGTGACCGGCACCGGAAGGCGGGCAGGCTTTCACGTCTCGACCCAGGCCGGTGTCGTTCGGCAGACCGAGCGTCACCTCCACACAGACCCTCCCAACCAAGCCGAGCTCGACGAGCTGGCCGACGATGTCCGATCGATCCTCAGCGACGCCGTGCCCGACGAACGGCGCGAAGGCATCCGCCAGGCGATCGCGGTCGCCGGCACGGCGACCTCGCTGGCGGCGATCGATCAGCAGCTGGAGCCCTACGACCCTGACCGAGTCCATGGCTATCGCCTGCGGGCGGAGCGCTGCCAGCAGATCCTCGCCCGGCTGGCCGGGCTGTCGCTCGAGCAGCGCCGCCAGGTGCCGGGCCTTCACCCCGATCGCGCCGCCACGATCGTGGCCGGAGCGGTGATTCTGGTGCAGATTCTGATGCTGTTCGACCTCGACCAGGTCGAAGTCTCAGAGCACGACATTCTGCGGGGTGCGGCGCTCCAAACCGACTCATCCCTACATCAACCTACTAACACCTTCTAATACATCCGTTTACTCACCGGCTTAACATTCCTACGCGAATGTACGATTGCCGTCTGGACGCCCAGCATCCATGATCGTCGTGGGGTAAGGAACGCTTAGCGATCCGAGCCCTGACATAGGTTCGAGCGAAGCCGCAGACATCGGCGCCTCCCGCCGCTCGAGCCACTCTAACCGGCTCAATCTGGCACGTACCCCTGCCCGTTCCGATTGAGCCAACCTGGATCGGAAGCCGCCCGCTGAAAATGTGGGCGGTTTTCGTTTCAGGCCAGGTTGGTCCTGCGCGGGTAGGCCACGCTCGCGTCCGTGAGCACGTTCACGAGTGCCGGCCTCCCCGCGGCAAACGCACGCTCGAGCGCGGGCCGCAGCTCAGCCGGCTCGCGCACCAGCTCGCCGTGCCCGCCTAGCGCCTGCACAACCTGGTCGTAGCGGGTGCCGGGGCGCAGGTCGGCGGCGACCGAGTACCCGTAGAGCGCCTCCATCGGATGCTTCTCCAGCGCCCAGATACCGTTGTTGCCGATCACGGCAACAACCTCGACCCCGTGCCGTGCGAGCGTGTCGAACTCCATCCCGGAAAAGCCGAACGCACCGTCACCGAGCAGCAGCACGACCTGGCGCGCGGGGTGCGCGAGCTTGGCCGCGAGCGCGTACCCCGGCCCTGACCCCAGGCACCCAAACGGGCCCGGGTCAAGCCAGCAGCCGGGTTGGTAGGAATCAATCATGCGCCCCGCAAACGACACGAAGTCGCCCCCGTCGCCGACCACGATCGCGTCGCGATCGAGCATTTGGGCGAGCTCGGCGTAGACCCGCATCGGGTGCAGCGGCGCCCGCGGATCCGACAGCTCAGGCGCTTCGGCCCGCCGCTTCTCGCTCTCGATCTCGCGCAACGAGGCGATCCAGGACTCGCGATCGATACCCGTGCCGCCGGCATCACCGCGTAGCGCATCGAGGGTCGCGGGAAGCGCGCCGTAGCACTCGCCGGCCACCGGGCGGGGGTGGCCGCGCAGGGGCTCGGCCGCGTCGATCGCCACGATCTGCGCGTCCGCGCCAAACGCCGCGCCGAACCCAAGCCGGAAGTCGAGCGGTACGCCGATCACCAGCGCCACATCCGCCTGGTGCAGCGCCGCGCTACGCGCACGGGAGAAGAACAACTCGTGGTCGGCGGGCACACACCCGCGGGCCAGACCGTTGAGAAACACGGGGATCCGAAGCTCCTGCGCGAGCGCGCGCAGCTCCGACTCCCCCCGCCCCCAGTACAGCCCGGTCCCAGCCATGATCACGGGGCGCTCGGCGTCGCGCAGCAACGCCGCGGCCCGGTCGACCGCGCTCGCGTCGGCGGCCGGCCCGCGCCAGGGCTCCGGCAGCGGCGTCGGGGGGCGGGACTCGACGGCCTCCATGAACACGTGGTCCAGCGGGAAGTCGAGGAACACGGGGCCCGGATGCGGTGTGAGCGCCGCGTGCATAGCCCGGTCAAGCAGAGCCGGGATCTCGGCAGTCGACTCGGAGGTCGCGGCGAGCTTGACCAGCGGTGCC
>Ga0209839_10001013_pt1 | contig 14420 bp, 13 predicted proteins | sample OrgsoiDNA2013050_FD_185800 | JGI IMG/M metagenome (GOLD analysis project Ga0209839, IMG submission 185800) | Permafrost soil microbial communities from the Arctic, to analyse light accelerated degradation of dissolved organic matter (DOM) -... | ecosystem: Environmental > Terrestrial > Soil >... | reverse complement strand
CGGGATCTGCTGGGCCGGCTCTCCCGGCGGGACCTCAGCGACGCCGCGTTCGGCTTCGGCACCAGCGCCATGATCGATCTGGGCTACTCCACCGTCCGGGCGACCCGGATCACCTATGTGGGCGAGCTGGGCTGGGAACTGCAGGTCCCGGCCGAGTTCGCCGTTGGGGTTTATGAGGACCTCATGTCCGCCGGTGCCGATCTCGGCGTGCTGAACGCGGGCTACTACGCGATCGAGTCGCTGCGGCTGGAGAAGGGTTACCGCGCCTTCGGCCGCGAGCTCACCCCCGACTACAACCCGGTGGAGGCGGGCCTGCAGTTTGCCTGCAAGCTCGGCACGGGCGTCAGCTTCCTCGGCCGGGAGGCCGTCGAGAAGGCGACGGCGGCGGGCCCGCGCCGCCGGCTGGTCTCGCTGGTCCTCGGCGATCCCGACGCGGCGATGTGGGGCGGCGAGCTGATCCTGCGCGATGGCATGCCGGTCGGCCAGGTGACCTCGGCGGCCTGGGGCGAGACGCTCGGCGCGGCGGTCGGGCTGGGCTATATCCGGGACCCGGCCGGCGACCCGGTCACGGCCGCCTTCATCGCGGCAGGGACGACCTACGAGGTCAACGTCGGCGGTCAGCTCGTGGCCGCGGCGGCGGGACTGCGGCCGCCGTACGACCCGGCCGGTATCCGGGTCAGGGCCGGGTAAGGGCCGGGTGTGGCCGGCCGAGGGCCGCGCCGGGGATTCCCAGCTCGGCACGCAGCAGGTCAGCTAGGAGCGCATCAATGACGATCAGCGTCTTCGATCTGTTCAAGGTCGGTATCGGCCCGTCCAGCTCGCATACCGTCGGCCCGATGCGGGCCGCCGCCCTGTTCGCCCGCTCCCTGGCCGATGACGGGCTGCTCGAAGCCGTCGCTGGCGTGCGCGTGGAGCTGTTCGGCTCGCTCGGCGCGACCGGGCACGGCCACGGCAGCGTCAAGGCCGTCGTCCTCGGCCTGTCCGGCGAGCGGCCGGAGCTGGTAGATCCGGCCGCCGCCCAGCCGCTGGTCGACGCGGTCCGCGCCAGCGGCGTCCTGCCGCTGCCCGGCACCGGCGGGATCGCCTTCGACGTCGCCGAGGACGTGATCCTGCACCGGCGTAAGCGGCTGCCGTTCCACTCCAACGCGATGCGGTTCGCCGCGCTCGACGCGGCCGGCCAGGAACTGAGCGCCCGGACCTACTACTCGGTCGGCGGCGGCTTCGTGCTCGGCGAGGACGAGGCGGGCCAGCCGAAGATCGTCCCCGACATGACGCCAGTGCCCTACCCGTTCAGCACCGGTGGCGAGCTGCTGGCGCACACGACGGCCACCGGCCTGCCCATGAGCGAGGTCATGCTCGCCAACGAGCTGGTCCGCCGGGACAAGGCGCAGGTGCGCGAGGGACTGCTGCACATCTGGGCGGTGATGCAGGAGTGCGTCGCGCGCGGCTGCGCGGCGCAGGGGGTGCTGCCGGGTGGCATGAAGGTTCGCCGCCGCGCCCGCGATCTGCGCGAGACCCTGGAGCGGGCCGGCAACACCGGCGACCCGCTGCATGCGATGGAGTGGATCACCGTCTACGCGCTCGCCGTTAACGAGGAGAACGCGGCCGGCGGCCGGGTCGTCACCGCCCCCACCAACGGCGCCGCGGGGATCATCCCAGCGGTCCTGCACTACTACACCCGGTTCGTGCCCGGTGCCGACGATGACGGTGTGGTGCGCTTCCTGCTGACGGCGGGCGCCATCGGGGTGCTGTTCAAGGAGGGCGCCTCCATCTCCGGGGCCGAGGTGGGCTGCCAGGGCGAGGTCGGGTCGGCCTGCTCGATGGCGTCGGGGGCGCTGGCCGAGGTCATCGGCGGGACGCCCGAGCAAGTGGAGAACGCGGCGGAGATCGGCATCGAGCACAATCTCGGCCTGACCTGCGATCCGGTCGGCGGCCTCGTGCAGATCCCGTGCATCGAGCGCAACGCGATCGCGTCGGTGAAGGCGATCACCGCGGCCCGGATGGCCGTGCGCGGCGACGGCGAGCACAAGGTTTCGCTGGACAAGGCGATCAAGACCATGCGCGAGACCGGCGCCGACATGAAGGATAAGTACAAGGAGACGGCCCGCGGCGGGCTGGCGCTCAACGTCGTCGAGTGCTGAGTCGAAGGAGGAGCGCGCAGCGTGATGGGGCGGGACGGCCAGCCGTCGGGCGGGCGCGCTCTGCTGCGGCAGCGGGCCGGCGGCCACCAGCGGGTCACCAACGTCGAGCTGTTCTTCGACCTCGTCTACGTGTTCGCGGTCACCCAGCTCTCCCATTACCTGTTGAGCAACCTGACCGTGGCAGGCGCGCTGCAGGCTGGCCTGTTGCTGGTGATGGTGTGGCTGCTGTGGGTCTACACCACCTGGGTGACCAACTGGCTGGATCCGGAGCGGATTGCGGTCCGGCTGCTGCTGCTCGGCCTGATGCTGGTCAGCCTCGTCATGTCGGCCGGGCTGCCGCAGGCCTTCGGCGACGGCGGCCTGCTGGTCGGCGGCGCGTATGCCGTCATGCAGGTCGGCCGCAGCAGCTTCGCGGTCTGGGCGCTGCGCGGTGCCGCTCAGTATCGCAACTTCCAGCGCATCCTGTGCTGGTGCTGCGTCAGCGGCGCGCTCGCGGTGGCCGGCGGACTGGCCGGCGGGGCGGCCCGGGAGGTGCTCTGGCTCGCCGCCGTCGGCACCGACCTGCTCGGCGGCGCGGTCGGCTTTCTCGTTCCCGGCCTGGGCCGGTCCAGCACGCAGGAGTGGGACATCGAGGGCGGCCATTTCGCGGAGCGATGCCAGGCCTTCATCCTTATCGCCCTGGGCGAGTCCCTCGTGGTGATCGGGGCCACGCTGGCCGGGCTATTGCGCGGCCCGCTGGTCGGCCCGCACGCTGACGTGGCGCCGACCGTCGTGGCCTTCGTTATCGCGTTTGTCGGCAGCGCCGGCTTGTGGTGGCTGTACTTCGACCGCAGCGCGGAGGCGGCCGCGCAGACCATCGCCAGCTCCGCCGACCCCGGCCGTCTGGGCCGGTCCGCCTATCACCTCATCCATCCCGTCATGGTGGCCGGGATCATCGTGGTGGCCGCGGCCGACGAGATCGTGGTGTCGGATCCCACGGCGGCGGCCAGAGCAGCGACGTCATGGCTGATCCTCGGCGGCACGGGCCTGTATATCGCGGGCCACGGCGCCTTCAAGGCCGTGGTGTGGCGGCGGGTCACCTGGCCCCGCATCGCGGCGCTGGTCGTCCTCGCGCTGCTCGGCCTGGTCGCGCCGCACGTGTCGGTGCTGATCCTGGCCGGGTGTGCGGCGGTGGTCGTGGTGGCGGTCGCCGCCGCCGATTACGTCACCGCGGACGGCGCGGGGGCGGCGGCGGCGGCGGAGGAGGAGGAGGAGGAGGAGGCGAGGGCGGCGGGCGCGGGGGCGGATAACGAGCTTGGGTAAACCGCTGGCCATCCCCGGCATGGCGGCGGCCAAGAGCCGGCCATGAGTTCGCCCTCGCCAGGTGTCTGGTGGTATTCGGCACCGCGATCGGGGAATAATCCCAGCTAGCCGAGCTCGGCGGGGGATTTCGGTCAGGACTTCCGGCCGCCTTGGCGAATGGTCCACGGACGGGCGGCAACGTCGTTACGATCGGGACGTCGCCATATCGCGCTCGCGCCACTCGCTTGAGCCAGGCGGCTGGGATTTCCGTTTAGTTGTTTGACAACCATCTTCATCGAGTCATGCCCGGCCCCGGCGTGGTCGTGGCGCAAGACGGGAGACAGTCACCCATGACCGAAGTGCTGCACGGGCCGACCGGGCCTGGCACCGTGGTGCTCGACATCGGACCCGGCGTCGGGGCGCTTATCCTGCACACGCCGCGGGAACTCGCCGGACACGAGATCGAGATCAGCCCGGCCGGGGCCCAGGGCGCGCGGCGCAGCCACGCCCAGGTCCGCGAGCGGCCGGTCGATAGCGGTACCGGATATGCCGCGATCTACTCCGGCCTGCCCGCCGGCCGCTACACCATCTGGCGCGACCGGGCCACGGCCGCCGGCACGGTCATGATCCCGGGCGGCAAGGTCTCCCGGTTCGACTGGCGCTAGCGAGCTTCCCGCCGGGCCGGGCCGCGGCGGACCAGGCCGAGTCGGCCGCCCGAGATCCGGGGAGAGCCCCGGCCGCGCGGGCGCGCCGAAATCCCGGTAAGCTGGGGCAGCCCCCGCGCTGGGACAGGGGTTCTGGCCGCCCGCCTGCGCCAGAACCCGGTTTTCAGTAGCGGGTCAGCGCGGCGGAGTAGCTCAGTCAGGCAGAGCAAGCGGCTCATAATCGCTGTGTCGCCGGTTCAAGTCCGGCCTCCGCTACGAACCTGTCGGCAACCGGGGACGCCTCCGGGTGGCGGCAGGGCGCGCGGGCCCCTGAGCAGTTCCCCCTGAGGTTCTGTCGGGAATAAGCTCAGCCGGTCAGCGCGCTCCACTGGCCGAAACCTGTCCGTTCGACAGACCTGTCCGTTCGAAAGAAAGGCACTCCCTCGTGGCTGCCACAGATGTCAGACCCAAGATCACGCTGGCCTGCCAGGAGTGCAAGCACCGCAACTACATCACGCGGAAGAACCGGCGTAACGACCCGGATCGGCTTGACCTGAGCAAGTACTGCCCGAACTGCCGTAAGCACCAGCCGCACCGCGAGACCCGGTAACACCCCCACACCGGGGGGTAACGCGACACATCGGGGGGGTAACCCCCGGACCTCCACACCGGGGGGTAACCCCCGGACCTCCACACCGGGGGGTAACCCCCGGACCCCCAGACCGGGGGGCTTCGCCCCCCGGACCCCCTTGTCGTCCGCTCGGGCCGGCTTTGCCGGCCGTCGCGGACGACATTCCTGGTGGCTCGCCTTGCGGCATGGGGGGCTGCGGGTGGCGTGATCAATCTTGGGTGGGAGCCGTATGGCTATTAATCGTGAGTATGTTGGGCGGGCCTACCCGGCTACCGAGCCGTATGAGGTTAGTCGGGTCAAGATCGCTGAGTTCGCCGATGCGATCGGGGACCCGAATCCCGTGTATCGGGACGTCGCGGCGGCGCGGGCGGCTGGGCATGCTGATGTGATCGCGCCGCCGACGTTTGCGATCGTGATCAGCATGGCGGGCAGCGGTGGCGCCATCGCCGATCCGGGCCTGGGCCTGAACTACGCGCTGGTGGTCCACGGGGAGCAGCGTTTCGAGTACTCCCGGCCGATCGCAGCCGGCGATGTCGTCACCGCGCAGGCGACCATCAGCGACATCCGGGCCGTCGGCACGCTGTCCATGCTGACCACCAGTACCGAGATCCGCACGGTGGCGGGCGAGCACGTGTGTACGGCCCTGTCCACCCTGGTCGAGCGAGGGAGTAGCGGTGAGTGATCAGGTCAATTACGAGGACGTCGAGGTCGGCGCCGAGATTCCGGCCGTCAGTTACCCGGCCACCCGGCTCAGCCTGGTCAAGTACTGCGGCGCCTCCGGCGACTTCAACGTCATCCACTGGAACGAGCGGATCGCCCGGTCAGTGGGCCTGCCCAATGTGATCGCCCACGGCATGTTCACCATGGCGCAGGCCGGCCGCTTTGTCACCGACTGGGCCGGACCCGGCGCGACCGTGGCCGAGTTCGGCGTCCGGTTCTCCGCCCCGGTCGTGGTTCCCGACGACGACGCTGGCGCGGAGATCGAGGTCACGGGCAAGGTCGAGGAGAAACTCGGCGATAACCGCGTCGCGCTGGCGCTGACGGCACGGTCGGCCGGCATCAAGGTGCTGGCGCGGGCCCGCGCCATAGTCAAGCTGCCCTGACGGACACGGAGTCACTCGAGAACCCGCCTGGTAATGGACGCCGGCTTGCGCCCGGCGAGGATCCAGCCGGTGAGGGCAGCGGCGGCGGGAACGCCCGGGACCGTGATGACGAGGTAAAGGACGGGCACCCGGCTCAGGTCGCTGAGGTCGCTGAGGTGCCCGGCGGCGAGCGCGAGGTAGGCGGCGGCTGCGCCGAGCAGCGCGCCGAGCAGAGCAAGGGCGCCGGCGGTGGTGGCAGCGAGCATGCGCCTGGTGGCTGCGGTGGCTCCGGAGGCCGTCAGAGTGCCCAGGTCGCCAGCGGCCTCGGTGCGGATCAGCCCGACGGTCATCGCGAGGACGCCAAGGGCGAGCAGCGCCCCGGCAGCCGTTGCCGCGCCGCTGATCGCGGCCAGCGTGGCCTGACTGTTCCGCGCTTCGATGATCAGCCCCGCCTTCGCGGCCACGTCCCGTGCAGCTGCGAGCTGAGCGGCCGTAACGGGCTGGTCAGACCGGATGAGCCAGCCGGACTGTAGCTGTGTCCAGCCGCGTCGGCGCAGGCCGCCCAGGGTCACCAGCGACGTGGGCTGGGAGGTGTAGTCCGGGGCCCGGATCCGCTGCACGTGAGTGACGTCCGCGAAGGTGGAGGGAGTCGTGACCACAAGCTGCCCCGCGTGGCTGGTGAGGAAGTCGGTGGCCGGGGCGATCGTGGCCGGGCTGATGCCGAGGTAGGCGAGCACGGCTGGCGTGGCGACATAGAGGGGAATGGTGCTGTAGGTCCCTCCCCGGCCCTGGGCGCCCTGCTTCTGCGGGGCGCCCAGGGCAGCTGGCAGCTGGCCTCCGGCACTGCCCTGGCTGGCGGGCTGCGGCTTGTCGGCCGGGTTGACCGACATATCGAGGGCAATCACGTCATGCCGACGCAGCGGACCGGCGATCTGCCGCACCGCGGCGGCTAGGACGCTCAGCTGTGCGGGCGTTCGGAGGGGGATGACCGGGCCATCCGGGCCAGCTGGCGGGCCGGCCCAGACCAGGATCTGGGTGGCCGGCAGGTTGCCCGCACTGGCGGCGGTCTTGTCAGCGGCCGAGCTGATGACGATCGCCACGGTGATCCCCAGAGCAAGGCTGATCGCGGCCAGCGCCGCCCCGGAACGGGCCGAGTGACGGGCAAGGTCCCGCAGCGCCAGCCGCACCGCGACCGGCGCCCGGGCGGCGGGCGCGGCGAGCGTCCGGATGGCCAGCGGGCTAATGAACAAGAGCCCGAGGGTCATCGCCAGCGCGCCGGCGATGATCAGCGGAGGCCGCACCTGGTTAGCCAGGCCCAGGCAGACGACGCCGGCCACGATCATCAGGGCGGCGAGCAGGGCCGGGCGGTGCGCGGGCCTGGGCTGCGGCGGCCGTGCGGACAGGGCCAGGGTGACAGGCAGGCGCGCCGCGGCCCGGGCTGGCCACCACGCCGCGGCGGTCGCCGTCGAGACGGCGAGCAGCATGCCGAGCCCGACCAGGTCCCACGGGATGGCGAACCGGTCGATCCGATGCCCGGCGAAGGTCGCCAGGTCCGGGCCGGCTGCGATCCACGCCGCCAGGCCAACGACGGTCCCGGCCGCGGCGGCGATGACGCCCACGACAGCCCCGCCAGCCACCATGACCATCCGTAGCTGCCCCCGCGTAGCCCCGAGGGCGGCAAGCATGCCGAGCTGGCGCTGGCGGCGCGCGGCGATCACGCCGAAGCCCGCCGCGGCGACCAGGCCGACCAGGAGCAGCAGGACCGTTACGGCGCCGAGCATCCCGCCTGCGACGGCCTCCTGAGTGCTGACACCGCGCGCCTGCCACTCCAGCGGGCCGTGAAATGTAACGCGGAAAGCATTGAAGCTGGCCGGGCTGGCGTCCAGCAGCACCGTTACCGACTGTGGCGGGCCCGCGGACGAGGGTGAGACGAGCGCGAACTGGTCACTCAGGTCGCTCGGGTTCTCGACAATGCCGGTCACGGTCCGCTGGTGGCCGTCGAGAGACAGCCGGGATCCGATGCGCAGCAGAAGGGTTTGCGCTAGCTGGCGGGTGACGGCGACCTGCCCGGCGCCCGACGGGTAGCGGCCGTGGCTCAGGGCGAGCATCGGACCGCCATAGGGGCCGTGCAGGCCTTCCGCGCGGAACTCGACGGTCTGGGTCGAGCCCGGGATCGGCACGATCCGGCGGCCGATCACCTGAATGGTCCCGAACGCCTTCCTGGCCGCCGCGAGGTCCGCGGCGAGGACCTTCGGGCCAGATCCGCTGAGCTGTAGCAGATGATTGGCGGACCCGAACTGCGGGCCGGGCTGGGACGCCACACTGTAGGCAGCGGACACACTGAAGCTAGCCGCCGCGACGGTGAAGGTCAGCAGCGCGATGACCAGGAACTGCTGCCGCCACTCGCGGCGCAGCAGCCGCCACGCCCACCGGGTTACTGCCCGGCGGGCTGGGACGCCGCCACCTGCGGGGCCGGGCAGGGTCGGCCGGTCTAGCAGCGTCGCGGTCATTGCCGCGGGCCCGGCGTGAGCAGCGATTCCGGGCCTGGCGGCGTCCTGGTCTGATCAATGACCCGCCCGTCGCGCAGGAACACGACCCGGTCTGCACACGACGCGAACTGCGCGTCATGAGTCACGATCACGCCGGCTACCCCGCGCTGGCAGGCGGCGAGCAGCAGCCGCATGATCGCCTCGCCGTTTACCGAGTCCAGGGCGCCGGTTGGCTCGTCGGCGAGCAGGAGCTGGCGGTCACCCACCACCGCCCGGGCGATCGCGACGCGCTGGCGCTCCCCGCCGGACAGCTCATCGGGGAAACGGCCGGCTCGCTCAGCGATGCCGAGCTCGGATAGGGCCTTCATTCCCATCGACCGCGCCGCTTTCATCCCGACGCCGTCCAGTTCCAGGGGCAGCGTGACGTTCTCGGCCACGGTCAGCCCGGCGAGCAGGTTGAAATCCTGGAAGACATAACCGATCAGGCGGCGGCGCAGTTTCGCCTGGTCGTTAGCCGAGTAGCCCGACAGGTCGGTCCCGCCGATTAGCACCTGGCCGCTGGTCGGCTCCTCCAGACTGCCCGCGATAGTCAGCAGCGAGCTCTTGCCCGAACCACTCGGTCCCATGATTGCCACTAGCTCGCCGGCGTCAACCGACAGGCTGACCTGCTGCAGCGCCTGGACCTTAGCGGACCCAGTCCCGTAGACCTTCGAGACCTCGCGCAGCTCTAGTGTCGCCGTCACCGCTGGACCCCCGCTCCCGGCCTTCGCGCCGGCTCGGACACCGCAGCCGCAGGAGGGCCGGCCGGACCAGGTGCCGGATGCAGCTTCAGCCGGGCCTGCGCCGCATCCAGCCAGCGGACAACCCCCTCCAGCCGGTACAACTCGGCGTCGGCGACCAGGGCCAGCCCGATATCGTCCTCCGCGGCCTGCGCCTTCAGGCGCCAGTACCGCTGCATCAGCTCAATCATGTGCCGCCGGTGGACCTGCAGGATGTCGAGCACGTCGACGCCGGGCACCCGCAGGCTGGTCAGTATCTTGATGACAAGCTCGTCCCGCGGCGGCGGGATGTCGCCAGCCGGGACACGAAGCCAGCCCGCCAGCTCGGCGTCACCCGCTTGGGTGATGACGAATTTCTTTTGCGGCCCCGCTCCGCCCGCATCATCGGACTCCACGAGCCCATCGCGCTCGAGTCGCTGCAAAGTGATGTACACCTGCCCCACATTCAGCGGCCACACCTCGCCGGTGCGCTCCTCGAACTCCTGCTGCAGCCGCAGGCCGTACTTCGGGCCCTCGCTCAGCAGAGCCAGCAGGGCATGCCGGACGCTCACGGGCCGAGCCAGATAGATTCCATAACGGTTATCATACTCGTTATAGTCGAGATGGCCAGCGTTCAGGAGGAGCTGGAGGGTTGAGTCAATGCGAACCTGCAAGACCGCTGATCAAGATCACGATCAGCGCGGCTGCGAGCAGGAACGGCCCGAACGGAAGCTGTGACTTCCTGGACACGCGCCGCGCGGCCAGCAGCGCCAGGCCGACGACGGCGGCGAGCAGATAGCCCAGGAACAGGCCAGCGACCAGGGCGCCGACGCCCAGCCAGCCCAGGTAGAGGCCCAGGACCCCGGACAGCTTCACGTCTCCCCAGCCGATGCCCGCCGGGTAGATGAGCGCCTGGAGAAAGAACAGCAGCCAGGCCGCGGCCAGGCCGATCAGCGCGACGAGGAAGTGCCGTGCGCCGCCGGGTGTCGTCAGCGCGGCCACCCCCAGCAGCACCAGGGCCACCGGGTAGGACGGCAGGGTCAGGACATCCGGCAGCCGTTTGTGCCGTGCGTCGATGAAGGCCAGCGCCACCCCGACCGCGCCCAGATAGCAGAACGCCGGCAGCACCGGGCTCGGCCCGAAGCGGATCGCGAGCCCTGCGAACACGGCCGCCGTGAGCAGCTCGGCCGCTAGCCAGCTGCTGCTCAGCGAGCTGGCGCACTCCGGACAGGCCCGGCGCAGGCGGAGCCAGCCGGCCGGGGGCACCAGGTCCGCGGTGCCCAGCCGCGCCGCGGCGTGCGGGCAGCGCGCCGCGGGCCGCCGCAGGCCGGGCTCGCTGCCGGGCAACCAGGCGATCAGCACGCTGACATAGCCGCCGATTAATAGCCCGGCGGCTGCCGAGACGGCAGTCGTTACCCAGGCCAGCGTGTCCATGAGTGTCCAGTATGCGGCCCGTCGCGGTCGAACCGGCGGCCGCCGGGCAAGATGGGCCGTCTTCCGGTCGGCTATCGTCTGGTACCTGACCCGCGCGGGCGGGGGTTCGAGGAAGAGCACGGGCGACACCGGGAAAGCGGAGCAGCGTTGTCCACACTCCGAGCGCAGGCCGCGCTCAGCGCGTACACGACGCTGGGCCTCGGCGGCCCGGCCGGTCGGCTGATCGATGCCGACAGCGCTGAGCAGATCGTGTCGGTGGTCCGCGAGGCCGACGAGTCCGCAGAGCCCGTCCTGGTCCTGGGCGGCGGCAGCAACCTGGTGGTCGCCGACGAGGGCTTCCCCGGCACGGTCGTCCGGGTCACCAGCCAGGGCATCGCCGTGGACGCGGTGCGCGGCGACGGCTCGGCGGTCACGGTCACCGTGGCGGCCGGCGAGTCCTGGGACCGCCTGGTCGAGTGGAGCGTGCACGAGGGCCTGGCCGGGCTGGAGTGCCTGTCCGGGATTCCCGGCCTGGTCGGCGCCACGCCGATCCAGAACGTCGGTGCCTACGGGCAGGATGTGTCGGAGACGATCACGGAGGTTCGGGTCTACGACCGGCAGCGCGGCGAGGTCGCGACACTGGCCGGCGCCGAGTGCGAGTTTGGCTACCGCACCAGCATGCTCAAGCGCGCGGCGGCGGGCACGGCGACGGGCCGGTTCGTGGTCCTGGGGGTCAGCTTCCGATTGCGGCGGTCAGCACGGTCTTTGTCAGCACGGTCTTTGTCAGCACGGGCGGGGTCAGAGCCAGCGCTGTCGGGGCCGGTCCGGTATCAGGAGCTCGCCGGCCGGCTGGACGTGGCGCTGGGGGAGCGGGTGCCGCTGGCGCAGGCCCGGTCGGCGGTGCTGGCGCTGCGCCGCGGCAAGGGCATGGTGCTCGACCCGGCCGACCCCGATACCCGAAGCGCGGGCTCGTTCTTCACCAACCCCGTCCTGACCGCCGCGCAGTTCGCCGAGCTCGGCCGGCGAGCCGCGGGCCGCTGCGGGCCGGAGACGCAGGAGACGCGGGTCCCGCACTTCGACGCCGGGGCCGGGACGGTGAAGGTTCCCGCGGCGTGGCTGATCGAGCGGGCGGGCTTCGGCAAGGGATACCCGGCCGGCGGGGCCGCCCGCATCTCGTCCAAGCACACGCTGGCGCTGACCAGCCGTGACGGCAGCAAGACGGCCGACCTGCTGGCGCTGGCCAGGGAGATTGCGGCGGGCGTCCGGGCCGCGTTTGGCGTGGATCTGACTAACGAGCCGGTGCTAGTCGGCGTCAGGCTCTGACGGTGCGTGCTGGCGTCAGGCCGTGACGGTGCTTGCTGGCGTCAGGCCCTGACGGCGGTGGGCTGGGCGGCCGCATCTTGTTCATCGGTGGCCAGCCAGGCGTCGATCCCGGCCAGCGTGGCGGAGCGGACCGGGGCGGGTGCGGCCGACCCCGTGACCGACATCCGCGCCAGCTCGGCGAGCTGCGGGTCGCTCATCCCGTGCACCTGCCGCGCGATCTCGTACTGCGCGGTGAGCCTGGGACCGAACAGCAGCGGATCGTCGGCCCCGAGCGCGATCGGCACGCCGGCGTTATAGAGCCGCAGCAGCGGCACGTCGGCCGGCGCGGCGGCCACGCCGAGCGCGACGTTCGAGGACGGGCAGACCTCCAGGGTCGTGCCCGCGACCGCCAGCCGCCGCATGAGCTCGTCGCTGCGCGCTGCGGCCACCCCGTGCCCGATCCGGTCCGCGTGCAGGTCGTCCAGGCAGGCCCGGACGCTCGCGGGGCCGCACAGTTCGCCGCCGTGCGGGACCGAGCACAGGCCGGCCCGCCGCGCGATCCGGAACGCCGGGATGAAGTCGCGGGTGGTGCCGCGGCGCTCGTCGTTGCTGAGCCCGAACCCGGTCACCCCGCGGTCGGCATAGCTGGCCGCGAGCCGGGCGAGAGTCCGGGCCTCCAGCGGATGCTTGGTGCGATTGGCCGCGACGATGATGCCGATGCCGACGCCGGTCATGGCGGCGGCATCGGCCGCGGTATCGAGCACCAGCTCGAGCAGCGGCGTCAGGCCGCCGAACCGGCCCGCGTAGCCGGACGGATCCACCTGGATCTCGAGCCACCGCGAGCCGTCCGCGCGCTCGTCCTGCGCCGCCTCGACCAGCAGGCGGCGGACGTCCGCCTCGGTCCGGACCGCTGACCGTGCGATGTCATACAGCCGCTGGAAACGGAACCAGCCGCGCTCGTCGGCCGCGCTCAGCCGGGGCGGCCAGTCGGCGACCAGCGCCTCCGGCAGGTGGATCCGGTGCAGCTGCGCCAGGTCGGCCAGCGTGGTGTGCCGCATCGAGCCGGTGAAGTGCAGATGCAGGTGCGCCTTGGGCAGCGTGGCGAGCGGTCTAGCCATCAGCTCAGTCTGGCAGAGCCGTCAGCCGGGCAGCAGAGCCGTCCCCCAGGGCAGCAGAGCCGTCGGCCGGGGGCAGCAGAGCCGCTAGCGTGCCTCGCCGAATAGCTTGGCCAGCCGGCCGAGGCCCTCCTCGAGGTCGGCGTCACCCAGCGCGCAGGACAGCCGGAAGTACCCGTCTGTTCCGAACGCCTCACCGGGGACGACCGCCACGTCGGCCTCGTCCAGCAGCACCTCGGCCAGCTCGCTGCTGGTGCCGGGGCGCCGGCCGGCGATCTCCTTGCCCAGGACGCCCCGCACCGACGGGTAGCAGTAGAACGCCCCCTCCGGCAGGGGGCAGACCACGCCGGGGACCTCGTTCAGCATCGCGGTCATGAGCTGCCTGCGGCGGTCGAAGGCGGCGCGCATTTTCGCGACCGCGGACAGGTCGCCCGACACCGCGGCCAGCGCGGCGGCCTGCGCGACGTTGCACACGTTCGAGGTGGCGTGCGACTGGAGGTTGGCGGCCGCCTTGATCACGTCGGCCGGACCCAGCATCCAGCCGACCCGCCAGCCGGTCATCGCGTACGTCTTCGCGACGCCGTTGAGCACCACGCAGCGATCGGCGAGCTCCGGAACCACGACGGGCATCGAGACGAACCGGGCATCGCCGTAGACGAGGTGCTGGTAGATCTCGTCGGTGACAACCCAGATCCCGCTGGCGGCCGCCCAGCGGCCTATCTCGGCCACCAGCTCGGGCGGGTAAACGGCCCCGGTGGGGTTGGAGGGCGAGACGAAGAGCAGGATCTTGGTCCGCTCGGTGCGGTGCGCCTCGAGCTGGTCGACAGATACCAGGTAGCCGGTGCTCTCATCGGCCAGCACCGGGACCGGGACGCCGCCCGCCAACGCGATGGACTCCGGGTAGGTGGTCCAGTAGGGCGTCGGCATCAGCACCTCGTCGCCGGGGTCCAGCAGCGTGGCGAAGGTCTGGTAAACGGCCTGCTTGCCGCCGTTGGTGATGAGCACCTGGCTGGCGGGAACCTCGAGGCCGCCGTCGCGGGCCGTCTTGGCGGCCACGGCCGCACGCAGCTCGGGCAGGCCGGCGGCCGGGGTGTACTTGTGGAACCTCGGCACGGCGCAGGCACGGGCGGCCGCCTCGACGATGTAGTCGGGCGTCGGGAAGTCCGGCTCGCCAGCGCCGAAGCCGATGACCGGCCGTCCGGCAGCCTTGAGCGCCTTCGCCTTCGCGTCGACCGCCAGCGTGGCCGATTCGGTGATCGCCGAAACCCTGGCCGAGATCCTGCTGCGAGCTGAAGCCATGACTCCATCGTTGCACCTGCCCGCCGGCCCCCGCTGGGTGACCTTGCCATCCGAGATCGCTAGCCAGCTCTCCAGCCGATTGGTTCGACGGCAGACGCCTGGCAACGTAGACTTCTACACCTGGTGCTAACCCACCAGGTGGCCCGTGCGCGCCTTGCACAGGTCAACACAGGGCAGTAGCTCAATTGGCTAGAGTCCCGGTCTCCAAAACCGGCGGTTGGGGGTTCGAGTCCCTCCTGCCCTGCGAGTGCGGCCCGTGAACCTC
>Ga0209839_10001012_pt1 | contig 14421 bp, 15 predicted proteins | sample OrgsoiDNA2013050_FD_185800 | JGI IMG/M metagenome (GOLD analysis project Ga0209839, IMG submission 185800) | Permafrost soil microbial communities from the Arctic, to analyse light accelerated degradation of dissolved organic matter (DOM) -... | ecosystem: Environmental > Terrestrial > Soil >... | reverse complement strand
CTTACCCGGTGGGTTAACGAGAACATGGGGACACCGCATGAATTGTCCGGCTCGGCCGGTAAAAGTGACTTAATTGTCAGGGTCAGGGCGGGCGCGGTAAATCGGGCGTCCTCGGGGAGCGGTCCTGATTGTCTCGGCGCCCGCGGGCCGCGCTGGGCGGGAGCTGGGCCGCGAGCATTCGGCGATACAGAGTCGCGAACCTGGCGTGCAAGGCCAGAAGCTTCTCCGAAGCGTCACACAAGTCCTGCCGGTGTCCGGCCCGGGCGGCGTGAAGTGCCCTTAAGTCCAGGCCCGCCAGTTCGTCCAGCATCGATTCGAGCCCTTTTACGGGCATAAATGATCCGTCCATGGCCACCCCCCACGAGTGATTTCTGGCTATGGTCGACTCTAGCCGCAAATCACGTTAGTTGGCCGGCCGCTTGCGGTTTCGGGCGCGGCGCACCTGCTGCGCCTCGGGGTAGGGAGACAGAGGTGGGCGCGGTATTCGAGCAACCGGTCGATGTCCGGTGGCGAGATGTGGATGCCCTGGGACACGTCAATCACGTGGTGTTCCTCACCTACCTGGAGGAGGGCCGCGACGCCTTCTACGCGCGGATCCTGGGCCGTGACCCGGTCTACGTGGTGGCCCGGATCGAGATTGACCTGCGCGCGGAGGTCCGGTACCCCGACCGGCAGGTGATGGTGCTGATTGAGCCCGAGCGCGTCGGGAGGACGAGCCTGACGACCCGCGAGACGATCCGCACGCCGTCGGGAGAGGTGGCGGCGCTGGCGCGCGTGGTCACGGTGCGCTGGGACGCCCGGCACCGGAAGCCGACCCCGTTCAGCGAGGCCGAGCGCGCGCAGCTAGCGGCCGCGATGACCAGCTGAACCGGGCCCGGCAGGCTGGCTGGCCGCCAGGAGCTGCTCGACCCAGCGCGCGGCCGCGGCGGCGGACGAGCAGCGCGGGACACCGGCCAGCGGCGGGCGGCCGACCATGACCACGGGCAGGCACAGTTCCCTGGCCGCCGTGAGCTTGCCGGCGGTCAGCGCCCCGCCGCTGTTCTTGGTGACCAGCACATCGATTCGGTGCTCGCGCATGAGCTGCTGCTCGGCATCGGCGTTATATGGTCCGCGGGCCAGAATTACCTGCCGGGCGGGCGGAAGCGGGGCCGCCGGCGGATCGACGCAGCGGATGAGGAACCACAGATCCGGGATGGCCGCGAACGCGTGCAGTCCCTGCCGCCCCGTCGTGACGAACGCGCGCCGTCCCAGCGACGGCAGCACCTGCGCGGCGGCCTGCAGCGTGCCGACCTCGTGCCAGCGGTCGCCCGGCCCGGCGGCCCACGGCTCGCGGACCAGGCTCAGCAGGGGAGTCCCGGTCGCGGCGCACGCGGCCACGGCGTTGGCGCTGATGGTGCGCGCGAAGGGGTGGGTCGCATCTACCACCGCGGCGGCGCCGCAGTCCCGCAGCCAGTCGGTCAGCCCGGCCACGCCACCGAAGCCGCCCACGCGCACCTCGCCGGCCGGCAGCGCGGGATTGGCGACCCGACCGGCCAGCGAGGAGACGAACGGCACCTGGCCGGCGCTCGCCAGGCGCGCCGCGAGCTCGCGCGCCTCACTGGTCCCGCCGAGGATCAGCACGGAACCCCGGGCCACGGGAGCCTTGGCGGACGGCCCGGGCGTCATCAGTCCGCCCGGCGCCGGAGCAGGTAGCTGTCCATGATCCAGCCGTGCCGAGCGCGGGCGGCCTCCCGGGCGGCCACGATCTGCGGCCCCGCCTTGTCGGCCCGGCCGGACATGAGGATCTCGTCCTTGCTGCCGACGTAGGCGCCCCAGTAGATCTCCAGGCCGTCAGCGTCGATCTCCGTGAACGCGCACCCGGCGTCCAGCATGACCACGACATCGTCGGCGTTCTCCGGGAAGCCGCCGGCCAGCAGCCGCCCGGTCGTGATGTGCAGGGGCCGCCCGGTCCGGGTCAGGCTGACCCGGTGCCGCGCCGCCAGCGCCTGGATGCTGCTGATGCCGGGGATCACCCGCAGCTCGAAGGCGACCGTGCCGCGGGCCGCCACCTCGTCCAGCACGTGCACGGTGCTGTCGTAGAAGGCCGGGTCCCCCCAGGCCAGGAACGCGCCGTGGTCCTGCTCGCCCAGCTCGTCGGTGATCAGCCGCTCGTAGATCTCGGCCCGCTTGCTGCGCCAGTCGTCGACGGCGGACCGGTAAGCGGCGGCCGCGCGATCACGCGGCGGGTCGGCCGCCGTCACCACCCGGTAGGAGGACCTGGTGATGTAACGGTCGCAGATGTCGCGGCGCAGGTCAGTGAGCTCACGTTTCTGCTCGCCCTTGTCCATCATGAAGATGACGTCGACGGCGTTGAGCGTGTTGATCGCCTGCACCGTCACCTGCTCGGGATCACCCGACCCGATGCCGACCACGGAGATTGCCCTCATGACGATGCGCCTTTCGCCCGGTCATAGTCCCGGTCCCGGTCGGCAGAGTACAAATGGCTGTCGGCGAACGAGCCGGCCGCCAGCACCCGGCCGACCACGATGATCGCCGTCCGGCGGATGCCGTGCGCGCGGACCTGCTCCGCCAGGTCGCCCAGGGCGCAGCGCAGCACTACCTCGTCCGGCCAGCTGGCCCGGGCCACCACGGCCGCCGGGCAGCCCGCGCCGTAGTGCGGCAGCAGCTCGCTGGTGACCTGGTCGATGTTCTGCACGGCGAGGTGCAGGATCAGGGTGCAGCCCGTGGCTCCGAGCGACGCCAGGTCCTCGCCGGCGGGCATCGGGGTGGCACGAGCCGCGGTGCGCGTCAGCACGACGGTCTGGCCCACGCCGGGCAGCGTGAGTTCCTGGCGGAGCGCGGCGGCGGCCGCGGCGAAGGCCGGCACGCCGGGCACGACCTGCCAGGCCACTCCGGCGGCATCCAGCCGCCGGGCCTGCTCGGCGACCGCGCTGAAGATCGACGGATCGCCACTGTGCAGCCGGACCACGTCCTGGCCCGCCTGGTCGGCCGCGACGAGCTCCGCGGTGATGGCCGCCAGGTCCAGCTCGGCGGTGTCGACCAGCCGGGCGTCCGGGCGGGCGCCGGCCAGCACCTCGGGCGGCACGAGGCTGCCGGCGTACAGGACCAGCGGCGCCGCCGCGATCAGCCGCTGCGCCCGCACGGTCAGCAGATCCGCTGCGCCCGGCCCGGCGCCCACGAAGTAGACGGTCATGACGCGGGCTCCCCGCCCTTGGTCACCTGCCACTGGATGACCGGCAGGGCGGGCCGCCAGGTGCTGAAGCCGCCGAGCGGCTCCAGGTAGCTGTGGGCCGAGCGGAGGAGCTGGCCGCCCTCGGCCCGCTGCCACCGGTGCAGGACGGCCTCGGACTCGACCGTGACCGCATGGGCGACCAGCCGCCCGCCGGGGGGCAGCCGGTCCCAGCACGTCTCCAGGAGCCCGGCGGCGGTCAGGCCGCCGCCGATGAAGATCACGTCGGGTGCCGGGAGGCCGGCCAGCGCCGCCGGGGCCTGGCCGCAGGCCACGCTCAGGCCGGGCACGCCCAGCGCGGCGGCGTTGCGGCGGATCCGCTCGCCGCGATCAGCCCGGGCCTCGATGGCGATGGCGCGGGCCAGGGGCTCGGCCCGCAGCCACTCGATGCCGATGCTGCCGCTGCCGGCCCCGACGTCCCAGAGCAGCTCGCCCGGCGCCGGGCGCAGCGCGCTCAGCGCGAGCACCCGCAGTTCCCGCCGGGTGATCTGCCCGTCGGTCTCGAACGCGGCATCCGGCAGTCCCGGCAGCCGGCCGGCGGCCGCCGCCGGGGAGCTGGCCCGCGGCGTGACCGCCAGCACGCACAGGTCAGCGAAGCCGTGCCCGTCCGCGGCCAGGTCGCCCGCCCGGGCCGGGCCGTGTACCCGCTCCGCCGGGCCGCCCAGCCGCTCCAGCACCGTGAGCTCGCTGTCAGCCCAGCCGCGGCCGGCCAGCAGCCGCGCCACCGCGGCGGGCGTCCCGCCATCGCGGCACAGCAGCAGGACCCGCGCGCCGGGCCGCATCGCGGCCAGAGCTGCCTCCGGCGGCTGCGTCACCAGGCTGACCACCTCCGCCTCGTGCTCCGGCCAGCCCAGCCGGGCGCACGCCAGGGCCACGCTGGACGCCGCGGGATACACCGTCAGCCGGCCGCGGCGCAGCCGCCGGGCCAGGGTGGCGCCGATCCCGTGCAGCATCGGGTCGCCGCTGGCCAGCAGGCACAGCCCCGGGTGGTCGCGGATCAGGTCGTCGAGGCGCGCCAGCAGCGGCGACGGCAGCGGCTGGCACGGCACGCCCAGGTCGGGGAGCAGGGCGAGCTGCCGGACGCTGCCCACGATGACCGGGGCCCGGCGCAGGGCCGCCCGGGCGTCGCCGCCCAGTCCGTCCCAGCCGTCCTCGCCGATGCCGACGACCGTGACGGCCGGCGCGGCGCTGACGTCGATGACTTCGTCCATAGGGCGGCCAGCATGCCACAGCGCGACCGGCGGCCGCCTAACGAGGCGGCTCGGCGCGATCCGGGACCGGCGGCGCCAGCAGCCGGGACCGGATCTCCTTCTTGAGCACCTTGCCGACGCGCGACCGCGGCAGGTCCGGCCAGATCTCGACCTGCTTGGGCGTCTTCACGCTGCCCAGCCGCTCCCGGGCGAAGGCCCGCAGGTCGGCCGCGGCCGCCGCGTGGCCGGGATGGCACTGCACGACCGCGGTCACCCGCTCGCCCCACTTGTCGTCGGGCAGGCCGACGACCGCGCAGTCCTGCACCGCGGGGTGGGCCAGCAGCGTCTGCTCCACCTCGGCGGAGTAGACGTTGAAACCGCCGGTGATGATCATGTCCTTGGCGCGGTCGACGATGAACAGGTAGTGGCCGGCGTCGAGGTAGCCGATGTCGCCCGTGTGGTGCCAGCCGTGCAGTCCGGCCACCGCGGTCGCCAGCGGGTCCTGGTAGTACCCGGCCATCACCAGCGAGCCGCGCACCACGATCTCGCCGCGCTCGCCGGGTGGCAGCAGGGCGCCCGCGGAGTCCATGATCGCCACTGTCATCAGCGGCGTCGGCCGTCCCGCCGAGGAGAACCGCTCCCGGGCCATGGTGCCGTCGGCGTGGAAGTGGTCCCGCGGGGCCATCGTCGAGATCATCATCGGGGCCTCGGTCTGACCGAACAGCTGGCCCATGACCGGGCCGATCCTGGTCAGTGCCGCCTCGAGCCGGGCCGCCGACATGGGCGCCGCGCCGTACCACAGGCACTGCAGCGAGCTCAGGTCGGCGCGGTCCAGGGCCGGGTGGTCCAGCAGCATGTAGATCAGCGTCGGGGGCAGGAACGTGTGCGTCACCCGGTGCGCGGCGATCAGGGCCAGGAACTTGCCGAGGTCGGGCGCGGGCATGATCACGATCTCGCCGCCGAGCGTCATGACTGGCAGGCACAGCACGCCTGCGGCGTGCGTGAGCGGGGCCAGCGCGAGATACACCGGGCGGCCCTCGAACGGATAGCTCATCAGCGTCAGCGCCGCCATGGCCTCGAGGTTGCCGCCGGTCAGCATCACCCCCTTGGGCTGGCCGGTGGTGCCGCCGGTGCCCGCGATCATGGCGATGTCATCGGCCGGCCCGGCGCGCCACGGCGCCGCGCTGACTCCGCCCAGCCAGCTGTCGAAGCTCGCCGCTCCGGGGCTGTCCCCGTCCAGGCAGACCAGGGTGGCCAGCCGGGGCAGCTCCGGGGCGATCCGCGTCACCAGGCCGGCGAAGGCCTCCTGGAAGATCAGGCAGGTGCAGTCGACCAGGTCCAGCAGGTCGCGGTTCTCGGCCGCCTCGCTGCGCGGGTTGACCGGGCACCAGACCGCGCCTGCCCGGGCGATGCCGAACACGCAGGAGAAGGCCACCGGGTCGTTGGCCGACAGGATGGCCACCTTGTCGCCGGGCCGCACCCCGGACCGGTCGAGCGCGCGGGCGATCCGCCACGAGGCCCGCTGGACCTCGCCGTAGCTGTGGCTGCGCCCGGCCATGGTCAGGCACGGCGCCCCGGCATCCAGGGACGCTCCCTTGTCCAGGTAGTCGGTCAGGCGCATGGCGCGCCGCTCAGGACTGCACCGTCAGGACTGGCTCCATGACCAGGCCGAAGCTGCGCAGCACGCCGAGCAGCTCGCGGTGCCCGAACGCCTGGCAGCCGGAGGCGAAGCCGGTGCGCCGGGGCGGCTGCTGCAGGAGCGCGTACGCGGCGTAGGCCTGCAGCACCCCGGTCTGCTTGTAGTTGCAGTTGCCGTGAAGCACGCAGTGCGCGCGACCGAGCGGGCCCGAGGCGTAGACCGAGTCGAGCGAGGTGTTGATGCGCGGGTTCTCCCGGGGCGGCATCTGGTTCATGACCGCGGCGGCCTGCTCCGACAGCGCCGCGTACTTCTCGTCGTCGGACAGGTCCTTGATCTGCTCCAGCGCGCCGGCCACGATCTGCGGCACGCCCTGCATGAGGGCGCGGTTGAAGACGCCCCCAAGGGCCTTGACGTTCGCCACCCGCGGGTCGCGGCGGAACCAGACCGGATGCGAGGTGCCACCCCACGGCAGGGCCAGGCCGGTCTCGTGCTGGCCGGGCACCACCACGGTGTAGAGGCCGCCGTCGGCCGGCCACTCCAGGTACTGGTTCTGCTCGAGGTAGTAGGCCTTGGCCAGCGCCGCGTTAACCAGGATCGTCCGGGTCGAGGCAATGGTGGGCAGGCCCTTCCAGAACACCTCGATGTCCAGGGTGTCCAGGCCGGGCCGCTCCAGGCAGATGTTGGCCGCGATCTCGCCGGTGGTGTACATCTGCGCGACGCCCGGCGCCAGCAGCAGCCCGCGCGCGGCCATCTGCTCGCCGTAGGTCTCGTCGCAGGTGATCAGCCAGTCCTGCTCGCCGGTGGTGTCCAGGTAGTGGCAGCCGGCCGCCAGGCTGGCCTCGACGACCTCGCCGCCGTGCCGGGCGAACGGCCCGACCGTGTTGAGGACCACCTTCGCGCCGGTCAGCAACTCGGTCAGCGGCCCGACCGCGTGCTCGACCTCGATGACCTCGTGTGGCACGGTGTCGATGCCGGGCACCCGGTCCAGTGCCTCGGATATGCGGGCCTTGTCCCGGCCGGCCGCGATGAACGGGATATTGAACTCGCGCAGGTACTCGCAGATCAGCTGCCCGGTGTAACCGGAAGCGCCGTAGACGACGACGGGCGCTGTGCTCATGGGATCCGCCTTTCGGTTGAGGCCAGGAAGATGCCGGTCACATGCCCATGCCGCCGTCGACCGCCAGCCCGGCCCCGGTGATGAACCGGGCCCCGTCGGAGGCCAGGAACACGACCGCGTCGGCCATGTCCGGCACCTCGCCGAGGCGGCCGAGCGGGGTGAGCCCGACGACCGCGCCGACGGCCTCCTCGATGCTGGGGAACAGGCCGAGCCGGACCGTGTCCGCCGCGAGCTGCAGGCCCATCTCCGTCGCCACCAGGCCCGGGTACACGCAGTTCACCCGCACGCCGTAGCCGAGCCTGCCCGACTCCATGGCGGCGACCCTGGTGAGCCGGTCCACTCCCGACTTGGTCGCGGAGTAGCCCGCGATGCCGGGGAAGGCGATCGTGGCCGCCACCGAGGCGACGTTGACCACCGCGCCGCCGTTTCCGGCCAGGCCGCCGGGGCGCATCGAGCGGAAGGCGTGCTTGATGCCCAGGGCGGTGCCGAGCACGTTGACCGCCGACATGCGCCGCATGTCGGCGGCGTCGATGTCGATGAGCAGGCCGGAGATCTCCACCCCGGCGTTGTTGATGAGGATGTCCAGGCCGCCGAGGTCGCGGACGGTCTGCGCGACAGCCTCTTCCCAGCTCGGGTCCTCGGTCACGTCCAGCGGGACGAACTGGGCGCTCGCGCCGGACTGGCGCAGCTGCTCGGCGGTCTCCTTGCCCAGGTCTTCCCGGATGTCCCCGATGGCGACGGCGGCTCCCGCGCGGGCCAGCGCCTCCGCCATCCCGGCGCCCAGGCCGCGCGCCCCGCCCGTCACCAGCGCCGTGCGTCCCGCCAGGTCGTACACGCTCATCTTGCTGCTCCCTCTGCCGCTCGCCGGTGAACAGGGCCCGGCCGCCGGCCGTGCCACGCATGTGGGGTGCCTCACAGCCTGATACTGATCTTGACATGTGTCAAGAAATTGTCGGACACTCGTCCAGAAAATCTTGGCCAAATGTCAAGATCGAGGCCCGGGGCACCGGGGCCCGGCCGGATGCCAGGTTAAACTCAGCTGTGACCGAGGTTGAGGCACCCGTGGTGGAGATGGCAGCGCGCAGCCGGGAGAAGATCGCCCGGCGGCAGGTCGACAAGTTCGCCGAGCGCCGGGACCAGCTGGCCAGCGCCGCGCTGCAGACCCTCTCCGAGCTGGGCTACGCGCGCACCAGCCTGCGGGACATCGCCCAGAATTCCGAGTTCTCGCACGGCGTCCTGCACTATTACTTCAGCGACAAGATCGACCTCATCACCTACTGCGTGCGGCAGTGCAAGGCCGAGTGCGTCACCCGCTACGACCACGTCGTGGCCACGGCTACGTCCGCTGATGAGCTTCGCCGCGGCTTCGCGGCGGCGCTAGCCGCGACGCTGCGCGAGGACGCCCCCATGCACCGGCTCTGGTACGACCTGCGTAACCAGAGCCTGTTCGATGCCTCGTTCCGCAGCGACGTGCTGGAGATCGACCAGAGCCTGGAGCAGATGATCTGGCGGGTGGTCAGCCGGTTCGCCGAGCTGGCCCGGGCCCCGCTGGTCGTGACCCCGAGCATCGCCTACGGGATCTTCGACGGCCTGTTCCAGCAGGCGCTGCTGCGGCAGGTGACCGATCAGAGCGGCGAGGTGGCCAGCCGCCTGCAGGCCAGCGCGGACAGCGTGCTGGACTCGCTGATCATCGCCCGCTGACCGCCGGCCATTCAGGCCGGATGGTAGAAAGGGTGCGTGCTTGGTCTCCCCGATGATATTCAGGCGTGCCTGTTTGACATGGACGGCGTGCTCACGCAGACCGCGGCGGTGCACGCCGCGGCCTGGAAGCAGTCGTTCGACGAGTTCCTGCGCAAGCGGGCCCAGGCCAGCGGCGGCCAGTTCACGCCGTTTGACCTCCGCGACGACTATGACAACTACGTCGACGGCAAGCCGCGTGAGGACGGGATACGTGACTTCCTGGCCTCGCGCGGGATCTCGCTTCCGGAAGGCGAGCCGGGCGACTCGCCGACCGCCGACACCGTCTACGGGCTGGGGAACCGGAAGAACGAGCTGTTGCTGGCGCGGATCCGCGACGACGGCGTGGCGGTCTTCGAGGGTTCGGTCAGGTACCTGGAGGCGGCCGGGCGGGCGGGCCTGCACCGGGCCGTGGTCTCCTCCAGCGCCAACACCGAACAGGTCCTCAAGGTGACCGGGCTGGAGCACTTCTTCGAGGTCCGGGTCGACGGCGTGACCGTCGCCCAGCGCCACCTGCACGGCAAGCCGGCCCCCGACACCTACCTCGACGCGGCCGCGCAGCTGGGCGTGGAGCCCGGCCGCGCGGCCGTCTTCGAGGACGCGCTGTCCGGCGTGGAGGCCGGCCGCGCCGGCCACTTCGGTTTCGTGGTCGGGGTGGACCGGGTCGGGCAGGCCGCAGCCCTGGCCGCGCACGGCGCCGACCGGGTCGTCCAGGACCTCGCGGAGCTGCTCGCGCAGGACACTCCGGGCCCGGGGCCCGCCAGCCAGCCGCGGAGCCCGCGTTGATCCCCGACTCGTCGTTCGAGGCCGACGACTGGTGCCTGCGCGAGACCCGGCTGAGCCAGGACCGCCTGGCCCAGACCGAGTCGCTCTTCGCGCTGGGCAACGGGCACATCGGCGTGCGCGGCAACCTGGACGAGGGCGAGCCGCACGGGCTGCCGGGCAGCTACCTCAACGGGTTCTTCGAGTCGCGGCCGCTGCCGTACGCGGAGGCGGGCTACGGCTATCCGGAGGCCGGGCAGACCGTCGTGAACGTGACCAACGGGAAGATCATCCGGTTGCTGGTCGACGACGAGCTGTTCGACCTGCGCTACGGCCGGGTGCTGCACCACGAGCGCACCCTGGACTTCCGCACCGGGCTGCTCAGCCGGCAGGCCGAGTGGCGCTCGCCTGGCCACCGCACCATCCGGGTCCGCAGCACCCGGATGGTGTCCCTCGTCCAGCGGGCGGTCATGGGCATCGAGTACGAGGTCGAGGTCCTGGAGAAGCCGGCCCGGGTGGTGGTGCAGTCCGAGCTGGTAGCCAACGAGGAGCTGCCCGCCATGAGCGGCGATCCGCGGGTCGCCGCCGCCCTGGAACGGCCGCTGCACTCCATTGAGCACCGGGCCGAGGGCGTGCGCGGCTATCTGGCTCACATGACCAAGCGCAGCGGGCTGCGGCTCGCTGTCGCGATGGATCACCTCTGCGACGCTCCCCAGCCCTGGGAGACCGAGATGGAGGACTACGCGGACTCGGCCCGGCTGACGATCATCGCCGAGCTGTCGCCCGGCCAGAAGCTCCGCCTGGTCAAGCTGGTCGCCTACGGCTGGTCGGGGGAGCGCTCCGTGCCGGCCCTGCGGGACCAGGTCGGGGCGGCGCTGGCCGCGGCCCGGCACACCGGCTGGGACGGGATGCTGGCCGAGCAGCGCGAGTACCTGGACCGCTTCTGGGATTCCGCCGACGTGCACGTGGACGGCGATCCGGAGATCCAGCAGGCCGTCCGTTATGGCATCTTCCAGATTCTCCAGGCGGGGGCCCGGGCCGAGGGCCGGGCCATCCCGGCCAAGGGGCTGACCGGTCCCGGCTACGACGGGCACGCCTTCTGGGATACCGAGAGCTACGTCCTCCCCGTGCTCACCTACGCGCTGCCCTCGGCGGCCTCGGATGCGCTCAAGTGGCGGCACACGATCCTGCCGCAGGCCCGGGAGCGGGCCAGCCAGCTCGGACTGCAGGGCGCGGCGTTCCCGTGGCGGACGATCGCCGGCGAGGAATGCTCGGCCTACTGGCCGGCCGGTACCGCGGCGTTCCACGTGACCGCCGACGTGGCCGACGCGGTGGCGCGGTTCCAGCTGGTCGCCGGGAACGAGGACTTCGCCCGCCGGTTCGGGAACGACCTGCTGATCGACTCGGCCCGCCTGTGGGTGTCGCTGGGCTACTTCGACGCCAGCGGCGAGTTCCGGATCGACGGCGTGACCGGCCCGGACGAGTACAGCGCCATCGCCGACAACAACGTCTACACCAACATGATGGCCCAGCGGAACCTGCACGCGGCCGTGGCCGCCCTCGGCGACCCGCGGACCGACCGGTCGCGCTGGCCCGATGTGTCCGACCACGAGCTGGACATCTGGCAGCGCGCCGCCGATCACATGCGGCTGCCCTACGACGAGCGGCTCCGGGTCCACCCGCAGGCCGACGGCTTCACCGACCACGCGGTCTGGGACTTCAATGGCACCGGGCCCGACAAGTACCCGCTGCTGCTGCACTTCCCGTACTTCGACCTGTACCGCAAGCAGGTGGTGAAGCAGGCGGACCTGGTGCTCGCGCTGCTGCGGGCGAGCCACATGTTCACCGAGGCGGAGAAGCAGCGCGACTTCGAGTACTACGAGCCGCTGACCGTCCGGGACTCGTCCCTGTCGGCGTGCGTGCAGGCCATCATCGCGGCCGAGACCGGGCACCTGGACCTCGCCTACGACTACTGGGGCGAGGCGGCCCTGATGGACCTCGATGACCTGGAGCACAACACCGCCGACGGCCTGCACATCGCGTCCCTGGCCGGGGCCTGGCTGGTCGCGGTCAACGGGTTCGGCGGGCTGCGCGACACCGGGGGCGCGCTGTCGTTCCGGCCCCGGCTCCCCGGCGCCCTGCACGGGCTGACCTTCAACCTGCTCTTCCGGGGCAACCACCTGAACGTGGCCATCAGCCCCGACGAGGTCCGCTACACGTGCAACGGGCCGCACCACGTCGACCTGCAGCACTACGGCGAGGCGGTCCGGGTCGGGCCGGGCGGGACCCAGATCCGTCCCATCCCGCCGATGCCGGAGCGCCCGCGGCCGCGGCAGCCACCGGGCCGCGAGCCCGCCCAGCGTGGCCGCAAGCCCGACTAGGCGGCCCGGAAGATCCACCCGCGCGCGCTGGCGCGGGTCGTGCGGGCCCCGACGACCAGCCAGGCCAGGACCAGCGCGCCGTAGCAGGCGGCCGAGGCCACGGCGAGCACGGCCGATCCGGTCGCGTGCGCCAGCGCGCTCGTCCCGGTGACGCAGGTGCCGACCGGGAAGGTGAAGGACCACCAGGTCAGCGAGAACGGCAGGTGCTCAGCAGCAAGAGCCGGGCCTGCCCGCCCGGCGCGTACGGGACCAGCAACGCCCGGTCGACGCCGACACCATCGGCGGCACGACCGGCATGAGCCAGCCGCCGAACGCCGCGTCCGGCCTGACCTGATGCCGAGTGATGCAGGTACGGGACGGCGACCGCGGCGGCCAGTCCGAGGGCGGTCCCGGTCAGCCACGCCGCCCAGCCGAGGTCGACCGCGGCGGCCAGCCCCAGCACAGACCGGCCCAGCAGGAGCGTGCCGGCCCCGACGGTCAGGATCGTGATGGGCGGGGCGCCGTAGAAATGAGCCATGACCGTATCGCTGGCGTACCCCCGCGCGGTCTGCCGGTGCCGCAGCCAGTGCACGCCCGTCGCGACGGTGAGCGCGACCAGCAGCGCCGCGGCCAGCGCCCAGAAGGCCGTGGCCGCGATGCGCAGGCCGGGGAACTGGGCGGGCAGCGAAGCCGCGGCCACGGCGACGATGCCGGTGCCGATGACGGCGGCGAACCAGTTCGGGGTGAGGTTCGCGAAGACCTGGCTGGGGTGCTCCAGGTCGGTGAGCAGCCCCCACCGGGCCAGCCGGCCGCGGGCCGCCGCGCGCCCGGCGGCCAGGTCGGTCTCATCCGCTGTCGCCGTCATACCTCAGACGGTCGCGCCGGGCCCGCCGTGCTCAGTGGCCTGGCCGTCAGTGACGACCTGGCGGTCGGCCGGCTGGTCGAGATCGACGTGCCCGGCCTGGACCTGCGCCGCTCGCTGCGCGCCGTCTGGCGGGGGTCCGCCAGCCTGCCGCCAGGAGCGGCTCGCGACCTCATCGGCCACATCCTGAGCCACAGCCCCGGGCGGAGAGCCGACGGGCGCCGGGCGCGCATGCGCCTCGATGCCCCGGCGCCGGGCGAGAGCAGCGCCCCGCGCCTCCAGCCGGTGGGCGAAGCCGAGCTCAGCTGAGCGGCGGTCAGAGGTCTCAGAGGTCGAGGTCCACGATCACCGGCGCGTGATCGCTGGGCCCCTTGCCCTTGCGGGCCTCGCGGTCGACCCAGGCGTCCGACACCGCGCCGGACAGGGCCGCGTTGGCGTAGACCAGGTCAATCCGCATGCCCATCCCCTTGTGGAACGCGCCCGCCCGGTAGTCCCAGTACGTATACGGGTGCGGGCCCTTGGCGATCCGGGGAACGACGTCGGTCAGGCCGGCCTGGCGCAGGTCAGCCAGCGCCGCGCGCTCGGCCGGGGTGACGTGCGTGGAGCCGGCGAACGCGGCCGGATCCCAGACGTCGTCGTCGGCCGGGGCGACGTTGAAGTCGCCCATGACCGCGAACGGCCGGTCAGCCGCGGCGTCGGCGGCGACCGCCGCCCGCAGGGCCGCCAGCCAGCGCAGCTTGTAGGCGTAGTGCGGGTCGTCCGGCGTGCGCCCGTTCGGCACGTACACCGAGCGCACGCGCAGCGGGCCGCAGGTCGCCGCGAGGGTGCGCGGCTCCAGCGTGTGCTCGTCGGGGAACCCGGGATCGCCGGGCAGGCCGCGGGTGACGTCCTCCAGCCCCAGCCGGGAGAGCACCGCCACCCCGTTCCAGCGCCCCTCGCCGTGCTCAGCGACGGCGTAGCCGAGCGGCTCGACCGCGGCGGCCGGGAAGGCGCCGGCGCCGACCTTGGTCTCCTGCAGGCAGACCACGTCCGGGTCGGCCTCTTTCAGCCAGTCCACCAGCCGGGGCAGCCGGGCCAGCACCGAGTTCACGTTCCAGGTCGCGATCCGCATGCTTCCATCCCATCAGGCGCCACCGGGTCGCCGCACCCCCGCGCCGGCTTTCCGGAATTAACGGATCCAGGTGCCGAGCACATCCTCGATGGCCGGCCGCACCCGGTCGCGAGCGGCGGCGCGCGGCAGGCCGGACATCAGCAGTGCGTCGTAGTTGGTGTCCTCATGGCGCACCGAGGCGATGACGGCCAGCGTGATCGCGTCCTCCGCCAGCGCCCGGCCCGCGGCCGAGCGCCCGACCCGGCCGCTGCCGCGCAGCCCGGCATGCCGGGCGATGGCCTGCGCCCGGCCAGCCGGGCAGCCGGGGTAAAGCCGCCTGATCTCCTTCGCCATGCGGGACTGGAACGCCACGTCCTGCTCGGCGCGGCGGGCGGTGTCCCGGTCCCGGCGGCGCAGCCGGGCCTCGGAGTCGGC
>Ga0209839_10001011_pt1 | contig 14421 bp, 12 predicted proteins | sample OrgsoiDNA2013050_FD_185800 | JGI IMG/M metagenome (GOLD analysis project Ga0209839, IMG submission 185800) | Permafrost soil microbial communities from the Arctic, to analyse light accelerated degradation of dissolved organic matter (DOM) -... | ecosystem: Environmental > Terrestrial > Soil >... | reverse complement strand
CGCGCGACCAGCAGCGACCCCGCCAGCGCCGCGATGGCAAACAGCGCGGGAGGGATGCTGCTCAGGAGTCCGACCTCGGTCGCGCTCAGGGCGAATTCGTCGCGGATCATCGCGATGACCGGTGGAACGGCGAGGATGGTGAGCCGCAAGCCATTGCCCGCGAGCCATAAAAGCACGATGGCCGTCCACATTTCCCGCCGGGGTGACAAGGGCGTATCGCGCGACGGAGACAACTATTCGGGGAGAGTGGCCGACACAGTGGCGCGTACGATAGCACCATTCATCGCGAGCTGACGCGAACGGAAAGCATCAAAGCTCGCCGATCGCATGGGAATGTCGGCTCGCATTCGTCGGGTATCATGTGCCGGTCCTGTCCGGGGCGCGTCGAAACGCCCCGATGCCTCCGCGCTGGTCCGACCTCCGGCCGCGCATTCATCTTTTCTCCCTGCATCCCATGGCGACATCACCAAAAGCCGGCAAGGAACAACTGCAACGCATTGCGCGCGATGCGATGCTGCAACGCGGGCTTTTGCCGGACTTCTCGCCCGCCGTGATCGCCGAGACCAACACCCTGACACAGGCGGCTTCGACGACGGGTCCGGCAATCCGCGATCTGCGCGAGATGCTCTGGGCGTCCATCGACAACGACGATTCGCGCGACCTCGATCAGCTTTCGGTGGCCGAGCTCGGTGCGAACGGCGCGGTGAAAATCCTCGTCGCCATCGCTGACGTCGATGCGCTGGTCAGAAAGGATTCCGCGATCGACGGCCACGCGTCGGCCAACACGACGTCCGTATACACGCCCGCTGAAATATTTTCGATGCTGCCGGAGAAGCTGTCGACCGACCTGACTTCGTTGGCGGACGGTCAGCCACGTCTCGCGATCGTGATCGAAATGGTCGTCGGCACCGACGGCGTGGTCGCCTCATCCGACATCTACGCCGCGGCGGTGCTGAACCACGCCAAGCTTGCCTACAATGCGCTCGCGGCGTGGCTCGAGGGTAACGCGCCCGCACCGCCAAAACTTGCGGCGGTGCCCGGAATGGATGAGCAGATCCGCATCCAGGACCGGGTTGCGCAGTCGCTGCGAAAGATGCGGCGTGCGCAAGGCGCTCTGCAACTCGAAACCGTGGAAGTCAGGGCCGTGCTCGACGGCGACGCCGTGACCGACCTGCGGTCGGACGAAAAGAACCGCGCGAAGGAATTGATCGAGGATTTCATGGTCGCCGCCAATGGCGTGACGGCGAGGTTTCTGGCGTCGAAGGGCTTGCCGTCGCTGCGGCGAGTGCTGCAGGCACCCAGACACTGGGACGCCATTGTCGCGCTTGCGGCAAAAGCGGGCGAACGTTTGCCGGAGACACCCGACGCGGTCGCGCTGGATGCGTTCCTGGCCAAGCGGCGCCAAGCCGATCCCGCGCGTTTTCCCGATCTCTCGCTCGCCGTCATCAAGCTGCTGGGCTCGGGCCAGTACGTGCTCGAGATCCCCGGGCAGGCAGCGCAAGGACACTTCGCGCTGGCGGTGAGGGATTACACGCACTCCACGGCGCCGAATCGCCGGTTTCCCGATCTCATCACCCAGCGGCTGCTGAAGGCAGCGCTGTCCGGGCAGCCGTCGCCGTACACCAATGCTGAACTGACCGCGCTCGCGAACCACTGCACCGAGCAGGAGGACAATGCGGCAAAGGTGGAGCGTCAGGTCGGCAAATCCGTCGCCGCGCTGCTGCTCGCCTCGCGGATCGGAACGCAATTCGACGGCATCGTCACGGGCGCGTCGGAAAAGGGGACGTGGGTGCGCATTTCGGGACCGGTCGTCGAAGGCAGGATCGTCCGCGGATTTGCCGGTCTCAAGGTCGGCGACCGCGTCCGCGTACAGCTCCTCCACACCGATGTCGCTCGAGGCTTCATCGACTTTGCTGCTCTGGGTGAGAAACCATGAAATCGAATGATCGGCATGGCGGTGAGCTCGCTTACAGGAACGAGACATTCCTCGACAGCGACGACGCGCGTCCGCTGCGCATCCTTGCGGAGTATCTGGAGCCGATGCAGGTTTTCCATCGCGAGCGCATTCGCGACACGATCGTGTTTTTCGGCTCTGCGCGATTGACTGCGAAGGGTCCGCTGGGCCAATACTATGACGCGGCGCGCGAGCTCGCGCGCCTGATCACCGTCTGGTCGAAGAGTCTCCCTTCGCAGGCCCACCAATATGTCGTCTGCAGCGGCGGGGGCGGGGGCATCATGGAGGCAGCCAACCGCGGCGCATCCGAGGCGGGGGGCAAGACCATCGGCCTCAATATCGGCCTGCCGCACGAGCAAAAACCGAATCCCTATATCACACGCGGTCTGACGTTCGAGTTTCACTACTTTTTCATGCGCAAACTGTGGTTTGCGCACCTGGCTCGCGCGCTGGTGGTGTTTCCCGGCGGATTCGGCACGCTCGACGAGTTGATGGAAATACTGACGCTCATGCAGACCAAAAAGATAGAGCGCCGGATTCCGGTCGTGCTCTATGGCTCGAGCTACTGGAACGAGATCATCAATTTCGACGCCCTGGCGCGCCACGGCATGATCGACCGCGAGGACCTCGCGCTATTCCAGTTCGCCGACAATCCGGCCGTCGCGCTGGAATTGCTGCAGTCGGGAATCACCACAGAGCTGGACACGAAGACGCCTTCTGTCGCGCACTCGTGCAGGGCATCCGGCTGAAGTTTCATGGCCGACACGGTCGCCGCGCCATCGTTCGTTTCCCGCCGATCGCTGTTCTGGCTGGCGTGGGTGGCGCTCGTTGCCAGTCTTCTGATTCCGGCTCCGGCCGGCTCGTTCGCCGGAAACGCGTTCGGCGTTTCCGCGTTCTTGGTGCTCGGCAAGGCCGTCGTCTGGAGCGAGGCGGTGCCGGGATCGCCCGGCAGCCTCGATCCATGGCGCGGGGCGATCCTGACGCTCGCACTGTTTTCGAACGTTGCGTTCATCTTCACGTCGTTCATGCGCCGCGTGCGAAGCGTATCGATCGCGTGCAAGGGCTTTTTGCTCGTCTCGCTTGCCATCGACGCCAGTGTCGCATTTCTGGTTCCGGAGTTCGAGCGCTTGCCGGCGTACTGGATCTGGCTGCTGTCGATCGCTGCGCTCGTGATCGCATTCGTCGCATTGCCCGGCGAGGGAGCGGCGCCCGGGGTGAAGGCGCGCAAGGCACAGTCGGCGGTCGACAATGGCGATATTCCGGCGTTCTTCTGGGTACTCTTCGGCTTCGTTCTGTTCTGGCTGGCGGTGAGCGCGGCCAGTCGCATTTTTCCGCCGAAGGACAGCGTCGCCTCGGCGTTCAATGTTCCGCTGACGAGTTACCTGAACGACAGGGCCAGCCTCCTGAAGGCCGACGAGGCGTCCGCCCTCGCATCAGTGCTCGAGAAGTTCGAGAAGGAGACATCGAATCAATTGGTGATCGCGATCTATCCGCGCGCGCCCGAAGGATCCGTCGAGGAGTTCACCATACGGACCGCGGACAGGTCGCGCCTCGGCCACAAGGGTGTCGACAACGGCGCGATCCTTTTTCTTTTCACGGACCCGCGCGCGGCACGGCTCGAGGTCGGCTACGGGCTGGAAGGCGCCCTGACCGACGTGCAGGCGCATCGCATACTCGAGGAAAATCTCGCTCCGGCATTTGCGCGCGGCGATTATTTCAATGGTCTGGACGCGACGCTTGCCGCGATCTTCAGCCTCGTGCAGCGCGCCGCTCCGGACGATCGCGCGCCCGGCACGGTGACGGTGTGGTGGCGACGAATCAAGGCTGAGTGGCCGAAGGCAGGGGCTAACGCGTGGCCGCTCGTAAGCGGGCTGGGGATCGGTGCGCGCATCGGCATCACTTTCTTCGGCGCGCTGCTCGTCATGCTCCTCTGGAGCGCGGTCGGACAATGGGGCCGCTTCGGCGGCGACGTTATTCGCGGCGTCGGCAACCTGATCGCGCGGCGGCCGTTCTCGACCGGCATGGAACCGGTGGATCTCGACGATCTGTGGAGCTCGATCAAGCTTCTCGTGATCGCGGTGGGAGCACTCGTTCCCGCCGCAGGCGTCGTGATCCTCGCGGCGGGCGGCGCGTTTGGCGGCGCGGGGGCGCTGATTCACTGGTGACGCGGGCGGGCTGTAACTCCGGTCAGGGTTGCTTCGGCCTCAGGCGGACGTGAATGTTCTTCTCCTGCGTGAATGACAACATCTCGCCGATGCATTCCTCGCGCCCGAAGCCCGACTGCTTGACGCCGCCGAAGGGCGCGCCCAGAAAATGCTTGCCGACTTCGTTGATCCACACGTAGCCCGCCTGGACCGTCATCGCCGCGCGATGCGCGATGGAAAGGTCGTTGGTCCAGATGGAGCAGGTGAGTCCGTAGTCGACCGCGTTCACCTCGTCCATCATCGTCGTCTCGTCCGACCACTTGAGAATCGCCAGGACGGGTCCGAAGATTTCCTCGCGCGCGATCTTCATGGCGGATGTGACGTCGGCGAAGACGGTGGGCTCGACAAAGAATCCGCCCGCGAGTGCGGGATCGGAAGGCCGCGTGCCGCCATGGAGCAGGCGCGCGCCTTCCTGCCTGGCGCTTGCGATGTGGCCCAGCACCCGATCGACCTGTGCCGCGCTCACGATCGCTCCCATGGTCGTCGCCGGATCGGTCGCCAGTCCCGGCCTGAATGCGGCGACACGCGCTTTGACACGCTCGAGTACGGCGTCGTAGATCGCGGCGTGAATGAAGGCGCGGCTCGTCGAGCCGCAGGATTGGCCGCACCAGGTGAAGTTCATGCCACCGACCGCCGCGGCCGCAACCTCGTCGGGGTCCGCGTCGGGATAGGCGATCAGCGCGTTCTTGCCGCCGAGCTCCAGCAATAGTGGTTTTACCGTCTCGCTGGCGGCGCGCATCACCGCGCGGCCGGCAGCGACGCTGCCGATGATCGCGACCATGCCGACGCCGCGATGCGCCGCGAGCGCCGCGCCGGTGTCGCGGTCGCCGGGCACGACGTTGAAGACGCCCGCAGGCAGCAGTCCATCGACCAGCTCGGCCAGCCGCAGCGCCGACAGCGGCGCCTGATCGGGCGGCTTCATCACCACGGCATTGCCTGCCGCCAGCGGTGCCGCCGACTTGCCTGCGGCGAACATGAACGGATGATTGAAGGGGACGATGCGCGCGACGACGCCGATCGGCTCGCGCACGGAAAAGTTGACGACGTCGGGCCCCATCGGGATCGACGCGCCCTTCGCCTCGGTCACCAGTCCGGCAAAAAAATCGAGCTGCGCGGCGGCGATCATCGCGTCGCTGGTCATTTCGCGCACCGGATTGCCGCAGTTGGCGGCATCGATCATTGCCAGCTCGGCTGCATTCTGCCGCAGCACTTCGGCCATGCGGCGCAGAATCTTCCCTCGTTCCAATGGCAGGATCGCTCGCCATTCGGCAAAGCCGGACGCGGCCGCGGCAACCGCCGCGTCGACATCGGTGGCGTTGCCAACCGCGATCCTCGCCAGCGGCTGACCCGTGCTTGGATTCAAGGTCGGCTCGAACCGGCCTGAGCGGGGCTCGTGCCATGCCCCGCCGTAGTAAAGCGTGCGATGGTCAGGAAGACGCAGGCCAGGGCTCGCGACGGAACCAGACGAGGTCATCGATGGCGTTTCACGAGGAGCCTCTGGTCGCATCGCTGCCGCTCATTCGGCCGATCAGCGCGTTGGCACCGATGGCGATCACGAACAAGACGATCAGCAGCGCATACATCCGAGGCATGTCGAAGGTGGAATAGGCCTGGATGATCAGGTAGCCCATGCCGCGGTTCGACAGCTTGGTTTCGGCTAGCAAGGTGCCGATGATGGCCACGCCGAGGCCGAGTCTCACGCCGTTGATGACCGGCGCCCGCATCGCGGGAAGATAGATTTTCGACACCATCTGCCACGTCGTGGCGCGAAAGCTTTTACCGACGAGAATCAGCACGCGGTCGATTTGCCGCATTCCCGACGCGGCGCTGATGGCGATCGGGAAGAAACACGAAACCGCGCCCATCGCGATCTTCGACCCCGAGCCTACGCCGAACCACATGATCATGACCGGGAAAAAGATGATCTTCGGCGTCGGTCCGAGATAGTAGATCAGGGATTCGTACGCTCGCGACAGAAATCGGTTGGCGCCGAGAAGGATGCCCGTCGCCAATCCGCACACTCCGCCGATGAGCAGTCCGATGCCGATTTCGCCGACAGTGATGCCGAGGTTGGCGTAGAAGTCCGCGTTGGCGAAGAGGCGCGCGATCGCGCGGCCGATGGCGGTCAGCGATGGCACGACATCGCGAAACAGCAGGCCGGAAAGCGAGAGCGCCTCCCAGCCGACGAGGATGAGGGCGATGATGGCGATGCGCACCATCGCTACCCGCCGCCTTGTTGCGGCGCCCGTGCCGGCGACGGTTGCGGCAACGTGGCTCATTCGCCGGGCCTCAGGAATCGCTCGAGCCGCTCGGCGCTGTCGAAGAACACCACGCTGCTCAGGATGACGAAGCAGATCGCGCCGTAGGTTCCGGGCAGATCGTATCGCTCGGCGAGCTCGTTGATGAGCTGCCCCAGGCCGCCGAAGTTGATCAGGAACTCGACGCCGACGATGTTGATCATGGCGAAGATCAGCCCGAGCTTGAGCCCGACGAATACCGACGGTAGCGCCGCCGGCAGCAGGATTTTCCAGAATTGCTGCGATGGCGTCAGCTTGAAGCTGCGCCCGACGTCGAGCAGCACCTGGCGCGTTCCCGCCAGCCCTTCGAGCGTCTTGAGGATGACCGGCGCGAGTCCGGCGGCGAAACCGATCATGACGATCGTCGTAGCGCTGCGGCCGAAGATGACCAGGAACAGCGGATACATGAGCACGATCGGTGCCGCTGCGAGCGCGCCCACCCATGTCTCGCAAGCGAGACGCAGTATTCGAACCCGATGCAGAAGAGCGCCGAGCGGTATGCCGACCCCCGCGAGCAGCAGGCTCGCCCACAGCATCTCCTGCGTCGTCTGCCAGAATCGGTGCAGCACGTTTTCCTCGACGATGATGCGCGGAATTGCGCGCAGAATCTCCGACGGCAGCGGCACGATAAAGCGGTTGATGATGCCGCCGCGGATCGCCAGCTCGACCAATCCGATCAGCGCCAGCGCGGTTGCGGCGCCGATCAGGCGGGCGCCGAGGCGCGACCCCGCAATCGGACCGAGCCACCCGGTGCGCTGAGCACCGCTCATCGCTTCGCTCATCACTTTCCTCTGCGCTCGAGAACGCGCGATTCGTCATCGCGTATGCCCCGGCTCGCTTCCTCGCGCAGGTCCTGCCAGATCTCGGCGACGTAGTGCCCGAACGCGTCGCTGCTGACAACTTCGGAATCGCGTGGATGCGGCAGATGGATCGCGACCGCGCGCTTCAGGCGCCCCGGCCGATACGTCATCACCAGCACGCGGTCGGAGAGCTGCACTGCTTCGGTCAGGTTGTGGGTGATGAGCAGCGTCGTCTGCTTGAGCGTCTGCTGGATCTGCAGCACCCTGTCGCCGAGCAAGAGCCGAGTCTGCTCGTCGAGGGCGGCGAAGGGCTCGTCCATCAGCAGGATGCGAGGCTCGGACGCGAGCGTTCTCGCGAGCGCGACGCGCTGGCGCATGCCGCCGGAAAGCTCGGCAGGGTAGCGCCGCTCGAAACCGCGCAAGCCGACCATGGCGATGAAATGCTCGGCGCGCTCGAGCCGCGCCTGCTTCGACGCGCCGGCGATCTCGAGCGGAAAGGCGACGTTCTCGACCACGGTGCGCCACGGAAAGGTCGATTCTTCCTGAAAAACCATGCCGATGGCGGGGTGCGTGCCGCGAACGGTATCGCCGGCCACGGTCACGCGTCCGTCGTAATCGCCGATCAGCCCGCCGACGATGTTGAACAAGGTGGATTTGCCGCAGCCCGACGGTCCGATGATCGACACGAACTCACCCGGCGCGATCGAAAACGAAACGTCGTCGACGGCGGTGATCACGCCTTCGTTGGTGACGTAGCGTTTGCTGACCCGCTCGACGTCGAGCAGCCGCGCATCGCGCGAAAGCGCCGCATCGGCAGCAGCGGGCAGTGGCGCGGACTCGCCGATCATCGGGTCAGCCGCGGCGATTTTGCGTAAGCGCGGCAGTCAGCGCGGGGGTATAGCCCCCTTGCACACGAACGTCGACGACCGCGACCGCACCGTCGTCCACCGCGCGGACCGCCTGTTCGAGCGCGGTTCCAAGCGCGTCCGGCGTCTCGATCGGACCCCAACCCTGGGCGCCCTGAGCACGTCCTATCGCAGCGAGATCGAGATCGGGATCGGCGATACGCTGGCCGATCCACTTGTTCTCGACCGGCCGCTCGCGCATGCGCGCGACGCGTTCCTGGTGAACCTCGTCGTTGTAGTACGAGCGATTGTTGGCGACGATCAGCAACAGCGGAATTCCGTAATGGGTGGCGGTCCAGATCGAGGTTGCGCCCATCAGGAAATCGCCGTCTCCGCACACTGCGACCGACAATCTTCCGGAGCCTTTGAGCGCGAGCGCGGCGCCGACCGCGATCCCGGGGCCGGCGCCGATGCCTCCGCCGCCATCCGATCCGAGGAAATCGAGCGGGTGGCCAAACGGCCAGCTCGCGCCGTTCCACGACAACGGCAGGTGGCTGAACGATGTCGGCCGCTCACCGATGACACGGCGCAGCGTGACGGCGATGTCTTCGGTGGTGAGGCGACCGTTCTCGCCGGGCGTGGGCGAAAATTCATGCTTGCGCGGCGCATATGCCAGCGCGCGCTTTTTCTCTGCTGGCGCCCCACCATGACTCGGCGCAAGCGCCTCGAGCAGCAACGGAACCGCCGCGTCGGGCTCGGCGGCGATGAACAGATCGACCGGCGGAAGCCCCTGGTAATCCATGCTCCAGCCGCCGTGCAGCAAGTGATCGAGCGACACCTGAATGATCTTCGCCGGCGATTCACCGTCGCAGGCGGTCTTGAGCGTTCCGGCCAGGTCGACCCAGTCGAGACTCAGGATCACGTCGGCTTGGGCGATGGCCTTGGCGGCTTCCGGCCGCAGCAGGATACCCGCCGCGCTGGCGTGCAGCGGATGATCGGTCGGGAAGGCGGCGCCCACCTTGAGATCGGTGAGCACGGTGGCGTCGAGGGCTTCTGCGAGGGCGACACGCGCGTCCCAGGCTGCGGAATCGCGCGAGACGCGGCCGATCAGGAACATCGGACGCTTGGCTTCGCGCAATATCGCCGCGGCTTCGCGCACGGCTTCCGCGGGAGGCGCGTGGAGCGCCGCCGGCATGTAACGCGCGGCAGCGATCGGCGGCAGCGGAGCTGGCAGCGGCGCTTCCTGCATCCCCGCGTCGAGGTTGACGTACACCGGACCCTGCGGTGCGGTACGCGCGTGCCACATGGCGCGCAACAAGGCCTCGCGCGCGGCCTCGGGCGACGTCGGCTGATCATCCCATTTGACGTACGGCCGCACGATCGCGCCCTGATCGCGCGCGGTGTGTATCCAATCGATCCACGGCCGGCGCTTGACCGCATCGACCGGGCCCGTCGCGCCGAGGATCAGCACCGGCATGCGATCGCACCAGGCGTTGAAAATTGCCATGGTGGCGTGGAACAGGCCGACGTTGGAATGCAACGCGACCGCCATCGGCAGGCCGGTCACCTTGGCATAGCCGTGCGCGATCGCAACCGCGTGCTCCTCGTGCAGGCACAGAAGCATTTTCGGATCGCGATTGCCGAGATAGTTGACGAGGCTGTCGTGCAATCCGCGGAAGCTCGCGCCGGGAACGAGCGCGATGTAGGGAAGCGCGAGCGAGCGCAGCGTTTCGGCGACGATGTCGCTGCCGAACTGCGGCACCGGCGGCGGCGTTCCTGTCGGCTTTTCCGCCGACGTTTGCTTACCGGCGCTTACCTCGGCGCGGTCCATGCGCGGCCCGCTACTGCCGCGGCGGAATCTGAATCAGCTCCGCCAGTTGTTCCTTGGTCAGCGCGGTCGCCGTGTATTTGAGCACCACGGCGTCGGGCACGATGGTGTCGAGCCCGACGATCTTGTCAGGGTCCACCGCCACCTTGGGAAAGAAATCGTCGCGCGTGCGCTTGGCGGTTGCGACCGGAATACCGACGAACTCGGCATAGGTCTTGAGCGCAACCGGGTCGCTCGAGTACAGCCAGTCGATCGTCTCGCGATAGGCTTTCATGAAGCGGTCGATGGCCGGCTTGCGCGTCTGCAACGTCTGCACGTTGGTGATCAGCAGGCGCACAGTCTGGCCCTTGAAGATGGTGGCGTCGTTGCCGCTGGCGACGATCCGGATCTTGCCTTCGTCGAGCTGCTGCAACCCGAACGGCGGCGCCGACCAGCCGATGTCGATCTGGTTCGACATGACCTGCGTCAGCGTCGGCGCCGGCCCGCCAGTCGCGGTGGGCTTGGCCTTCAAGTCGTATTGCTTCATGAACGCGGTGACGATGCCATGCGTCGACGAGCCGTTGGTCGAATAGGCGATGGTCTTGCCTTCGGAGTCCTTGAGCGATTTGATCGGCGAGCTCGCCGGAACGTACCAGTAGAGATCGGATGCGCCGGTGGTCTCGGCGCCAATGATGCGTACTGGCGCGCCCTTGGAATACGCCGAGAGCACACCCATGATGCCCGTCGCGACGCCGATTTCGACGCTTCCCGAGATCACCGCCTGTTGCGTTTCGCCGCCGCCTTGGGTGTACAGGATCTCGAGCGTCAGGCCGTGCTTCTTGAAAATGCCGCCAAGTTGGCCGACCTCGGCGATGGCCGTATCCCAGTTGCCGCGCTGACCGGCAGCGACCTTGAGCTTGTCCTGTGCCTGCGCTGTCTGCAAGAGCGCGGCAAGCGCCAGCATCGCTGCGGCGCCGCAGAACAGCTTGAGCTTGCTCATCGATTCCTCCTCAGGTGGTCGTCGTGCGCGCCACCGGCGCACGATCGTATTCGAATATTTTCAACCCGGAAATGCGGCCCGAGCGGCGCAGTTTGGCGTGCGCGCTCCGGACGCGTCAAGCTGAGCTTGCCGGGAGAGCCTGTTGCGAGGCAAGCTCCTCCTCGGCGACGCCGAGCGTCGTCCACTGCGTCGTCTTGGGGACGATGCCTTCGAACGACTGGAGCTTTACGTGTGGAACATGCGTGGGCGAAGTCCCGATGGCCGCGCCTCCATCGCGAAGCCCCTTCGCCGCCTCGATCATGATGCGGCGGAATTGAACGATCGCGACGTCGCTGGCACCGAGGCGCTCCCGCGACCGGTCGGCGATCGGGCCCATCGTTTCCCACATCGCGGCATCCTGGTTCGGAATGCCGGTGATGCCGGTGTGGCTGCCGCGCTTCATCGCCTCGCGATCCTGCAGGAAGTTGTTGGCACGGTTGCGGATCGGACGGAAGCTGCGATCCAGATCGACGCCGACCTCCGCCGCGCAAAACTTGCGCCACGCGGCCTGGTCGATGCCTTCGTCCTCGCTCCAGGCGATGAAGTAGAACATGGTGTTGGTGTCGTCGAGCGGAATGTTGAGGATCGAGAGCTTGTATCGATCGTTCGGCGGGATCAGCACGGTGAACGGCGCCACGAAAAGCGTAATACGCAGATAATCGTGGGTCCCGACGTCGTTGATCGGGTGCCGAATGGCCACGTAGCGGAAGCCGAAGTCGGTGCGCTGGACGCGCAGCCGGGGCGCCTTGTCGGTCGATGGCCGCAGCCACTCGCTCGAGGTCGCGCCGGCGCTGTCGACCTCTGCCGGCACCATGTCGGTCGCGTGCAGGCTCGAGCTGTGCGCGGAATCGATCGCGCCCTCGAGCACCTGCGCCCAGTTGCACGCGACGTGCATCTTGACGATGCTGATCCGCGTTTCGGGCGACGGCGCCCACGCCGGCGGCTCGAATTCGCTCATCTGGTCGGGCGGGCCCATCCATACCCAGACGAAGCCGCCCGCAACGCGCGTGGGATACGCTTTTTGCTTCACCGGTTTCGGCGCACGGTCGCCCTCGTACAGCTCCGACGGACGGTCGACCACGTTGCCTTCGAAGTCGATCTTCCACCCGTGGTAGAGACAGCGCAGCCCGCATTCCTCGTTGCGTCCAAGCGCGAGCGACGCGCGCCGATGAGGGCAGTGCTCGTCGACCACCCCGAGCCTGCCCAGGCTGTCCCGAAACGCCACCAGCTCTTCGCCCAGCAGGCGAATGCGGACGGGCGGACCGTCCGGCTCCGCAACCTCCTCGGACATGCAGGCGGGAATCCAGTGGCGACGGATCAGCGCGCCCATCGGGGCCTCGCCCTCGACCCGGCATAGCAGTTCGTTTTCCTCGGCGCTCAGCATGGATTCGATCCCGGAATAATTCTAACGCTCCAGGACCATCATAAGCACTTCGATTTTCGGCGTCGAGCGGAAGACGATAGCCGCGCGCGAACCCGGTATCATTCCGGGTCACTAGGAGACCGACGTGGCAAAACTGCGGCTGAGCTTCGCCTGCTGGGATTACGACCGCACTCGCGCGCTCGCCGACGGCAGCGTCCGCGCCGAGGGCATCGAGCTCAATTGCCTGAACCTGCATGTCGAGGAGACGTTTTTTCGCATGCTGCGAAACCGCGAGTTCGACATCGCGGAGATGTCGCTGTCCTCTTACGCAATGTCGATCGGGCGCGAGCAGCCGCCGTTTATCGCGATCCCGGTATTCCCGTCGCGATTCTTCCGCCAGTCGTGCATTTTCGTTTCGGCCAAGAGCGGCATCCGCGAGCCGAAGGACCTGATCGGAAAGCGCATCGGCACGCCGGAGTACCAGATGACCGCGCCGGTCTGGATCCGCGGCATTCTGCAGGACGAATACGGCGTCGATCCGGCAAGTGTCCGATATTTCACCGGCGGCGAGGAGGAGCCCGGCCGCGACGAAAAGCTCAAGCTGGATCTGCCGCCGCAATTCAAGGTCACCCGCATCGGCGCGACACAGACGCTGACGCAGATGATTGCCGACGGCGAAATCGACGCGCTGCATACCGCCCGCATCCCGTCGACGTTCACGACGCGTCCGGGCGCGGTCACGCGGCTGTTCGAAAATCATGTCGAGGTCGAGCGCGCGTATTACCGCAAGACGGGCATTTTTCCCATCATGCACACGGTGGCGATCCGCCGCGACGTCTACCGCGCCAATCCGTGGATCGCGCAGTCGCTATTGAAGGCGTTCACCGAGGCCAAGCGCAAGGTCTACGAAAATCTCTACACCACCTCGGCGCTGATCACCATGCTGCCGTGGCAGATCGCGCAGGTCGAGGACGTGCGGCGGGAAATGGGCGATGACTGGTGGCCCTACGGGTTCGAGGCCAATCGCCACGTTCTCGATACCTTTCTGCGCTATCACCACGAACAGGGCTTGTCGAAGCGCAGGCTCAAGCCCGAGGAGCTGTTCGCGCCGGAGACGCTCGAGGCGTTCAAGATCTGAAGCGCTAAGTCGCGTCGCCGGCCGCGGGTCGGTCCCCTGCAGCGCCGGAAAGCGCGGCGTTGATCACGTCGATGAATGGGCCGAGCTTCGGCGGCTTGGCTTCGACGTCGACCCTCACCGCGAGCTTGCGCAGCGTTGCGCTGCACACCGGGCCGATCGACGCGATCAGCGTCCGCTCGAGACTCTGCTTGAGCGAGGCTTCCTTGCCGCAGCCTTGCGCGACGGTAAAAAGGTTGCTCGCCTGCGAGGCGCTGGTGAACGCCACCAGGTCGATCGCTCCGCGGCCGAGTGCATCGATCAGCCGCACCAGCGGAGCGGTATCCTCCGGCACCGCCCAGCGATAAGTCGCGATTTCGGTGACGCTCGCGCCTTCGCTCTCGAGCGCTCCTTCCAGCTCGCGATTGGTCTCGCCGTAGCGCTGGACGACGATGCGCTTTCCGCGCAGCGGGACCGCGCGCAATTGCGCGAGCACCTCGTGCGTGGTGAAAGGATCGTCGGCGGAAAAGTCGATGCGCACCTTGCGCGCGCCGAGCGCGGCGGTGGGCTTGGGGCCTCGGACGACGACCTTCGAGGTTTCCAGCATTCGCAGCAGCGCGGGTGACAAGGCCATCGAATCGGTTGCCGCGAACAGTGCGCGGGTGCCGACGCCGGTCTGGAAAATGAACATGTCCGGCGGGATCGATTCCCAATCTCTGATCAGGGCCCGAATGCGCTCCGGATCGACGTCCGGAACCTCCGCCAATGCCGGCGCCAGGAACGGCGTGCCCCCGTATTTGCGAATCAGGCTGGCGACGCGCTCGCCGGCGCGGCTTTCGAGTATGGCGACAGTCTTGTCTTTCATCGGCGCGCGAGCGGACCCTGGCCGGTCGGAGGGCGTTTAGTTTGCCACACCCCTGATTTTGGTCCAGCGGGAATAAAAAGCGCGGAAGAAGGGTAGCGTCAACAGGCGACCCCATCGCTCGAGGGCGCCCGTA
>Ga0209839_10001010_pt1 | contig 14429 bp, 10 predicted proteins | sample OrgsoiDNA2013050_FD_185800 | JGI IMG/M metagenome (GOLD analysis project Ga0209839, IMG submission 185800) | Permafrost soil microbial communities from the Arctic, to analyse light accelerated degradation of dissolved organic matter (DOM) -... | ecosystem: Environmental > Terrestrial > Soil >... | reverse complement strand
GTGAGCTCTTCGTATTCGGCGGGCGTCAGCAGGCCCGGCAGGAGGCCCTCGCCGCCGGAGCCCGCGGGCAGCCGGACCTTGAACATCCAGCCCGCCCCGTACGGGTCGGCGTTGACGAGGCCGGGGTCGTCTTCCAGATCGCCGTTGATGTCGGTGACCTCGCCGTCCACGGGCGAGTACAGGTCGCTGACGGACTTGGTCGACTCGACCTCCCCGCACGACTCCTCGGCGGTGACGCTCGCGCCCTCAGCGGGCAGTGACACGTAGACCACGTCACCCAGCGACCGCGCCGCGAAGTCGGTGATGCCGACCGTCGCGGTCGGGCCGTCGACGGCCACCCATTCGTGCTCTGCGGTGTAACGCAGCTCGGCAGGAACGCTCATGCTCCGGATCTCCTATAAAAAGGCAGGTCAGTTAGGTCAGCCGCTTCCGCCCGGCCCCTGATGTCCACCGCCAGTCCGGGCTTCGGATCATGGGTGACGTCCGGTTCCAGGTAGGCCATCGCGATCGGCGTGCCCAGGGTTGGTGAGGGCGCACCGCTTGTCACGATTCCGCAGGGCCGGCCGTCGGCCAGGACCGTGTACCCGTGCCGGGGGATCCGGCGGGTGGTGAGGGTGAGCCCGGCGAGGACCTTGCGCGGTCCGGACGTGGCCTGCTCGGCCAGCGCTCCGGCCCCGACAAAGCCGTCCGGCTTCTCCAACTTGACCACTCGCCCCAGTCCAGCGTCATACGGCGTCACGTCCGGGCCGAGCTCGTTGCCGTACAGCGGCATGCCGGCCTCGAGCCGGAGCGTATCGCGTGCGGCCAGGCCGGCCGGTATCAGGCCGGCCGGTACCCCGGCGCTGGCCAGTGTGTTCCAGATCGGTTCGGCGTCATCAGGCGGGCAGTAGATCTCGAATCCGTCTTCACCCGTGTAGCCGGTGCGGGCCAGCCAGACCGGGCGTCCCGCGACGGTGGCCCGCTGGCCGGCGTAGTACTTCAGGTCGCCCAGCGACGCGTCGGTGAGCGGGGCGAGTATGCCCACGGCCTCCGGGCCCTGGATCGCGATCAGCGCGTAGTCGGCGGTCTGGTCGATGATCCGGGCGTCGAACCCCGCGGACCGGCGGCGCAGCTCGGCATCGACCGTGGCCGTGTTCGCGGCGTTCGCGACGACCATGAACTCCTCGCCGGCGAGCCGGTAGACCACGAGGTCATCGAGCACACCGCCGTCCTCCGCGCACATCATCGTGTAGCGGGCGCGTCCGGGGGCCACTGCGGACAGTTGCCCCGTGAGCGCGTGATCCAGCGCGGCGGCCGCGTCCGGGCCGGTCACGGCGATCTCGCCCATGTGGGACAGGTCGAACAACCCGGCCGCCCGGCGCACGGCCAGATGTTCCGCGGTCTCGCTGCCGTACCGCAGCGGCATCAGCCAGCCCGCGAAACCGGTCAGTGTTGCCCCGAGCTGCTCGTGCACCGCGTGCAGGGGCGTGGGGCGGGGTCCGCTGGGCCCCTCTGGGGGGCTCGATGATGATCCAGGCACGACCGAATGGTATGCCGGTCACATGGAGCTTCTCACAGATGACCAGATCACGGCCGAACTGGCTGAGTCGCCCGGCTGGACCATAGAAGACCGTCAGATCACCCGGACGGTTGAGCGGAAGGACTTCAAGGACGCGATAATTTTCGTCGGCGGCGCGGCGTGCCTCGCTGAGCAGGCCAACCATCACCCGGACATCCTGATCCAGTGGAACAAGGTGACGCTGACCCTGTCGACGCATTCGGCGGGCGGCCTTACCGCGGCCGACTTCAGCCTCGCCCGGCGGATATCCGGCCTGGCCTAGTTCCCCGCTGCCGTGCGGGGGTTCGGCGCTGCTGCGCCGGGCTCAGCGCTGCCGTGCCGCGGTTCAGTGCGGCGGTGCCGGGGCTCAGTGCGGGCGGTGCCGGGGCTCAGTGCGGCCACGGCGGGGCCGTGCTGTCCCAGGGGCTCACCGCCGCCATCCAGGGGCCGGGAGCGCGTGGTCGATTTGCCGGGGATGGGCCGGTCCGGGAACCGGGGCTGACTCCGGGCGGATAAGCTCCTGATTTCGTGAGGGGACAAGCGCTGTACGTGCGATCGCCGCGGGAGGCTGAGCGCGGGAACCGGGGCCGGGGCCGGGGCCGGGGCCGGTACGCGACCGGCCGTCGCCCGCTGGCCGTGGTGCTGCCCGCGCTGACCGGGGTCCTCGTCCTGCTGGCCGGGTGCTCAGGGACCAGGACGGGCACGTCAAAGGCCGCGGGCGCGACACCGACCGTCGGCGCGTCCGGCGTCGGCCCGTCTTCCTCCACGCCCAGCCGCGGCCTCATCCGGCTGGTCGTCACCCCCGGCCCCGTCCAGAACGGCAACATCGATCCCCGGCACGACTGGGTGACGCCGTTCGAGAAGCGCACCGGCTGCCAGGTCCAGCTGAAGAACGCCAGCACCGACACCCAGGTCGTCAACTACATCAACCGGGGCATCGGCCGCTCGTACTACGACGGAGTTCTCGCTGATCCGGAGGTGCTCGGGCAGCTCGTCAGAGCGAAGGCCATCCAGCCGCTGAACGTCCAGCGCATCACGGGGTACTCCCCGATCAGCTCCCGCCTCCGTAACGCGCCGAGCGAGGTGTCCGGCGGCAAGGTCTACGGTGTGCCCTACATCTGGGACTCCTACGTCACGGGATACGACGTGGGCAAGGTGAAGCCCGCCCCGCAGGGCTGGACGTCGCTGTTCGCCCCGGACTCCGCGTCCCGTTACTCCGGAAAGATCACGATGCCAGACTCCCCGGTGACGCTGGCGCTCGCGGCGCTGTACCTCAAGTCGGCTCAGCCGTCCCTGGGCATCTCGGACCCCTTCGAGCTCACCAAGCCTCAGCTGGCTGCGGCACAGCAGGCGGTGAGCGCGGTCCGGAGCCACGTGGACACCTTCTGGACGCAGGACAGCTCCGTGATCGGGCAGCTCGGCGACGGGCAGGACCTGCTCGGCGCCGTCCTCAGCCACCAGATCGTCCAGCTGTCGCGTGCGGGCCTGCCCACGGCGGGTGTGCCGATCCCCACCGCGGCGGCCGGGGCCACCTCCACGGTCGCCGATGTGCAGTCGTGGATGGTGACCTCCCAGGCCCCGGAGACACCCTGCATGTACCAGTGGCTGTCCTGGTCGGTCTCGAACTACGTACAGGAGCGCGTCTCCGCGTGGACCAACGAGGCGCCCGCGAGCCCCGCCGCCTGCCGGGGGGCCGCCGTCGCGAACTGCGCCGAGTTCCGCGAAACGAGCCTGCCCACCGCGCGCAACATCGTGTTCGACCACCTGCCGGTCAGCGATTGCGGGAACGGGCAGACTGGTTGCACCGATTACACACAGTGGCAGTCCGACTGGCAGCACGTCACCGGCGAGCCGGCCCCCGCCAGCTGATCAATTGCCCCGGATTCGGGACCCTCCGCACTGCGGGGAACGGGACGCCCACGTCCGTTAAGGAAAAAGCATGACCGTGCGGGCCGGTCGCCGTCCGCGCCGCGAGGGGCCAGAATGGGTCCGTGAGAGCTTCCGGAAGCGGCGGGGCCGCCCACGGCGCCCGGCCGCGCGATGTCGTCATCCTCGGCTCGACCGGGTCGATCGGTACCCAGGCGCTCGACGTCATCCGGCGTAACCCGGACCGGTTCCGGGTGGTCGGGCTGGCGGCCGGGGGCGGCAATCCCGCGCTGCTCGCCCAGCAGGCCATCGAGTTCGGCGTGCCGTCGGTCGCCGTGGCCCAGCCGAGCGCGCAGGCCGACGTGCGAGCCGCGCTGACGGCCGAGGCGGCCCGGGTGGCGGACGGCCGGGGCGCGGCCCGCGTACCTGAGGTGCTCGCGGGCCCCGATGCGGTCACCGCCGCCGCCGCGTGGCCGTGTGACGTGGTGCTGAACGGCGTGACCGGAGCGGTCGGCCTGGCCGCGACGCTCTCCGCGCTGGACGCTGGGCGCACCCTCGCGCTGGCCAACAAGGAATCGCTTATTACCGGCGGCTCGCTGGTCACCCAGCGAGCGGCGCCCGGGCAGATCGTCCCCGTTGACTCCGAGCACTCCACGATCGCGCAGTGCCTGCGCGGCGGCTCCCCGGACGAGGTGCGCCGGCTCGTGCTCACCGCGAGCGGCGGGCCGTTCCGCGGCTGGAGCCGGGACCGGCTGGCTGCGGTCACGCCCGAGCAGGCTCTGGCCCACCCCACCTGGAACATGGGGCCGTCGAACACGCTGAACAGTGCCACGCTGGTCAACAAGGGCCTGGAATTGATCGAGGCGCACCTGCTGTTCGGCGTGGGCCTGGACCGCATCGCCGTCGTCGTCCATCCCCAGTCGATCGTGCACTCCATGGTCGAGTACACCGACGGGGCGACGATCGCGATGGCCAGTCCGCCGGACATGCGGCTCCCCATCGCGCTGGCCATGGCCTGGCCCGACCGGGTGCCCGGTGCGGCGCCCGCGCTGGACTGGTCGAAGGCGGCCACCTGGACGTTCGAGCCGCTCGACACCGAGGCGTTCCCGGCCGTCCGGCTGGCCCGTGAGGCGGCCGCCGCAGGTGGCACCGCGCCGGCCGTCTACAACGCGGCGAACGAGGAATGCCTGGATGCCTTCATGGCCGGGAAGATCCTATTTACCGGGATCGTCGACACGGTGGCACGGGTAATCTCGGAGCATGACGCGTCCCGGGGTGGCGCTACGACCCTAGAGGACGTGCTCGCGGTCGATGCGTGGGCACGGCTTCGGGCGCGGGAGCTTAACAGCGAGGGAGAGACGGCTTGATGAGGCAGGAGCAACTGTGAGCCTGCTCGGCTGGGTCATCTTCATTGTCGCCCTGCTTTTTTCCGTCATGCTGCACGAGTTCGGCCACTTCGCTACGGCCAAGAAGTTCGGCATGAAGGTCACCCAGTACTTCGTCGGCTTCGGCACCACACTGTGGTCGATGAAACGGGGAGAGACCGAGTACGGGATCAAGGCCCTGCCGTTCGGCGGATTCGTCAAGATCACCGGCATGACGTCGATGGACGAGGTTGACCCGGCCGATGAGCCGCGCTCGTTCCGCCGGCACCCAGCCTGGCAGCGCCTTATCGTGCTGTTCGCCGGCTCGTTCATGCACTTCGTCCTGGCCTTCGTGCTGCTGTTCCTGCTCGCCGCCGTGATCGGGCTGGACAACAACAACACCACCCAGTTGGGCCCGGTCGCCACGTGCGTACCCGCGAACGCCAAGGCGTTCAGCGCCGGGACGTGCACCGCGACCGACGCCGCGTCACCCGCGAAGGCGGCCGGACTGCGGGCGGGCGACAAGGTCGTCTCGTTCGGCGGCAAGCCGGTGAGCACCTGGACCGCGCTCGGCAACGACATCCGCGACACGCCGGCGCACCGGTCGGTACCGGTCGTTATTTTGCGGAACGGACATCGGCAGACGTTGCACGTCACGCTGGCCTCGGTCAGCGGGAGGTCCGGGTCCTACCTCGGGATCCAGGACACCAACGTCTTCCAGCACTACAACCCGGTCCGTTCGGTCACTTACGCGGGATCAATGTTCGGCCAGGTGCTGACCGGCTCGGCCAAGGAGATCGGGCAGCTGCCGTCGGCTATCCCGCACCTGTTCGCCAAGAACCGCTCGAGCACGTCGGCGGGTCAGGTCACCAGCGTGGTGGGTGCGGGCGAGATCACCGGCTCCGTCGTGTCGGCGAACGTCGGCTGGCAGGTCAAGGTCGACTACGTACTGCTGATCATGGCGTCGCTGAACATCTTCGTCGGCGCGTTCAACCTGGTGCCGTTGCTGCCTCTGGACGGTGGCCACATCGCGGTCGTGATCTTCGAGCGGCTGCGCGCCTGGTTCGCGCGTCTGCGGGGCCGGTCCGACCCGGGTCTGGTCGACATGACGAAGCTCGTCCCGGTCAGCGTGGGCGTGTTCGGCATCCTTGTGTTCTTCGGGCTGATCCTCATCCTCGCCGACATCGTGAACCCCATCCACCTCACCTAAGAACTCCATCCCCTCCAGCTCACCCGCCCCGCGCGGTTCGCCTGGGGGTGGCCCGGGTCCGGCGGGCTGAGACACGGGGCCAGAGGTCGCCACCGGGACCGCCACCGGGACCGCCATGGAGCCGAGGTCATAGGGTGGGCTCCGGGCCGGAGCGGGTAGACGGCGCGGGAACAACGGGGGAAGGGTCCGTGACGCATGCGTCAGGCAAGACCGGTGTGCCGTACGTGATGGCAGGCTGGTCCTGAAACAATGGTAGATGAGCCGGAGGCGGGTGCCGGGCTTCGCGGGGATGTCTAGGCCGCCCCCGTTGGGCCGTCGGCGCCGTTGGGACGCCGGGTCCGCCGGGCCTGAACGGCGACATTACCGCAGGGATACCGACTAATCGATCGGATGGGGAAGATGAGCATTGACCTCGGTCTGCCGGACACGCCGCCCAGGCCGCTCGCCGAGCGCAGGGTTTCGCGGCAGCTCATGGTGGGGTCCGTGCCGGTGGGCGGCGACGCGCCCGTCTCGGTTCAGTCGATGGCGACCACGCTGACCGCCGACGTGAACGCCACGCTGCAGCAGATCGCCGAGCTGACCGCTTCCGGCTGCCAGATCGTCCGGGTGGCCGTTCCTTCGCAGGACGACGCGGATGCTCTTCCGGCGATCGCCCGGAAGTCCCAGATCCCGGTGATCGCGGATATTCACTTCCAGCCAAAGTACGTGTTCGCCGCCATCGACGCGGGCTGTGCCGCGGTGCGCGTCAATCCGGGCAACATCAAGGCCTTCGACGACAAGGTCGGCGAGATCGCGCGGGCGGCGAAGGATGCTGGAATCCCTATCCGGATCGGCGTCAACGCCGGATCCCTCGACAAGCGCCTGATGGCTAAGTACGGCAAGGCGACGCCCGAGGCCCTCGTGGAGTCGGCGCTGTGGGAGTGCTCCCTGTTCGAGGAGCACGACTTCCGCGACATCAAGATCTCGGTCAAGCACCACGACCCGGTCGTCATGATCAACGCATACCGTCTGCTGGCCCAGCGTTGCGACTACCCGCTGCACCTCGGCGTGACCGAGGCCGGCCCCGCGTTCCAGGGGACGATCAAGTCGGCGGTCGCGTTCGGCGCGCTGCTGGCCGAGGGCATCGGCGACACCATCCGCGTGTCGCTGTCCGCCCCGCCGGTGGAAGAGGTCAAGGTCGGGATCGGCATCCTGGAGTCGCTCGGCCTGCGCCAGCGCGGCCTGGAGATCGTGTCCTGCCCCTCCTGCGGGCGTGCCCAGGTCGACGTCTACAAGCTGGCCGACGAGGTGACGGCGGGGCTCGCGGGCATGGAGGTTCCGCTGCGGGTGGCCGTCATGGGCTGTGTCGTCAACGGCCCCGGCGAGGCCCGCGAAGCTGACCTCGGGGTCGCCTCCGGCAACGGCAAGGGCCAGATTTTCGTCCGTGGCAAGGTCATCGCCACGGTCCCCGAGTCCAAGATCGTAGAAACCCTCATCGAGGAAGCCATGCGTCTCGCCGAGGAAGAGGGCCTCCCCACCGGCGAAGCAGGCTCCCCCTCCGTCACCGTTGGCTGACCCCTAGCGCAGCTGGCTCCGGGCCCTCCGCGCCCCGCCCGCCCTCGTCCTGGCTCCCGGTCGGCCATGGTCAGCCCGCCCTGCCCAGGCCCGCCTCCGAGTCCCGAGTAGGAATCGCCCGTATTCGTGACGACTTTTCCGCAATATCTGCGGTTTTCTCGCCACGAATACGGTCCGCCTGAACAGGCCCCGAACGCCTGTGGCTGATGTGCCGGCTAGACGGCGTAACGACAAGATCGCCCTCGCCCAAGCCCCAAGCCCTCACCTAGGCAGGCGAAGGAGCGGCGACGCGCAGCCGTGTGTCACACCAGGACTCGTGTGACATGTCGGGGATTTGTGTGACACGCCGGATTCGTACGCAAGGGAGGCCGGTGATGGTGTGCGAGAAGGCTGGAACCCCGCGGACAAGGCTGGGGCCTGGCGGAGGACAAGGCGGGGGCCTGGCGAGGACAAGGCGGGGCCTGGCGGAGAACATCGTTACGGCGCGTGGGAGGTCCGGGACGCGGCTAGAAGCCCGACGTGGCACCCGGGAGCACGCGTGCGAAGTAGCGGGGCCACGGCCTACGTGACCCCGCCCCCCATCGGCCCAGACCTGACGCCGCCCGTTGCCGCGTCCTGCTGGTGCCACTACCTACCGCCGGTGGTGGCCGGCAGTTGCTGACTTTAACCAGTTAGCCGTGCAGCCAATCGGGCCTGCGGCGTTAGCCAGCTAGCTATCCACCCAGCTAGCTAGCCGGTCGAGGACCGGGCTAGCCGTACAGCCGTTAGCCGCGGGCTACCCGGGCCGCGGGCATGCCCTCGGCCACGATGATCTCGCTGACCCTCTCAGAGGCCGCATCGCGGATCCCGGAAGGAAGCTCGTCATCGGTAACCAGGACGTCGACCTCGTCGAGACTCGCGAACGAACTCAGGCTGACCAGACCCCACTTGGTGTGGTCAGCGACGACGACCACGCGGCGGGCCAGCTTGATGAACGTGCGGTTCGTCTCTGATTCGGCCAGGTTGGGAGTGGTGAGCCCGGCGTCCGGGTCGATCCCGTGGCAGCCGAGGAACAGTGTGTCGAAGTGGAGTGACCGGACGGTCAGGTCGGCAACGGGACCGACGAGCGCGTCCGAAGGAGTGCGGATGCCTCCGGTCAGGATGACTGACGTGTGCGACCCATTGGTCGGCCGCGCGCTGCTGAACAGGTTCATCACGCGCAGCGAGTTGGTCACAATCGTCAGTCCGGGGACGTCGAGCAGGCACTGGGCCAGCGCGAACGTCGTGGTGCCGGCGGACAAAGCGATTGCGGTGCCGGGCTTGACCAAACTGGCCGCTGCCCTCCCGATCGCTGCCTTTTCCGGCTGCTCGAGCACGAGCTTGGCCTCAAAGCCAGGCTCGTGACTGCTGGTTGGAGTTCCGGGCAGAACCGCTCCGCCGTGAACCTTCTCGATCAGGCCATCTCTGGCGAGGGCCTCCAGGTCACGCCGGACAGTCATGTCCGAGACCCCGAGTTGCTGGGTTAGATCGCTGACTCTTGCGCTGCCGTCGCTGCGGACAGCTTGAAGAATCAGCGACTGCCGATGCCGGGCAAGCATCCGTAGCCTCCTCTTTCATGCGGAGACGCCGCCGGGCCCGTGCCCGGGTGGCGCCCAAGTCCGCCATCCGTCTTCTCTAAGACGTTCAGATTCACTGTTCGGTTCCGGTCGCGGCTGTCGGATGCACAGAGTGACGACTTGGTCGGCTGAGAGCACACACGACTCGCCGTCGTTACACTCATTGTGAACCCCCCACGACCGGAAATGTCCTCTTTTGAGGATAATTACTTGCGGCGGTGATGGTTCATGTGCCAATCACCGCCGGAACCCCCCTCCCGGCGATACGGTTACTGTGTGAAGCTAGGTGATTATCTTCTGACAACAGTTCGAATCTAGTCACATTGTCTCTGACTAACCTCTGAACTAACAGAGTGCATGCTTAAAACATCTTCAGGCCGGCCAGAGGTCCGCCTCGTAGGGCTACAACGGTCACTGCGCAGCGTGGCGATTGTGTTTCGCGTTCGTTGCCAAACAGTTACTTGTTAGCGCTAACATCCTGATAATGTTTAACTCTGTTATTAGTGAGGCAGAGGTTGCGTAGTGGTTACGTTGAGCTGTCTGGGCCTCCTGCACACGCTGACTCTGTTGTGCCCAGTCAGCCGACCCGCCAACCGGCGTCCCGGGAGCAGCACCCGAGGTCAGCGACAGGTGGCCGCCTCGTGGAACCTTCCGGCGTGAGCATCGGAAGGTTCGCTACCCGTTTGCGGGCCGGTGCCGCCCGCCCGGGAGTCGCCGACGCCCGCCTGCGAGCTGCTGCCTGGCTTTTGCCCCGGCCCCGGCCCCGGCCCAGGCCTTGGCTCTTGCCGGGGCCCCGGCCGTCGTTTACGTCCCAGCCCCAACCGTCGCCCACGTCGTGGTCAACCGGTCACGTCCCGGATTGGCCCTGGATCAGGGCCGGGATCACCTCCCAGACCGGGCCCGGGCGATGGCCGAATCCGTCCCGTCGGGGGCATGCGTGGTGCCTTGACATGCGATCATGAGCGGCTTTAGCGTCTACGGCGTTCCGTCGGACGTGGGCCTATCCCGATACCGGCCACGAATCAGCGATACATCGTGCCGCACAAATGCGCGGAGCCGGGCCGCGAAAGCGTTTTCCGCCCGTGCCACGACTTCGCCGGGAAACGCCGTCTACCCAGCGGGTCCGCCTCGGGACAGCGAGTGTCCCGAGACAATTCCATGGAGGTCCAGATGAAAGAAAAAGTCGACCCAGTAGTCGACGAGGCGATAGAGACCCTCAACATGCAGGATGGGCCCGCGCGCCGCAAGTTGCTGAAGGGCGCTGGTCTGTTCAGCGCGACGGCGGCCGCCTCGGCGCTGATTTCGGCCTGTACCTCGTCGTCGAGCAGCACGGCCGGTACCACGAAAAACGCGGTGGGAAGCTTCCCGACCACGCCGAAGTGGCAGTTCTGGTTTGTTAACCATGTCACGACAAACCCGTTCTTTACGCCGACCCAGTACGGTCTGGCCGACGCCGCGGCGCTCCTTGGCCTGCCCACGCCAAAGTGGGGCGGCTCGGAAACCTCGACCATCTCGCAGATGACGAACTACCTGAGCACGGCCATTTCGGCGAAGGCCGACGGAATTGCCGTGGCGGTCATCGACGCGAATGCGTTCACGTCGCCGATCGCGAATGCGCTGAGCTCGGGTATCCCGGTGCTTTCGTACAACGCGGACGGCACCTTCGTGAACGGCCAGCCCAAGATCGGGAGCAACCGTCTCGCCTACGTCGGCCAGGCGCTCTACATCTCGGGCCAGCAGATGGGCGCGGAGATCGCCAAGCTCATCCCGGGTGGCGGCGACATCGCCATCTTCATCGCCACCCCCGGCACGGGCAACATCCAGCCGCGGTACGACGGCGCCGCCTCGGTGCTGAAGAGCAAGGGGTTCACCATCCACGAGGTGGCCACCGGCGCGACGACGGCGCTGGAAGGGCCGGCGGAGAAGGCATACCTGCTCGGCCACAAGAGCATCAAGGGCGCCTTCGCGGTGGACGCGGGATCGACCGAGCTCGTCGGTCCCTCGCTGCAGAGCGCGGGCCTCAAGGTCCCGTCCGGTGGGTTCGACACTCTGGGCAACACGCTGTCCAACATCCAGAGCGGCCTGATGGACTTCACCATCTACCAGGACCCGTACCTGCAGGGCTTCCTGCCGGTGTTGTACATGTACATGTACAACCTGTCGGGTGGCACGCTGACCCCCCCGGACACCGACACCGGCCTGACGATCATCACCAAGGCCAACGCCGGCTCGTACGCGAAGGCGAGCCGGTTCCAGGGTTCCACGACGGCGCAGAAGTACATCGCGCGCCCGTCCGGTGCCATCAGCTCGCTGCCGGCCACCACGAGCACGTGACGCCCGCGCCGGCGGCAGGCGCGCCCCGTCCGCGAACCGGATGGGCCGCCTGCCGTCGGCGCATTGCCCGCGTCACCCTGGGGGCTGACGATGGGGTAAGACTGTTTTGCGCACTCCGCCGAAGCGCGTGGGCTCCGACGGGACCAGCGGCTTTTCGGGCTCGCAGCCTCACGTGCGCGATGGTCGGGATCGCGTAGCACCGACGTAGAGAAACGGAAGAGCAAAGTGAGCGAAGCCGTAGAGAACAGGACCGATCGTCCGGACCCCCCGCCGGGTGAAACGCCGCCCCGTGGCAGGTCGTTGAGCTTCCTGAGAAGCGGTGGCGCGCTATTCCTGCGCCAGCGCGAGGCGACCGTCCTGGTCGTCGCGGTCGCACTGATCATCTACTTCGCGCTCGCTTCCTCCAACTTCCTCGGCAAGTCCAACCTCATCACCTGGCTGTCGGAGGACACGGCGTACATCGCCATCATCGCGGTCGGCGAGGTCCTGCTGCTGATCTGCGGCGAGATCGACCTGTCCGTCGGGTTCATCTATACGTTCTCGCCGTACCTCACGTACTACCTGATCACCTACTACCATTTCCCGGGCTTCCTGGCCATCGTCGTCGCGCTGATCATGGGGATCGTGGTGGGCTGGATCAACGCCTTCCTTACCGTGACGGTCGGACTCCCCTCGTTCATCACCACGCTCGGAACCGGGTTCGTCCTGCTGGGCCTCGTCAATACGACGTCGCACGCGGAACCGGTGCCGATCCCGCCCGCCGTACAGGGCATCGGGCACTGGATCGGCACTTACGCCTGGGCCGAGTTGAGCTGGGCGGTGGGCCTGGTGCTCCTTGGCCACATCGTGCTCACCCGGACCCGATGGGGCCTGCATACGGTCGCGGTCGGCGGCAACCTGCTCGGTGCGCAGGAGGCCGGCATCAAGGTCAAGCGGGTCAAGTACGGCAACTTCATGATTACCGGCGTGCTGGGAGCGTTCGTCGGCCTGCAGGTCGCCTTCCAGTCCAACACCATCGACCCGACGGCGGGCGGCTACCAGCCCATGTTCTACGCCGTGACCGCCGCGGTCATCGGCGGCACCGCCATGCTCGGCGGGGTGGGCACGATCCTGGGCGCCTTCCTGGGCGCGATCGTGCTGGGCACGCTGACCGACGGGTTCAGCATCCTCGGGGTCAGCGCCAACCCGCTGGACATCATCTTCGGTGGCGCGATCCTCGTCGCCATGATCGCGAACGTGCAGCTCGCCAAGCTGCGGGAAGCGGGACGAAGCTAATGACCACCACCACTCCCGAGGACGCCGCGGCGAGCCCGGCGGAGCGCGAGGACATCCTGCGCGTCGAGAACATCTCGAAGCGGTATGGCGCGGTGACTGCCCTGACCAACGTGAACATGCATCTCGGCCGGGGCGAGGTCCTCGGCCTGCTCGGCGACAACGGCGCCGGCAAGTCCACGTTGCTCAAAATCCTGTGCGGGTTCCAGCCGGCCACCTCGGGCCGGATTGTGCTCGAAGGTCAGGAAGTCGTGTTCAAGAGCGTCGACGACGCCCGGGCACGGGGCATCGACGCGGTCTACCAGGACCTCGCGCTGGTCAACCAGCTCAGCGTTTACCACAACATGTTCCTGAACCGGGAGCAGAACAGCGGCCCGCTGCTGAACAACCGGTCCATGCGCAAGCTGGCCCGGGAGCATCTGGAGGAGATGGGGATCAAGATCCCCTCGGTCAACGTCGAGGTGGCCAAGCTGTCCGGTGGTCAGCGCCAGGCCATCGCGGTGGCCCGGTCGGTCTACTCCAACCCGAAGATCCTGCTCCTGGACGAGCCGCTGGCGGCGATGGGCGTCAAGGAAGGCGCCATCATCCTCGACCTGGTCGGCCAGCTCAAGGAGCAGGGCAACGTCTCGATCATCATCATCGCGCACAACTACGGCCAGGTGCTGGAGGTGTGCGACCGGGTGAACCTCATCCAGCACGGCGAGATCACGTTCGACAAGCGCAGCGCGGACACGTCGGTCACGGAGCTCACCGAGATCGTCGTCGCCGAGTACCGCAAGGCAATGGAGGATCGGCAGCGGCTCGGCGAGCGCCCGCACATCTCGTCGTGATGCTACCGCCCGGCGGTGGCCCCCCGGTCCCGCCGGACGGCGGCATCTCGCTTCCGCACGGTGGCGGCTCCCCGCTCCCGCCGGACGGCTGCTCCGCACGGCCGGCGGAGGACCGGTACAGCCTCCGGGGCGGAACGTGTCTGACGGTGCTGGCGTCTGCATCGGGCCCGTTCGGGCAAGATGGCTGACATGCCTTTGCGCCAACGGATTCGCCGGGCCCAGTCGGCCACCCGCGCGGTCACCAGGGCCCATCGGGCCCATCGCGCCCATCCGGCCGTCACGCTGACCGCCGCCCTGTCGGTGGCCGGAGCCGTGGCCCTCGCCGGCTGCACTTCCGGCTCGCCGGGCTCCTCGGGCTCGCCGTCCAGCGGCGCGGCAAGCTCTGGGAGCGGGGCGGCCGGCGCCGGGCAATCGGCCTCGCTGCAGTGGAGTTCCTGCAACGTCAGCGGCGTGGCGGGTAGCGCGATGAAGTGCGCGAACCTGCAGGTCCCGCTCGATTACCGGCACCCGTCCGGGCGCAAGATCACGATCGCGCTGTCGGAGGTCCCGGCGACCGCCCCAGCCAGCCAGCAGCAGGGCGACCTGCTGGTCAACCCGGGCGGCCCCGGCGGTCCCGGCCGGTCGCTGGCCGCGGCAGTGGCGCAGGGCCTGAACCCGAACGTGGCCGCCGAGTACAACATCATCGGCTTCGACCCGCGCGGTGTAGGTGCTTCGGTGCCCGCCCTGGCCTGTGACCCGAGTTTCTTCGCCGGGGTCAGGCCCAACTACGTCCCCGCCAGCACGGCCGCCGAGCAGGTCCAGATCAACCGGGCCAAGACCTACGCGACCGACTGCGAGCAGCGGTCCGGATGGCTACTGCCGTACCTG
>Ga0209839_10001009_pt1 | contig 14439 bp, 8 predicted proteins | sample OrgsoiDNA2013050_FD_185800 | JGI IMG/M metagenome (GOLD analysis project Ga0209839, IMG submission 185800) | Permafrost soil microbial communities from the Arctic, to analyse light accelerated degradation of dissolved organic matter (DOM) -... | ecosystem: Environmental > Terrestrial > Soil >... | reverse complement strand
TTCCTGCTGTGCTTCAACGCCGCGCCCGAGAACGTGGACATGGTCCTGCCCAGCAGCGACTACGGCCAGAAATGGGCGGTCGTGCTGGACACCGCAACGGGTGAGGTGCCGGCCGGTGTGGGCGGTCTCGGGGCCCTGGCGCCGCCGCTCGGCGCGGTGGCGACCGGCACCGGCTTCGACGTCCTGGAGGGGGCCCGGACCGTGGAAGCGAAGGCCACGCTGACGGTGGTCGGACGGTCCCTGGTCGTGCTCCAGCGCAGCGAGCCGGCCGAGTGACGCCCCCGGCCTCCACCTACCGGGTCCAGCTCGGGCCGGACCTGACGTTCTCCGGCGCCATCGAGCTGATCCCATATCTGCAGGCCCTTGGCGTCGGCGCCCTGTACACCTCCCCCGTACTAGCTGCCGCCCCAGGTTCAACCCACGGCTATGACGTCGTTGACCCAACCAGGGCCAGCCCCGCGCTAGGCGGCCAGACCGGCTTCGCCCGGCTAGCGGAGACGCTGAAAGGCTCCGGCCTGGGCCTGGTCGTTGACATCGTGCCCAATCACATGGGCATCGCGGTCCCCGCGGCCAACCCGGCATGGTGGGACGTGCTCCGGCTGGGCCGGGCGTCACCGTACGCCCGGTTCTTTGACATCGACTGGGATCGCGCGCCGATCATGGTGCCGGTCCTGGCCTACGCCGGGGCCGTCGCCGACCTGGCCGTCGCCGATTCCTCGCTCGCCTACCACGATCTGCGGTTCCCCATCGCCCCCGGCACCGAGGGCGGCACACCGCAGCAGGTGCACGAGCGGCAGCACTACCGGCTCACGGACTGGCGCCGCGCGAACAGCGAGCTGAACTACCGCCGTTTCTTCGACATCACCACACTCGCCGCGGTACGGGTCGAGGACCCGGAGGTCTTCGCGGCGACGCACGCCACCGTGCTCGGCTGGGTGGCCGCGGGGCAGGTCACCGGGCTGCGTGTCGACCACCCCGACGGCCTGGCCGATCCCGGGGCCTACCTGCGGCGGCTGGCGGCGGCCGCGCCGTCGGCGTGGCTGGTGGTGGAGAAGATCCTCGGCGCCGACGAGGCGCTGCCGGCCCGGTGGCCAGTGGACGGCACGACCGGCTACGACGCCCTCCGGCTGGTCTGCGGGCTGTTCGTCGACGGAGACGGCGAGCCCGTCCTCACCGCGTTCGCGGACGAGCAATGCGGCGACCAGGACCTGCACGAAATGGAGTACACCGCCAAGTGGTGGGTGGCCGAGGACATCCTCCGTGCGGAGGTCCGCCGGATCGCGCGGATCGTCAGCCGGGTCGTCCCGCTGCGGCAGATCGAGCCCGGGCAGGCCGAGCAAGTGGTGATCGAACTGCTCGCCTGCTTCCTCGTCTACCGTTCCTACCTCGCCGACGGCGAGACGGGCGCGCTGCGGGCGGCGGCCGCCGAGGCGGCCCGGTGGTCGCCCGAGCGCGCCGGGGGGATCGAGGCCCTGGTCCGGCAGATGACCGGCGACCGGGACGGTGAGCTGGCCGAGCGCGTCCAGCAGACCGCGGCGATGGTGATGGCCAAGGGCGTGGAGGACACGGTCTTCTACCGCTACAACCGGTTCATCGCGCTGAACGAGGTCGGCGGGGATCCGGGGCGGTTCGGCGTGCCGCCGGAGGAGTTCCACCGCCGGGCCCAGCAGGCCGCCGGCGGCCCGCATCCCCATGCGATGACGGCGCTGTCCACGCACGACACCAAGCGCTCGGAGGACGTGCGGGCCCGGCTGGCGGTGCTGTCCGAGGTGCCCGGCGAATTCACGGACGCGGTGCGCCGGTGGTCGGACCGCGCCGGTCTCCCGGAGCCCGCGCTCAACCTGCTCGCGTGGCAGTCACTGGTCGGCGCGTGGCCCATCACCGCCGAACGGCTGGCCGTGTACCTGGAGAAGGCGGCGCGCGAGGCCAAGATCGAGACCACCTGGATCGAGCCCAACCCGGAGTTCGACGCGGCCGTGGCCGCCTGGCCGAAGGCAGTGCTCGCCGACGGGGAACTGGCCGCGGACGTGGCCGGTTTCGTCGCGCTGGTGCGCCCGGCGGGCTGGTCAAACTCGCTGGGCCAGAAGCTCGTTCAGCTCACCATGCCGGGCGTGCCGGACCTCTACCAGGGCAGCGAGCTGTGGGACCTGTCGCTGGTCGACCCGGACAACCGCCGTCCGGTCGACTTCGCGCAGCGCCGGGACCTGCTGGCGCGCATCGACGCCGGCTGGCAGCCCGATGTGGACGAGTCCGGTGCCGCCAAGCTGCTGGTGGTGACGCGCGCCCTGCGGTTGCGCCGGGACCGGCCTGACCTGTTCGACGGCTACCGCGCGCTCGCGGCGCAGGGCCCCGCCGCCGGTCACGCGGTCGCGTTCGCGCGGGACGGCGGCCTGGTCACCGTGGCCACCCGCCTCCCGCTGACCCTGCAGCGCACCGGCGGCTGGCAGGGGACCTTCCTGACCCTGCCGGAGGGGCCCGACGTCCCGGCGGAGTGGACGGACGTTCTTACCGGCCAAACGGTCCCGGCCGGGATCGTTTCGCTGGATCGCCTGCTCATCCGCTATCCCGTCGCCCTACTGGCCGGAGGTGACCAATGAACGCCGGCCCAGTGATCACCGGATCGGTATGGGCCCCCGACCGTCAGCGGGTCCGCATACGCGTCACCGACGAGATCTTCGAGATGTCCCGCGGCGACAGTGGCTGGTGGCACGCCCCCGAGCTGCTCCTCCCGGGCACCGACTACGCCTACCTGCTCGACGATGACGGCACGCCGCTGCCGGATCCCCGCTCCCGGTGGCAGCCGTACGGGGTGTTCGGGCCGTCACGTAGCTACGACCACTCCGCGTTCCGCTGGACCGACGACGATTGGCCGGGCCGGGCCCTGCCCGGATCGATCCTGTACGAGCTGCACATCGGGACGTTCACCCCCGGGCGGACGTTCGACGCGGCCATCGAGCGGCTGGACTACCTGGCCGACCTGGGCGTCGATCTGATCGAGGTGATGCCGGTCAACGCGTTCGACGGCACCGCGGGCTGGGGCTACGACGGCGTGCTGTGGTGGGCGGTGCACGAGCCATACGGCGGTCCGGACGGGCTCAAGCGGTTCGTGGACGCCTGCCACGCCCGCAGCCTGGGCGTGGTGCTGGACGTCGTCTACAACCACATCGGCCCGTCCGGCGCGTTCCTGGACCGCTTCGGCCCGTATTTTTCCGGCCAGAACCAGTGGGGCGCGGCGCTGAACGTGGACGGCCCCGGCTCGGACGAGGTCCGGCGCTACGTGATCGAAAACGCGGTCAGCTGGCTGCGCGACTTCCACGTGGACGGGCTCCGGCTGGACGCGGTGCATGCGATCGTGGACCGCCGCGCCATCCCGCTGCTGGAGGAATTGGCCGCCACGGCCGACGCGCTGTCGGCCGGAGTGCGGCGGCCGCTCAGCCTGATCGCCGAATCTGACCTGAACGATCCGCGCCTGGTGACCTCCCGGGAAGCGGGCGGATACGGGCTGAGCGCCCAGTGGTCCGACGACATCCATCACGCGCTGCACGTGAAGCTGACCGGTGAGACGAAGGGCTACTACCGGGACTTCGCCGCACCGGGAGCGCTCGCCAGCACGCTGCGTTCGGCATATTTCCACGCCGGCACGTGGTCGTCGTTTCGCGGCCGGACCCACGGGCGGCCGGTGGATGTGCGCCGGATCCCGGGCAGCCGGTTCGTGTGCTACCTGCAGAACCATGACCAGATCGGCAACCGGGCCCAGGGCGACCGGCTGTCGGCGACGGTGCGCCCCGGCCGGATCGCGTGCGGGGCGGCCATCGTGCTCTGCTCGCCCTGCACGCCCATGCTCTTCATGGGCGAGGAGTGGGCCGCGAGCACCCCGTGGCAGTTTTTCGCGTCCTTTCCCGACCCCGGCCTGGCCGAGGCAGTGCGTAACGGGCGGCACGCGGAGTTCGCGGCCCACGGCTGGGGGGACGAGGAGATCCCCGACCCGCTGTCACCGGCCACCGTCGAGCGGAGCACGCTGGACTGGGAGGAGCCGTTCACCCCGGAACATCGCGCCATGCTGGAGCTTTACCGCGGGCTGATCGCGCTGCGGCACCAGCGTCCGGAGCTCGCCGACCCCCGGCTGGATCGGTTCACGGTGGAGACCGGTCCCGGCGAGCGATGGCTGGTCCTGCGCCGCGGCACCCTCCGGCTCGTGTGCAACCTGGCTGGGGAGGTCGACAACATCCGGCTGGACCGGGCGGTCGGCGTCATCCTGCTGGCGTCGGCGGAGGTGACCCACTCGGGGCACGTCCTGAAGATGCCGCCAGAATCGTTCGCCGTCGTCACGACCACGGACAGCGAGAAACCGCCCTCAGCCCGTGATCTCGCCGCCATAGAGTGACGCCGCACGAAGATAAGGCGCCGGAATCGCGAACGCGTCCACCAGCGTCTGCGCATGCGGGCTCCTCGGTGGACAGGCCGGAGCCATCGTGCGCCTCGACTCCGGCCATCTGCGCCCGCAGCTCGTGAAGCAGTCCGCCTCACCGGCCGTCCAGCACCGAGGTCAGTTCATCCAGTTCAACTGACGGTCCACGATTCCTCCGGCCATTGCCGGCAGCACCCTTGCTACTCTAGAGTAACAAGGTGCCCTGAGCAGGCCGGAGCTGACCTTTCAGCTGGCCAGCTCTTCCTCTTAACTGGCCAGCACTTCCTCGTCGGTCAGCATGTCGTCGGCGGGCTCGCTCGTCAGTTCCTTGAGCGGCAGCACTTCCTGCCCGGCCACGAGCTCACTGGCCAGGTCCTGCAGGCCGTAACGCTCGACGTGCTCGGGGTCCGCCAGGCTGATCGTGCGCAGGCCCTGGGTGACGAGCCGGTCGTTGATCTCCTCGAAATGGTCCCGGATGAGATGCTTCTCCGCGTCGGTGGTCTTGCCCTTGTGCGGCTCGCCGGCGTGATCGAGCGTCGCGTAGTTGACCCGTCCGCCGTCGCTGCCGGTCGTGGTGCTCCCAGTACTCGCCGTACTCGGGGTGCTCCCGTTACTCGCGGAGCCTCCAGTGCTCGCGGAGCCTCCAGTGCTCGCGGAGCCTCCAGTGCTCGCGGTGCTCCCAGTGCTCGTCCGGGAAGTCCGCCGCGCCGCGCGGGCCGGGCGCGCCGGGCGAGCCGAGATGAGCAGCTCGTTTATCGGCGTGTCGGTCGCCAGCCCGTCGAAGGTCCCGGCGTCGACGACAACCCGGCGTGGCTCCTCCTCGCCCGGAAGATGCAGCTCTACGATGGCCACCCGCAGTGCTGCCTTCTCAATGATCCTGGCCTCGTCGGTCAGCACCTCAATTTCGACCGGACTGTCCCCGAGCTCAGGGTGGTCGTGCACGACGATGCGCGCCAGCGCGTCGTCCTCTGTGATGAGCTGCCCGCTCAGGTCGCTGAATCGGACGGTTTTCTGGCCCACGATCGGCTCCTCCCGGTCTGGCGTACGTTCGATGACGTGATCTCAACCCTCTCGGATCTTAATCCTTATGTCAAACACCTGTTCGATCCGGGCGTGGCGGCAATTGCCCAGGCTCCCTGCGCAGGAACGGACCCGCCGAGCACCAGGTCCGCATCCGCACCACCAGGCGCTTCATCCCCTGCGCACCCTGAACAGCTACCGGCTCGTTCAGGCCAGGCTCCGGTCTGGGACTGCCACGTCAACGAAGGGATCGCGCTACGCCCAGCCTCCGAGAACCCGTTCGATGGCGGCCTTGATCCGTTCGCGGGCGACTTCACGCGGGACGCCAGACATCAGCAGGGAGTCGTAATCGGTGTCCTCGTGCCGCACCGACGCCACCACGGCCAGCGTGATCGCCTTCTCGTCCAGCGATCTCCCCGCCGCCGAACGCCCCACCCGCCCGCTGCCCCTGTGGCTGGTGTGCCGGGCGATCGTCTCGGCACGTCCGGCTGGGCACCCGGGGAACAACCGCGCGATCTCTTTCACGAAGCGAGCCTGCAGTTCCGCATCCGAATCAGCCCGGCGCTCCCGGTCCCGCTCGCGGCGCCGCATCCTGGCGTCCTCATCGGCGAGGCACTGCTGCTCCGCCTGCTCGAGCGCCGGTTCCTCGACGAGGATGCCCCGGCGCTCATAGCGCTTACGCGTCCGGCTCCACTGAACGACCACCGCCGACAGACGGCTGGCCTTCTTCGCCCTGCGGGTGAGCGCCGCGTCACCGGCCGGGAGGAACAACAGGTGGTCCAGGTCGGCGCACGTCAGGCAGAGCGGGCCTTTATCATCCATGATCAGCAGATTCCCGGTGCCGCCGCATTCGGCGCAGGACCAGTCCTTGACCGGCTGCACGACAACCAGATCGGGTGGCGCGGCCATGCGTTCCCGCTGCGGGGCTGACAGGTCAGGTGAGACCCAGTGCGTCCGCCAGACGCGTTCCGCGATGGGGTCACCGGCGGAGGTGAAGCGCAGCGGGCGCCGGTCCCTGGAGGCGGCAACGTAGTCGGTCTCGACCGGCTTCAGCGCTTTAGTTTCTGCCCAGCGCTGAAGGTATGCCGGGATCTGAGCCAGCTTTTCGTCGTGCACCGGCAGGAAGGACTCCAATTCCGGAACGCGGCCTTGCCGCCAGCTATCCACGTGCCGGCCATGGAGCCAGCCGATACCGATGCACACGTCGGCGACGGTGACGAACTTCTGCCGGGCCAGCGCCTCCTCAGCGGCGGCCGCCACCCTGCGTTCGAGACCCTTTGCGCTCACGGAAGTGAGCGTAATGCTCGCCGGCGACGGCATCCACGACACCCGTGTACCTGACTGATGATCGCGCGCGGCCTGCGTCATGGACACCGGCCCGGTAGCCTGGCGCCCATGGCGGACGGCGGCGAACCTAACGGTCCCCCCGCAGGCCCGGGCCTGCCGGAAGACATTATGCGCCAGTTCACGGCGGCCATCTCTGGCATGAATTCTGGTGAGCTTCAGGGTGTGCTGCGGGAGCTGATGGCCGCCGCGGCGCCTGACATAGACCCGTTCGCGCGGGCAGCGCCGCCGTCACGCCGGCGCCCGCGCCGGCCGGACGTTGTCCTCTATCGCGTGCGGGTTGACCTGAAGGGGGCCAGGCCGCCGCTGTGGCGCCGGCTGGAGTTGTCGTCAGACCTGCTGCTCGATGAGGTGCACCAGGTCATTCAGGAGGCGTTCGGCTGGACCGGCAGTCACCTGCACCAGTTCGGCTCCGGCCCGGACCCCTACAGCCCGGAGACCGAACTCTACCTGTGCCCCTTCCAGGTGGACGAAGGCGAGACCGGCATCCCCGAGGAACAGGTGCGCCTCGACGAGGTGCTGGTCAAGGCGGGTGACAAGCTGTACTACTGCTATGACTTCGGCGATGACTGGCAGCATGTCATCAAGCTCGAAGCCGTCAGCGCCCGGGAGACTGTCGGCGTCCGCCCGGATCCGGCGCCGCGCGCGGTCTGCACCGACGGCCGGCGTGACGGCCCAGCCGAGGACTGCGGCGGTATATACGCCTACGAGCTGATAGCAGCGGCCACCGACCCGGAAAGCCCTGGCCATGCGGATGCGGTGGCCGAGTTCGGCCGCGTCTTCGGGGACGAGGTCGATCCCGGAGCCGTCCACACGACCCGCTTCGACATCTCCAGGATCAACGCGGCGCTCGCCGCCGGGTTTCCTGCCACCGCGCCGCCCGGCGCCGGGCCCTGGCAAGGGTAACCGGGAGGTGCAGACGCTGCCCGTACTGCACCTGCGTGAATCGGCGACGAAGATGGGCCTGCTGCGCAAGCAGCACGGAATGCTCCTGGCCACCTCCCGCGGCCGCAGCCTGCGCGGCGACCCGGCCGGGCTCTGGTGGCATTTGGCGGACGGATGCCACCCAGGTCAGCTGCGGAACTCGTACGCCCGTTCTCAGCTGGCGCGGGGTGACCATTCTTCGGCGAATGTCTCCATCTGCCGGAGGACCAGTTCGGTCGCGGTTGGCTGGGCGTCGGGTGGATAGCCGTGCTTGGCCAGCAGCCGCTTGATCGTGGAACGCAGCTTGGCGCGTACGTCGTCGCGGGACACCCAGTCGGTGGTGACGTCCCGCCGCAGCGATTTCACTAGGTCACGCGCGATGCCGGCGAGGATGGTGGTGCCCATCTCAGTCACCGCGGCCTCGTTCTCGGCGACCGCGTCGTAGAAGGCGAGTTCGTCGTTGCTGAGCGGCGGGCTGAACTGGCTGCCCCGGCTGGCATCCGCGGACACCTCCCTGGCCATAGCGACCAGTTCGGCGATGACTTCGGCAGCGGTCAGATGCTGGTTGGTGTAGCGCGTCATAAGGCTGAGCAGACGGTCGGAAAAGCTCTGCTGCCGGACGACGTTGTGGCGGGACGACACGCGCATCTGCTGCTCGACCAGGCGGCGGAGCGCTTCGATGGCCAGATGCGGGTGCTGGGTATCCTGCATCTTCTTGATGAACGCCTCATCCAGGTGGGACAGGTCAGGCCGACCGATACCTGCGGCCTGGTAAATATCGGTAACGCCGCCCGCCTCGATGGCACCTGCGGTCAGCTGGCGCAGGTACATCTCGACGTCGGCCGGGACGGACAGGCCGCGGGCCCTGCGGTCCTCGGCGTCGAACTTGACCATCCAGACCCGGACTTCTTCGAAGAAGGCAATGTCATCCCGGTAGACGTGCAGCTCGCCGCGTGTCGAGCAGAGCGCGTAGAACCTGGCCAGCCTGGACGACTCGTTCCGGAACCGATCGGCCAGGCTGGGTTCGCCTTCTTCGACCTGATTGCCCGGAGTGGCCGGATCGCGCAGGTAGTTGACGGTCCCGTTGACCGCGTTGCGGAACGCCTTGGGCGATCTGGCAGCCAGTTTCGCTCGCCAGTCATAGCCAGCCAGGATGACGTTGCCGATCACGTCGTGCAGTTCGCGGACCTTGGCCAGCGCCTCGTCCGTGTCCCGCCCGACCGGCCGGGTGGTCTGGTCGTTGACGGTGTACTCGGCCAGCGCCGCGTACAGGTTCTCGGTCAGTGGCGCGTACCCGACCAGCAGCCCGTCCTGTTTGTCGCGGAAGGTCCGGTTGACCCGGGCCAGGGCCTGCATGAGCGCCGCGCCCCGCATCGGCTTATCCAGGTAGAGCGTATGCAGCGGCGGAGAATCGAAACCGGTGAGCCACATCGACTGCACGATGACCAGCTCCAGCTCCTCCTGCGGGTCTTCGCTCTTGGCTCGCCGCTGGATGATCTTGTTCCGTGATGGGCGCCGGACATGCTTTTGGATGAACGCCTCGTCACCGGGTCCGCCAGTGTAGACGACCTTAATCTTGCCCTTGGTGATGTCGTCGCTGTGCCAGTCCGGCTTTATCTCGATAATTTGCTCGTAGAGCTTCGCGCAGATCTCCCGGGTGGCGCAGACGATCATTCCCTTGCCGGGCATGCCGATGAACTTGCGCATCTCATGAGACCGAGCCTCCCAGTGATCCACGAGATCGCGGGCGAGCGTGCGGATCCGGTCGGGTGCGCCGTACACCTCGTTCATCACCGCGACGGCCTGCTGGATCCGTTCCCGCTCGGAGTCGTCCAGCCCGGCGGTCACCTCGTCAACGCGCTCGTCGATCAACTCAGGATTCAGGTCCTTCGGCAGGCTTACCGGGATGAGGCGGCTCTCGTAGAACACCGGGACCGTGGCTCCGTCATCGACGGCACGGGTCAGATCGTAGATGTCGATGTAGTCCCCGAACACCTTCCGTGTGTTCCGGTCGGCTTGCGAGACCGGCGTCCCGGTGAAGGCGATGAGCGTGGCGTAAGGCAGGGCGTCCCGCAGATGCCGGGCATAGCCGTTCAGGTCGTCATAGTGGCTGCGGTGCGCCTCGTCGACGATAACGATGATGTTCCGCCGGTCGGACAGCAGCGGGTGCCGGGCCCCGCTGTCCCGCTCCTCCTTGGTCCGGCCGAACTTCTGCAGCGTCGAGAAGATGATCCCGCCCGAGCGCCGGTTCGTGAGCTGGGTGCGCAGTTCGTCCCGGGTCATGGCCTGGATTGGCCGCTCCGGCAGCAGGTCGCTGGCGTCGAACGTGCCGTAGAGCTGATCGTCCAGGTCGGTCCGGTCGGTGAGCACAAGGATCGTCGGGTTGCCAAACGCGGGACCGGTCAACACCTGGTTGGCGTACAGCTCCATTTCCATGGACTTGCCCGAGCCCTGGGTGTGCCAGACCACGCCGGCCTGCCCATGGCTGCGCACCGCCTCGGTGGTCTTGCGGACGGCTTTGGATACGGCGAAGTGCTGGTGCGGCTTCGCGATCCGCTTAACAGGACCGTGATCGCCGCGGGAGAAGGCCACGTAGCCGCGCAGCAGTTCCAGAAACCGGTCTTGAGTGAACAGGCCGTGCAGCAGCACGTTGATCGCCAGGTCCTCGTCACGGTCCGACGGCGGCACGGGGTTCCCGTCGTCGTCAACGTTCCACGGCGCGAAGTGCTCGAACGGCGTGAACGGCGTGCCGTACCGGGCGGTGATCCCGTCGCTGATGACGCACACGACGTTGCAGCGGAACGCCATTGGCAGCTCGTCGACGTATGTCCTGAGCTGGGCGTGCGCAATATCTAGGTCGGCGTCCAGGTCACCGGCCTTCTTCAGTTCGACGATGCCGAGCGGCATGCCGTTGACGTAGAGCACGATGTCAAAACGCCGCTTGTGCTCTCCGTCGGTCAGGGTCACCTGATTGACGACCAGGAAGTCGTTGGCGAACGGATCGGTACGGTCGATCAGCCAGATCGTCGGATTCTGCTCCGCGCCGTACTCATCGGTGTAGACGACGCCGCGGATACCCCGGGTGAGAAACTCGTGAATGCGGTGGTTCTCGGCCAGGGCGTCACGGGAGGCGGGCGTGAGAATGATGCTGAGTGCGTCATCCACGGCCGAAGCGGGTAGCAGCGGATTGATCCGCGCAATGGCGGCGCGCAACCGATGCGGGATGATCAGTTCCGCCCAGGACTCCCGCTCACCTGATCCTGGCGCGATTTTCTTGCCCTCCAGTGGCTCCCACGCCAGTTCCCCGAGCGTATCCACGGCGAGCGCCTCCCACTGCGCCTCACTCATTCCGACGTTCACGCCGTCTCCTCTATGGCTTTCTCGGCGTCCCTGATCCGGATTTCGCCGGACATGAGCTTTGGCAGTAGCGTGTCCCGCATTTCTGTAAGTTTAAGTGATTCCTCGAGAGCAGAATCGGCTCGTTTTTCGAGCACGTCAAGTTTCGGGCGTAGTTGGATCGCTTTTTCGCGCGACGGCAGGACCAGCCGGAGAGTTGCGAGCTGTGAGCGGCTCAGTTCAGTCTGCCCCGTACTGCCTTCTCCTAGGGCCTCAATTTCTGGCTGTATGTCAAGCATGCTGAATCCCGAGCAAACAGGATCTGTCCTGACTGGATCAAAGCGAACGATAGTGATATGTGAATCGGCCGTACATGGGCTTTCCCCCGTCCAGCGCGCTAGGCGTCCTAGAGTGCCAACCCCCGTCGAGTTGACCAAAATGTCATGCGATCTGAGCATCTTCGATGTGGGGACTTTATCGCCGATTGTCCTCCGCGAGGGAGTCAAATTGACACGTCCACCACGGATACATTTTTGATTCAATACCCTGAGCTGCGAATTATCTTCAGTATATCGGGGCGCGACTCCCCGGCTAAGGAATTCGGTAATTGACGCGAGCTGAACCTCTTGTGCGTCATTTTCGGCCACGGCAGCACGAAAATGTGTCTGGCCTAGTGCGCGGGCAGACTCCGCAATCCGGTCGTTTACCGCGATCTTGTCATCGAGTGCCCTGAGAGCAGCAGATATAGCTTTCTGCTCCCAGATTGGGGGAACATCTATCTGAACAGCACCAATCCGGGCTGGTGCGGTATGGAGAATCTTGGTACCACTGGCAGTAGACACGAGCTGCTGATTGACCATCTTTGTCAAAAAACAATAAAAAGCGAATCTCTTGTCCAGCAATGCGGGATTTATTATTACTTTGCCAATCCGCTGGTTATGGAGATACGTTCGTCCGTCATCAGGAATCATTCCTGGCAGGCCAAGGATTTCACCTCCGGGTGTTTGGCATGTCATCGCAATGAGAAGATCACCGGAACAAAGCTCGAATTGCTTCGGATAGTCACCGGTAAATTCGCGAATGCGAGTCGACTCAAATCGAAACCCGCCACGATAGTTAAAGTTCCCTATACTGACTACTATCGGGTTCCCTGTGATGATCTCTGACATTTTATCGCCGGAAAATGCATAGCCGTGGACGACTTCTAGCAAGCCGTCTAGCCTTCTACGCTGCCACGTGTCAGGCATCGCAGCGCTCCAGTTGCTCGCGGACGACCTTTTCTAGCCGGGCTGACTCATCGAAGTAGGCAAAGAGTTCTTTCGTAAGCCGGTCGATCTTTTCGGCGATTGGCTCACCGTCAGTGTCGTCTGCCTTGGCGGAACCAGCGTAGCGGCCAGGAGTGAGGATATGGTCGTGCTTGCGGATCTCCTCGATGCTGCCCGAATAGCAAAAGCCAGGGACGTTCTCGTAGCCGAGGCCCGTTTCGCGCGCGCTGGCCGTACCGCGCCAGGAGTGGTAGGTGCCGGCGATCTTGGCGAGTTCGTCGACGGTCAGGATGCGTTCGGTGCGGTTGATCAGGGTGCCAAGATTCCGGGCATCGATGAATAGGACCTCGCCGCGGCGGTCGTTCAGGTGCTTCGCGCCTTGCGGGGTTTTGTCCTTGGTGAGGAACCATAGGCAGGCGGGGATCTGGGTGGTGCGGAAGAGTTGCGATGGCAGGGCGATCATGCAGGCGACCAGGTCCGCTTCGACCATGGCGGCGCGGATCTGGCCCTCACCCGACTGCTGGGAGGACATGGAGCCATTGGCGAGGACTACCCCGGCGGAACCCCGTTCGCCCAGCTTGGAGACGATGTGCTGGAGCCACGCGAAGTTGGCGTTGCCTGTCGGCGGAGCGCCGAAGCGCCAGCGCGGGTCGCTCGCGTTGCGAGCCCAGTCGGACATGTTGAACGGAGGGTTGGCCAGGATGTAGTCGGCGCGTAGGTCCGGGTGCCGGTCTGCGTAGAAGGTGTCTTCCCAGCGCTTGCTTAGGTCCCCGTTGATGCCATGGATGGCCAAGTTCATTTGGGCTAGGCGCCAGGTGCGCTCGTTGGACTCCTGGCCGTATACGGCGATGTCGTCCCGGCGCCCCCGGTGAGCAAGCACGAACTTCTCCGCCTGGACGAACATACCGCCGGATCCGCAGCATGGGTCGTAGACGCGCCCGGAGTAGGGCTCCAGGACCTCGACGAGCAGTCGGACCACCGTGGCCGGGGTGTAAAACTCGCCGCCGCGCTTGCCTTCGGCACGGGCGAACTTCTCCAGGAAGTACTCGTAGACCTCGCCGAGCACGTCGCGGGCGGGCTTGTCGCCGTGGCCGGTGAAGCGGGCATCGCTGATGAGGTCGACCAGTTCGCCGAGACGGCGCTGATCCACGTTGTCACGGTTAAAGATCTTCGGCAGTACTCCGGTCAGTGACTCGTTCGTCTTCATGAGCGAGTCCATGGCGTTGTCGATCAGCTCGCCGATCCCCGCGCTTTTCGCCTGGGCGGCCAGCCGGTCCCAGCGTGCTCCCTCGGGTACCCAGAACACCCCTTCGCGCTTGTACTCGTCCTTGTCACCGAGGAACTGCTCCAGGCGCGTTTCGGGCACGCCGTCCTTCAGGACTTCCTCGCGTATCTGCGTCCGGCGTTCCTCAAAGGAGTCGGACACATACTTGAGGAACACGAGGCCCAAGACGAAGTCCTTGTACTGCGAGGCGTCCATCGAGCCCCGCAGTTTGTCGGCGGCCTTCCATAGCGTGTCACGCAGATCCGCCATGGTGGGCATGCCGGGCAGCGCTGCCTGGTCGGTCTTCTTCCTCGGCCGCATCAGGTTCCCCTCACAAATTCAGTCACTTCGTGTCACCAGCTAGAGACAGTGTTCCATCGCGCAGACCGACGGTGGCGGTCCTGGCGAGTTCGTCGATGATCCCGATCTCCTTACGTACGTGCTGCCTGCGCGCGTCCAGTTCCGCCAGCAGAGCGTCCAGCCTCATTACGTCCGTCGGCGGCAGCACCGGCACTTGGTGATCCTCGATGCGGCGCGCGGCGCGGACCGCGCCGTCCGGGCGGTCTGATGAGTCCTCCGCGCTGAGCATTGCGGCCAGGACGCGCGGCGTCAGTGGCACGTCGCCGGTATCGCGGACCCGCAGCGCGCGGACTGGGAACTCGGCCACCGCGAAGCCGTCATGATCAATGTGCACGCCGAAGCCCGGGGCGGTGGTGACCAGCACGTCGCCCGGTTCGGTGAGGTGGGCGCGCGGGTACCGTTCGGCCAGAAGCGTGCGATCAATAGTCCGGGCACCTGCTCGCCACAGACCGAGCACCTCCGCGGAACCGAAGACCACGTGCTGACCCGCGCCCGTGATGTCGGCGGGGTCGATGCGC
>Ga0209839_10001008_pt1 | contig 14448 bp, 9 predicted proteins | sample OrgsoiDNA2013050_FD_185800 | JGI IMG/M metagenome (GOLD analysis project Ga0209839, IMG submission 185800) | Permafrost soil microbial communities from the Arctic, to analyse light accelerated degradation of dissolved organic matter (DOM) -... | ecosystem: Environmental > Terrestrial > Soil >... | reverse complement strand
CCCCGGGCACGGCTGAGGGCTGAGCCGGAACGGGGTCGCGGGTGATCACCACCGTTTTTCAGCGTTATGTGCGAAAAAACGGTGGTGATCAAGAAACCCAGCCGATCGGCCCCCGGCCGCCGGCCGCTGCAGCCAGCCACCCAGCCAGCACAGGCCAAGGCGATCACGAGCTACGCGACAGCCTCACCGTGACTGGCAGATCCAGGTGATCATGAAACGAGGGTAGCGGCGGCGGCGACCGAGCCGGCGCGGTCATGGTCACCGAGTTGCGCTCCTGCAGCACGACGTCGCGGCCGCGGTCCGGTGCCTACTCGGAGGCTCTCAGGATGATGCGAGCGTGCGCCACTTGGCGCGGAACGACTCGATCAGCTGGTCCGCCTCGCTCTCGCTGACCCGGACGAGCTCGGCGCCGACATCGCCGTACTCCCACTCGACGATCGCGGAGTCCGGCTGCCAGGTCATGTCCGCCCGCAGGGCCTCATCTACCGGGCCATCGGCCGCGAACGTGCGCCGCGCGAGACCTGATGCCGCCCGGACCGTGCGGTTGACCGTGACGATGGCGTAGTACTGCACCTGCGCCGCCATTGGCTACCTCGTGTCCGCGCGGAAGTCGCCGATCTCGGCGCAGCGCGGCGGCGGCCGGATCGCGGCGGAGGCGGCCACCTGGCGGCCCCGCAATTGGTCCCGTTCGTCCGGCGGGGTCTGCGGGTCGGTGATCCGCACGTAGGAATCGTGCGTGCGCTGCAGCACGTCCCAGCTGGCCGGCGTGTGGAACTGCACCTCGAAGGCCAGGTCATGCGCCGGGTCACGCCAGCGGGTCCGGATGCCCTTCGACTCGGGGCTTTCCCACCTGTTGCGCCTGGCCTCGAGCTCAAAGCCCTGCGCCTTGAGCCGACGGTGGACCAGCCAGGTGCCGTCGGTGTACTCCTGCGGCTCGAACATGAAGGTGTACCGCGCGGCATCGTAGATCTCGGCGGCGAGATCCTCGGCAGGACTGCCGGGATTGCGCGCGATCATCTTCGCCAGCTTTTCCTTGAAGCGCTCCGGCGACTTGAGCGTGTAGTCCTCGCTGTCTCCCGCGAGTCGGCCGTGCGGCAGGTGTGATTCGACGCGGCGAATCGCCGGGGTGAGGCCGCTCTCTCCGTAGCCGCCGAAGACGTTGCGCCCGTCCGCCGCCCGGTACCGGCCCAGGGCACGGTTCGCGATCTGCTCCTGTTCAGGCGTAAGAACGCCGCGACGGGCGCCCGGCAGATCGGCCGGGACCTGACCTGCCGCCGACGCCGCTGGCGGGCGGTCAGCTAGCCGGTCGGGGGACGGCTTATCATCGGCCGGCCCGTGGTCGGCTGCTCCGTGGTCGGCTGCCCCGTGGTCGGCGAGGCCGCCGTCGGCAGGCTCATAGCCCACTGCTTCGGCACCGGCTGGGCTGCGGTCAGTCCTGTCGCGACTGACAGTATTGAAGCTCCCGGTGTTGTAGCTGCCGGTGTCGTAGCTGCCGGTGTCGAAGTTCCCGGTGTCGAAGTTCCCGGTGTCGTAGCTGCCGGTGTCGTAGCTGCCGGTGTCCCGAACGGGAGGCGCGACCCTGGCAGACGGCGCAGCGGCCAGATCACCGAGCGTGGCGTAGCGGCCGGAATGCCCGTTCTGGCCGACGGTGCCCGCCTCAGGATCATGCCAGTCGCTGGCGGGCGCACCCGCGCGGTCGGCGCTGCCGTTCCGCGCGGGCGATTCTGCACCGCCGGCCCCGGCCCCGCCGCCGGCCCCGGCCCCGGCCCCGGGGAGAGCGCTGGCGTTGTAGGAACCGGCGCCGTTCCGCCCTGCCCGGTCCCCGTTGTCGGCCAGGCCGTCGAACGGGTCCGTGCCGTTGCCCGGCACGTCATCGAGCCGAGGCGAGGTGTCCGGTTGACCTGTTCCGGTCGGGCTAATTTTCCAGCTGGGGGCGGGCCTGGTCTCGCCCTGCGCGCTTCCGTTGGCGCCGGGGCTAGCTACCTGAGTGCGGGCCGCGCCATTGCGATCACCCGCGGTCGCCGCCAGGAGGCTGGCGCGCGCCGGGGAATCGGACTCGCGTTCCTCATCGGCCAGCGGCAGTTCTAGTTGCCGCAGTTGCTGCGGAGCGGGCCTGCGCGCACCGGTGTCCTCATACGGCGATGACGGGTGTCCGGCGGGCAGGCGCTCCAGCCGAAGGCGCAGTTCGGCAATCGAGCCCTTGGCCGGGCGGTCTAGCGGGCCGCCAAAGCCGTCCGCCGGCCCACTCCTGCGGTCCATCACCCGGTGATCCTGACCTGACGTGTAGTCCTGGCTGCTGATGTACTCCGTGGCCCGGCCCGCGGCCGCCCACTCGGGCTCGACTGCCCGACGGCCGCTGGCGATTTCATCCTGCCGGGCAGGCCCGGAGTTCGCACGCAAATGAGGAACGTCCGCGCCGTCTCGCGGGCCAGGCGCGGGCTCGACGCGAGCCGGCGAACCGGGTGCGACGGCGGCAGGGACACCTTGACCAGCGGTCTCGCCAGCCCGCGCCGACGGTGACGGGCTGGCCGCCAGCGCCTGAAGTTCACGTATCCGCTCGGCGAGAGCCGCCAGCGTCGGGTCCGGGGCCCCCGGTGCCGGGTCGGCTTCCGGCGGCGGCGGCAGGGTGGGCGGGGTGGGCGGGGTGGCCGGCCGGGCTGCTAGTGGCTCTGGCGCGGGTGGCTGGCGCGGCGGCAGTTCCTGCATCGCGGGCGGCTGAGGCGGCCTTGCCGTCCCTGCCGGGCCTGCCGTCCCTGCCGGGCCTGCCGTCCCTGCCGGGCCTGCCGGGCCTGCCGGGCCTGCCGGGCCTGCCGGCCTTGCCGTCCCTGCCGTCCCGGCCGGGCGGCGCGGCGGCTGGTCCTGGGCGGTTGTCATCCGCGGTGGCTGTGCTGCTGGCCGTGGCGCTGACGGCGACTGGGCCGGGGGATACGCCTGGTCCCGTCCCGGCGGGCGGCGCGGCTGCGGGCGGGCCGCAGGATCGGGGGGAGGCACTGCCTGGCGCGACGCCGGCGGCCGGGGCGAGGGCTGGGGGACGTCACGCAGGCGCGGCAGGTCGATCGTGTTGTCACGGGGATCCTCCGCTTCCTGATCCCATCCCTGAGTCGACCCTGGCATCGCGCGTAACTCCCCGGACTATGGCGATTCACTCATGGTAGTGCCAGCGCCGCACGGGCGCGGGGTTGCGGAAAACCCGCTGCGCAGGGCGGCCCCGGCGGCCGCGGGGCGCTAGCGAATCACCGGCAGGTCCTGACGTGCGGACAGCAGCGGCCGGAAGGGGTCGCCGCGCTCGGCCAGCCGGTCCAGCGCGGTCCGGATCGTGACGGAATCCGGCCGCAGCGATGGGTCGTCCAGCTCGTCCCACTCGATGGGCGCCGACACCGGTGCGCCCGGGCCGGCGCGCGGGCTGTAGGGGGCGACAAGGGTCTTGTGGCTGACGTTCTGGGTGTAGTCAAGCCGGGCCCGGCCGGCTCGCTCGCGGACGTCCCACTTCCAGCTCACCAGGTCGGGCACCACCGCCCCGACGGAGCGGGAGAGCTGCTCAACCCACGTCCGGGTGTCCTCGAAGCTCGGCCCGGCCGTGATCGGCACCCAGATCTGGACGCCCCGCCTGCCGGTGAGCTTCGGCCGCCCCAGGACGCCTAGGTGGTCCAGCGCGGCACGGTGCAGCCGGGCCAGGACCAGGACGTCCGCCCAGGAGGTGTCGGTGCCCGGGTCGATGTCGATGAGCGCGTAGCTGGGCAGCTGCTGGTCGTCGGTGCGCGCGGTCCAGGCATGCCACTCCAGCGCGCCGAAGTTCGCCGCCCAGACCAGCGCGGCCGGCTCGTTGATGACGAGGTAAGTGTGCACCTTTCCCCGGCTGGCCTCCGGGTTGTCCCAGCGGCCGATCCAGTCGGGTGCATGCTCGGGCAACTGCTTCTGCCAGAAGCCAGCCGACTGCGCGCCGCCGGGGAAGCGGTGCATGTTGAGGGCGCGGTCGGCCAGGTACGGCAGGATAACGGGCCCGATCTGGATGGTGTAGCGGATCAGCTCGCGCTTGGTGACCGGCTCCTCGTTCGGCCGTGCCGGGAAGAGCACCTTGTCGAGATTGGTGAGGTGCAGGCGGCGGCCGAAGACGTCGAGACTGCCGGCGGCGCCGAGCGCGTCGAGCTGGCTGAGGGCGTCGGCGCTGAGATCGGGGCTGACGAGCCCGGCCCCGGCGGCCCCGGCGGCCCCGGCGGCCCCGGCGGCCCCGGCGGCCCCGGCGGTCGCGGGGCGCTCGACTGCGACCGAAGCCTGCGCGGCCGGCAGGTCCGATCGCCATACTCGCTCCGGGTCGGCCTTGACCTCGTCGTTGGTCCGGCCGCTGAGCACCGATCTCGGGAAGTCCTCCGGGTTCCAGCCCTTGACGCTGTACTCGTCGTGCTTGTGCAGCAGGAGCCACTGCTCCTGGCCCGCGCCATCGGCGGCACCGCTGCGGACCAGGATCAGCCGCCCGCGCAGCTTGTCACCTGAGACGTCCACATGCAGCTCGCCCGCGGCGACCGCGGCGGCCGGATCATCGGTCGCGTGCGGTTCCCAGGTGCCGCGGTCCCAGACAATGACGTCGCCGCCGCCGTATCCGCCCGCCGGGATCACGCCCTCGAAGTTGAGGTACTCGATCGGGTGGTCCTCGACGTGGATGGCGATGCGCTTGACGGCCGGGTCGAGCGTCGGTCCCTTGGGCACGGCCCAGCTCACGAGCACGCCGCCGATCTCGAACCGCAGATCGTAGTGCAGCCGCCGGGCACGGTGCCGTTGCACGACAAACCGCCGCCCGCCGCGTCCGGCCGGGTCCGGCGGGCCGCCGGCGGGCTCTGGCGTCCGGGCGAAGTCCCGCTTGCCCTGATAGGGCGCCAGCTTCCCCCGGTCGGCCGGACCGCCAGCGGCCGGACCGCCAGCGGCCGGACCGCCAGCGGCCGGACCGTCCGCGCGCTTACGACGGGCGGCGCCCGCTGCTGACGCGTTTTTACCCACGTGTGCGGCCCTCCCGGTTTTGACTGGTTCCGCTACCGGTTACCGCTACCCGCGGCCGCCGGTCCTATCCTTACGAGGGTGTTATGGGGGTGTCATGCCTGGTCCGGTCAAGGCGGAATTCGAGGTCCTGGACGAGCGGTTCCGGTTCTGCCATGGCGATCACTGGCTAGAACGACTGCACGGGGGGTGCCGCTGGACCGAGGGGCCGGCCTACTTTCCGGCCGGGCGCTACCTGGTGTTCAGCGACATTCCCAACGACCGGATGCTGCGCTGGGATGAGACGACCGGCGCCGTGGGTGTCTTCCGCCAGCCCGCGGGCTACGCCAACGGCCACGCCGTGGACCGCCAGGGCCGGCTGGTCAGCTGCGAGCAGGACGGCCGCCGGGTGACCCGGACCGAGCATGACGGGTCGGTCACCGTGCTCGCCGACAGCTGCGACGGCAAGCGGCTCAACAGCCCCAACGACATCATCGAGCGGGCGGACGGGTCGCTGTGGTTCACCGATCCGAGCTACGGGATCGACAGCGACTACGAGGGTCACCAGGCGCCAAGCGAGATCGGCGGGTGCCACGTCTACCGGGTCGACCCGGCCACCGGCGAGGTCACCATCGTGGCGGACGACTTCGACCGCCCCAACGGGCTCGCCTTCTCCGCCGACGAGCGGCAGCTCTACATCTCCGACAGCGCCCGCAGGCACATCCGCCTGTTCAGCGTGACTAGCAACGTCAGCGACCCCCGCCCGGCCGACAGCCCGGCCCTCACGGGTGGCGCGGTCTTCGCCACCTGCGACGCCGGCACCTTCGACGGGCTCCGGCTCGACTCAGGCGGCCGGATCTGGGCCGCGGCGGGAGACGGCCTGCACTGTATCGACCCGGACGGCACGCTGATCGGGAAGATCCGCGTCCCCGAGACCGTCGCCAACCTCACCTTCGGCGGCGCCAAGCGCAACCAGCTCTTCATCTGCGCGACCAGCTCGCTGTACTCGATCATGGTCAACGTCACCGGCATGGCCTACCCGGCCTGAAGCAGGCCGGGTAGGCCGAGGCCAGCACCGGCGAGAGGCTACCCGGCGCGGCTCGTGGTGACGGTGAAGCCGCCGCGCAGCGGCAGGTCGGCCAGCGCCGAGGAGTCACCGACGTAGACCCCGAACGCCCCCGTCGGCACCACCCAGCCGTTGGCCGACTGGTTCCAGTACGACAGGTCGTGGCCGTCCAGGGTGAAGGTGACCGTCGTGGACTGGCCCGGCCGAAGAGTTACCTTCTGGAAGCCCTTGAGCTGACGGGGCGGCTCGCCGGAGACGGCCGGGTCGCTCAGGTAGAGCTGGACGACATCCGAGCCGGTGACCCTCCCGGTGTTGGTGACCCGCGCGGTGACCCGCACTGGCCGGGTCGAGTTGTTGCTGGCGCGCGATGGCGTGGCCCGCAGCTGGCTGAAGCTGAAGCGGGTGTAGGACAGGCCGTACCCGAACGGGAACATCGGCGCCAGGCCCTTGGCGTCGTACCAGCGGTAGCCGACGTCGACGCCCTCGGAGTACTGCACCTGGCCGTTGACGCCGGGGAACTGCGCCGGGGTCGAGGCCGGCACCTGGGACAGGCTCTGCGGGAACGTCACCGGCAGGTGGCCGGACGGATCGGTCTGGCCGTAGAGCACGCTGGCCAGGGCGCTCCCGTTGCTCTCGCCCGGGTACCAGGCGTCCACGACCGCGGCCACCTGACCGAGCCACGGCATGGCGACCGGGGCGCCGGCGTCGACGACGACCACCGTGTGCGGATTGGCCCGGGCGACGGCCGAGATGAGCTCGTTCTGCGCGGATGGCAGGTTGAGGCCCGGCCGGTCGGCGGCCTCGGTCTCGGTGTCGTCGGAGACCACCACCACGGCCGTCGAGGCCGACTTCGCCGCCGCGGCCGCCTGGCTGATGCCGGGGGCGAGCGCCGACGGCGTTCCCCAGGTCAGGCTGGCGGAGTCGCCGCTGACCTGGATGGCGTAGGTCTGGCCGGCCTGCAGCTGCACGCTGGCGGAGTAGGTGCTGACCGGCGGCGTGCCGGGGTTGACCAGGATCTGCTGGCCGTTGACCGACAGGGTGGTCGGCGTATAGCAGCCGCACGAGTTCCGCAGCGCGAGCACGTACGTGCCCGTCTCCGGGGCGGTCAGCGTGCCGGCGTAGCTGCCGCCGAAGGGCGTCGGGCCGTAGGCGGGCGACAGCGCGGCTGCCGGGATCGCGGGCAGGCTCGTGTCGGTCGGCAGGCCCTGCTGGTAGCTGACGGTGGTGCCGGCTCCGGCGGCGGCCGTCAGTCCCTGCAGGGGGGTCACGCTGAACGGCGACGTTACTCGTGCACTTCCGCCGCCGCCGTCGGTCGGGGACGCCGATGCCGACGGCCCGATGACCGCGATGGTGCCGCCGTGGCCGGCCGACAGCGGCAGCGTGCCGCCCGAGTTCTTGAGCAGCACCGTGCCCGCCTCGGCGACCTGGGTGGAGAGCGCCTGGTGGGCGGGCGTCGTCACGGTCGTCGCCGGCGTGCCGGTCGGCGGGTCGTTGAACAGCTTGAACCGGAACATCTCGGTCAGGATCCGGCTGACCATGTCGTTGAGGACCGAGACCGGAACCGTGCCGTTCTGCACCTGCGTCTCGAGTGCCTGGCCGAAGTAGGTATTGAACGGCTGCTCCATGTCCGTGCCGTCCGTCGCGGCGGACGTGTCATGGATGGCGCCGTAGTCCGAGGTAACGAACCCCGGGAAGCCCCAGCGCTGCCTGAGGGTGGTGTTCTCCAGGTCGGGGTTCTGGCAGGCGAAGTTGCCGTTGATGACGGAGTAGGAGCACATGACCGAGGCCACCTTGGCCTTGGTCACCGACTGCTGGAAGGCCGGCAGGTAGATCTCGTGCAGCGCCCGGTTGCTGATGATGACGTCATCCGCGGGGGAGTTGCGGTTGGTCTCCTGGTTATAGACGGCGAAGTGCTTGACCTGCGACATCTCGCCCTGGCTCTGCACGCCGTCGATCTCGCCCACGGCCAGCGCGGCGTTGAGGTACGGATCCTCGGTGAAGGACTCGAACGAGCGTCCCCAGCGCGGATCCCGGTCGATGTTCACCGTGGGGCCGAGGTTGACGGCCGCGCCCTTGCCGCGTTCCTCGGCGCCGACGACCGTGCCGTACTCGCGGGCCAGCGCCGGGTCGAAGGTGGCGGCCAGGGATACCCCGGCCGGCAGCTGGGTGACGCCGGTGAGCCCGTCTCCGACTCCGTTCGGGCCGTCCTCCAGGCCCATGGCCGGGATGCAGAGCGCGGGCTGCGCGGCCATGTAGAACACGTACGGCTCGCTGGTGCCCTGCCCCTCGACCACCGTGATCTTGTTAGCCAGGGTCAGCTGGCCCAGCAGCATGGCGACCCGCTGCCGGACGGGCAGCGCCTGGTTGAGCCACGGGCAGGATGCGGGGGAGGGGCTAGCCGCCGCCGCGGGAGCCTGCGGAGCCCGGCCCGCCTGGGTGACCTGGCCGGGCGGGGTAGCGGCCCCGGCGCTCGCCACCGGGAATGCCACCACCGCCGCGAGCACGGCCGGTAGTAAGGATGCCTTGCGCGTCCAGCGCCTAGACCACTTCATCGTGATGCGCCTCCATCATCAGGGGTGTCCCGATTGCTGAACGTAAGCCTGATTTGGGAGGAAGGTCAACCAGTAGCGGGCCGCGCCTAACGAAACGCGGCGCCGCTGGCGGCCTCTACACCGCCAGCGGCGCCGCGCCGTACTCGGGTTTCGATCAGGCGAGGTCGAGATCGCCGTTCTTGATCCCGGCGGCGAACGCCCGCCATTGCCGGGTGGTGAAGACCAGTGCGGGACCGCCCCGGTCTTTGGTATCGCGTACAGCAACCGCGGCGGGCGATGCCCCGGCTGCGTCAATCACAGTGTCATCAAAGGCAGCGCCTGATATGGGCGCGACCTCAACGCAACTGCCGTTCGCACCGCTGTAACTACTCTTATGCCATGCAGCACGGGTCAGGTCAGGATTGCTCATCCCGCCCCTCCTTCCGTCCGTATGCCCAGCTCCCCGGCCAGTGCCAGCAGCATAGCCCGCGACTGCGCCGGGCTCAGGGCTACTGCGCGCAGTTGGTCAAAGGCCGTCGCGTAGAGCCGTACCTCTTCGGGCTTATCGACGTAAAGGTTCCCGCCGATGGTCTCCATGTAGACGACTTCCGGCTCGGTGGGCTCGGCGAATCCCAGGATGATGAAGGGCCCCGCCTGGCCGGGATGGGGCCCGGCGCCGTAGGGCAGCACCTGGATCGTCGTCCGGCCCTCCTCGGCCGTATTAGCGAGGTGCAGCAGCTGGGCCCGCATGATCGACTGGCCGCCGACCACCCGGCGCACCGCGGCCTCGTCCATGATCGCCCATAGCTGCGGCCGGTCTTCCCGGTCCAGGAGCTGCTGGCGGGTCATCCGCACCTCGACGCGCCGCTCGATCTCGGCGGCGTCGTGGGCCATCAGCCCGCGGATCAGCGCCCGGGCGTAGTCCTGCGTCTGCAGCAGGCCGGGGATCATGGCCAGCTCGAAGTCGCGGATCGTGTCGGCCTCGGACTCCAGCCCGATGAAGAACTCGAACCTGCTCAGCAGGACGTCCCGGTAGGAGTACCACCAGCCGCGCTGCCGGGCGTCCTTCGCCAGCCTGATCAGGCCGGCGAGTACGTCCTGGTCGGTCACCCCGTACAGCCCGAGCATGACCCGCACGTCGTTGGGATGCGGCGCGGTGCGCCCGGTCTCGATGCGCATGACCTTCGTGGGGTGCCAGTCCAGCTGGCTCGCGACATCCTCCTGAGTCTGCCCGGTCGTCTCGCGCAGTCGTTTCAGCTCGGCCATGAGCTGGCGCCTGCGGACAGTCGGCCCAGTGCCTGCGGCCATTTTTCCCTCCGGACCTTGCGGGCGAATCCGTCCTACATGGTGCGATCGCACTAGTGACACAGTGCAGTATCGCCGATGCAGTTATGCATATCGTGCTATGCAATGAGCGTACGGATATGAAGCATGCCAGCTCCAATCCGGAGTCGGCAGCCGAACGCGGACAGGCCGGTGATCGAGATGCATCCGGGCACGCGCCCAGCCAGATCTCCTGACCTTGGCTACAGCCCGGACGCCAGTCACGCTGGCATTCCGCCGCGATTCTGGCGGGCCTTCCACGGACATCCTGATCAGGTCGCGCTGGCGCGCCGATTCGTCGCCCGCGCCCTGGCCGACTGCCCGGCGGTGGCCGATGTCATCCTGCTGACCAGCGAGCTAGCGACGAACGCCGTCCAGCACTCCGCCAGCGGCCGGGGCGGCACCTTCGCCGTCGCGATCTCCCACGGCCCGGGACGGGTGCGGGTGACGGTCACCGATGACGGGTCCGCGAGCCTCCCCGTCATGGCGGCGGCCGAGGAACTGTCCACCTCGGGCCGCGGCCTGATCCTGGTGTACGGCCTGGCCGTCCGGTGGGGATACGCGGGCCCGGGCGAGCGCGGCCGCGCGGCAGGCTCCCAGGTAACGGCGACCGTCTGGTTCGAACTGACCTGCCAGTAACGGGCCCGTGGCGCGCGGGTGCGCGCTGCTAGGTAACGACGTCCTCGATGGCCGGCAGGATCTGGCCGCGGACCTCGCCGAGGCCGATCCGCGTGCCGTCCGGGCCCGGCGCGGTCGCGGTGATGCTGACCTCGTCGCTGTCTTCCAGCCAGCCGCGGGTGCTGCCGTCCGGCAGCTTGACCGGGTTGGTGCCGTTCCAGGTCAGCTCCAGCAGGGAGCCGAACTGCCCGCGATCCGCGCCGCTCACCGTGCCGGAGGCATACAGGTCACCGGTGCGCAGCGCCGCGCCGTTGACGGTCAGGTGCGCGAGCAGCTGCGCCGGGCTCCAGTGCATGGTCGCGAACGGCGGCCGCGACACCAGGTGCTCGTTGATCCTGACCTCGACGTCGATGTCCAGGCCCCAGTCCTGCGACTCGGTGAGATAGGCGGCCAGCTCGGTGCCCCGCGACGGCGGCCGCACGCGGGCATGCTCCAGCGCTGCCAGCGGCAGGATCCAGGGTGCGACGGTCGTGCCGAAGGACTTGCCGAGAAATGGCCCGAGCGGCACCGACTCCCACGCCTGGATGTCGCGGGCCGACCAGTCGTTGAGCAGGCACACGCCGAAGACATGCTCGGCGAAGCGGCTGACCGGCACCGGCTCGCCCAGCACCGTCTCGACCCCGACGACGAAGCCGAGCTCGGCCTCGAAGTCCAGCCGCGTCGACGGGCCGAACGACGGCGGCGAGTTACGGTCCTGCCGGGCCTGGCCGCACGGGCGGCGGATGGCCGTGCCGGACGCCACGACGCTGCCGGCCCGGCCGTGGTAGCCGGCGGGCAGATGCCGCCAGTTCGGCGGGAGCGGCTCGGCGTCCGGCCGGAAGATCTGGCCGACATTGGTGGCGTGCTGCTGCGAGGCATAGAAGTCGACGTAGTCGGCGACGGTGAACGGCAGGTGCAGCTCGGCGTCCGCCACGGGCACCAGCAGGTCTGAGATGGCGTCCCGGTAGTGCTCCTGCGACAGCCAGGCGGTGAGCTCGGCTCGCACGACGGACCACGCGCCGTCGCCGGCGGCCAGGAACGGGTCCAGGACGCCGTCCCGGAACAGCACCGCCCGGCCGGCCAGCAGCCGGTCCGAGGCCGCCGTCAGGTCGAGTACCCGGTCGCCGATCCGGACGCCTACCCGCCGGTGGGCCGCCTGGTGCCTGGTGCTGAACGAGCAGTACGGCAGCGCCGCCAGGCCGAACGGATCGCCCGGCGCGAGGCCGAGCCAGCCTGCAGCCTGGATGGGCATGGTGGGGTTACCTCCGCTTACCTCCGTGACCAGCCAGCAGGCCATACTGGCCTGCCTCTGCGCGACGTTATCAGCAGCGACATCAGCAACGACGCCGGCACGCCCGCCCCGGGATCTCAGGTAGCTTGACGTCAAGATAAGTCGTCATTAGGCTCTGCCCAGCCCGCACTACTGCAGGAGGCCACCACCATGACCGTGAACAGCTTCGGCGGCCGCGCCACTCTCGACGTGGCCGGGACCAGCTACCAGGTACACCGGCTGGATGCCGTGGCCGGCTCGGGCAGCCTTCCCTTCAGCCTCAAGGTCCTCCTGGAGAACCTGCTGCGGACCGAGGACGGCGTGAACGTCACCGCCGACCAGGTCCGCGCGCTGGGCGACTGGGACCCGGCGGCCGAGCCGGACATCGAGATCCCCTTCAGCCCGGCGCGGGTCATCATGCAGGACCTGACCGGCGTTCCGGCCGTGGTGGACCTGGCCGCCATGCGCGAGGCGATGGAGGCGCTCGGCGGCGACGCGGGCAAGATCAACCCGCTGGTGCCGGCCGAGCTGGTGATTGACCACTCGGTGATCGCCGACGTGTTCGGCCGGCCGGATGCCTTCGACCGCAACGTGGCGCTGGAGTTCCAGCGCAACCGCGAGCGGTTCGCCTTCCTGCGCTGGGGCCAGGAGGCGCTGCATCAGTTCAAGGTGGTCCCGCCGGGGACCGGGATCGTGCACCAGGTCAACATCGAGCACCTGGCGCGGGTCGTGATGGCCCAGCCTTTCACCGGGGGCGTCCTGGCCGCTTATCCCGACACCTGCGTGGGCACCGACTCGCACACCACCATGCAGAACGGGCTCGGCGTGCTCGGCTGGGGCGTGGGCGGAATCGAGGCCGAGGCGGCCATGCTCGGCCAGCCGGTCTCGATGCTGATCCCCAGGGTCGTCGGGTTCCGGCTGATCGGGGAGCTGCCGGCCGGCGCGACCGCCACCGACCTCGTCCTGACCATCACCGAGCTGCTGCGCAAGCACGGAGTCGTCGGCAAGTTCGTCGAGTTCTACGGTGCCGGGGTGGCCGCCGTGCCGGTGGCCAACCGCGCCACCATCGGGAACATGAGCCCGGAATTCGGCTCCACCTGCGCGATCTTCCCGATCGACGACGAGACGCTGACCTACCTGCGGCTGACCGGCCGGCCGCCGGAGCAGGTGGCGCTCGTCGAGGCCTACGCCAAGGAGCAGGGACTCTGGCACGACCCGGCCAGTCCCGCCCGGTACTCCGAGGAACTGCAGCTCGACCTGTCCACGGTCGTGCCGTCGCTGGCCGGCCCGAAGCGGCCGCAGGACCGGGTGGCGCTATCGGACGCCAAGAACGCGTTCCGGCACGCGCTCGGCTCCTATGTGCAGCTTGACCGCCTGGACGACGACATCTCCAACACCTTCCCGGCGTCCGACCCGGTGGCGAAGGAGGCCAACGGGCGATCGGAGGACGACACCAACTCCCGCGCGCAGACCGGCCCGGTCGCGGCCGGTCATGGCCGCCCGTCGGCGGCCACGGCGGTCACGCTGGATGACGGCACGCAGACCTCGGTCGATCACGGCTCGGTGGTCATCGCGGCCATCACCTCGTGCACCAATACCTCTAACCCCTCGGTCATGATCGGCGCGGCCCTGGTGGCCAAGAAGGCGGTCGAGGCGGGGCTGGAACGCAAGCCCTGGGTGAAGACCACCCTGGCGCCGGGCTCCAAGGTGGTGATGGATTACTACGAGCGCGCGGGGCTGACCCCGTACCTGGAGAAGCTCGGCTTCAACCTGGTCGGCTACGGCTGCACCACCTGCATCGGCAATTCCGGGCCGCTGTCGGAGGGGGTCAGCGCGGCGGTCGCTGAAAATGACCTCGCCGTGGTCTCCGTCCTGTCGGGCAACCGGAACTTCGAGGGCCGGATCAACCCGGACGTGAAGATGAACTACCTGGCCTCGCCGCCGCTGGTGGTGGCGTACGCGCTGGCCGGGACGATGGACATCGACCTGACCACCGAGCCGATCGGCACGGGCGCCTCAGGTGAGCCGGTTTACCTGCGTGACCTGTGGCCCGACCCGGCCGAGATCGACTCGGTCGTGCGGACCGCCGTGGCCGCCGAGATGTTCACCCGGGACTACGCGGACGTCTTCACCGGCGACGAGAACTGGCAGGAACTGGACGTGCCGGCGGGCGACACCTTCGCCTGGGACGCCGACTCCACCTACGTGCGCCGCCCGCCCTACTTCGACGGGATGCCGGCCCGGCCCGCGCCGGTCACCGACGTGCACGGCGCCAGGGTGCTCGCGATGCTGGGCGACTCGGTCACCACCGACCACATCTCCCCGGCCGGCGCGATCAAGACCGACGGCCCGGCCGGCCAGTACCTGACCTCCCGCGGCGTGCAGCGGCGCGACTTCAACAGCTACGGGTCGCGGCGCGGCAACCACGAGGTGCTGATCCGGGGCACGTTCGCCAACATCCGGCTGCGCAACCAGCTCGCGCCCGGCACCGAGGGCGGCGTCACGGTGAAGCTGCCCGAGGGTACGCAGGCGTCGATCTACGACGCCTCCCGCGAGTACCTGGCCGAGGGCACGCCGCTGGTCATCCTGGGCGGCAAGGAGTACGGCTCGGGCTCGTCGCGGGACTGGGCGGC
>Ga0209839_10001007_pt1 | contig 14449 bp, 12 predicted proteins | sample OrgsoiDNA2013050_FD_185800 | JGI IMG/M metagenome (GOLD analysis project Ga0209839, IMG submission 185800) | Permafrost soil microbial communities from the Arctic, to analyse light accelerated degradation of dissolved organic matter (DOM) -... | ecosystem: Environmental > Terrestrial > Soil >... | reverse complement strand
GATACTCGAAGCAGGGAAGTCCGGAAGCCGAAAGCCGGAAGCCGAAAGCCTGGTTCGTATCACCGGACTCGACGATCGCGAGACCGACGCCTGCTTCGAAACCGAATTCACCGCCCGCACCAATCCTCATCGCGGATACATCACCATCATCGAAGGCTGCGACAAGTTCTGCGCCTACTGCGTCGTTCCTTACACGCGCGGCAAGGAGCGCAGCCGCACCTCCGAGTCTGTGCTCGCCGAAGCCCGCCAGATGGCCGATCTCGGCTACACAGAGATTCAACTGCTTGGCCAGAACGTGAATTCCTACAAAGATCCGGCAGGGAAGCAGACGTTCGCCGAACTGCTGTCGGCCGTCGGAGAAGTTCCCGGCATCCGCCGCGTGCGCTTCACCACCTCGCATCCCCGTGACTTCGGACGTGACATCATCCACGCCATCGACGCCGTCCCCACCCTTTGCGACCACGTCCACCTCCCCGTGCAGAGCGGCTCGACGCGCGTCCTCGACGCCATGCAGCGTCTCTACACCCGCGATCAATATCTCGAACGCATCGCCTGGATGAAAGCCGCGAAGCGTGAAATCAGTATCACCACCGATGTGATTGTAGGATTCCCCGGAGAAACCGAGTCGGACTTCGCCGAAACGCTCGCCCTGCTGGAGGAAGTCGGCTTCGACGCCGTCTTCGCCTTCAAGTATTCCCCCAGGCCGAATACGCCGTCACTGAAATTAGATGACGCGATCCCCGACGAAGAAAAAGCCCGCCGCCTCGAAGTCCTCATGGTCAAACAGCGCGAGATTCAAACCATAAGCTACAAGAGATACATCGGAACGAACTGTGAAGTAATGGTTGAGGGTAAAAACGAAGCCAGAGTCCAGTGGATGGGACGCACCACCCACAACAAAACTCTGAACTTCACCGCCCCCGCGACCGCAAATCCCAAACCAGGAACCTACGCCCCAATCCTCGTAACCTCCAGTTTCCCCAACAGCCTCCTCGGCGAATTGGTGTTATAAGAATGGAAATTAGCAGGAGACCCCCATGGAAGTAGAAATGACAATCCGCGGACTTTTGATGGACCCCGTTTCCAACATGCCGATCGTCGTGTTGAAAGATGTTGGCGGGGAGACTGTGTTGCCGATCTGGGTGGGGGTTTACGAAGCCAATGCGATTGCGCTGGAGATGGAGAAGGTCAGCACGCCGCGGCCGATGACGCACGATCTGATTAAGAACGTGTTGATGGGCCTGGAGACGCAGGTGCACAAGGTGGTCGTGACCGAACTGCGCGAGGATACGTTTTATGCGGTCATCTGGCTGGAGCGTGGGGGCGAAATAATCAGCATCGATTCGCGGCCCTCGGATGCGCTCGCGCTGGCTCTGCGCGTGGATTGTCCAATCTTCGTCGAGGAAATTGTGCTGAAGACTTCGAAACTCGCGGCGAACATGTCGGACCGGGTGACTAGCGAGGAGTTGCGGAAATATCTCGAAGGCCTGAACGACGACGATCTGGGGAAGTACAAGATGTAGGTTTCTTTTAACCCGTAGAATTTGTCATTCCGAACCGTTCTTTGGTGAGGAATCTGCTTCTCCGCCGCTGGCGGACGCAATCTCTCTTGGTTTACATAATACCTGTTATCGGACATTGCATATATCGACCCGCCAATCGCGCCCTCCGCCAAATTCAGGGCCCGCTCCCACACGGTTCTAACTGAGGGTGTACTTGATCAAGCACCACAGGGCGTGGACGCCATCCTTCCAGCCGATCTTTTTCCCTTCTTCGTAGGTGCGCCCCCAGTAGCTGATGCCGACTTCGTAAACCCGCAGACGCCGCTTGGCGATCTTCACTGTGATCTCGGGTTCAAAACCGAAGCGATCCTCCTCGATTGGAATGGACTGCAGGATCTCCCGGCGGAAAGCCTTGTAGCAGGTCTCCATGTCGGTCATGTTCATGTTGGTGAGGGCGTTTGAGATCAGGGTCAGCATCCGGTTGGCGACGTAGTGCCAGAAATACAGGACGCGGTGGGGCGCGGCACCGAGGAAGCGCGAGCCGTAGACCACGTCGGCCTTGCCTTCGATCAGCGGCCGAAGCAACCCGGGATAGTCCGAGGGGTCGTATTCGAGGTCGGCATCCTGAATCAGGACATAGTCACCGGTCGCTTCCTGAATGCCGCGTCGCAGCGCAGCGCCCTTGCCCATGTTCCTGGGTTGGAGCAGCACTCGCACCTGGGCGTGACTGGCGCGCAGTTCCTCCAGAATCTCTCGGGAGCCATCCCGGGAACCGTCGTCGACGCAGATCAATTCAATCTCTAAAGCGACGGCCAGCACGCGCGAAACGGCTTCCCGCAGAGTGGCCTGCTCGTTGTACACGGGCATGACGACGGAGAGTCTCATGGGGAACGGTCCCCGTCACAGTAACGGTGCAGGAGAGAACGCGTCAAGGACGACTGACGAGCGTGTCCGTCCCACACAAAACTAGCTTGGGATGGAACAGCGTGCCGGCTACGCGCGTGGCGATGGCAATCAGCTCGCGTTGTCCGCTGAAGACCTTAACCTGCCGCGCGCGGGAGAGCTCCGGCAGATTGACCGTGCGCCCGCTGCGGATGCGGGCAACCGTGGCCTCATCCGCAGTGACCGACGGCAGTTGAGGCAGCAACTTCCGCGGATGGACGAAGATCTCGTCGATCGCCCCTGGATTCTTCGCGGCATCGAAGACCTGGTCGAGAGTGTGAGCGTCTTCCAGGTTGAATTCGGCCACAGACGTTCGGCGCAGAGATTCCAGATGCGCGCCACAGCCCAGTTCCCTTCCCATTTCGTGAGCGACCGAGCGCATGTAGGTTCCGGATGCAACGCGCGCGCGGAACCGGACGCGGTCGACCTCGACCGCCAGGATTTCGAACTCCTTGAGCTCGACTTGCACCGCCTTCAGCACGACTTCTTTCTGCTGCCGCGCCAGCTTGTAGGCGGGGACGCCTTTAATCTTCTTCGCCGAGAACGGAGGCGGTGTCTGTTCAATGACTCCGCGAAAGCGCGCGGCGAGTGCTTCCACTGCTTCGGTCTGCAGGCTGACGGCCTGCGGCGTGCTCGTGGCTTCGCCTTCGGCGTCATACGTGTCGGTAGCAAAGCCGAACCGCACCGTGCCTTCGTACGTTTTCTCGGAGGCAAGATAGAACTGCGCCAGCCGGGTCAGGTTGCCGGTCACCAGCGGGAGCACGCCAGTGGCCATGGGATCGAGCGTGCCGAGATGCCCGATCGAGCGTTCGTGCAGAATGCGGCGCGCGCGGTTGACCACGTCGTGCGAGGTGAATCCAGCGGGCTTGTCGATGATGAGGACGCCATTCATGAGAGGTTGGGTAATTGTGTGCGGACGCTGCCACGCGACTCAATCCGACGCCGATGCCGAATCCTGTTGTAGTCTGTAGTACTAACTTACCAAATCTTTTATGTTCCCGATCAAAGACGACCAACCACGATACAGCACGCCCTACGTAAACTGGTTCCTGATCGCCCTGAATATTCTTATTTATTTGTTTCAGTCCATGCTCGATCCGCGCAGCTATGAACTGTTCGCCCTCGAGTTCGGCGTGGTGCCCAGCCATCTGACGGCGTTTCTGGCGGGCTCGCCCAAGTATCCGCTGCTCGCGATCGTGATTCCCTTGCTCACCTCAATGTTTGTGCACGCGGGCTGGGTGCACGTGCTGGGCAACATGTGGTTTCTCTATATCTTCGGAGACAACATTGAAGATTATCTTGGACATTTCCTGTACCTGGTGTTCTACCTACTCTGCGGCCTGTTTGCCGTCGCCACGCAAATCGTGATCTACCCGCACTCGAATCTTCCTATGGTGGGAGCCAGCGGAGCGATCGCTGGCGTGCTGGGAGCGTATTTCATCCTCTATCCACGGGCGCGCGTGCTGACCTGGTTCTTCGTCTTTGTCTTCTACATTCCTGCCTGGATCACGCTGGGATACTGGTTCGTCCTGCAGTTTCTGTCGGGCGCTGCGACTCTGTCGGTCGCGCAACGAGGGAAAGATGTGGGCGGAGTCGCAGTCTGGGCCCACGTCGGAGGGTTTGTTGCAGGCCTGGTGATGGTCAAACTATTCCCCGAACGCCAGCGGCGCACGCCGTACGCATATCGGTAGAGCCCTACTCCACTCCCATGTTCTGTTCCCATGTCCTGTCATTCCGAGCGAAGTCGAGGAACCTGCTGCTCCCCGCGATAGGCACGGACCTAAGGGCGGCCGTCTTGAACAAGCGATGGTGCTGATAATCCGTGGAAGAGCGGCCCTTCGGGGGCCGCGTTGCGCGCCCCCCCAATCAGGACCGGCCTTCAGCCCCGGTGTACCACCTCGGACTCGCAGCGCCGTTGGCGCCATCAACGACTGCGGCCGCCCCCTCCGTCGCGGTTTCCGACGGATGGGAACCCGTGCTGCTGACAGCGAGGATTGCCTCGCGTCCAAGAAGGGGACAATTGCCGATGTCGGGCAAGCGAACGCTGCCTTCGGCAGCGGGTTGCTATACGGTTGTCACTCAAAACGCGGCAGATGTTGAATTCAGATTGCCATACAGCAACCTGAGAATCGCCACTAGCAACGGACAGTTGAGTATGGTTTCAGAACTGAGGCGAGGTGAAATGAGAAGATAAACCGTGTTCACCGTGACTGCGTGTTTTCCCCGCCGGGCTTTCTGAAGCCAGCGTGCCGACTTCTTGGGCTGTAGGGGCAGTCTTTGCCTGTATAACGGGTAGAATGGCAGTCACCCGTGTGCCGTGTCCATTGGACTGGATTTGCAGAGTGCCACCTGACTGCCGCAGGCGCTCTCGCATTCCGCGAAGCCCGACGCCACTGTGAGCCGACAAGCCGAACCTGGACTGCTTTTCAGGCGGAATCCCTTTGCCCGCATCTTCGATCTCAACTCTTAAACAAGCGTCGTCTTGAATAATGCGAATTCCCGCCGTGGGACTCCCGGCATGACGATGAATGTTGGTGAGGCACTCCTGCACGACCCGGAAGATACAGAGTTCCATTTCTTTGGACAAACTCGCAAAGGTCAGCGGGATGTCGAGCTTTGCGTCGATTTTGCTGCGTTCCGAGAATCCCTCAACATACCAACGAAGCGCAGAGGCCAGACCTACTTCATCTAGCAAAGGAGGATGCAGCAGGTAGGAAATGGTACGAATCTGCTTACTAGCATCCTCGACCATCGCAGCGTTTTCAGAGACGCGTCTCGCCGCCTCAGGGCTTAGCTTATGAGACTCAGCCTCCACCAAGACACTGTTCATACTGATGGCGGCAAGTAATTGCCCAACGCTGTCGTGCAACTCTCGCGCAATGCGTCTCTGCTCTTCGTCCTGTAGCACAGTCATCTGCGCGTTAAGCGCTTCCAGTTGTCGCGTTTTGCTATGCAACTCCGCAAACACTTTTACTTTTGCCCGCAGCAACTCTGGAACAACAGGAACGGAAACGTAGTCCACGGCTCCGTGTTGATATCCCTTCAGCCGGTCCAGGTCCGTCACATGAATCCCCGAGACGAAGATAATAGGCGTGTTTTGAAAGCGCGGGTGATCGTGGATCATCTGCGCCGTTTCGAAACCATCCATTCCGGGCATGCTGACGTCCATGAGCACGACGGCAACGTCGGTTTTCAGCAGGTGTTCCAGCGCTTCCATTCCCGAATGAGCCTTGATCAGGTTCTGACCTAGTTCACCGAGAATGGCTTCAAAGCTGAGCAGCTTGCCCGGCTGGTCGTCGACCATCAGGATGTTGACCCGGTCATCCATAGCGCGCTTGGGTTCCAGAATCCGCAGCGAAGCCACCGCACGTGCGATTGCAGTGTACGGACCCACTTTACACTACTGACGGTTCCTCGCTGCACAGAATACGGGGAATCCTGTATTCGCCATCGAAACTGGGGTCAGCACCCGACGAGCGCCCGCAGTACCGCTGAGCGACTTGTGCGGCTGGGCAGCAAACTTTACCCTGCGGCCTCTCCCCCCAGCAAGTCGAGTGAGCATAGCCAAGTCCCTGCTGCAGGACGACTTTGGGTCTCCAAGTCATTTGGCGGCACAATTGCTTCCTTACCTGCGTCGGTTTTCTTCTTTCCACCTTTTTCTACCAATCGAGCCGGAGGTGCTGGATGCCGTTAGATCAATCCCTAAGACTGTTGTCCCTAGAGACTGTTGTCATCAAGAGTGTTGTCATTAAAACTGTTGTCATTAAGCGTGTTGTGATTAGTTGTGATTAAAGCGGTGTTGTGATTAAGAAGTGGTTGTGATTAAAGAGTGTTGTGATTAAAGAGTGTTGTGATTGAGGGTGTTGTGGATGAAGAGTGTTGTCATTCCGAACGGCTTTTAGCCGTGAGGAACCTGCTGTCCTTTGGAGTGGCAATAGTGCCTGCCAGGCGCTACTACGTGTACATCATGGCGAGGGGACTCGACCACCCAACGATCCCTGCCCCGCCCTTGCGCGCCTTTCGCAGAGTGGAATCCACACTGCCGCGTCAAGGGTCCACAATACTCAGATGAGCGAGTCCTCGATATTCCCGTGGAAGAGCGACCCTTCCAGAGCCTGCCCTGAGCAAAGTCGAAGGTGCTGACAGCCCCGTGGAAGAGCGGGCCTTCGAGGGCCGCGTTACGTGCCCCCAATCAGGACCGGCCTTCAGGCCCCGTGTACCGTCTCGGACTCGCAGCGCCGTTGGCGCCATCAACGACTGCGGCTGCCCCTCCGTCGCGGTTTCCGACGGATGCGAACCCGTGCTGCTGGCAGCGAGCGTCGTCGCACCGGATCATTTCAAGAAAAGCATCCCGGATTGAGCTCCGTGGTGCCTCAGGCTTCGAAAACCGCGAAGCCTGGCGCAGCTCAGGCCGTCGTGGCGCAAAGGTGGGCCAGCTTCCCGATAGGTGTCGATAAATCCCCATTTCACTCATCTTCCGACCGCTTTCAAGCGATTCAGATGTGAAGTGAATCGAAAGCACTCGAAATTTGAGTGTAACGGCCTGTGGCTGTTGAAAAAACTCACTCACTGGAAAATGGCCAAAAATAGTTTGCATTAGGAAGCCCTCCAAACGACTCTCTCCGTTTGGGTAGACATTTTCTATCCCCCAAATTTCTGTGATTTTGAGGAGAATGGAGTTTTTCAACAGCCACGCCTGATTACAACAGTTCACCCGCTCATGCGTTTCCTCGGGCCGGATGCAGGAACCAAGCCGGGACTATTCGAGCGGGATTTCCCCCAGGGCGAAAGGACACGTCGTTTAGCAACCCTCCTTCAGGCCTTGCCATCTAAGAGCCGCTACTCGAGTTGTGCCGGGGGAGTTTATGCGCCGCACGTCACTTGTTCTGGCCGTCTGTTTTGTCTGTTGTTTTGGCTTCACTTGGGTCTTGGCCTCCAACAGTTTCGCCGAAGATTTCACCACTAAGCCATCTGCACCGGTAGAAGTCGCCTACTTCATTATTGGCTCCACGATTCAAACCTATGACGTGGCTGCTTCGACGGGACTGCCTACACAAGAGGGGCAGCCTTTAACCTTGCCGACCAACGCCCCCTATGTGACTCCCTCAAAGAACGACCACTTCCTCTACGTTCAGGGAAACTACAACGCGTTCCATATCTGGGTTTACGCGACCAATTTCACCGGCGTGCCTGAATTCCCGCCCGTCCAGAGCATGGCCCTACCGAAGACTTTCGGGCCGCTGCAGTTTGCCCCCAACGGGAGATTTGCCTATGCCGTGAAATCCGCAGTGGATGCAAAGGGAAACACGCTTGCTTCGATGCGGTTATTCAACGTAGATCAGGCCAGCGGTACTCTTTCTTTAGATCCCAATGCCGTCGCTACCTACCCAGCCAATGGGCCATGTTTATATGGATATCCGGGCAGCCTTCAAGTTCTTGGCTTCAACCGCTCCGGCAGTCGCCTCCACGAAGATTGGATTTGCAGCTTCCCAGGCAACACCGGCGAGATTATTTCTTATACGCGGCAAGTAGATCCGCAGACTGGCGGCCTGGGTCCCGCGGTATTGAACCTGACGACATATCAATCCGACTCATCAGATGCGATTGTCTACACTCCGAAATCCATACTCGATTTCTCTATAAACTACGGGGGGCCGCCGGGCTCCAATTTGTTGAGCGTTTATCCATTGAGTGGAGGCGCGACGCCGCTGTTTGCTTGCAACGCGTCCATGCTGGAAGCCTGCAGCTTTGCGCTTAGGGCAATCCCGGACTTGTCGGAGAATTTTGTATTTCTCAACTTGAGCGACTCAGATACGCAGATCGCTCAAGTAAATTTGTCGACGAAAACCATCACCGACACCGGATATTCGGTCTTAGGCTCCCGGCAGTATTTCAGCCCCGATGACCTGCTGGTGTACTCGGAGGTTTCCGACGCGTGCACAACGAATTGCCCGATCTATATCTACACTTTCGACAACTCCAGTGGCGCAGTGATCACCCAGCCGGGTTCGATAATCAACTCATCAACATATCCGAGTTCCATAGTTCCCGCCACTAGAAGGTAGCTATCGGTGGAGCTCCAGGAAACCGTTGCAGGATTGGATTTCTCGATGATTCTTCTTCCGCGACTCTGAATCGTGGTGAGCAACGTGCGAAGATTATCCGACAAACGCGCGGCTGCTCCGCTAAACGGATAGGGGCGCGGGATGCCCGATTTGCACCCTGTAGAGTCTAGTTGCTCAAAGTCAATTGGCGAAACATCCCCATTACACTCATCTGGCCTTGCGCAGGGCACTTGGAGTGAAATGGCCTGCTCGCGACAGCTGTTCGAAGCTGCCATTGGGTGCGAGCCATCAAGTCTGCGATTGCGACGGGAGGTAAACCGTGACAGACGGGACGTTTTCCAAAAATTAAGAATACACGCCGCCGCCTCCTTCATTCTTTTCCACAGCCCTCCTCAACAAAAATTCCGATTCCTGTGACGAACAACCTTTACTGAGGATTCCAGAAAGAGCAAGCTCGCTACATGCGCGAGGGCTCTCCCAACAATTCCTCGACCTCTGATCTCCTGAGCGGCTCTCAGTCTCAAGCTAAGTCCTTATTCCGGAATATTTTAGCTGCAAGTCCTTGCGGCTCAAGATTTTACCCGGACCCCACCCGATCCGCACCCCGCAAGTTCTTTCGAATGAGTATTTTAAAGAAAAGGAAGAAAAAAATATCGAGTGATCGCGATCCTCATCGGCCTGAAGCGATACCAAGGCGTTCCGGACTTGCCCTTCATGATATGCATCCTTCCCAACCCCTCCGCGCCATCCTTGCCACTTGCGGTAGGCAGTCGTACCATAGCGCCTTCGTTCCTCCGCGATTGCAAGGAGCCCGCATGCTCGACCGCCGTCATTTCCTTTCCACCGCAGCCACCGGAGTCGCCGCATCGCTCGCCCTCCGCGGAAACTTGCTCGCGCAACTCGAAAAGACTCCACCGCTTCCCGACCGCTCTCTGCTTGAATCCAAAGATGCCAAGAACGAAGACCTGTTCTGGGCCGAAATGCGCAAGCAATTCCTCATCCCCGAGGACGAGATTTACCTCAACAACGGAACCGTCGGATCGAGTCCCGCTCCCGTCTTGCACGCCATCTTCGACGCCTACAACACCACCGAGAAAATGGACCAGCAGGATCCCGAAGACTATCCCATTTGGGGATACGCCGCCTGGAACGAGTTCCGCGACCCGCTCGCCGCCTTCGTGGGCTGCAAGCGCGACGAGATTGCCCTGCTGCGCAACGCCACCGAAGCCAACAGCTACATCGCCAACGGCATCGACATGAAGCCCGGCGATGAAGTCCTCATGACCGATCAGGAACATCCCGGAGGCCAACATCCCTGGGACCTGAAGGCCAAGCGCTATGGCATCGTCGTCAAGAAGATCACGCTTCCCCGCCCCGTGAAAGATGCCGCGCAAGTGCTGAACCTATTCAACGACGCCATCACGCCGCGCACGCGTGTCATGTTCTTCAGCCACATCACCACGTTCTCCGGAGTCGTCCTCCCCGCGAAGGAACTCGCGGCGCTCGCCCGCACCAAAGGAATTCTCTCGGCGGTCGATGGAGCGCACGTCCCCGGCATGATGCGCCTCAACATCGCCGAACTCGGCTGCGACATGTATTCCGCGAGCCCGCACAAGTGGCTGTTCGCCACCAAGGGAACCGGATTCCTGTATGTCCGCGACGAAGTGATCGACCGACTGTGGTGCACCATCGCCACCGAAGGTTGGGACGATACCAAGATCCGCGCCGAACGCTTCCAGCGCATCGGCAGTTCGAACGTGCCCGCGCTATGCGGCCTGCGCGCCTCGATCAAGTTGGCGAACGATATCGGCATCGACCGCATCGAGCGCCGCCACCGCCATCTCGCCGATTACATCCTCGACGAAATGAAAAAGCGCGGCGCTGAGTCGTGGACTTCTCCCGACCCAGCACTACGCTGCGGAATCGTCAGCGTCAACGTCCCCCCGGTCCCGCGCATGGATCTGGAGACCTTGCTATGGAAGACCCACAAGATCCGCATCGGCGGCGGCGATCCGAACAAGCTCCGCCTCTCGACACCGTACTATCTGCAGAAGAAGGACATCGACCGCTTCCTCGACACGTTCGACGAGTACAAGCGGGAGAAGAAGATCGCATAAAACACAAAAATGGCGCGGACGAAAACGCCCGCGCCACACAATCCTTCTCTCCCAAACCTAGTCGTAATACTCCAGCCCCAGGTGCGTGATCAGTTCCTCGCCCTTCAGGTGCCGCAGTGTATTCTTCAGCTTCATCAACTGGATGAAGAGATCATGCTCCGGATACAGCCCCGGAGGCGTCATCGGAGACTTGAAGTAGAAGCTGAGCCACTCCTGAATGCCCAGCCCGCGCAGTTCGGAGGTGCGCTTCGCCAGATCGAGGAACAACACGAGGTCGAGCACAATCGGTGCGGCCAGGATGGAGTCGCGGCACAGGAAGTCGACCTTGATCTGCATGGGATAGCCGAGCCATCCGAAGATGTCGATGTTGTCCCAGCCTTCTTTGTTATCGCCGCGTGGCGGGTAATAGTTGATCCGCACTTTGTGGAAGATGTTTCCATAGAGTTCGGGATAGAGCCCGGGCTGCAGGATGTGCTCCAGCACGCCGAGCTTCGATTCTTCCTTGGTCTTGAACGATCCCGGATCGTCGAGCACTTCCCCGTCACGATTGCCGAGGATGTTGGTGGAATACCAGCCGCTCAGGCCCAGCAGGCGAGCTTTGAATGCTGGCGCCAGGACGGTCTTCATCAAGGTCTGGCCGGTCTTGAAATCCTTGCCACAGATCGGCGCTTCGTTCTTACGCGACAACTCCAGCATCACCGGAAGGTCGACGGTCAGGTTCGGCGCGCCATTCGCAAACGGAACCCCTTCCATCAGAGACGCATAAGCATAGATCATCGACGGCGCGATCATCTCGTCGTTCTCGCGCAGCGCCTTCTCGAAAGCCTTCACCGACTGGTGCGCTTCGGTGGGTTCGATGTAAGACTCAGTCGACCCGCACCACATGGTGACCAACCGGCTGGCGCCGCTGGTCTTCCTGAAGTCACGGATGTCGTCGCGCAACTGCTCAGCGAGATCCATTTTGGTTTTGCCCTTCTTCACATTGGGGCCGTCGATCTTCTTGACATAGTTGTGATCGAACACTGCGGAGCGTGGTTTTATAGTCGAAAGAAACGGCTTCAACTGTTCGAGCAGCCGGTAGTCCAGAACACCGGCGTTCGTTGCCGCTTCGTACATGTTGTCTTCGAAGATGTCCCACCCGGTAAAGACCAGATCGTCGAGGGTAGCGAGCGGAACGAATTCCTTGACCTTGGGCGAGCGGCCGTCGGTGCGCTTGCCCAGACGCACGGTGCCCATTTGGGTGAGCGATCCGATGGGTTTCGCCAGACCTTTGCGAATGGCTTCGACGCCGGCAACGAACGTAGTCGCCACGGCGCCCATGCCCGGAATCATCACGCCCAGTTTGCCTTTTGCCGGCTCGATGGTGGCTTTATGCGTCTCTGTCCGGGCCTTCTTGCCGCCACCCGTCCGGGCGGCCAGTTTCATTTCCCGGCTGGCACGCTCCGCGTGCGCGAGAGCGGTTTCACGGTGCTCATGTTCGCGTGCTGCGGGGCCATTTGCGAATTGCTTACGATGACGCTTGCCATCGGCGTCCCACCAATCGGCCATGAATACTCCCGGACGTTTTTGATACATTCGTTCCCCTTCTGGTGGCGGTGGCTAGTCACCGCCACCACGACTGGAAATGATCTCACTTTGCCAGGCAATTGGCAAATCCTCCCGGCCAGCCGTGGAAAATCTCTGCTCAACGGTGCTGCTTGCGCAGTAAGCGGAGAATCGTCGCGCAGCATTCCGTGTTGATATCGTAGCCTTTTGGCAGGCCAAACTCCCGAGCCGCTGCCGACGCGAAGTCGAATGGCGATTGTCGTCCCGCGACTCGTTGCACTCTGGTTTCCTTACACGCACATCGTTACTTTTGTCACGCTGCCCGCGTGAATGACCTCCATAGATTTTTTGAGTTGGACTGCTGCACTGGTTCTGTTGCATAGTGGAATCACTTCGCAGCCGGCTCTGCAGCCAGTCCCAGCGAAGTCGCTGTTTGCGTGCCAGCCGTGCAGCGGCATGCAATTCTTCTTGACCCCGTTGATCTCCACCTCAATCTGAGCCCACGCCATCCGGCTCGCACCGGTAGTGTGCTCTTCAGACGAAGAAAGGGAGATTCCATGAAAACCATTCGCAACTACGTTTACGCCGCGATTCTCGCGGCCAGCGCTCTGAACTTTACGCCCAGCCTGGCTTCAGCCCAGGACGTGGCACACGGCAAGTTCACCCTTACCCACGAAGTTCACTGGGGAAACGCCAAATTGGCGGCGGGAGACTACACATTCTCCTTCGATCCCGACAGTGGTGCCCACATGCTGACCCTCAGCAAACTTAGCGGGACACGCGCCGGGTACATCCTGCTGGTGCCCGACACTGAGGATGCTAAGCCGTCGGATCTAAGCCGGTTGGTTCTTGAGACGACCCCCGACGGCAGCTACGTCAGCGCCATGCAGTTGCCGGAATTCGGCATCACGCTGCATTTCACGGTGCCGTCGCACACCTCGGAGAGACAGATCGCCAAGGCCGGTACCTCGGCCACGGCATCAGGCCAATAGTCTCTCTGCTTGCCCACAATCCGAGGGCGGATAGCGAACCAGCTATCCGCCCTTGGTTTTTGCAGTCGAATTCGTTGAGGGATCGATTTCGTTCGGCCTGACTACGCACAGCTAGCCGACACCAAGTTGGTGGAGGTTCGGCCCGACGGAGTCGTCCGACGGAGTCGGGCCTTTTTCATTTCGCTTAATCTCTTTAGGCGGGTGGGATTTGTGAGTTTCCCCGAACGTCGTCGCTCAGCACGATCGCTTCGGCGATTTCTTTCATGGGCTTACGCTTCTGGCGGCTCTGCCGCTGCAGAGCCAGATAGGCCTGCTCTTCATTGAGGCCGAGATCGCGCTGCAAAATCCCTTTCGCGCGTTCCACAATCTTCCTGGTCTGCAACTGTTCGGCGAGGGTAGAGTTGGCTTCCTCGAGCCGCGCCAATTCGAGTTCGGCTCCCACCAGAAATCCGACCGTCGAAATCATGCGAATCTCGCGGCGGCGGTACACGTGGTGCTGCCGGTGCTGCAGGTTGATGACGCCGACCACTCGTCCCCGGCACATGAGCGGTACCGAAAGAAACGCTTCGTAGCTGTCTTCCGGCAACTCGTTGAAAAACTGGAAGCGTGGATCGTGCGCCGCTTCTTCGGGAATGGCCACCGGCTCGCGGTGTTCCGCCACCCAGCCTGTAATGCCTTGTCCAACACGGAGTTTCAGTCGGTCAACCACTTCCGGATGCGGGTTCTTGGAGGCTCTTAGAACCAGTTCGTCGCCTTCCAGGATATAGATTAAGCAGGAGTCGCACTTGACCAGCGCAGAGGCAAATTCAACGACCCGGGTCAGAACTTCATGAAATCCATCCGCCGTACCCAGGCGTTCGGAGATCTCGTGCAATACGTCTACGTGTGATTCCTCAACCGATATTAAGGTGTCCATGGCATACATTATCGATCTTGTAGGGATTATGTCTAATTCCAAATTTTGATCGGCGCGATAAAGGATTTCCTTCGTGATTGTTACGAAGGTTTAACATCCTTTTCAGAGTTCCCGCATCACAACGCCGCATGGATGAAGCCGCAGTTCCGCCATAGGTTGCGCAATAGATTGCACAACCACGACCGAGTCCAACGCCTGCGGCCCCGTCAGCGTGCCGGCACGGCCAGAAACCACACCAGCAATCCAAACAGGATCAAGGTGCCAACCAGCGAGAACAAAGTGTGCAGCGGGTGAAAGTGGAAGTAAGGATTCCGCGTGAGGCGATAACGTGTCGCCAGCATAAGACCTCCTCGGCACATGCCACGAGTGC
>Ga0209839_10001005_pt1 | contig 14479 bp, 15 predicted proteins | sample OrgsoiDNA2013050_FD_185800 | JGI IMG/M metagenome (GOLD analysis project Ga0209839, IMG submission 185800) | Permafrost soil microbial communities from the Arctic, to analyse light accelerated degradation of dissolved organic matter (DOM) -... | ecosystem: Environmental > Terrestrial > Soil >... | reverse complement strand
AGGCCCGCTAGCGAAGGAGGGACCATGAAAACGCAGCCTGCGGTCGAGATCGCACATCTCCGCAAGGCCTACGGAGATGTCGTGGCGGTCGACGACCTGTCGGGTCTGGATCCAGGCCAGGACCGCGAGGATCTGCACCTGGTGGTGGGCAAGTTCACCCCGCTCGGGGCGTCGGTGGCGGCGATCCAGGACTCGATGCAGGGCCAGTTCCCGCCCGCCGAGCCGCTGCTGGTGCTGGCCGGGTACGCGGTGGTCTTCGGCTTCCTCGCCAAGCGCTTCTTCCGATGGGAATAGGGCATCAGTTCCGCCGAACAGGAGGCACCATGAACACACAAGCGTCAGCCGCTCCAGGCCTGGGACTACCGGCCCAGCCGGTGACCGAGTACGAGGCGCGGTCCGTACCCGGCGTGCGGATTCTGGTCCTCGGCGTCGCCGCCCTGCTCCTGGGCATCGCGCTGCTGATCACCGGGATCGCGCTGAGGCCCGGGGTCGGCTCGATAGCACTGATCGTGGTGGGCGTCCTGCTGATCATCGCGGGCGAGCTTGGCGTCCACGGCCTGACGTCGGTCGTGGCGGGCGAGGCGCGTGTCGTCCAGCTGTTCGGCCGGTACCGGGGCACCATCCGCTCCCCCGGACTGCACTGGGTGAACCCGTTGGCCCGCAGGCGCAGGGTGTCGACCCGGATCCGGAACCTCGAAACGGCGATGGTCAAGGTGAACGACGCCGACGGTAATCCGCTTGAGATCGCCGCGGTGGTGGTCTGGCTGGTCCAGGACACGGCCAAGGCCATCTACGCGGTCGACGCCTTCGAGAAGTTCGTCGCCATCCAGTCCGAGACGGCGGTCAGGCACATTGCCTCCAGCTACGCCTACGAGACCCACGACACCGACAGCCTGTCGCTGCGGGCCAACGCGGAAGAGATCACGGCGCGCCTGTCGGCCGAGATCGCCGCTCGGGTGGCGTCGGCCGGCGTGCAGATCGTCGAATCACGGATCACCCGGCTGTCCTACGCGGCCGAGATCGCGCAGGCGATGCTACGCCGGCAGGCCGCGTCGGCCGTGGTCGGCGCGCGGTTCCGGATCGTCGAGGGCGCGGTCGGCATGGTCAAGCTCGCGCTGACGCAGCTCGAGGAGCAGGGGGTGGTTGAGCTGGACGAGGAGCGCAAGGCGGCGATGGTGTCTAATCTGCTCGTCGTGCTGTGCAGCGAGCAGGCCACTCAGCAGGTCGTCAACACTGGCTCGCTCTACCAGTGACGGAACGAAAAAGCGTTCTGCTGCGCCTGGATCCGGCCGTGCACGACGCCCTCGCCCGGTGGGCCAATGACGAGCTGCGGAGCACGAACGCCCAGATCGAGTTCGTGCTCCGCCGGGCGCTCGCCGAGGCCGGGCGGCTGCCAGGCAACGCGGGCAGGATGCGCGGGCGCGGGCGGCCGCCGGCCCAAGAGGCTTCACCCGGCGGCAACTCCGGCCCCGAAACTGACCCCGACGTCCCCGGAACTCCGTAGCCGCTCTTCGGCCAGGTCCGCGAACCCTGGATCGGTTTCCGCGGCGAAGGCCCGGCGGTCAAGCGCGACGGCCGCGACGGATGCGGAGCACAGGCCGCCGAACGGTTCCCACACCACCTCACCAGGCTCGGTCACGGCCGTGATCAGGCGGGCCATGAACTCCAGCGGCTTCTGGTTCAGGTGCGCCGAACTGCCGGCGGTCGGGTTGTACACCCGGGGCGCCGCCCGCCGCAGGGTGCCCTTGAGCCGCTCCTGGTCGTGCAGCGGCCGGCGTGCCCATACGTTGGTCAGCCCGTGCGCGTGCCGCCATCGGTACCGCAGCGCGTCCCATTCGCTCGCCGTGACGGGGCGCTTGCCGTCGAGTGAGTAGTAAGGCCAGCTGGACGGCCGGCCGTGGGTGTTCGCGTAAGCGGCGAGGCGCTCGGTCATCTCGCCGGGCGGCCAGTACCAGAGCCAGTCCCTGGTCAGGTACTTGCGGGTGGCCGCGTTTTTCACCCCGCAGGCCTCGTTCGCCCGGTGCAGCGCCAGCCCGGACCTGGCCCATTCGTGCCTGACCCACTGCTTGACCGGCATCGAGCCGTCGGGTCCGGGCGCGGTAAACGCGCGCTGATAGAACGCGCACACCTCCGTCACGACCGGGAACTTCCTGATCGTCCGGCCGTTCACATTGCCCGCGATGTGGGCCAGGCCCTTGTCCCAGACGATCAGCTGAACGTACTCCCAGCCGTGTTCGGCGAGGACCGGATGCACGCTGGCCCAGCCGATCTCGGTGTTCCAGAACCACAACGTGGTGGCGGGTCCCGCCGCCGCCGACCAGGACGCGATGTGCGGGCGGTACCAGTCCGGGAGGCAGACCGACCCGACGGTGTCGCCGTGGAATCCGCGTACGCCGTAGGCCCCGTCGCTGATGATGGTCGCGGGTGCGGGCCAGGTCGGGTAGGCGTCGAGCACATCCCCGCGAAATAGCTCAAACCCTCCCATGGGCTAGCACTCTATGACGTTGACGGCTAGGCCGCCACGGGAGGTCTCCTTGTATTTGTCCAGCATGTCGCGGCCGGTGCTGCGCATGGTGGCGATGGCTTTGTCGAGCGAGACGAAATGACGCCCGTCCCCGCGCAGGGCGATCCGGGCCGCGTTGATCGCGGTCATGGACGCGACCGCGTTCCGCTCGATGCACGGCACCTGGACCAGGCCGCCGACCGGGTCGCAGGTCAGCCCGAGGTTGTGCTCGATACCGATCTCCGCGGCGTTCTCCACTTGCTCGGGCGTTCCGCCGAGCACCTCGGCCAGGGCCCCGGCCGCCATCGAGCAGGCCGACCCAACCTCGCCCTGGCAGCCGACCTCGGCGCCGGAGATGGAGGCGTTCTCCTTGAACAAGGCACCGATGGCCCCCGCCGTCAGCAGGAACCGCGTCACGCCTTCGGCCGAGGCGCCGGGAACGAACCGGTCGTAGTAGTGCAGCACGGCGGGGATGATCCCGGCGGCACCATTGGTGGGCGCGGTGACGACACGGCCGCCGGCCGCGTTCTCCTCGTTGACCGCGAGCGCGTACAGCGTCACCCAGTCCATGGCCCGCAGCGGGTCATCGTCGTCGCGCTCGCAGGTGAGCTGGCGGAACAGGCGCGGTGCCCGGCGCTGCACCTTCAGGCCGCCGGGGAGCATGCCATCGGTACGGCAACCACGCTCGACACAGGCCCGCATGACCTGCCACAGATCACCGAGGTCCGCGCGTACCGCCGCCGCCGTCTTACCCAGCGCCTGCTCGTTCTCGAGCATGATCCCGGAGATGGGCAGCCCGGTGCGCGCGGTGTGCGCGAGCAGTTCGGCCCCGGTCGTGAACGGATAAGGCAGAGCCGGGAGGCCGGCCGCGGCGGGTGAGGATCCGGTTCCGGCCTCGTCGACGACGAAGCCGCCGCCGACCGAGTAGTAGGCGCGCTCCCGGATCACCGCCTCCTGGTCGTCGCAGGCGGTGAAGCGCATGCCGTTCGGGTGATAGCTGAGCTTCTTCCTGCGGTTGAACTCCAGGTGCTCGGCCACGGTGAAGCCGATCTCGTGCTCGCCGAGCAGCCGCAGGCTTTTCCGGCTGGCGATGGCGGCCAGCCGGGCCGGTATCGCGTCCACGTCGACGGTGGCCGGCTGTTCACCTTCGAGCCCGAGCAGGATCGCTTTGTCGCTTCCGTGCCCGGGGCCGGTCAGGCCGAGCGAACCGTACAGCGCCACCCGCACCGACCGCACCTGCGGGGTCAGACCGTCGCGAGCCAGGCCCTCGGCGAACATCCTGGCCGCTTTCATCGGCCCGACCGTATGCGAGCTCGACGGGCCGATGCCCACCTTGAACAGGTCAAAAACGCTGATCATCATGATGCGCTCCACCGGAGGACAGCGTCCGGGGCAGACGGTGGTCCGGCTGTCAGTGGAAGACTACGGTCCGGTCGCCGTTCAGCAGCACCCGGATCACGTCCTGCTCGATGATCGGCCCCTCGTCAAGGTCCGGGGTCACGTAGTGCGCGGTTGCCCCGACCAGCTTGACCCCCCGCGCGTGGGCCTGGTGATAGGGCCTGGCGCCCTTGAAGCTCGGCAGGAACGACGCCTCGGCCACCCAGGAAAAGCCGCGCTCGAGCTCGGCCAGCTGACGGCCAGGGGCCTGCTCGATCCCCGGCGCCTCAGCTCCGCCCCCATGGACCACCTCTATGTTGCACATAACGCAACAAAACTCCTTATATGCAACATGCTCCCTCTTGGCTCCATCCCGGTCAAGAGCTGCCACCGCCCCGGTCCGGCAGCCCCAGTGGACTCCGGCGGCGCTACGGTTCGGTGAGGTAGTTCCATAGCGCGTGGTGCGCGGAGTGAAGCGCGCGGCTACGCTCCGGCGAGCACCCGCGCCGCGGTCACTGCCATCACCACCGCGACGAACACATCCATGGCCCGCCAGGCGTGGCGCTGACGGAAGACCGGGGCGAGCAGCCGGGCCCCGAAGCCGAGGCCGGCGAACCAGGCGATGCTGGCCACGGCGCCGCCGCCGCCGAACCACCAGGGATCCGGCCGGGTCGCGGCGACCGAGCCGAGCAGGACCACGGTGTCCAGGTAGACCGCCGGATTGAGCCAGGTGAAGGCCAGGCAGGTCGCCGCGACCGCCGGCCAGGACGAGGTCGCCGCCGCGCCGTCGGCGATCCTCGGTCCGGGCCGCAGCGCCCGCCGCACCGCCAGCGCCGCGTAGCCGAGCAGGAAGGCGGCCCCGAGCAGGCGCACGGTCAGCAGCAGGTCGTGCTGGTGCCCGACCACCGCGCCGAGGCCCGCGACGCCCGCCGCGATCAGGATCACGTCCGAGACGGCGCAGATCGTGACGACCGTCGGGACGTGGGCGCGGGCGATGCCCTGCCGGATCACGTAGGTGTTCTGGGCGCCGATGGCGACGATGAGGGACAGCCCGAACAGCAGGCCCGCTAGCGCGGCCGCGACCGTACCTGAGATGAGCATGAATTCACCGTAGGAAGGATGGACTCAACAATCCAGCTAAACATTCTTTAGCTGCATTAGCATCGTTAATGATGAACCTGGATCCGGACCAGCTCGAGGCCCTGGCGGCGGCCGTCACGGAGGGCACCTTCGACGCCGCGGCGCGGGCCTTGCACGTGACCCCGTCCGCCGTCAGCCAGCGGGTAAAGGCACTGGAAACCAGCGTGGGGCAGGTGCTCCTGGTCCGCTCTAAGCCGGTGCGGGCCACGACGTCGGGGGAAACGCTGCTCCGGGCCGCGCGCCAGATCCAGGCCGTCAGCCAGGAGGCCCTGCGCGAACTGGGGGCCGACGACGCAGGGGAAGGGTCCGGGCCGTCCGTCGTCGCGCTCGCGGTCAATGCCGACAGCCTGGACACCTGGTTCCTGGCGGCGCTGGCCGAGCTGGGCGGTGCGGTATTCGATCTGCGGCGCGAGGACGAGAACCGGACCGCCGGGCTGCTCCGCCGGGGCGAGGTGATGGCCGCTGTCACTACGTCGAGGGACCCGGTGCCAGGCTGTGCCGTCCGGCGCCTGGGCCGGATGCGGTATGCGCCGCGGGCGGCCGCCGCCTTCCGCGCCGAGTGGTTCCCCGACGGGATGACCGTGGCCGCGCTGTCCCGCGCGCCGGTGGTCCTGTTCGACCGCGATGACGCCATCCAGGACCGGTACCTGCGCCGCCGCGCCCGGCGGCCGCTGCATCCGCCGCGCCACTACATACCCGAGTCCGGTCCCTTCTTCCAGGCCGTCCGGCTAGGACTCGGCTGGGGCATGATCCCGGACCTGCAGCTGGCCCGAGACACCGGCGCGGACCTGGTCGACCTCGATCCGGCCGGCGGGATGGACGTCGAGCTGTACTGGCAGCAGTGGCGGGTAGCCGGTCCGACCCTGGAGCGTGTGGCCCGGGCCGTGCAGGCGACCGCGGCGCAGTTCCTGCGCTGAGCGCCAGGCTAACCGGCCGAAGGCGATGGTAAATCGACGAGCGTGGAAGCGATAGTGTTGCGTCATGGGCAACAACAGGGCTGGGGAGGCTGGTCCTGTGCAGTCGGTGGACCGGGCGGTGGCCATTCTGGAGATCCTGGCCCGGGACGGCGAGGCCGGGGTGACCGAGGTGGCGCGGGAGCTTGACGTGCACAAGTCGACCGCGTCCCGGCTGCTGGCCGCGCTCGGCGCGCGAGAGCTCGTGGCTCAGGACGCGGCCCGCGGGAAGTTCCGGCTCGGGGTCGGCCTCGTGCGGCTGGCCGGCGCGGCGGGCCGAGGGCTCGACGTGGTGCAGGAAAGCCGGCCGGTCTGCCGGGCGCTGGCGCAGCAGGTGGGCGAAACCGTCAACCTCGCCATCTTGTCCGGGCGGGACGCGCTCTACCTGGATCAGGTGGCCGGCCCGGCGGCGCTGTCGCCGCACAACTGGGCCGGGCGGCGGATCCCGCTGCACGCCACCTCGGACGGCAAGGTCCTGCTGGCCTATCTGCCTGACGCGGAACGAGCCGCGTGCCTGACCCCGCCGCTGTCACGCTTCACCGCGCACACGATCACCGGGATCGGAGCGTTCTCCCGGGTCCTCGCGGAGGTGCGGGAGCGCGGTTTCGCGACCGCCGTGGACGAACTCGAAGACGGCTTGACCGCCCTCGCGGCCCCGGTCCGCAACGCCGAGGGAAACGTGGTCGCGTCGGTCAGCGCCTCGGGCCCGAGCTTCCGCATCCCAGCCGACCGTATTCCCGCGGTGGCCGACGCCGTCCGCGGCGCGGCCGCGGAGATATCTCGCCGCCTGGGCTGGCTGGCCCGCTAGTCGCCTAGCTCGCGGCGGCGGCGCACCACGAAATCGTCGAGCTCGGCGCGGATGGCATCGTCGATGGGCGGCGGTTCGAACGATTCCAGCTTCTTCCGCCAGATGTCGCCGGCCCGGGCCGCGGTGTCCTTGCCGCCCAGCTTCAGCCAGCGCTCGAAGTTGGCGGTGGAGGACAGCAGCGGGCGGTAGAAGCACTCGCGGAAGCGCTCCATGGTGTGCTCGGCGCCGAGGAAGTGCCCGCCGTGCCCGACCTCTTCATGGGCGCCGAACGCCAGCGAGGACTCGGTGATCTCCAGCGGGGTGAATTCCACCCGCAATTCGCGCAGCAGCTCGATGTCGATGATGAACTTCTCGTAGCAGCTGACCAGGCCGCCTTCCAGCCAGCCGGCCGCGTGCATGACGAAGTTGGTGCCGGCCAGGAACGTCGGCAGCAGGGTCATCAGCGCCTCGTAGGCGGACTGCGCGTCCGCGGTCTGGCTCGAGTTCAGCCCGCCGCCGGTGCGGAACGGGAGCCCGTAGTACCGGGCCAGCTGTCCGGTGCACAGCAGGCCGATGGCCGATTCCGGGGTGCCGAACGAGGGTGACCCGGACTGCATGTCGATGTTGGACAGGAACGAGCCGAAGATCACCGGGCAGCCGGGCCGGATCAGCTGGGCCAGCGCGATGCCGGACAGCGCCTCGGCCAGCTGCTGGACCAGCGCGGCCGGGATCGTCACCGGGGACATCGCCCCCATCAGCAGGAACGGCGTCAGCACCACCGGCTGGTTGGCCCGGTTGTACTCGAACTGGGCGTCCAGCATCCGGTCGTCCCAGCGCAGCGGCGAGTTGCAGTTGATCAGCGAGATCGTGGCGGGGGTCTGCTCGATCGCGGCTCTGCCCTTTCCCCCGGCGCCGCCGAACAAGATCTCGGTCATCTTGATGGTGTCGGCGGCGTTCGGCCCGGAGACCACGTTGCCCATGTAGATCTTGTCGGTCAGCGTCTGCAGGGCGTAGATCATGTCCAGGTGCCGGGAGTCCAGCGGGGCGTCGTTCGGCTCGCAGATCACCCCGCCGGCCGAGTCGAGCTCGTCGTAGGCCTGGGACAGCGTGGCCAGCTGGCGGAAGTCGTTCATGGTGGCGTCCCGGCGCACGTCGCCCTCCCGCACGAACGGGCAGCCGTACACCGGGCTGAACACCATGTGGTCGCCGCCGATGTGCACGTTGTGCGCCGGGTTGCGGGCCTGCACGTCGAATTCGCGGGGCGCCTTGGCCACCTGCTCCAGGACGAACTCCGGGTCGAGCTTCACCACGTCGCCGTCCACCCGCTGGCCCGCCTGGGCGAACAGCTCGACGGCCTCGGGCTTGGCGAACTGGACCCCGATCTCGGAGACGATCCGGCGCCAGCCGCGGTCAAGCACCGCGATCGAGTCGGCGGAGAGGATCTCGTACCTCGGCATCGTGTTGACGAACATCGATTCTCACCGTGCCCTCGAGTGTGTTTACGGGAGTGAAACGCGAGCTTGACCGAATATTAGACCGGCCCTTACGATTCACATAGTAAAACTAGGTCCCATAAAGTGGAACCTTCGCTGGTGGGAACGGATGGGAAACGGAACCCGGGATGGGTAAGCACAGATGAGCAACCAGAACGGCACCCAGGCCGTCGACCGGGCCGCTCGGCTGCTCTCCGAGGTCGTGCACTCGGCCGATCCGATGACGTTCACCGGGCTGAGCGCCACCACCGGGCTGGCCAAATCCACCACGTCCCGGCTGCTGCTCGCCCTGGAGCGCAACGGGCTGGTCAGGCGCGACGACCACGGCCGGTTCCTGCCCGGCGAGATGTTCGTGAGCTTCGCCTGGCGGGGCGGCGCCGAAGCAGGCCTGGTCGCGGTGGCCCAGCCGTTCCTGGAGCGGCTTGGCCAGGCGACCGGCGAGACGATCAACCTCGGCGTGGCCAGCCACGGGCTGGTCGAGCAGATCGCCCAGGTCGACAGCACCTTCCTGATCGGCGGCACCAACTGGGTCGGCATGTCCGTGCCGCTGCACTGCTCGGCGCTGGGCAAGGTGCTGCTGGCCTACGGAACGGCTCAGCTGCCGCCGGGTCCGCTCGAGCGGCGCACCGACAAGACGATCACCACCGAGCCGGCGCTGCGCGCCGACCTGGCGAGCGTGCGCGCCCGCGGCTACGCGGTCACCGACGAGGAACTCGAACCCGGCCTGGTCGCGGTGGCCGCGCCCATCTACGGCTACGACGGCACGGTGGCCGCGGCGCTCTCGGTGTCGGCTCCGGCCAGCAGGATGACCAGGGACGGACTGGCCGCCGCCACCGCCCACTGCGTCGAGGAGGCCGCGGGCCTGTCCGCAGTCCTCGGCTACCGCCAGCGGGCCGCCCGGCAGAACCGGAAGGCAGGTGCGGCGTGACTATTCCTCCAACCTCCGAGGAACTGCTCAGCCAGCTGTATGACTACACGCTGGTCGGCAACAAGCCCGCGGTGCTCGAGCTGACCAACGCCGGGCTGGCCATGGGGCTGGGCCCGGAGACGCTGCTCTACGAAGCCTTGATCCCGTCGCTGGAAGAGGTGGGCGCCCGGTTCGAGCGCGGCGACTTCTTCGTACCCGAGATGCTGATCGCCGGCAAGGCGATGGCCGGCGCGCTGGAGATCCTGCGCCCGCTGCTGGCCGAAACCGGCGCCCAGGCCATCGGCACGATCGTGATGGGCACGGTCAAGGGCGACGTGCACGACATCGGCAAGAACCTGGTCAACATCATGTTCGAGGGGGCCGGCTTCCAGGTCATCGACCTCGGCGTGCAGGTCGCGCCGGAGAAGTTCATCGAGGCGATCAAGGAGCACAAGCCCGACATCGTCGGGTTCTCCGCGTTCTTGACCACCACGATGCCGATGTTCAAGGCGAACATCAACGCGCTGCAGAAGTCCGGGCTGCGGGATCAGGTCATCGTCATGGTCGGCGGGGCCCCGGTCACCCAGGAGTACGCCGACGTGGTGGGCGCGGACGGCTACGCGGCTGATGCATCCGCGGCCGTGGCCCGGGCCAAGGAACTGATCGCGCAGCGCCGCGCCCTGACGAACGCCTAACCCGCAAGCGCCCGAGGGGAACATACCCGTGCACACCATCCTGTCCTCGGCGACCAAGACGGTGCGGATCGGCGACGACCAGCCGTTCGCGATCATCGGCGAGCGGATCAACCCGACCGGCCGGAAGATCTTCCAGCTGCAGCTGCGCCACGGTGACCTGTCCCGGGTCGAGATCGACGTCAAGGAGCAGGTGGCGGGCGGGGCCATGCTGCTCGACGTGAACATGGGCGCTCCGCTGGCCGACGAGGCCGCGCTGATGACCAAGGCGGTCACGCTGATCCAGCAGCTGACCGACCTGCCGCTGGTCATCGACTCCTCCATCATCGAGGTGCTCGACGCCGGGCTGGCCGCCTATCAGGGCAAGGCGCTTGTCAACTCGGTGACCGCCGAGGACGAGCGGCTGGACGCGATCCTGCCGCTGGTCAAGAAGTACGGCGCCGCCGTGATCGGGCTGCCGAACGACGAGGAAGAGATCCCCGAGGAACCGGCCAAGCGGGTCGCACTGGCCCGCAAGCTGATCCACATCGCCACCGAGAAGTACAAGATCGGTATCGAGGACATCGTCATCGACCCGCTGGCGATGCCGGTCGGCGCGGACACCCTGCACCCGGCGCGGACGCTGGAAACGATCGCGATGCTCAAGGCCGAGTTCGGGGTGAACATGACGCTGGGGGCCTCGAACGTAAGCTTCGGCATGCCGGACCGGCACTCGATCGCCGCCGCGTTCCTGCCCGTCGCGGCCAGCCACGGGCTGACCAGCGCCATCATGGACGCGCGCTCGCCGCAGATCGTCCGCGCGGTCAAGGCCGCCGACCTGGTGCTGAACCACGACGAGTGGGGCGCCGCCTGGATCGCCGGCCACCGCGCCCAGCAGGCAGCCCAGCAGGCCAGGGAACGAGCAGAAGCGCCAGCGCAGCCGGGGGCCACGTGAGCGTCGCCGATGACGTAACACCGGGGCCCGTTCGGATCAATCTTGTCTTCAATGACCGGCCTGTACGGGTCCCGGCCGGGGTGACGCTGTTTGACGCGGCCAGCTGGAACGGCATCGCGATCGACTCCACCTGCGGCGGCCACGGCACCTGCAAGAAGTGCCGGATCAAGATCACCGATGAGCCGCCCGCGCCAACCAGCCTCGACATCAGGGCCTACACCGCCGCCGAGCTTCACGACGGCTGGCGGCTGGCCTGCCGCACCCTCGCCACCCGCGATACCCAGGTCGAGGTGCCGCCGCTGACCACCCGCCCGAAGGCCGCCACCGTGGGCGTCGGCCGGCAGGTCATCTTGCGCCCGGCGGTGCAGAAGCGGTACCTGGAGCTGGCCGAGCCGAGCCTGGCCGACCAGGCCAGCGACGTCGAACGGGTGCTGGCCCAGCTCGAGGACCTGGAACCCCGGGCCGAGCTGGCCGTGCTCAAGTCCCTCGGCCGGACGCTGCGCGAGGCGGACTACAAGGTCACCGCGGTGGTGGCCGACGACGTGCTGATCGCGGTCGAGCCCGGCGACACCACCGAGCGCCGGTTCGGCATCGCCTTCGACCTCGGCACCACCACGGTGGTGGCCACCCTGCTCGACCTGTCCACCGGCACCCCGGTGGCGGTGGAGTCCACGCTGAACAAGCAGCAGCCGTTCGGCGCCGACGTGATCACCAGGATCAGCGCCACCATGATGGACCCGGGCGCGCTGGACAAGCTGCAGCAGCTCGCCCAGGAAACCCTCGGCGAGCTGACCCGGGCGGTCTGCGAGCAGGGCGGCGTCCGGCCGGACGAGGTGTACGAGGTCGCGGTGGCCGGCAACGCCACCATGACCCATATAGTGCTCGGCATCGACCCCGAGCCGCTCGGCATGGCGCCGTTCATCATGGCCGCCCGGCTGTTCCCCGAGGTGCTGGCGGCCGATGTGGGGCTGGCCGGCGCGGTGCACCCGCGGGCCCGGGCGGTGGTGTTCCCCTCGTTCGGCGCCTACGTGGGCGGTGACATCACGGCCGGCCTGATGGCCAGCGGGATGGACCGGGACGCCCGGGTGCGGCTGTTCATCGACATCGGCACCAACTGCGAGATCGTGCTGGGCAACCGGGACTGGCTGCTGGCCACGGCCGCGCCGGCCGGCCCCGCGTTCGAGGGCGCCGCGATCAGGTGCGGGATGCGCGCCGCCGACGGCGCCATCGAGGTCGTCACCATCACCGCGGACGACCTGAGCCTGAAGGTGATCGGCGACGCCGAACCGCAGGGGCTGTGCGGTTCGGGCCTGGTCGACGCGGTCACCGGCCTGGTCAGGACCGGCCTGCTGGACGAATCCGGCCGGTTCATCTCAGCAGAGGACGCGCAGGCCAGGGCCCCGGGCATCGCGGGCCGGCTAACCACGATCGGCCAGGAACGGGTGTTCGTGCTGCACTGGCGGGGTTCGGGCGCGGAGGACAGCATCTACCTGTCGCAGCGTGACGTCCGCGAGCTGCAGTTCGCCAAGGCGGCGATCGCGACCGGCTGGCAGATCCTGCTCGAGGAGGCCGGGCTGACCCCGGCCGACGTCAAGCAGGTGCTGCTAGCCGGATCGTTCGGCAGCTACCTGTCGGCGGCCAGCGCGATCAGGATCGGCCTGGTCCCCAAGGTGCCCGTGCCCCGGGTGGTCTCGGCGGGCAACGTGGCGGGCGAGGGGGCGAAGATGGCGCTGCTCAGCTTGCGCGAGCGGGCCTGCGGCCTGACGCTGCTCGAGGAGGTGAAGTATGTCGAGCTCTCCGACCGTGCCGACTTCAACGACCGCTTCGTCGACCAGCTCTCCTTCCCGGCAGCTTGATGTCATCGCCTGCGGGGCGCTGGCCGGGCACGTCCGGGCGATCGTGGCCCGCCGCGGCTGGCCGGTCGCCGTCCGGTCCCTGCCCGCGATCCTGCACAACCGGCCGCAGAAAATAACCCATTGGGCCGAACGGGCCGTGGTATCAGCCCTGGATTCAGGCCGGACGGCGGCCTTGGCCTACGCCGACTGCGGTACCTACGGCGCCCTGGACGAGCTGTGCGTCAGGTACGGCGTCCGACGGCTGCCCGGCCTGCACTGCTACGACGTGTTCGCCGGGGCGCCGCGGCTGGCGTCGATGTTCGAGGCGGAGCCTGGCACCTACGTGCTCACCGACTTCCTGCTGGCCAGCTTCGACCGCTCGGTGCTGGCCGAGCTCGGCCTGGACCGGTACCCGGAGCTGTGGGGTGACTATTTCGGGCACTACCGGCGGCTGATCTGGCTGGCTCAGGAGCCTTCCCCGGCGCTGGCGGCGCAGGCGGACCGGGTGGCGGCGATGTTCGGCCTGCCGCTGACCCGGATCGAGACCGGGGTGAGCCGGCTGGAAGCGGCCCTCGCCGCGCTGGTCGAGGCGGCACCATGACCGGAATCGATACACCACTAATGGCAGGTTGACCATGACAGAAATTCCGGGCCGGGCCAGCGCCGTCATCATCGGCGCCGGCATCGTCGGCAACAGCCTCGTGCACCACCTGGCGCTGCTCGGCTGGCGCGACCTGGTCCTGGTGGACAAGGGACCGATGCCGAACCCGGGCGGCTCCACCGGCCACGCCTCCAACTTCATCTTCCCGATCGAGTACTCCAAGATGATGTTCGAGCTGACCACGGACAGCACCGCGCAGTACTCCGAGCTCGGGGTGTTCACCGAGAGCGGCGGGATCGAGGTGGCCCGCACCGCGGAGCGGATGACCGAGCTGCGCCGACGCTGCACCCAGGCTAAGGCGTGGGGCATCCCGGCCGAGATCATCACGCCCGGCGAGGTGAACAAGCTGGTGCCCTACCTGGACGAGTCGGTCATCCTGGGCGGCGCGCACTTCCCCACCGTGGGGGTGGTCGACTCGCTGCGGGCCGGCACGCTGATGCGGGAACGGGCCCAGCAGTCCGGCGCGCTCACCGTGCTGGCGGGCACCGAGGTCTACGGCATCTCGGTGGCCGGCGGCCGGGTACGCGCGGTGACGACCAGCGCGGGTGAGATCGAGACGGAGAACGTCGTCATCTGCTGCGGGGTCTGGTCGCCGCGGATCGCCCGGATGGCCGGGGCCAGGCTGGCGCTTACCCCGACCGTGCACCAGATGATCAGCGTCGGCCCGATCGCGCTGTTCGCCGACACGCCGGGAGAGATCTCCTACCCGATCGTCCGTGACGTGGACACCAACATGTACGAGCGCCAGCACGGCGGCGACATGGAGGTCGGCTCGTACGCGCACCGCCCGATCATCGTCCCGCCGGACGAGATCCCGTCCATCGAGGAGTCGGTGCTCTCGCCGACGGAGATGCCGTTCACCCAGGAGGACTTCGACCCGCAGCTGGAGCAGGCGCTCGAGCTGATGCCCGAGCTGCTCGGGGACGAGCGGGCCGGCATCAGGTACGCGATCAACGGCCTGATCTCGATGACCCCGGACGGGCACCCGATCCTCGGCGAGATGCCGGAGGCCAGGGGGCTGTGGTCGGCCGCGGCCAGCTGGATCAAGGAGGGCCCGGGCTGCGGGCGCGCGGTCGCCGAGCTCATGTCCGGCCGGGTGCCCACCGTCGACGTGCACGAGGCCGACGCGGCCCGGTTCTACCCGCACCAGCAAACGGTCGCGCACGTCCGGGGCCGGGCCCGGGAAGGCTTCAACAA
>Ga0209839_10001004_pt1 | contig 14483 bp, 14 predicted proteins | sample OrgsoiDNA2013050_FD_185800 | JGI IMG/M metagenome (GOLD analysis project Ga0209839, IMG submission 185800) | Permafrost soil microbial communities from the Arctic, to analyse light accelerated degradation of dissolved organic matter (DOM) -... | ecosystem: Environmental > Terrestrial > Soil >... | reverse complement strand
CTGGCGTTCATCTTCGTCGACGTGCTCTCGAACGCGCGCGACATCCTCGGCCATTCAGTCACCGCCTTCAAGGCAGGTCAGACGTCGCTGGCCTACGTCATCTGGCTCGTCGTGCTGACGGCCGCCGGATTCACCGCCGGCAGCGCGGGGCTGGCCATCCTGGAGCGCCGGATACGACCGCTGGGCCGGCGCACCCCGCCGATCGCCGGCGGCGCCCCGGCGGCAGCGCTCACCGTGGGTGAGGCGGATGCGGTGGCGCTCGAGGTCGACGCCGCGCGCAAGCGTGCGCTGCGCACGGGGCTCACGATCGCCGCCGCCATCGGCGTCCACAACTTCGCCGAGGGGCTGGCCATCGGCGTCTCGGCCCGCGCCGGCGCGATCAGCCTCGCCACGGTGCTGATCATCGGCTTCGCGCTGCACAACGCCACCGAGGGCTTCGGCATCGTCGGGCCGCTCGGCGACGTCCGGCCGTCGTGGAAGTGGCTCGGGCTGGCCGGGTTGATCGGCGGCGGGCCCACGTTCCTCGGCTCGATCGTCGGCTACACGGTTACCAGCCGGCCCCTCGAGCTCGCGTTCTATGCCGTCGCCGGCGGCGCGATCCTCTACGTGATCGGCGAGGTCTGGACCGGCATGCGCCGCTATGGCCACCGCGAACTGGGGCTGCTGCTGCTGAGCGCCGGCTTCCTGGTCGGTGTGGTGACCGACCTGGTGATCACCTACGGCGGCGGCTGAGCCGCCGCGCGTTCTCAAAAATCCTCGTCCTCGTGCCGCTCGTGCCAGCGCAACGAGGCCGCCTCGGCGCTGGCGGAGTGATGGTTGGGAACGATGCCCTCGGCCTCGGGCACGCCCAACGGCACCGGGTGCTCGACATCCTCGTCGGGGTGGCGCTCGCCCCAGCGTGCCGCCGCGCCGTCCGAGTCCTCGCCGGGATGGAGATTGCCTGAATGCTTGCTCGGGTTCGTCTCGTCAGCCATGCCGCTCTCCTCGTCCGGTTCACTCGCAGCGTAGCGCCGCTGTCACCGGCGGGCAACGTCTCCTAGAGTTGGCGGCGTGTCCGGCAACCGCGATCCGTTCACCTCCGGCGAGTCGGTGCCCGTCGCCGGCGGCGCGCTCCATGTGGCTCGTGCCGGCGTCCGGCCGGCGGATGCCGAGGCGATTGTGGTCGCCGTCCACGGCATCACCGCATCCCATCACGGCTGGCGGATCGTCGCGCGTGAGCTGCTAGCGGCACAGCCCGACGTATGCATGCTGGCCCCCGATCTGCGAGGCCGCGGTCACAGCGCCGGCGTCGGGCCGCCGTACGGCATCGTCGCCCACGCCACGGACGTGGCCACGGTCCTGGAGCACTTCGGCTGCCGCCGGGCGGTGCTGGCGGGACACTCCATGGGCGCCTTCGTGGTGGCGCGAGCGGCGGCGGACGATCCTGATCTGGCGTCGGCCGTGGTGCTCATCGACGGCGGCCTCCGGATCCCGGCACCCGATGACATCGAGGCCGATGCGCTGCTCGACGCGGTGCTGGGGCCGGCGATCGCCCGCCTGAAGATGACGTTCGCCTCGCCCGAGGAGTACATCGAGTTTTGGCAGCGCCACCCCGCCTTCGCCGGGTGCTGGAACGACGACGTGGAGGCGTACGTCCGCGCCGACCTGACGGGCGAGCCGGGCGCTTTTCACAGCGTCGTCTCGGAGGCCGCGGTGCGGGTCGACGGCACCGAGCTGCTGCGTGACGAGGTGACGCTCGAGGCCGCCGGCCGGGTGCGCGCTCCGCTGTGGTTGCTGCGCGCTCCCCGGGGCCTACTTGACGACCCCAACAGCCCGCTCATCCCGGAGCCGGCGCGAGACCGGTTCGCCGAGCTTCAGCCCTCCGCGCAGGTCGTCGATGTGCCCGACGTCAACCACTACACGATCACGCTCGGCGCCGGAGCAGCAATGGTCGCCCACGCCGTCGTGGCGGCGATCGGGCACGGCCGCGGCGTCACTGCCTAGACCGCCGGCGGGCGATCGACACGCTCGCGTGCGAGATGATGGCCGCCGTTCCGTGAGCCTTCCGTGAGCCCCAGCATCCAGATCCCGCCCCACGACGTCCCCCTGAGCGGCGGCTCGCCGTTCCCGCCGATCGCGGACTACGCCTTCCTGTCCGATTGCCACAGCAGTGCCCTGATCGCACCCGACGGCAACGTGGAGTGGCTGTGCATCCCGCGGTTCGACTCCGCGAGCGTTTTCGGCAGCCTGCTCGACCGACGCGCCGGCGGCTTCCGGCTGGGTCCGTACGGGATCGTGGTGCCGCTCTCGGTCCGGTACGAGCCCGGCACGATGATCCTCGAGACGACGTGGATGACGCCGTCGGGCTGGATCATCGTCCGCGACGCGCTGACGATCGGGCTGTGGCACGACGAGCACGCCGACGAGACCTCGCACACGCGGCCTCCGACCGATCACGATGCCGACCACATGCTCGTGCGCACCGTCGAGTGCCTGCAGGGCCAGGTCCAGGTCGAGGCGATCTGCGAGCCGATCTTCGGCTACGGGCGCACGCCGGCGAACTGGACGATGATCACCGACGACTGGGCCGCCGCCGAGGCCAGCGACGGCGAGGTGACCCTGCGGCTGCGGTCCGATCTCAGGCTCGGGATCGAGGGCAACCGCGCGCGCGCCCGGCATACGCTCACCACGGGGGAGCGGCGCTACGTCGCCCTGGGCTGGTCGCACGGCATCGCCTGCCCGTCCGGCGGCGAGGACGCGCTGCAGCGGCTCCGCGTCACCTCCCAGTACTGGCGCAGCTGGCTGGCCGGAGGCCGCTTCCCGGATCATCGCTGGCGCTCCTACCTCCAGCGCTCGGCGCTGACGCTCAAGGGCCTGACCTACGCCCCCACCGGCGCAACGGTGGCCGCTGCCACGACCTCGCTCCCGGAGACGCCGGGGGGCGAGCGCAACTGGGACTACCGCTACTGCTGGATGCGCGATGCGACGTTCACCCTGTGGGGTCTGCACGCGCTCGGTCTCGACTGGGAGGCCGACGACTTCATGCAGTTCGTGGCCGACCTACAGCGCGACGAGGGCGGCGCGCTGCAGATCATGTACGGCGTCGGTGGCGAGCGCGACCTCACCGAGCAGACGCTCGACCATCTGACTGGCTACGAGGGCGCGGTGCCGGTGCGGATCGGCAACGCGGCCTCCGTGCAGCGCCAGAACGATGTCTACGGCGCCGTCCTCGACTCGGTCTACATCCACATGAAGGTGCGCGGCCTGCTGCCCCAGCGGCTGTGGCCGGTGCTCAAGGACCAGGTCAGGTGCGCCATCAGTCACTGGGACCAGCCCGACCAGGGGATCTGGGAGGCTCGGGGCGAGCCCAAGCACTACGTGTCCTCGAAGCTGATGTGCTGGGTGGCGGTCGATCGCGGCGCCCGCCTGGCCGAGTCCCAGGGCGAGCACCAGCTCGCGCAGGAGTGGTCGACGATCGCAGACGAGATCCGCCGGGACATCCTCGAGAACGGAGTCAGCGCGCGCGGCGTCTTCCGCCAGCACTACGGCGCCGACTCGCTGGACGCCTCGACGCTGCTGATCCCGCTGGTCCGCTTCCTGCCGACCGATGACGAGCGCGTGCGCGCGACGGTGCTGGCGATCGGGGAGGAGCTGCAGGACAAGGGGTTCATTCAGCGCTACAAGGTGGAGGAGACAGATGACGGCCTCTCGGGCGGGGAGGGCACGTTCCTGATCTGCTCGTTCTGGTACGTGTCGGCCCTGTCCGAGGTGGGGGAGCACACCCGCGCCTGCGCCATGCTCGAGCGGCTGCTGGCGCACTCGTCGCCCCTGGGGCTCTACGCCGAGGAGCTGGACGCCGGCACCGGGCGCCAGCTCGGGAACTACCCGCAGGCCTTCACGCACCTGGCGCTGATCAACGCCGTGCTGCACGTGATCCACGACGAGGAATCCGAACCCGCGGGCTGATCCGGCCCTTCAGCGGATCAGCTGCTCGGACCTGGCGCCCTGCACCATCGTGCGCAGCGTCTCGGCGGCGTCGTGCTTGGGGCGCCAACGGAGCTCGCGGCGGGCCTTCGCGGTGTCCATCAGGACCGGCTCCCGGAATGCCTCCACCCACTGGGCCTCGGTGGGCACGAAGGGAAGCCTCGCGACGAGCCCCGCGGTTGTGTCGACCGCCAGATCGGGCACCGGGATGCTGTACCAGCCGAGGGCGTCGGCGATATCGGAGAAGGTCAGCGTGCCGGGACCGGCGAGGTTGTACACACCCGGGCTGCCGCGTCCGAGGACCGCGGCCCGCATCGCGCTCGCCACGTCGTCGTGGTGGACGAGCTGGAAGCGGACGCCGGGATCCGGGAGCACGGGCTTGAGCGCGGGCACGAACTCGAGTACCCGCATCACCGCGGACGGCATCTTCTCCGAGAGCTGGATATAGGGGATGTTCTCGAGCAGCATGAGCGCGTCGGGCCCGGCGACGATCGAGGGACGGAACACGTAGGCATCGGTGGAGCCGCCAGCCAGGACGTCGCGGAGCACCCCCTCGAGCTCGGCTTTCTGCGCCGAGTAGTAGTGGTTGTCGGTTCCGCGCGGCTCGATGTCCTCGGTCAGCCACTCAGGGTTGTCGGAGTGGAACCCGTAGGCCGCCACCGAGGACGCGTACACGAGCCGCTGGGCGCCCGCGGCGACCGTCGCCTCGAACACGTTGCGCGACCCCTCGAGGTTCACCGAGCGCGTCTCCTCCAGCCCGCCCATGATCAGGAAGGCCAGGTGCACCACCACGTCGGCGCCGGCGACGATCTCGGCGACCGCGTCTCGGTCGAGCACATCAGCCTGGCGGTACTCGGTCTTGCGCAGCCCCTGGGCCACCGGATCGAAGGGACGGCGCGCCATCGCGACGATGCGGCGCACGTCCCGGCCGCGCTCGAGCGTACGCAGCAGCGAGCGCCCGATATCACCGGTGGGACCGGTGATCGCGACCGTCAGGCCCTTGGATGCGCTCGCGGGCGACGGCGAACTTGGCATCGCCGGATCCGCTCAGTCCTCGTATCCGGGTTCGCCGGGGAGCACGACGCGAGCGATCTCGCCCAACAGCACGACCTTGGGCTGGACCGGGAGCACGTCCCGGCCGCGGGCAAAGGCGAGGAGCTCGTCAGCGGACGCGAATGCCGACAGCTGCTCCAGGTGCTTGATGGTGGGGAACACGAGCGGGATCTCCCCCCGCTCCCCGGCCTCGAGTGCGGCCGCGGGCGCGTACCAGCGTGAGTCGACGATCTCGCTTCCGTCGACCTTGGGCTCGGCGCCCTCGGGGAGCGCGGCCAGGAAGAACCAGGTGTCGAAGCGGATCTTGACCTCGGCGGGTGTGATCCAGCGCGAGAACGGGACCAGCGCCTCCGGACCCGGCACCGACACGCCGGCCTCCTCCTCCAGCTCTCGGACCGCGGCGGCCCGTAGTGCGGCGTCCCCCTCGCCCTCGTGGGCATCGACCGCGCCTCCGGGGAAGACCCAGGCACCGCCCATAAAGCGGGACTCAGGGTTGCGCCGCACGAGCAGCACCTCGAGCGCCCTGCCGCCGCCATGAAGCAGGATCACCGTCGCGGCGAGGCGGGGGACTGTGACGTCGCCGGGGTTGAGCTCCTCTCCCGGCGCGGGCCGGCCGATGTTCATGTTGCGACCCTACCTGGCTTTGGTGATCTAGGCTTCGGCCGATGTACGGACTGGCACCTGTCCCATGACGACTCAGACCAGCCACAAGTGGATGTGCGAATCGTGCGGGTTCATCTACGACCCGGCCGAAGGCGATCCCGACGGCGGCATCCCGCCGGGCACGGCGTTCGAGGACATCCCCGAGACCTGGTTCTGTCCGGTCTGCGGAGCCCGCAAGCGGGACTTCACGCTGTACGAGGACTGAGGTCCGCTGTGCGAACCCGACGCCGACGCGGCTGAGCGGAGCTCGCCCGCGGTGGCCTCGGCGATCGCGTCGGCGGTGATCGACACCAGCCGCCGCAGGTCGGCCTCGCTGATGGCGAGCGCCGGCATCAGCACGACCACGTCCCCGAGCGGGCGGACGACCGCCCCCCGGCGCTGGGCTGCCAGTGTGACCCGGTGCCCCATCCGCGCCTCGGGCGGGGCCTCGGCGAGCTCGATCCCGACCATGAACCCGCGCTGGCGAATCTCCGCCACGCCCGCGAGCGGAGCGACGCGCTGCTCCAGCATCCGCGCCAGGAGCTCGATCTTCGGCTGCAGCCCGTCCATCGTGCGCTCGCGCTCGAACGTCTCCAGGGTCGCGATCGCCGCCGCGCAGGCCAGCGGGTTGCCGGTGTACGTGTGGCCGTGGAAGAAGGTCCTGTACTCCTCGAACCGGCCCAGGAAGCCCTCGTAGATCCGCTCGGTCGTCAGGGTCGCGGCCAGTGGAAGGTAGCCCCCGGTGAGCCCCTTGCCGATGCATAGTATGTCCGGGGAGACATCCTCGTGGTCGCAGGCGAACATCCGGCCGGTGCGGCCGAGCCCGGTCGCCACCTCGTCGCAGATCAGCAGCACGCCGTGGGCGTCACAGAGCTCGCGGACCCGGGCCAGGTAGCGGTCGGGCGCCATCAGCATTCCGGCCGCTCCCTGCACCAGCGGCTCGATGATCACCGCGGCGACCTGCTCACCGTGGCACCCGAGCAGTTCCTCCAGATGCGCGTCGTCGCCCAGCCGAGCCTGCCAGGCGTCGAACAGCAGCGGGCGGTAGAGCGAGTGGAAGAGCTCGATGCCCCCCACCGACACCGCTCCGAGCGTGTCACCGTGATAGGCGTTCTCCAGGCAGATGAACCGGGTCCGCTGCGGCTCGCCGCGCTGCGCCCACCACTGGAACGCCATCTTCAGCGCGATCTCCACCGCCGTCGAACCGCTGTCGGAGTAGAAGACCCGGGTGAGGCCGGCGGGCGTGACGGTGAGCAGCTTCGCGGCGAGCTCGATCGCCGGTGGGTGGGAGAGGCCCAGCATGGTCGAGTGCGCGACGCGGTCGAGCTGGGCGCGGACGGCGGCGTCGATGGCGGGATGCCGGTGCCCGTGCACGTTGCACCACAACGAGGACACGCCGTCGATGTAGGCGTTTCCGTCGGTGTCGTAGAGGTTCGTGCCCTCGGCCCGGTCGATCAGGATCGGCGTCTCGGTGGTGGCCCAGCCCTGCTGCTGGGTGAACGGATGCCACACGTGGCGGCGGTCCAGGGCGGCGAGCTCGGCGGTGCTGCGCATGGCCCGGCACGCTAGCTCGCGCACCGGCGGAACCGGCCTGCGGGCGAGCCGCGAGCGGGGAGCCGGCGAACGCTAGGGCCGCGAGACGGTGCCCATAGGACCAGCCCCAGGCGGGTCATCGTCGTCGCACTCCGTCCATGGCGTGCAGCGATCACGTCGGCTCCGCAGCTCCGAGCCACTCGTCGATCGGCAGCCCGCGCGCAGCCTGGCCGAGCAGCTCCGGGTCGGCCCGCTCCACCGGTGGCAGCGTGGACACCGGCACCGACCCGAGCCGGGCCACGGTGGCCCGGTTCGAGCGCTCGACCTCGGTCGGCTCAGCCGGCCACGGCGTCATCACCACGCCTGCGACCCGCAGCCCGGCTGCTCGCGCCGCCTCGAGCGTGAGCAGCGTGTGGTTGATCGTGCCCAGGCCGGGGCGGGCGGCGATGAGCAGCGGCAGGCCGAGGTCGGCGGCCAGGCCACGGACGTCGTAGCCCGCGGCCAGCGGGACCAGCAGGCCTCCCACGCCCTCGATTACCGCCACATCCGCGGCCGCACAGGCGCGGCGCACGGCGTCGCACAGCCGGCCCCGATCGAGGGGTCGACCCGCGAGCTCGGCGGCCAGGTGCGGGGACACCGGCGGGCCGTAGGAAAACAGCGCCACCTCCTCGGGCGGGCACTGCGCCGCCCTGGCCAGCAGCTCGTGGTCGGGAGGCCAGTCGGGGTCGACCGGCTCGTCGAGCCCGGTGATCAGCGGCTTCAGCGCTCGCACCGCGACCCCGCTGGATCGCAGCGACGCCACGATCGCCGCGGCCAGCACCGTCTTGCCGACGCCGGTGTCGGTGCCGGTGACGAAGCAGCCCCGCAAGCCGCCGTGTGGTCGGCTACGCCGCCCGCGCGATCGGCGCGGGCGCCTCGTGGTCGAACGGTCGTGGCGCGCCGCGCGGAGGCGGGGGCTCGCCGCCGGCCGGTCCCGTCTGTGCCGGCTGAAGCTGCCAGGCGGACTCCTCGGCCACCGGATCGAGGCGGGTGCGCGGCTCGAACCCGGCCGCGCGAGCGGCCTGGGCGATCGTGCGCGCGGCGGAGCGAAGCTCCTCCTCGCGATGCGAGGCCATGACCGCCAGGCGCAGGCGCGAGGTCATCGGCGGCACCGTCGGGGGTCTGATGGCTTGGGCGAACACCCCCTGGGCGAGCGCGGCTTCGCAGATCCGCATCGCCAGCTCGGCGTCGCCGACCACCAGCGGCACGATCTGCGTGCGCGCACCCCGGAGGTCGAAGCCCTCGTGCTCGAGCTCCGCGCGCATCGCGGCCGCGTTCGAGGCCAGCCGGTCAACGCGGTGGGGCCGTTCCTCGAGCAGATCGAGCGCCGCCATTGCGCCTGCGGCGGCGGGGGGCGGCAGCGCGGTGGAGAAGATGAAGGTGCGCGCGGCGTTGACCAGGTAGCGCGCCATCTGGCGGTCGCAGGCGGCGAAGGCTCCGTATGAGCCCAGCGCCTTGCCGAGCGTGCCCACGATCACGTCGACCTCCTCCTCCACGCCGGCCGCGGCGGCGGCGCCGCGGCCGCCAGGTCCCAGGGCTCCCGTTCCGTGCGCCTCGTCGACGATCAGGCGCAGGTTGTGGCGCCGAGCGAGCTCGACCAGCTCCGGCAGTGGTGCCACATCACCGTCCATCGAGAAGACGCCGTCGGTCACGATCAGCGCGGCACGGCCGCGGGCCTGCTCGATCCCCCAGGCCAGATGCTCGACGTCGAGGTGCGAGTAGACGAACACCTCGGCGCGCGAGAGCCGGCAGCCGTCGATGATCGAGGCGTGATTGAGCTGGTCGGAGAAGACGACGTCCCCCGGCCGGGCCAGCGCGGCGATCACGCCCGCGTTGGCGAGGTAGCCCGAGCCGAACAGGAGCGCGGTCTCCCGGCCCTTGAAGGCGGCCAGGCGCTCCTCCAGCCGGCGGTGGATCGTCATCGTGCCGGACACCAGCCGGGATGCGCCCGCTCCCACGCCCCATCGCATCGCGGCGTCCGCCGCGGCCTCGCGAACCCGCGGATGGTCGGCCAGCCCGAGGTAGTTGTTGGAGCACAGCAGCAGCACGGGCTTGCCGTCCAGGAGCACGTGGGGGCCCTGCGGGCCGCTGACCAGCCGGGTACGGCGACCGAGCCCAAGGGCCCCCAGCTCGGCGAGGCGCGCCTCGATCTCGATCATGCCGCCTGCGCTCGCCGAGCCCTGGCTTCCCGCGTCTCGCGCCCCTGACCGGTGTTCGGAGCGCCGTCGGGACGCCCGGGGACCGCCCGCTTGCGCTGAAAGTGGAGCTGAGAGGCGGGATCCCAGAGGCGGACCTCGAGCCCCGCGAGCGCCGGCTCGGGCTCGGTCAGCGCCGCGCCGACGACGTCCGGCGTCTCGCCCTCGAGCCAGCCGGAGCGGTTGTCGGGGCGCGGGTTGGCTCCGTTGTCGGACTGGCGCGCCACGTTCAGGCCCAGCTCCTCGAACATCGAGCGATCCTCGTCCGGGGTGTTGCCCAGAGTAGTCAGGAAGTTGCCCATCATCACCCCGTTCAGACCCGCCTTGACGGCCGTGGTCTGGAGCTCTCCGAGGTTCTCCACCCGTCCGCCGCAGAGACGGAACAGCGCGTCGGGAAGGATCAGGCGGAAGATCGCGATCCACTTCACCGTCTCCCACGGATCCATCAGCTCGCGATCGCCGAACTTCGTCCCGGGGCGCGGGTTGAGCAGGTTGATCGGGACGCTGGTGGGATCGATCCCGGCGAGCTGGAAGGCCATCTCGACCCGCTGCTCGCGCGTCTCTCCGAGGTTCAAGATGCCGCCCACGCATGTCTCCAGGCCCGCCTCGCGCACGGCGTCGATGGTGCGCAGCCGGCCGTCGTAGCGAACCGTGCTCGACACCTCCGGGTAATACGACGCGGCGGTCTCCACGTTGTGATGCACGCGCTGCACACCGGCCTGCTTGAGCGCCTTCGCGCGCTGTCCGGACATATGCCCGATCGACACGCAGCGCTTGAGATTGGTGTGCTCGGACACGAGTTTCACGCCCTCGAGCACCTTCTCGAAGTCGCGCTTGGACAACCCCTGGCCCTGGGTGACCATGCAGAAGCGGTGCGCACCGGCGGCCTCGGCCGCACGCGCGTGCTCGAGGATCTGCTCGGGCTCCATCATCGCGTGCCTCGGCGTATCGGCCTCGGCGTACTTCGACTGGGCGCAGAAGCCGCAATCCTCGGCGCAGCCACCCGACTTGGCGTTCACCAGCGAGCACATGTCGGTCGAGTCTCCGAACCGCTCGCGGCGAGCCCTCCAGGCCCACTCCACGAGCGCCTCGATTTCCGCGTGGTCCTCGATCTCTCCGAGCTCGAGCGCCTCGCTAAGGGTGATCAGGGGCGGCACGACGGGCAACGATAGGCCCGCGGCCGGACGGACGGGCGGAGTCTCAGCGGCCCCGCCACTCGGCGGGTCGCTTCTCCGCGAAGGCGCGAACGCCCTCGCGGAAATCCTCCGAGCTGAAGCAGGCCCGGCGGAGCTCGATCAGCTCCCGCTCGACCTCGGGGTCGAGCGCGACGTGGGCGTTGAGCACCGCGGTGATGACCCGCTTGTTGCCGCGGCTGGCCAGGGGGGCGTTGGCGGCGATCTCCACCGCCATCTCGACCGCCTCCTCGGACAGCCGGCCGGGCTCGGCCAGCGCGTTCACGAGACCCCAGGAACGCGCGGTGCGGGCGTCGATCCGCCGGCCGAGCAGGAACAGCTCACGGGTGCGGGGCGCGCCGATCGTGTCGATGAACTTGCGGACCCCCGTGTGGGAGTAGACGAGCCCGAGCTTCGCGGGCGGCATCGCAAGGGCGATCGTGCCGGCGGCGAGACGAAGATCGCAGGACAGCGCCAGCTCGAGGCCGCCGCCGATCGTGTGGCCGTTGAGCGCAGCCACCGTGGGGTAGGGGTAGGCCCCGACGGCATCGATGGCCGCCGCGAACGGATGGGCGATGAGCTTCTCGGCCTCGTCGGCGAACACCCCGTCGGGCAGATCGCCGATGTCGTAGCCCGCTGAGAAGGTGGCGCCCTCGCCGGTGACGATCACGCAGCGCGCGTCGAGCCGGGGCATCGTGGTCGCGAACTGATCCAGGATCGCGTGATCCAGGGCGCCCCGCTTGCCCGGGTTGGAGATCGTGAGCCTGGCGACGCCCGGTGCCGGCTCGTCCAGGAGCAGGCTGCCGCTACTCAAGGACCACGAGTGTGTCGCCCTCGGACACCGACTGGCCCTCGGAGCAGCGGATCTCCTTGACCACGCCCGGATCCTCGGCCTCGACCGGCATCTCCATCTTCATCGACTCCAGGATCACCACGGTATCGCCCTCGTCGACGGTATCTCCGACCTCAACCTCGATCTTCCACACGGTGCCGGTGATGTGGGCCTCGACCTCTGACAACTGAGCCTCCTGCGCTCGCGGGACCGCGGCAGCATATCCCCGCGTGCCGACAAAGGATTCAGACGCGCGGCGCCGCGAAGAGTTCTGGCGTAGCCTGAGAAGCGATGGCCAAGGATGACGGAGCGCTCGACCTCGACCTGCTCGCGGCCTCGCTGCGCGCGGACTCGAGCGATCTGAGCGCCTTCGTCGAGAGCTTGGCGGCCAAGCTCGAGGAGGTGATGCCCGCGCGCGTACGGGTCGATCGCCGCCGGTCCGGATTGACCGGTCCCAAGCGAGTGCGGCGGATCACGGTCGACGCCGGCGAGGAGCGGCTGGAGCTGGAGGCGGACAAGGGCGCGATCACCGCTCGGAGGGCACGCCTGTCGGCGGGGATCGTGCTCAAGAACGAGACGCTGGAGACCGACGAATGGATGGCTGCCCTGGGCGAGGCGCTCGCGTCCGAGGCGCGTCGCAGCGCGAGCACGCGACAGGCACTCGAGCGCCTACTAATGGAATGAAGGAGACGACATGGGGTTCTTGAAGCGCGACGACGATCAGGCTCAGCAGGCCCAGGCAGCCGAGGCCCAGGCCCCGCCGCCGGGCAACGGCGCGCCCGCCGAGGAGGCGCCTCACGCCGCCAGCTACCAGGCCGGGTCGCTGGCCGGGATCCCGGAGTCTGGGCGCCACCGGATCGAGCGGATGAAGGCGGAGGTCGCGCGCGGCTTCTTCACCAGCGACCTGTCGGTGAACGAGTTTCTGCTCGTCAAGCAGGCTGGGTTCGAGCCGCTGGGGCTGGTGCTCGGGAGCTCGATCTATCACATCGGATTTCAGCAGGCCAACTGGAGTCAGAACCAGGAGATGGGCGTTCTGACCCAGGCGATGTACCACGCCCGCGAGCTGGCCATGACCCGCATGGAGGAGGAGGCCGATCAGCTCGGCGCCGACGGAGTGGTCGGCGTGCGGCTGGACATCGGCCGCTACGAGTGGGGGGCGGACCTGGCCGAGTTCATCGCCGTCGGGACGGCGGTCCAGCACGCCGCCGGCGAGTTGCATCGCGCCCCTAACGGCCGCCCCTTCACCTCGGACCTCAACGGACAGGACTTCGCGACCCTGCTGCGGGCCGGCTATCGCCCGGTGGGCATGGTGATGGGCAACTGCGTCTATCACGTCGCGCACCAGGGCCTGCGCGCGTCGTGGAAGCAGATCGGCCGCAACCAGGAGATGCCCAACTACACCCAGGCGCTGTACGAGGCGCGTGAGCTGGCGATGGAGCGGATGCAGACCGAGGCCGACGAGGTACAGGCCGGAGGAATCGTCGGCACCCGCATCGTCGAGCGCAGCCACGGCTGGGGCTCGCACGTGATCGAGTTCTTCGCCATCGGCACCGGGGTGATCCCGACCAGCAGCGATCATACGATCGAGAAGCCGGCGCTGGTGCTGCCACTCACCGGGTAGGCGTCTCCTCGCGGCGGCGGCGCTTCACGCACGCTGCCCGCCGGGGTATCTTGACTCGGAAGATGCCCGACGCTGAGCTGAAACCGCAGGTCTACAAGGACCCAAGGCCGAAGGAGCACTTCGACCCGTTCCACGAGCGCGTTCGGACGAGCGAGCCCGAGTGGGTCTACGAGGTGGTCCGGGTGCTCACCGTGCTGCACGCGCTGATCACGTACCGCGCGCGCGGCATCGGAGCCGAGCGGGTGCCCAACGGGCCGGTCATTCTCGCGCCCAACCACGCCTCGTTCATGGACCACTTCTTCACCGGCCTTTGCATCCGCCGGCGGGTGCAGTTCATGGGCAAGTCGCAGCTGTTTAAGCCGGGCCCGCTGCAGTGGATCTACAGCCACGGCGGGGTGTTCCCGGTCCGGCGCGGCCACCACGACGAGGAGGCGTTCATCAGCGCCTTCGACATCCTCGGCCGCGGCGGTGCGGTGGTGATGTATTGCGAAGGTGGTCGATCGCGTACCGGGGAGCTCGCCGAGACGGCCAAGCCGGGCGTCGGCCGGCTCGCGCTCGAGTCCGGCGTGCCGGTGGTGCCGGTGGCGATCCTCGGGTCCTACCAGGTGCGCAATTGGACGAAGCTCTCGTTCCCGAAGGTGACCATCTCCTACGGGGAGCCGCTCAAGTTCGAGCGCATCGAGCACCCCACGCGCGAGCAGCAGCAGCAAGCGGCTGACGTCGTCTTCGACCGGGTCAAGGGCCTGCACGCCGAGCTGGAGCGGCTGGGTCCCAAGGGCGCGCTGAAGCTGAATCGCGAGCGCACCCACGCGGCGCGATCCTCGGTGGCGCCGAGCGCCGGGTCCTGAGCGCGACCGGTGGCGCCGAGCGCCGGGTCCTGTAGCCGGATTCGGTGCGGCCAGTAAGGCGATTCGGGTGCGCGCGAGGACTCAGTAGACCCGCTTCAGCTTCGGCCACAGCTCCAGATAGCGTGTCGCGGCCGATGACGCTGTTGCGAGCAGACCTGCTGCGAGGTGCCACGATCGTGCTCTGCGGTGACGCGCGCCCGGCGGTGGGCCGGGAGCTGGAGCGGCTGGGTGCCCGTTGCGCGCCGTTCGACCACGGTCTCGACGAGGAGGCCGCCGAGGCCTGGGCGCGCGAGCGGGCGCCACTGCACGCGCTCGTCTACGACGCCGCCGGCGCATTCGGCCAGGGCTCGGCGGACGGTCTCCTGGCCTCGTTCGAGCGAGGATGGGTTCCGATTCGGGCCACCGTCAACGGTGCCGTGATCCCGGGCGCCGAGGGCGGCAAGATCGTGTTGCTGACCCCTGCTGCGTCGGCCGGCCCGCACGCGGAGGCGGCCCGGTCGGCGCTCGAGAACCTCGCCCGGACGCTGTCGGTGGAGTGGGCCCGCCACGCGATCACCGTGACCGCGATCGCGCCCGGGGCGGCCA
>Ga0209839_10001001_pt1 | contig 14495 bp, 15 predicted proteins | sample OrgsoiDNA2013050_FD_185800 | JGI IMG/M metagenome (GOLD analysis project Ga0209839, IMG submission 185800) | Permafrost soil microbial communities from the Arctic, to analyse light accelerated degradation of dissolved organic matter (DOM) -... | ecosystem: Environmental > Terrestrial > Soil >... | reverse complement strand
CTAACGTCGGCGGAACTGGCGTCGGCGGGGCTAATGGGTGCGAAACTGCCGGGTCCGGAACTGACTAGCCCTGGACTGGCGCGCAGCGCGGCGAGCTGGCGGCGCAGCAAGGCGAGCTCCGCCTCCCGGTCCGCCACGACGCGGGCGATCCGCTGCAACGCGTCGTCGGTGACCTGCGCGCTGTACCCGAAGAACGCGGGCGGCGGCCGGAACGTCGCCATGTCGGCCGCCGTCGCGAACTCGAGGCGCAGCGGCGGGATGTCGGACCGGAAGACCGCTAGCTCTCCGCCCCGGCCGATGGCCACCACCACGACCCCGGCGAGGATGGCGATGGCGGCTAGGAGCAGAACCACTGGCATAGGAGGAATGGTGCCATGCTCCACCGACAGCCGGGCCGTCAATGCCACCCCGGCCGACGGCGCGGCTGGGCGGCTCAGGTCAGGTCGGGGCGCGCCGACTGATACGTGACCGAATCGACCTGGCTATGGGCGTCCTTGATGATCTGGACGACGTGCGCTGGCTCGTCGGCAACCTGCAGCAATCCGGGATCCGCGGCGGCCACCTTGCCCTGGCCCACGAGCGTGTCGTTGATCCAGGACAGCAGCCCGGACCAGTAGGAGCTGCCCACCAGGACGATGGGAAACTTAGTGATCTTGCCGGTCTGTACCAGCGTGACCGCCTCGAACAGCTCGTCTAGCGTCCCGAACCCGCCCGGCAGGACGACGAACGCCTGCGAGTACTTGACGAACATGGTCTTGCGCACGAAGAAGTACCTGAACTCCAGGCCCATGTCGACGTAGTCGTTCAGGCCCTGCTCAACCGGCAGTTCGATACCCAGGCCGACCGAGACCCCGCCCGCGGCCGCCGCCCCCTTGTTGGCGGCCGCCATGACGCCCGGGCCCCCGCCGGTGATCACCGCATACCCGGCGGCGGCCAGCCCGCTGCCGATCTGCTCGGCGCGGTCGTAGTCGACGCTGCCGGGGCCGGTACGCGCCGACCCGAACACGGCCACCGCCCGCCCCAGCTCGGCCAGCAGGCCGAAGCCCTCGACGAATTCCGCCTGGATCCGCAGCACGCGCCACGGGTCGGTATGCACCCAGTCGCCGCCGCCAGGCCAGTCCAGCAGCCGCTGATCGGTGGTGGTGTTCGGGATGTACTCCCCGCGCAGCGTGGCAGGCCCCTGGCGGCGCAACCGACGGCGCGGCTCGGTGTGGCCGCTCATGACCCCTAACGTAGCGCCATGCTCGGCCGCGGCGGCTAGGCCGCAGTCCGGCGATGGCGGCGACGATCAGGCGTCCATGCCGTGATCACGAAGTATTTCGCTGCGGGCCGCCTTGTCGTGCACCGTGCCCTCGGCCAGCCGCCTGAGCACGAGCACGCACGGCATGCCGAACTCCCCGCCCGGGAATGTCCGTGGCCGGATGCCGCCGACGGCCACCGACCAGGCCGGCACCTCGCCGCGGGCAAGCTCGTCGCCAGTCTGCACGTCGATGACGTGCGAGCTTCGAGTCAGGATGGTGCCGGCCCCGAGAACCGCTCCGGCACGTACCCGGGCGCCCTCGACGACCATGCAACGCGAGCTGATAAACGCGTCGTCCTCGATGACGACCGGCACCGCATTGACGGGCTCCAGCACTCCGCCAATGCCAACCCCGCCGGACAGGTGGACGTTCTTCCCGATCTGGGCGCCAGAGCCCACCGTCGCCCAGGTGTCCACCATGGTGCCCGTGTCGATGTAGGCGCCGATATTGACGAACGACGGCATGAGGACCGCCCCCGGCGCGACATAGGCACCCCAGCGCACGATCGACCCGGCCACGGCCCGCACCCCGTCCAGATGCGAGGTCAGCGGTATCCGGTCGTGATAACGGAAATCGCCGACCTGGCTGCGGAGCATCGGCATCAGCTTGAACGCGAGCAGGATCGCGCGCTTGGCGCGCTCGTCGACCACGATCTCGCCGGTGCCCGCGTCGAGCCATGCCACCCGGGCCGTGCCCGCGTCCAGCGCGTCGATGGCGGCGGCGACCAGGGTGCGGGCGCTCGCGTCATCCGGGCTAAGGCCGCCGCGACGTTCCCAGAGCTCATCGATCTGCACGGAAATCGGTGACCGCGCGCAGACAGCAGCTGGCGGTGACGGGTTCATGGCGAGCGAGCCTAGCGGCTGAGCGCAGCAGGTAGCTTCAGAGCGTGCCCAGAACCCGCCAGACCCGCCGCACCGTCAAACGGGTCACGCGGGCCACGGTGGTACTGGCGCTGCTGCTCACGGTGGGCGGGTACATCGCGCTGCGGCACTCCGTGCCGGTCCTGGAGCCAAGTTCGTGCGCCGCGGGCGCGACCGGCGCGACCGGCGCGACCGTGGCGCTGAACGTCAGTCAGGCCGGCATCGCGGCCACGATCGCCGCCGTGGCGGAGCGCCACGCGCTGCCACGGCGCGCGGTCACCATCGCGTACGCGACGGCGCTGCAGGAGTCCAAGCTGACGAACCTGCCCTCGGGTGACCTGGACTCGGTCGGCGTGTTCCAGCAGCGGCCGTCGGAGGGCTGGGGAAGTACCAAGCAGCTCAAGGACCCGGTCTACGCGACGACCAAGTTCTTCGCCGCGCTCGCCCGCGTGCGGAACTACCAGGGCATTCCCGTCTACCGGGCGGCGCAGGCGGTCCAGCGCAGCGCGGACGGCTATGCCTACAACCAGTACACGCCGGTGGCGCAGCGCATGTCCAGGGCCTTCACCGGGGCACTGCCGCACGCGGTGTGGTGCTGGTACCCCGGCGCGGTCGGCCGACCGCGGCTCGCGGCGGCCGGCCGAGGGCTCGTCCACGCATTCGGGCCGCTGCGGGTCGGGCAGTACACCGACCCGGCCCTCGCGGTTCGGGTACCGCACCCGGCGGGCGGCTGGGCGGTCGCGGGCTGGCTGGTCTCGCACGCTGGCGCGTACGGCATCCGGCATGTGAGTTATGAGGGCTACCAGTGGCTGACCGGTCACGGCACCAGCGGGTGGACGGCGGTCAAGGCCGCCAGCCGAGCCAAGGCTCCCGCCGGTACTGTCGTGTTCGGCTGATAATCTTCGAGCCAGTCGTGACCGGCAGGCAGCACAACGGTATCTGCCGGGGTGCAGACGGAAGAGGAGTTCGGACGTGACGTACATCATCACGCTGCCTTGCGTCGATGTGATTGACAAGGCGTGCATCGAAGAATGCCCCGTCGACTGCATCTACGAGGGCGAGCGGATGCTCTACATACATCCGGACGAATGCGTGGACTGCGGCGCCTGCGAGCCTGTCTGCCCGGTCGAGGCGATCTTCTACGAGGACGACGTGCCCGACCAGTGGAAGGACTACTACAAGGCCAACGTCGAGTTCTTCAGTGAGCTCGGCTCGCCGGGTGGCGCGTCCAAGACCGGCAAGATCCCCGCTGACCACCCGATCGTGGCCGCGCTCCCGCCGCAGGCCGCGGAGCACTGAGCGCGCCACAGGGTCTGCGCGTGGCGCTCCCGCCGACGCTGGCCGACCGGCTTCCGGCGTTCCCTTGGGATTCCCTGGCCGGGGCGACCCAGCGCGCGCGGGCGCACCCCGGCGGAATCGTCGACCTGTCGGTGGGGACGCCCGTCGACCCGGTGCCCGAGATAGTGCAGGCCGCGCTGGCCGCGGCCGCGGACTCGCCGGGTTATCCGGCCACGCACGGCACTCCCGCGCTGCGCGAGGCGGCCGCGGCCTGGCTGGGCCGTCGGCACGGGGTGCGGGTCAGCCCCGACGCGGTCCTCCCGGTGATCGGCACCAAGGAACTGATCGCCTGGCTGCCGACGCTGCTGGGCTGTGGCCCCGGCGATGTCGTGGTTCATCCGGCGCTGGCCTACCCGACCTACGACATCGGCGCCCGGCTGTCCGGTGCCCGGCCGGTGCGGGCCGACGCCGAGGAGCTGGACGCCCTGGACGGCCTGGGCGAGGCGGACCCGCTATCCCCGGGCCGGGTCCGGCTGGCCTGGCTCAACTCGCCGTCCAATCCGACCGGTGCGGTGCTGCCCGCCGACCTGCTGCGCGGGGCCGTCCGGTGGGCCCGGGACCACGGGACCGTGCTGGCCTCGGACGAGTGCTACATCGCGCTCGGGTGGGACGCCGAGCCGCTGTCGGTCCTGCATCCGGACGCCTGCGACGGTTCGCACGAGGGCCTGCTGGCCGTGCACTCACTGTCCAAGCGATCCAACCTCGCCGGCTACCGGGCGGGCTTCGTTACCGGCGACCCGGCGCTGGTCGCCGCGCTGCTGGAGATCCGCAAGCACGCGGGCATGATCGTGCCGGCCCCCGTTCAAGCGGCGATGACCGCCGCCCTGCGCGACGACATCCATGCTGAGCAGCAGCGGGCTAGGTACGCGGCCAGGCGCGCTCGGCTGGGGCCCGCGCTCGAGGCCGCAGGGTGGCGGATCGAGCATTCGGCCGCCGGGCTCTACCTGTGGGCCGCGCATCCGGCCTATGACTGCCGGGGCAGCGTCCAGGCCCTCGCGAGCGCGGGCATCCTCGTCGCGCCCGGCGAGTTTTATGGCCCTGCCGGTGCCCGGCACATCCGGGTGGCGCTGACCGCTACGGATGAGCGCATCGAGTCGGCGGCCAACCGCCTGCGTGAACTTGCGCTGACCACAGCCTGACCCGCAGTTCTCTGGCCACGGCCGCCAGGACGCTGGCCGGATCGAGCTCAGACATGATGCCATTCTCAGCCGGGTCGCCGCCCATGGTGCCGTCGTTCGGCGGCGCTTAGCCGGAAGCCCTCTACGCTGGCAGGATGCTTCGGCTCTACGACACCCGGTCCCGGCAGGCTGAACAGATCGACCCTGCCCGCCGCGGCCAGTTGCGCGTGTTCTCCTGCGGGTTGCCCGCCTACCGCTACGCCCATATCGGTGACCTGCGCACTGCCCTGCTGGCCGACCTGATCCGCCGCGCCGCGCACCGGCACCGGCTGTCCGTCCTGGTCTGCCAGGGCAGCAACGACGTGAGCCACCCGGCCAGCGGCGGCCAACTGAGCGACCGGCGGGCCTACGCCGATGCCCTGCTGGCGGACTGCTCGGCGCTGAACATCCGGCCGCCGGACTACGCGCCCCGCGCGTCGGAGTCGATCGGCCTGATAGCGGACATGATCGCTGGCCTGATCTCCGGTGGCCATGCCTACGCCATCGCTGATGGCTCGGTCTATTTCGACGCACGCAGCTTGCCTGGCAACGGCGATCCCGGCGACCATGCCGACTGGGCTCTCTGGCAGAGCGCTCCCGGGGACCGCGAGCTGACCTGGGCCGCGCCCTGGGGCCGGGGCGTTCCGGGCCGGGACATCGCCTGCTCGGCGATGTCGCTGCATTACCTCGGCGACGTGATCGATATCCACACCGGCGGGATCGACCTGCGTTTCCCGCACCACGAGAACGAACGCGCGCAATCGGACTCGGCAGCCGGGCACGAGGTCGTGGGGCACTGGGTGCACGGTGCGCCGGTCCTGTTCGAGGGCACCGTGTTGGAGGGCACCGTGTTGGAGAGCACCGCGGGCACCGGCGTGCTCCTGGCCGACCTGGCGCAGCGCGGGCTGGATCCGCTCGCCCTCCGGCTGGCGTTTCTGGAGCACCGCTACCGCGAGCGGCTCGACCTGACCTGGCAGGGTCTCGCCGACGCCGACCGCGCGCTGCGCGGATGGCGCGAGCAGGTGGCCAACTGGGCCACGCATCCATCTCGGCCGATGTCTGCTCACCACGTGACCGAGATAGCCGACGCGTTCGACGACGACCTGGATACCCCGGCCGCGATGCGGGTACTGCGAGGCCTCGGCAGCGCCACCGAGGTCCCGCCGGGGTCGAAGTTCGAGACGTTCGCCCACGTCGACCAGCTGTTCGGGCTTGACTTGGCCCGCGAGGTTGGCCGCACCCCGCCCGCCGCGGAGTCACCGTGACCGATACGCCGGCCGGGCAGCACTGGACTGTCGAACGCGACCGTTAAGGCCATCCGGCCCCGGCACGCAACGATTCACTCGTCACAGCGCTAACTACGCAACACATTGCTAGCAATGCGCATGAAGAACCAGTGTTTGCTGCGGCAGCCCGCTCCTAATCTTGACTGACTAGATCATCACGCTGACCAGCCGATCGGAGCCGAATGACCGGTATGAACGCGACGCGCCGTACCTCCAGCCGGGCCAGGAGCTACCTGATGTGCCGGCCTGAGTACTTCACGGTCGACTACTCCATCAATCCGTGGATGCACCCCGACAAGCCGGTAGACACCGGCCGTGCCATCAGGCAGTGGGAGCAGTTGCGCGCGACGTACGCCGGCCTGGGCCATACGGTGCACACCATCACGCCCGCCCCAGGGCTGCCCGACATGGTCTTCGCGGCCAACGGGGCATGCGTCGTGGGCGGCAAGGTGCTGGGCGCGAGGTTCCGGTACCCGCAGCGGGCCGCGGAGGCCCCGGCCTACCTGAGCTGGCTGCGCGGGCGCGGTTATTCGGTCGCGGGCGAGCCGCGCGCGGTCAACGAGGGCGAGGGCGACCTCGTCTGCACCGGCCGGGCCATCCTGGCCGGGCACGGGTTCCGCAGCGACGCGGCGGCCGGCGGCGAGCTAGCCGAACTCTGTGGCCTGCCGGTGATCAGCCTCCGGCTGGTGGACCCGAGGTTCTATCATCTCGATACGGCGCTCGTGGTGCTGGACAGTGACACCGCGGCGTATTACCCCGCTGCCTTCGACGATGCAGGCAGGGCAGCGCTGGCCTCGCACTTTGCCGAGCTGATCGAGGCGAAGGACGAGGACGCCGAGGTTCTCGGGCTGAACGCGGTCAGCGACGGCCGCCACGTTGTCCTCCCCGAGCAGGCACGCGGCCTAGCCGCGCAGCTGGCCGCCGCGGGCTTCGAGCCGGTCCCCGTGGACCTCTCGGAGTTCCTCAAGTCCGGTGGCGGACCAAAGTGCTGCACCCTTGAGCTCAGGTAGTCGGGAGGCGACTCATGTCGGGCACGAGTAGTACCGGAACGGCTGCACAGCTGCGCGCACAGGCCGCTGCCCACAGCGCGCACAATTATCACCCGCTCCCGGTCATGATCTCCGCGGCCGAAGGCGCCTGGGTGACCGACGCCGACGGGCGACGTTATCTAGATATGTTGGCGGCCTACTCCGCCATCAACTTCGGCCACCGGCACCCGCGCCTGGTCGCGGCCGCGCAGCGTCAGCTTGAGCGGGTCACGCTGGTGAGCCGCGCGTTCGAGCACGACCAGTTCGGCCCGTTCTGCGCCGAACTGGCGGCCCTCGCCGGGATGGACATGGTCCTGCCGATGAACACCGGTGCCGAGGCGGTGGAGACGGCGATCAAGACCGCTCGCAAGTGGGGCTACGAGGTCAAGGGCGTGCCCGATGGCGAGGCCGTCATCGTCGTCTTCGAGGGGAACTTCCACGGCCGGACGACCACGATCATCAGCTTCTCCACCGACGAGGACGCCCGGGCGTCCTACGGGCCGTACACGCCGGGGTTCCGGATCGTCCCCTATGGCGACACCGACGCCCTGCGCGCCGCGATGGACCCCAACGTCGTGGCCGTCCTCATCGAGCCCATCCAGGGCGAGGCGGGGGTGGTCGTGCCGCCATCCGGCTTCCTGGCCAGCGTCCGGGAGATCTGCTCGGCGAGCAACGCCCTGATGATCGCCGACGAGATCCAGTCCGGACTCGGCCGGACCGGGACCACGTTCGCCTGTGAGCACGACGACGTGGTCCCCGACGTCTACGTCCTGGGCAAGGCACTCGGCGGCGGCATCGTGCCCGTCTCGGCCGTGGTCGCCGCCAGTGATGTGCTCGGGGTCTTCAAGCCCGGCCAGCACGGCTCCACGTTCGGCGGCAACCCGCTGGCCTGCGCCGTCGCCCGCGAGGTCATCGCGATGCTGTCAACTGGTGAGTTCCAGGAGCGCTCGGCCAAGCTCGGCGCGCACATGCTCGACCGGCTGGCCGCGATGCCGGAAAGCGCCATCCGGGAGGTTCGCGGCCGGGGCCTGTGGGCCGGCATCGAGTTCGCCACGCTGTCCGGGCGCGATGCCTGTGAGCGGCTGGCCGATCGGGGCGTGCTGGCCAAGGACACCCACGGCAGCGCCATCAGGCTCGCGCCGCCGCTGATCATCAGCGAGGCGGACCTGGACTGGGCTCTCGACCAGATCGAGGGCATCGTCGGGTAATCCAGTTGGCCTATCTTGCTACCGGCGGTAGCATCTTCGTGTGAGCGCCCAGCCAGTAGAAGAACCGGCCGTAGAAGAACCGGCAGCAGGGGAACCGGCAGCAGGGGAACCGCGGCCTGCCGGCCCCGACTCTGGCCTGCACGGCAAGGTGCAGCAAGGCAGGGTGCAGAAGGTCAGCGTGTCGATGCCCGCCGAACTGGCCGACCTGGTGCGCGTCCGGGCCGGCGCCGGCGGATTCAGCCGCTATGTGACCGAGGCCGTCCAGCGACGGATCAAGCACGATTTGCTGGGTGATCTGCTGGCCGAACTCGAAGCGGAATACGGCCCAGTGCCGGCCGAGGTACGAGAGCAGACGAGGCGGACGTGGCCCGATCAAGCAGACGACTAGGCGGGACTCTGGTTCTCGACGCGGAGGGCCTGGTCCAACTGGCCCGGGGCAATCACGTCGCGATCTCATTAGCGCGTGATGCGCACGACGCGAATGGAGACGTCGTCACCGCCGCGACGACTCTGGCCGAGGTGCTGCGCGGGACGCGGCGGGACGCCGGGATGCACCGGGTGATCAGCAGGATCACGGTGCTGCCGATCGACGAGCAACTGGGCCGCGCCGCTGGCGAACTGCTGGGACGCGTCGGCCTGTCCGGGCACCGGCATGCCCTCGACGCGCTGCTCGCGGTGGTCGCCCTGGATCAGGCGCGCCCAGTTGTGCTGCTCACCAGCGATCCCGGCGACCTGGGGAAGCTGACCGACGAGCCGGAACGGCCGGCGCGGGAACGGGTGGCCGTCCGCCGGGCATGACGGCTCGGCGCGGCTCGGCCCGCCCGGCGGCCGGGCTTCACGTGCTACTCGGGCGCCAGACTCCGGTACCGGCCGGCGTGGTGTATCAGCGGGCCACGGTCGCTGTCAGCGTCGCTGACCCCGACGACCTGCCCCACGACGATGCTGTGATCTCCGCCGTCGTAGACGGCGGTGGTCTGGCATTCCAGCGACGAGAGCGCGTCGTCCAGCACGGGCGCACCGGTCACCGGGCCGGCGTGGTGCCCGATTCTGTCTAGCTGGCCATCTAGCGGGCGTCCGCGAGTGGCGAGCCAGCGCGCGGTTTTCTCGGCGTCCTCACCGAGAACCGAGACCGACCAGAAGCCGGCCGCGATGACGGTGTCATGAAAGCGGGCGATCTTCTCCGCGCAGAAGAGCACGAGCAGCGGATCGAGCGACACCGAGGTGAATGCGCTGACGGTCATGGCGTGATCCACGCCATCGAGGTTCGTGCCGACGACCAGGATCCCGGTGGGCAGCCGCCCGGCGGCCTGGCGGAAGGCGGCGGAATCGACGGACATCAGCGGCCGGCCCGGCGAGCCATCCGGTTACCGTGCCCTGCCTTTGACCAGCGGACATAGGAAAGGAGACAGCCGACGGCGGCGCAGGCAGCGCCGCCGAACAGGAACCACTCCCCTGCCGTCGTATTCGTGATCAGGACGCTTCCTCCCTGAGTTCCCGTCGCCAGGACGAACGCGGCAACAAACCAGCCCACGCCGGGCATAAGTCCGCCGGCGACCGCGTGCATTCCCCAGGCGCTCAGGAGACAGGTAGCCAGGATCGCCAGATCGAAGCCGATAGCGGCCAGCGGGGCTGGCCCGCGGCTGTACTGGAAACAGCCGATCACGCCCTGCAGCAGGCCGAACAGGAAGAGCAGGACATAAGCGCAGATCCCCATCAGCCGCCCATGCTGGCCCGATCCGCTGGTCCTGGCGACGGACACGCCCTGCTCGCCTCGCTCGTTACTCACGGACGCAGGCTAGCCAATCCCGGCGAACAGATCGGACTCCCATGCCTGCCCTGGTGGGGCGGGCGGGCCGGGCGGGGCGCGGCTGGCCAGCAGCGTGTAGTACTCGGTGCCAAGAGCGCGCTGGCCGAGGTTGTCGGATAGCGCGAAGAACGTGCCATCGACGGAGATCTGGGTCGCGTGCGCGCGCATCGCGGCTAGCTTGGCGCCGAGGTAGTCGCGGGCGTCGATCGCACTGGTCACATTCTCGTCCGGGACCCCGAACGGGAGGTCGTCCACCGACTCGACCCGCAGAAAGGGAGCGGGCGGCGGCCCCTTGGCCGCCACCATCGCTGACCGGGGCATGGCCGTGGCGTAGAACTTGCTGACCAGCCCGTCCGCCTGGGCGAACGCTCGCCGCGCCACCCGGTATGCCTGAATGTGGTCGGGATGACCGTAAAACCCGCGTTCGTCGTAGGTGACGATCACCTGCGGACGTACCTCGCGAATGACGGCGAGCAGTTCCGCCGCCGCCTCATCCACGTCAGCCCGCCAGAAGCAGCCCGGCAGGTCGTTGGTGGCCAGCCCCATCATCCCGGAGTCGCGCCACCTGCCCGCCCCGCCGAGGAAGCGGTGATCGGTCACCCCGAGCGCAGCGCACGCGGCCGCCAACTCCCCGATTCGGTACTTGCCCAGGCCGCCGTCGGCGTCCCAGGCGAGATGCGCGAGATCGGCCGGAATGACCTCACCGAGCTCGCCGAGCGTGCAGGTCACCAGGGTCACCTGCGCGCCCGAGGCCGCGTACTTGGCCATGGTCGCGCCGGTCTCGATGGATTCGTCGTCGGGATGGGCGTGCACGAGCAGGAGTCTCCTGCCGCCAGGCGCGGTCATACCCGCGAGCCTAGCCAGCCCGGCGGCCCCTCCGGGCGCACCGCCCCACTAGCCGCATCAGCCGCATCTCGAAGGCTTCCGCCCGGCGCTCCACGACGCCGAAAAGGTTGCTGGCAGTATCTAGTCCATGACGGACTCATTTCCCCGGCAGCAGGCCCGGACCCGGCGCTTCTCGCTCGGCGCCCCCCGGTCGTTCCAGATCTCCCCGGACGGGGCCACCGTGGCCTTCCTGCGCTCCCGTGGCGGCTCCGACCCGGTGACCTGCCTGTGGGCGCTGGACGTGGCCAGCGGCGACGAGCGGCTGATCGCCGACCCCGCGGCCCTGCACGGGTTCGGGGCCGAGGACGACGAACTGGAGAAGGCCCGCCGGGAGCGAGCGCGCGAGCAGGCGCTGGGCATCGTCGGATTCGCCACTGACCGCGAGTTCACCGTCGCCGCGTTCGTGCTAGCCGGCCACGTCTACCTGGCTGATCTCGGCGGGACCGGTGGGACCGGTGGGACTGGCGGGACCGGCCCAGTAGGCAGCGGGGTGCGCCAGTTGGCTACCAGGACTCCCGCCGCCGATCCCCGGCCTGATCCGGCCGGCCGGCTCGTCGCCTATGCCTGCGGCGGCGCGCTGCGCGTCATCGACATCGGCACCGGCGACGACCGAGCGGTGGCCGACCCGGCCGGCGCCGGTGGCATCTCGTTCGGGCTGGCCGAGTTCATCGCCGCCGAGGAGATGGAGCGCACCCGCGGCTACTGGTGGGCGCCCGACGGGTCGGCGCTGCTGGTCGCGCGCGTCGACGAGAGCCCGGTGCAGCGCTGGTACATCGCCGACCCCGCCAACCCGGCGACGCCGGCCCGCGAGGTCCGGTACCCGTCGGCCGGCACCACCAACGCGGAGGTCACGGCGTTCATCGCCACCCTGACCGGCCAGCTGACGCCGGTGAGCTGGGACAATCTCGCGTTCCCCTACCTGGTAACGGCCTGCTGGGCGGGCACCGGCGGCGGCAGCAACAGCGGCGGCGGCACGGGCCAGCAGCCGCGGCCGCCGCTGCTGGTCGTGCAGAGCCGGGACCAGCGTGAGCTGCGCCTGCTCGCGGTCGATCCCGGCACCGGGCAGACGGCGGTGCTCCGCGCCGACACCGATCCCCGCTGGACGGACATCGTGCCCGGCGTTCCGGCCTGGACCGCCGACGGCCGGATCGCCTGGACGGCCGACTCCGCCGGAACGCGGCGGCTGCTGCTGGGCACCGCGGAGCAGCACGCGGCCGGCACCGCCGAGCCGGTCACCCCGGCCGGCCTGCAGGTGCGGGAGATCCTCGACGTTGACGGAAATGCCGTCCTGTTCGCCGGATCGGCCGATGATCCGGCCGACATCGGCCTGTGGCTAGCCGGCCCGGACGGGCTTACACCGCTGGTGCTCGGCGACGGGGTGCACGGCGCCCGACGATCCGGCGATACGACGCTGGTCAGCAGCAGGCGGCTCAGCCACAGTGGTGCGTCCGTCGTCGTGCTGCGCGAGAGCAAGGACGGACAGCCGGCCGCCGAGGCGGCCCGTATTCCGTCGCTCGCGGAGCGTCCGGAACTACCGGATCCGCGGCCGATCCTGAGCTACGGCGGGCCACGGCGCATCCGGACGGCGATCTTGCTGCCGTCCTGGCATGAGCCGGGGTCGGGCAGGCTGCCGGTCCTGTGTGACCCCTACGGCGGCCCGCACGCGCAGCGAGTGCTCGCCTCCCGCGATGAATTCCTGACCTCGCAGTGGCTCGCCGAGCAGGGCTTCGCGGTGGTGGTCGCCGACGGCCGCGGGACGCCGGGCCGCGGGCCGCAGTGGGATCGGGCCGTCGCGGCCGACCTCGCCGGCCCGACGCTGGAGGACCAGGTCGAGGCGGTGCAGGCGGCCGCGGAGCGCTGCGGCGACCTAGACCTGTCGCGGGTCGGGATCAGGGGCTGGTCGTTCGGCGGCTACCTCGCGGCCCTCGCGGTGCTGCGGCGCCCCGACGTGTTCCACGCCGCGATCGCCGGCGCGCCGGTGACCGACTGGCGGCTGTACGACACCCACTACACCGAGCGCTACCTCGGCCAGCCGGCGATCAGCCCGGCGGTCTACGAGCGCAACTCCCTGCTGGCCGACGCCGCCAGGCTCAGCCGGCCACTGATGATCATTCACGGGCTCGCCGATGACAACGTCGTCGTCGCCCACTCGCTGCGGCTGTCCTCGGCGCTGCTGGCCGCCGGCCGGCCGCACACGGTCCTGCCGCTGACGGGGGTGACCCACATGGCGTCCCAGGAAGAGGTCGCGGAGAACCTGCTCCTGCTGCAGGTGGATTTCCTGCACGCGGCCCTGAGCCGCCGGGCCGGCCCTGGCCCCACGGCGACCACGGCCCGCACGGCGACCACGGGCGCCCCGGCCGGGACCGCCGCCGGATAGCGCATTGTAGCGAGAGTCACATGCCCAGAGGCTCCGGGCGCGGCCCGGGGGTGATATCCAAGGGAATAGGGTTTCGTTCGAACTCGCGGCCAACGCGGCAACCCACGCCATCGCGCGGCATTTCGCCGTCGTGCCCGGCGCGGCACTGATGCTCCTGGCGGTGAGCCCGTGCGGCAAGCAGAGCAAACCTTCCAGGGCGGAGACGTCTGACAATGACGCAGGCATCGGTGGCGCCGGGCAAGACCCGAGCGCAGATATCGGAGCGGACGCTTCGCAAGGATCCGTGGTGGCGGGCGCCGCGCATCACCGCGACGCTGCTGACCATCTGGGTGGCCTACGCGACGGTCCACGTCTTCCTCGGCAAGTGGTACTTCGTGCCGCAGTATCACTACCTGACGCCGTTCTACTCGCCGTGCGTCAGCGGCGAGTGCACGCCGGGCTCGGCCAGCCTCGGCAGCTGGTTCGGCAAGGTGCCGCCGATCGTCCCCTACGCGGTGGTCTCGCTGCCGTTCGTCCTGGGCTTCCGGCTGACGTGCTACTACTACCGCCGCGCCTACTACCGGGCGTTCTGGCGGGCGCCCGCCGCGTGCGCGGTCCGCGAGCCGCACGCCAGCTACTCGGGCGAGACCCGCTTCCCGCTGATCCTGCAGAACCTGCACCGGTACTTCTTCTTCGCCGTGCTGCTGATCTCGGCGCTCAACACCTACGACCTGGTGCAGGCCTTCCGCGGCCCGAACGGCAGCTTCGGCCTCGGCCTCGGCACCCTGATCATGGCTGTCAACGTGGTCCTGCTGTGGGCCTACTCGCTGTCCTGCCATTCCTGCCGGCACATCACCGGCGGGCGGCTCAAGAACTTCTCCAAGCACCCGGCCCGGTACTGGGCATGGACGCAGATCTCGAAGCTGAACGCCAAGCACATGCAGCTGGCCTGGACCACGCTGGGCACGCTGATGCTGACCGACCTGTACATCTGGCTGCTGGCCGCCGGCGTGTTCAACGATCCGCGGATCTTCAACTGAGGCGAGACAGATGACACAGATCGAGCGGCACTCCTACGACGTCGTAGTGATTGGCGCGGGCGGCTCCGGGCTGCGCGCGGCGATCGAGGCGCGGCTGGCCGGCAAGAAAACGGCGATCATCTCCAAGTCACTGTTCGGCAAGGCGCACACGGTCATGGCCGAGGGCGGCGCGGCCGCGGCGATGGGAAATGTCAACTCCAAGGACAACTGGCAGGTGCACTTCCGCGAC